>SESC01000094.1_pt1 | contig 37470 bp, 35 predicted proteins | sample 3171431 | NCBI WGS metagenome assembly SESC01 (sample SAMN06051868, study PRJNA518727) | freshwater metagenome | biome: subpolar coniferous forest; feature: holomictic lake; material: water; isolation source: holomictic Lake 227, 8 m depth | place: Canada: near Kenora, Ontario | collected... | reverse complement strand
ATGTATGTGATGCTTGATACTTTTTGAAATCATAAGCACAAAGGATCTTTCGATAGTCGGTTTTATTCTGGAAAGAATAGCTTTTTAAGAAAGCTTCAACATCCTCTAAACTTACTTTGTCGTTCATTACTGACCATAATACTGCTTTACATTTGTTCGTAGCACTAATAGATGAATCCTCTGTAATATCTCGGATCAAATTATGTTTCGTCTGACAAATTTCCGCAATCTGCTCTATAGCTTGATCTAACCTTTTAGTTTGCTGTTCTTTCAATGCATTTGCACGATGGATGTTTGGACAAATTAAACTGAAAGCAAAAATAGGAAAATATTGGGTTTCTGAAATCTGATACTTATCGATCAGCTCAAGTAATTGGCTATTTGACTCTTCAACAATCTTAAAATAATTGTCCACTGTCTCTGGAGCTGTCATATATTGATATTGAATAGATTTATCAGAGCCAATTGCCAATATTTTATCTGCGTTCTTAAGTGAATCAAGGTCCTCAGTGATTTTCACTTTGATATCGCCACCAGCATATATTTCTTTGACAATGTTTTGAACCTTTCTAATATCCATAGCTGAGATTGGCAATGAGAGATTAGAAATTGCCTTGTAAATGGCTATAAAGTCATTTGTTTTTATTTTATTAATACGGATTGTTGGGAATCCCTGTATATCAATATCATGATCTGTGATTTCTTGATTATCAGATTCCGGCTCGTATTCAACCAATAAAAAATTATCCTTAATTTTTTTTGCTTGGTCTGAATTCGACTCAACATATGTAAAGACTGTTTTAAGAAGGCTTTTAATATTATCGTCACCCACGCTGTATCCAATAAAAACTATCGGATTGTGAATGAACAATGATAAAAGCTGAGCACGAATAAGCTCATAATTCTCCTCAAATCTAACGTAATCTGCATCTGTTACGATAATCTTTATTGGGTTGGAGACACACCCGTGAATCTTATAAACCGCTCCATATGGATTACTCAGGAGAATATCATTGCCTATCAGAGGAATGAAATCTAAAAAAGACTCAATAAATTTGTCATAGTTTGTAGTAATGATAGAACCGATGTTTTTCCCAATTTTCTTAAACTCGGCCAATTCGGCTGCCATCTCAGGTTTTGTATCAGTAGACTCAACCAACATGGAAATGTAGATTTTCAGTCTGCTTACATTAATCTCTTGCTCCATCAACTCATAGAATTTATCATTTACTTGCTCGAATTTCCCTCTTCGGTCTTTCATTAAAGCTTCAGTAAAATCCTTCTCAAGCCTAGCTGCTATTAAATCATAACGAAAACTGTCGCCCACTTGTGACTGAGATTTTACGTCTAAATAATACTCATTGGTACCGCTTAAAGAGAATGCGATTTTTTTCAACAGCGCATCCCAATTATAGGATTGATTTAGATAACGTAGACTCACCCCTGTACCGATAAAAAGAATCGGATGGTTTCGAAACGCTTCTATGAATGTATTAACGTTCATTTTTCTTCCTATTTATTGATTTGATGGCTTGCACTGAATAATATTGCCTTTTGAGTTATAAAGAAACTCTATTCTTAGTTTTAAGAAACAGTAAAAAATAAATTCTGTGAAGATGATTGAAGATGGCGAATCTTCAATCCATTAAAGAGACACTAAAATGAAAATGTGGACAAGTGTCCGCGATTGGCCGGGTCGAGCCAAAGACGACTCAAGGTTGCTTGCCGAAAAGCTGACATTCGCTTAACTTAGGTATTGGAAATTTTGCCGGCATCCACAACGGCCGGTTATGGCACATCATTGCCTGTCAGTTTATGGTCAAGTCACAACTATTTTTCAGATCGTTAGATTGAATTGAGACGCTCAATCTTTTCGCATCGATTAACCTTGTATTTTTATCCTTTGAGAGTATTGTGTGCGAATAGATCTAATATATTATCAGCCAAGGTGCTTTGAGTTAGTTGGTAACTGATTTAGAGAATGTACGATTACTCATATCGAAGGATTCGATGAGAACCATGGGTGGTTGACAAGAAGATTAAGGAGCTCATCGAAAACAACAGGTATCTATGGGAAACCTAAAGGAATCCAGCGAAAACAACTGGATTTCCTGGAAACCACAAGGAATCCCGGCTAAAACAGCTAGATTTCCTGGAAAGCACAAGGAATCCCGGCTAAAGCAGCTAGATTTCCTGGAAAGCACAAGGAACCCCAGCTAAAACAGCTAGATTTCCTGGAAAGCACAAGGAACCCCAGTTAAAACAGCTAGAATTCCTGGAAAGCACAAGGAACCCCAGTTAAAACAGCTAGAATTCCTGGAAAGCTAAAGTAATCCAGTTAAAACAGCAGGATGTTTAAATGATCTGCAAAATAGGTCGAGCTTCTGTCTTGTTCATCATGCCTGTTCACATGGTTTTCTGATTATCCTGTATTGACAGCAGGCAGCCATAACGACTACATTGGTTTCCATAGAATTTATTCAATTGGCGTTTATCACATGACTTCCGTTACTTTCGACACACTAGAATTAGTAGATAAACTTAAATCAGCTGGCATACCACCAGAACATGCCGAAGCTCAAAATAAGCTAGTAACCAGAGATGATCTTGAGATAGCGCTCTCTCCGCTTAAAACAGACTTGGCTGTTTTAAAATGGATGATTGGTATTTTAATAGCCGGTGTTATGTCAATAGTCATCAAGACGTTCTTCTCGTAAGTCAGCAAACTTTAAGAATCAACTGATCGCTGCGTTTTAGATGGATACTGGATCTATGATGGATAATTGTCCTACACTTGGCTTTATAGGCATCGGCTTAATGGGTAAGCCCATGGTTTTGCGTTTGTTAGCGGCGGGTTTTACCGTTAATGTCTGGAACCGCAGTCCTGAGAAGTTATTGCAAGTCAGTGAGGCAGGGGCGCATGTCTGTTCAACACCCGGTCAATTAGTAGAGGCTTCTACTGTCATTTTATTATGTTTATCCGATACTCAAGCCGTTGAATCCGTCATTCATAATGACGTGTTGGAATCCGGTTCTGCAGGTAAATTAGTCATTGATTTATCCAGTATTCATCCTGAAAACACCCGTCAATTAGCATCCGTTTTATATGATAAGTGTGCTATGACTTGGGTTGATGCACCGGTATCTGGCGGAGTTTCTGGCGCCGAACAAGGTAATTTGGCTATCATGGCGGGAGGGAACGATCATGATATTGCCATTGCGCGAGTTGTTTTAGCGCCACTCTATAAACAATTGACTCACATGGGGCCTGTGGGTAGTGGTCAGGTGACTAAAATTTGTAATCAGATGATTGTCAGTTGTAATGTGCTGGTTATTGCAGAAATGATTGCATTTGCAAAACAGGCAGGCGTGGCAGCAGAAAAAATACCTGAAGCTTTGGCAGGCGGCTTTGCGGATTCTAAGCCTTTGCAAATAGTGGGGCCAGAGATGGCCTTAGAAAGTTTCGAACCGGTTAAATGGCGGGTCAAAACCTTATTAAAAGATTTGAATATGGCGGTTGATTTAGCGGTTAAGCAAGGCAATGCGATCCCACTGTCGGGCTTGGCGGCTCAATTAATGCAATTACATGGCAGTCACGGTTATTTAGAGCAAGATCCATCGACATTAATTAAATTATACAATAAAACAGATGCTTAACTTTTCAGCCAACTTAAGTTTATTGTTTAATGAAGTGCCACTGCTTGAACGTTTTAAAGTAGCCAGGCAGCAAGGGTTTCAGGCAGTTGAGGTGCAATTCCCCTATTCCCTACCGGCAGAATCATTAAGAGCCTGTCTTGATGAGCAGCAATTAAAGCTGGTGCTGTTTAATGTAGATGCAGATGATTTGCTAGACGGCGGAGAAGGTCTAGCCAGTGTTCCAGAGAAGCAGGAACGGTTTCGTCAGGCAGTGACTCAAGCTGTAGCCTATGCAAAAGTATTAAAGCCCGAGCTTATTAATGTGTTGCCGGGGCGGTGTTTTAATGAATCTCGTCGGCAGGCGTATTTAAAGACTTTTAAAGATAATTTATGTTTTGCCGTTGAGGCGTTTGCGCCTTTAGGGATAAAAACCGTATTTGAAGCCATCAACGATCAGGATATGCCTGGATTTATAATTAATCACGGGCAGCAAATGCTGGATATTCTGGATGAGTTGCGCTTACCTACCTTGTTTATGCAATATGATATTTATCATATGCAAAAGATGGGGAATGATGTCACCGGCTTTATAAGTCAATATGCCAATAGAATAGGGCATATTCAGTTTGCAGATTGTCCAGGTCGTGGGCAGCCGGGAACCGGAGACATTGACTTTAAAAAAGTATTTTCAGTGATTAAGCAATCATCCTATTCCGGTTGGGTAGGCGCTGAATATAAGCCAGTCGGTAGTTCATCAGAGAGTTTAGGCTGGTTTTTATAGTTTTTTGGAACTGAGCGGAGTAAAACTTTTGATTTAAGGAAGTCTTAAGACAACCCAAGTTAGAATCAACCCAAGATTTTAATTTACAGGTTTTACTTATGAATAAACTGACAACAGCAGTCATTTTTGTTGCTACATGCAGTTACTTTTCGAGTCCGATTGGAACTGCGGAAGCGGGGTACCGTCATCATCATCGCCACCATTCAAGCAATCGTCACTCTGAAACATTCGGTCAGCCAACCGCTTCCTGGTATGGTGCGGAATTTCATGGTAAAAGAACGGCCAGTGGTGAACGCTTCAATATGTATGCTATGACCGCAGCGCATAAATCATTGCCACTTTCATCTTACGCTGAAGTTAAGAACCTCAAAAATAATCGCAGTGTCATCGTAAAAATCAATGACCGAGGTCCATTTCACTCCAGAAGAGCAATGGACCTATCTTATGCAGCTGCTAAAGAGCTAGGTATGGGAGGCACAACTGAAATACAGATTACGCCTTTAGACAGTAATCAGGCATTAGCCCAATTAAGTAGCAATAAAACTGATTTATAAAATATCCCCTTCAAGGAAATAAGAATCCAGCACCAGGTGTCTTTTAAGCAATTATGGGTAATCCTGACGTGTTGGACGCACCATGATTTCACTGATATGTACATGCGGTGGTTGGTTGACCATAAAATGAATCGTGTCAGCAATATCTTTGCCAATTAATAACGGCCCCCATTTCTCAGTAAACGTGGAGACCGTCGCATCGCTATAACCTGCAACTTCCTGAAAACCGCTTAATAATATGCCTGGCTCAACTAATGACACTCGAATGCCCTTCGGTCCTACTTCACGGCGTAATCCTTCGGCTAAAGCATGTACTGCAAATTTTGTTGCACCATATACCGCGCTAAAAGGAGAAATATTTCGCCCGACTACCGAACCAATAATAATGATATCGGCTGCTTTGTCTGGAAAGAGATCGGGTTGGAACGTTGTCATCAGCTGGGCAGATTTTTGAAGTAACGCTAAAGTACTCGTAACATTAATCTGCAGTACTTTTTGGAACTCTGCTAAATCGCTGTCGATGACCGAACCACCCAAGCCGCGACCCGCATTAGCCACGACAATATCTGGATGCTTTCCAAATTGGTTTTGGGCAGCATCGAACAGAGATTCAATGACACCCTCCTGTGTAATGTCTCCTGCAATGCCATAAAAATTGGCACCTAGCTCAGTTTCCAAAGAAGCTAATTTTTCAACATTACGACCATTGCCAATGACGCAAATACCTTCTGTTACCAGCTTTCTTGCTGTTGCTTCACCGATTCCTGAAGTAGCGCCTGTTACAATGGCAATACGTTTAGTGTGTTCTGACATGGGTATTCCTCAGATAAATGCTTACTGGCTCTCAAAGCAGGTTTGATAGCCCTTAAAGTTCAATGTGATACTCTAACAACTTAAGTCAATAAGAGTGATGTACTTTTAAAAAATTGGAACACTCTTTTATCCTAAAACTAGAAACTTTTCAACGTTATTTGACAGCTAATCTTTTAAATACGCCTTATTTACCCGGTTTAACAGAAATCCATTATTATTGTTGCCCAAGAAATCCTTATTTCAATAACGCTCCAATTCAGGAAAGGATAATTGACCTTGATGAACATGCATCCCGCCAAACTCAGCACAACGGTGTAGGGTAGGCAATGCTTTACCTGGGTTTAGCAACTTGTGTGGGTCAAAAGCCGTTTTAATAGTAAGAAACTGGGTTAACTCTAGGGGTTTAAACTGCATACACATGCCGTCCAGTTTCTCAATGCCTACGCCGTGTTCACCCGTAATCGTACCGCCGACTGACACGCAAAGATCTAGAATACGTTTACCGAGTTGCTCAACTTTCTCAAGTTCATTCTCTCGATTCACATCATAGAGAATCAAGGGGTGTAAATTACCATCGCCGGCATGAAAAACATTAGCCACCGTTAAATTAAATTCCCGGGATAATTCAGCGATGCGGGTGAGCACTTCGGGTAAACTGCGGCGTGGAATCGTGCCATCCATACAATAGTAATCGGGCGATAGTCTGCCCAACGCTGTAAATGCGGATTTACGGCTTTTCCAAAATAAGGCGCGTTCTGCTTCATCCTTTGCAGTTCTAACTTCAATGGCGCCGGAGTCAAACATGATTTTTTCTACGCGTTGTATTTGTTCGGTAACTTCTAATGTGGCACCGTCCATTTCACAAAGAAGAATCGCACGGGCTGCTTTAGGAAAGTTGGCATGCACAAAACCTTCAACGGCTTCAATAACAACCTGATCCATCATTTCCAGACCGGCAGGAATAATCCCCGCAGAGATAATATTGCTTACTGCCAATCCGGCTTTTGCTACATCATCAAAGACTGCGAGGATGACTTGTGCGAACTCAGGGCAGGGTAATAATTTGACGGTAATTTCTACTACAATGCCGAGCAAGCCTTCGGAACCACATAATAAAGCCAGTAAGTCATAACCGGGCGAATCCAGTGTTTTACCGCCCAGCGTGAGCAGTTCACCTTCTGGGGTAACGATCTTTAAACCAAGAACATTATGAACGGTGAGACCATATTTTAAGCAATGGACGCCGCCGGAGTTTTCGGCAACATTACCGCCAATTGTGCAGGCAAATTGAGAGGAAGGGTCTGGCGCATAATAAAGTCCTAAAGGTCTTGCTGCGTCTGATAAGGCCAGATTACGCACGCCGGGTTCAATGCGTGCACAAAAGTTTTGGGTATCAATGTCTAAAATATGATTGAGCTTGCTTAATACTAAGAGTACCCCATCACTATTCGGTAAGGCGCCACCTGATAAACCAGTCCCGGCTCCCCGGGGTACGACAGGAACCTGTAGCTCGTGACAAATACGCATAATGGCCTGAATGTGTTCAACTGTATCGGGTAAACAAACCAGTGCTGGTAATTGACGGTAAGCGGAAAGGCCATCACACTCAAAAGGTTGCATCGCTTCAGTTTCATGTAAGAGCGATTCCTTAGGTAAAATCTTTTTCAGATGGGTAATTAAACGATCGCGGGTCGTTTTTGATAAGGCCATGATGAAGTAATGAAGCGTCAATGTAAACAGAGATTGCTGTCATTTTAACATAGATCATTAAGTTTGATTTGGCGTGCGTAGACTTGAAAAAAAAACATACGTCCCCACATTGTCTGAAATCATTTTTAACCCATCTTAGGAATAATATTGTGACAGTTGAAACAAAAAAAGAAACCCTTGGCTTTCAAACTGAAGTAAAGCACCTCCTCCATTTAATGATCCACTCCTTGTACAGTAACAAGGAAATTTTCCTCCGTGAGTTAATCTCTAATGCCTCTGATGCGGCGGATAAACTGCGTTTTGAAGCATTATCTAATGATGCTTTATACGAAGGCGACAGTGATCTTAAAATCCGTATAGAATTCGATAAAGAAAAAAACACGATCACCATTATTGATAATGGCATCGGTATGACCCGTGCTGAAGTTCAAGAACATATCGGTACGATTGCAAAATCGGGTACTAAACAATTCTTTGAAGCATTAACCGGTGAACAAGCGAAAGACAGTGAGTTAATCGGTCAATTTGGAGTTGGATTCTATTCGTCTTTTATTGTTGCTGATAAAGTGACTTTAACCACGCGTAAAGCCGGTGCTGATAAAGATCAAGGTACGCGCTGGGAATCAGCGGGTGAAGGTGATTACACGATTGAAGCCGTTGAAAAAGCCACCCGTGGGACTGAGATTGTATTACATTTAAAAGAAGCAGAAACTGAGTTCTTAGACGGCTATCGTATTCGTTCTATCGTCAGAAAATTCTCTGATCATATTTCTTTACCTATCGTGATGGATAAAGAAGCACTGCCTTCTTATGAAGATGAAGACGAAGAGGGCGAAGAAGGTGCAGCAGAAAAAGCTGAAAAACCCGTTGCTCAAATTGAAGAAGAAACCATTAACAGTGCTTCTGCGCTATGGACTAAAGCACGTCAAGATATTTCAGAGGACGATTACAATCAATTCTACAAACATGTAGGGCATGATTTTCAAGATCCTTTGACTTATGTACACAGTAAAGTAGAAGGGACTAACGAATACACTTTATTATTGTATGCCCCCGCACGTGCGCCTTTTGATTTATGGGATAGAGATGCGAAGCACGGTGTAAAGCTGTATATTCGTAAAGTCTTTATTACTGATGATGCTGAGCAATTAATGCCGCGTTATTTGCGTTTTATTAGAGGTATTATTGATGCGAACTCGTTACCGTTAAACGTATCAAGAGAGATTCTGCAACAAAGTAAACAAATCAGCTCTATTAAATCGGGAGCTGTTAAGAAAGTATTAGGTATGTTGGAAAATCTGGCTAAAAATGAGCCAGAAAAGTACGAAACGTTCTGGACTCAATTTGGTAACGTGATTAAAGAAGGCCCGATTGAAGATCATCCAAATAAAGAACGGGTGGCTAAATTATTGCGTTTTGCTTCGACACATACGGATACTGATAAACAATCAGTGTCACTAGAAGATTACGTAAGCCGTATGAAAGAAGGCCAGGAAAACATCTATTATGTAACAGCGGATAGTTTTGCGGCGGCAAAAAATAGCCCACATTTAGAAATCTTCCGTAAGAAGGGTATTGAAGTCTTATTGTTGTCTGATCGTATTGATGAATGGTTAGTGTCCAACCTGGATGAGTTTGACGGAAAGCATTTACAATCGGTTGCTAAAGGCGATTTGAATTTAGGCAGTCTGGATGACACTAAAGAAGAAGATAAAGCCGCTCAAGAAGAAGTCAATAAAGACTTTGAAAGTGTTCTTAAACAAATTAAAGAGGTACTAGCTGACAAAGTGAGTGAAGTTAAATTGAGTCATCGTTTAACTGAATCACCGGCCTGTTTGGTGGCTGACGTGTATGGCATGAGTCTTAATATGGAAAGAATCATGAAAGATGCGGGTCAATCCATGGGCTTTGGTGCTAAAAAGCCAATATTTGAACTTAATCCAACTCATTCTTTAGTCGTTCGTTTGAAAGCAGAACAAGATGATGCGCGTTTTGCAGATTTAACACATATCCTGTTTGATCAAGCGATTTTAAGCGAAGGTGGTCATTTAGATGATCCTTCTGCTTTTGTTCATAAGTTAAACGGCTTGTTACAAAGTTTGTTGAATTAATTATAAGTAAGCATTCACCCAAAAGGCTGGAGTAATCCAGCATTTTAAACCGGGGCGCTAGCGTTTCTAGCACTCCGGTTTTTAAAGTGGATTAGATGCCCGAAAACCACTAGACAAAATACTGGCTTCATTACCGTTTGACATATCTCATTTCATATCTCTTATTAAAGTAGTGTGAATGGTCAAATGTAGTCTCTATTTGCTTTTTTATTTTATATCTTCGTTAATATATAAAATAAATGTCGTAAATAGTGTTGATTATGCGGATATTGTCTTTAAAATTGTTGGTATCATGCTAGATGTTGGCTTGGTGTTGTAATAAATACGTCAGCTTATCAATAGGTTGTCTAACATTTAAAATATAATGTATTTTTAATTCGATTATTTAAATTATTTATCATTCAAAGCCACTCATCGTGATTTTAAAGCGATTTATGTGTGATCATCCGAGCTTATATTGACGGGTTAAGAGCTTCATTGGGCGAGTCAAGCGTCTGATTGAATCATTTACTTATTTTTTACCTGCAGAATTATTTAAGACTTAAAGCTATCAAACCCTTTATTTTTTAGTCGGTGGTGGTGTGATATAAATTTTATCCAAGTTATCATCTATCTTTGAGGCTAAGGTTTCAACCGCTTTATGCGTTAATTTTTTATCGCCGCCTTTAGTTTCCACCACATAATTTTCAATTAATCCACCTGTATCAGTCTTTATTAAATGGCCCATTAAATAGGCAAATAAATAGCTGGGCTTATGCAATCTACCCACTAAAACGTAATCAGCACCGGCTTTATGAGCCAACTCGGCGGCGACATCATTATGATTAAAAAGATATCCGAAGCCACTATTTGCTTTATTTTGAGCATCCATATCCACTTCAATTATTTTATAACCCGCACCTTGCAATTCAGCTTCCAACATGGCTTTAATAGCGGCTGTTCTCTTAATTTCAGAGGGTATATTAGGTGCAAGGGTCACGTCACTTAGTTCAAAATCCAATATTGCAATACGGGTTTGAGCATGTAACGTAACCGTAAAAAACATCAAACATATTGAACCCAATAATTTATACAATCGCCCTGCCTTTTTAGTTTTCATAGAACATCCTATTGTTTATACATTACATTGTTTATACATTATCAATTCAATGCAAACTCGTAAATCGCATTCTAATTCTACAAGTATACCGCCCAGACTTCGTTCAGCAAATCGGAATGACGGTTGAACAAGTAGCCGCGATGTAACGGAGTAAAATCGAGGTATGTGAAGTTAAGAAGACAATAAGAAACCCTCGATTCCGCTTTGCTGCATCGAGGCTACTTGCTACTTGCTGCTAGAAAAGTGGCAGTTATTATTAGAACGGGGTGAGGTGTCTTGGGGTGTTAAAAAAATGAAGACCAAGTGGGACCTTGCAATACTATTTAAGTCGTTTCAAGCGTGTAAAATTTGTAATCTACACATGACCCACGTATATTGCACTCGTCATCATTAATTCAGGAATTAGCGTGGAATATATTACTCATTTTTTAGATCTTTTTTTGCATTTGGATAAGTATCTCAGTGAGGTTATTCAAAGTTATGGCTATGTTACGTACCTTATATTATTTGTTATTATTTTTTGTGAGACTGGTTTAGTCGTTTTACCTTTTTTGCCAGGGGATTCATTGCTTTTTGCGGCGGGTGCCTTCGCGGCTAAAGGTGATTTTAATGTCGGATTGTTATTTTTGATTTTAGCCGTTGCGGCTGTATTAGGTGACACCGTAAATTATGAAATCGGACGATTTTTTGGTCCTAAAATAGAAAAGCAAGAACATAACCGTTTTTTAAATAAAGAGCATGTTCAACGCACGCATGACTTTTATGAGAAATACGGTGCGAAGACTATTATTATTGCCCGTTTTATTCCCATTATTCGCACATTTGCCCCTTTTGTAGCGGGTATCTGTTCGATGAGTTACAAAAAGTTTCTATCCTATAATGTCATTGGCGGATTAGGTTGGATTACTCTCTGTATGATGGGCGGATACTTTTTCGGCAATATAGAAATAGTAAAAAAGAATTTTACACTGGTTATTCTGGGCATTATTTTTGTTTCAATTCTGCCAGCAATAATAGAATATTTGCGTTATAAACTATCTTCAAAACCGATTAAGTAATTCTCATTGACCCGTTATAGTTCAATGCGAATCCCCAATTCGACAACCCGATCCACAGGTATTTTAAAGAACTCAATTGCACTTGTAGAGTTATGAAATAGAAACTTGAATAAAGCTCTGCGCCATTTTGGCATAGGGCTTTTATTTCTAAAGAAGACTTGTTCACTACCAATAAAAAATGAAGCGTTTTTAAGGTTGATCTCTAGACCTTCTTGTACGCATAATTCTAGGGCTCTGCGGACATCGGCAGTTTGTTTAAAGCCATAATACAGTTTCACACGGTAGAAACTGTGATGTTTTCCGAATCGTCTTATTTTTAATAAATGGGCTTCATCGACGTAAGGTTCATTGGTAGTAACAATGCTGAGCACTATAATTTGTTTATGCAGGACGTGATTGTGCTCTAAATTATGTAAAAATACTTGGGGTAGACCGTGTAGGGTTCGAGTTAAGTAAATTGCGGTTCCGGGCACCGTGGGGATATCATCGATATCACGTTCTTCAAATTCTTCAATCATGGTACGTCTTTCATCCATATACTTTGACAGTAAGGCTCGTCCTTTTATCCAGGTTGTAAGAGTAAGAAATAATACGGTAGCAATAACCAGGGGGAGCCAGCCCCCCGTCGGTATTTTTAAACTGTTGGATGATAGAAAGGTTAAGTCTACGATTAAAAAAGCCGATAAAAATGTCAACCTGCTGAGTTTAGACCAGTGCCAAAGTTCTTTAAAGATAACAAAGGCCAGTATCGTATCAACAATCATGGTGCCGGTTACGGCGATACCGTAAGCGGAGGCCAGGGCAGAAGAAGATTTAAAGCTGATGACCAAGATAAAAACCGAGATCATTAGCATCCAGTTAATAGCAGGTACATACACCTGTCCCATTGCTTCACCGGAGGTATGCAGGATGTTCATTCGTGGGCAATAGCCTAATTGTATTGCTTGTCTAGTAACTGAGAATGCGCCTGAGATAACTGCTTGTGAAGCGATAACGGTAGCGAGTGTTGAAAGAATTAACAACGGATACAAAGCCCAGGTGGGCGCTAATAGATAAAAGGGATTTTGTATGGCGTCTGGATGATTAATGAGCAGGGCACCTTGCCCAAAATAATTAAGTAGCAAGGCCGGAAAGACAAAGCCAAACCAGGCATAACGGATCGGCTTAAGTCCAAAATGTCCCATATCGGCATAGAGTGCTTCGGCTCCCGTGATCGCCAAAACGACCGCCCCCATAATTAAGAAGCCGTGCCAGCCTAACTCAAACATCAGGTTTAGGGCATAATAGGGGTTTATTGCCATTAGCACATTGGGTTGTTCGATAATGTTTATTACGCCCAATAAGCCAAGTAAGCCAAACCAAAAGATCATAATAGGTGAGAATATTTTTCCTACTTTACCAGTGCCTTTGGCTTGAATAATAAATAATCCACCGAGTACGGCAATGGTAATGGGAATAATATAATGGGTGAGCGAGGGAGCAATAATTTGCAAGCCTTCAACCGCACTGAGTACTGATATGGCCGGAGTAATAATGCTATCACCAAAAAACAATGAGGCGCCCAGCAGGCCTAGTATGATGATAAAAGTAGATTTTTGTTTAAGTTCTTTATCGTGATCAGACTCAATTTTTTTGATGCCTTGTAACGCGAGAGCCATCAAAGCCATGATGCCGCCTTCACCTTTATTATCCGCACGCATAATGAAAATAGCGTATTTAGTGGTTACAACGAGGGTTAAAGACCAAAAAATTAAAGATAATACGCCCAGAACATGAACGGTATCAATCGGCACACCATCTTTAAATACCTCTTTAAGGGCATAGAGCGGGCTGGTTCCAATGTCACCAAATACCACGCCAATGGCACCTAACGCTAAACTTGCTACTTGTTGTTTTGATTGATTTTGTGTGCTAAAAGACATTTTTGTTAATTAGTTAGGGAAACTTAATGATGACATTAAAATCACGATAATTTATTCAAAGCTGCATCTCATCTTTTAATCAAATAGGTGTGAGAAAGAAACAAGGAGAAAAAAGATTTAAAAGGTGTTAAGCAAATGTATTTATTTACGATCAGCAGCCACTGAGATCTGACTAAGGTTACGCGCCATTTTAAGTGAACTTTACTCAATGTTGTATATAATAATTTAATATCCTGACTATTTTTAATCTTTTCGATTGCAGAGCTGTGCAATTAATTCATTTTGATGCATTTTACTTTCTCGTTTTATTACTCATTCATTACATAATCGCTTCAAATTTTTACGGTTTTTTTACACTATTCAAGAGTACACTGCACCCTGTTGTATTTAAATTAATTCTGTAATCAGCAATGGATTTTGTTCTTCAAATGTGAGGTGGTTTTATGGATAGTGTTTATTTACTATTGATGCTGGGTTTTTTTGCCGCCAGTATTGCGCTGGTTTATGTATGTGAAAACTTAAGGGGGCAACCATGAGCTGGGTTTATCTATTAAGTGGTGTGCTGGCGCTGGCTATTTTTATTTATCTGGTTGCCGCGCTGTTTTATCCGGAGAAATTCTAATGACAAGTAACAGTTATTTTCAAATTATAGTTTATATAGTGACTTTACTCGCGTTGGCTAAGCCGTTAGGTTGGTATATGGCTAGAGTCTATGAGGGCGAGTCTGTCGGATTGAATCGATTATTAGCTCCATTGGAAGCACTGCTCTATCGACTAAGTGGTGTCAATCCAAAAGAAGAGATGCGCTGGACCGATTATGCCTTCAGCTTTCTCATCTTTAACTTACTGGGTGTATTGGCTGTTTTTGCCTTGCAACGCTTACAAGCCTATTTGCCTTTTAATCCACAGGGTTTACCGGGCGTTAGTTCAGATTCGGCCTTTAACACCGCTGTTAGTTTTGCCACCAATACCAATTGGCAAGGTTATAGTGGTGAAGTGACCATGAGTTATCTGACCCAGATGCTCGGCCTTACTGTGCAGAACTTTGTTTCTGCAGCGGCAGGGATGGCGACACTGGTTGCATTAATTCGTGGGTTTACTCGTCGTAATACCGATACTATTGGTAATTTCTGGGTAGATCTTACTCGAAGCACCCTGTATATCCTGATGCCGCTATCACTGATTCTCGCTTTAGTGCTGGTCGGACAGGGCGTAGTGCAGACTTTTAGTTCTTATCGCTCTGTACCATTACTAGAAACAGTTAGTTATGAACAGCCTAAATTGGGCGCAGATGGTGTAACGTTACAAGACGCAGCGGGTAAGCCGGTCATGGAGTCGGTTGAAGCCAAGGAGCAAATTATAGCCGTAGGGCCTGCCGCCTCCCAGATTGCTATCAAACAGTTGGGTACTAACGGGGGCGGATTTTTTAATGTCAACTCGGCACATCCGTTGGAAAATCCAACGCCGTTGAGTAATTTTCTGGAAATGTTGTCTATCCTGCTGATTCCTGCCGCACTGTGTTATACCTTTGGCATGATGGTTGGGGACACCCGACAAGGCTGGGCGATTCTAGCAGCCATGACATTGATTTTAGTTGCGTTAATTTTTGTTGAAGTACCGTTAGAGCAGAGCGGTAATCCAGCATTGGCTTCCTTAAGTGTTGATCAATCAGCAACCGTAAGTCAGTCGGGTGGCAACATGGAAGGAAAGGAAACCCGGTTCGGAATTACCAACTCTGCACTGTGGGCGATAGTCACTACGGCTGCTTCCAACGGATCAGTCAATGCAATGCATGATTCATTTACTCCTATTGGCGGCATGGTACCCATGTGGTTGATGCAATTGGGTGAAGTGATCTTCGGCGGTGTTGGCTCAGGGTTGTATGGCATGATTATGTTTGCGATCGTAGCAGTATTTGTGTCTGGGCTTATGATTGGTCGAACGCCTGAATATCTGGGTAAAAAAATAGAAGCTTATGAGATGAAAATGGCTGCTATCACCATATTGATTCCACCCCTAGTGGTATTAGGCGGTACTGCGCTTGCAGTTATGATCGATGTTGGTAAGGCCTCTGTCTTCAACCCAGGGGCTCATGGTTTTAGTGAAGTCTTGTACGCTTTCTCATCCGCTGGTAATAACAATGGCAGCGCATTTGGTGGGCTTTCGGCTAATACCCCGTTTTATAACTCTCTATTAGGCGTGGCTATGCTGTTTTCACGTTACTGGCTTGCAATACCCGTACTTGCTATCGCCGGTTCACTGGCAAACAAGAAGATTGTACCGGTTGGTTTAGGTACGTTACCAACACATACCCCGTTGTTTGTTGCGTTACTGATTGGCACTGTACTTATGGTCGGTGCACTGACCTTTGTTCCGGCGCTGGCTCTAGGGCCGGTGGTTGAACATCTTCAGATGATCGGCGCTAAATAATCATAAATCAAGCTATTTAGAGTGGGCATGTTTTATCAGTCCATTGAAAATCTGTGAATTGGAGAACTTCATGAGTAAAGAACTTGTTTCGACGTCGTTGTTCGATCGGGAAATTCTTGGGGCAGCCATAGTGGATTCATTCCGAAAGCTTGCTCCGCAGCAACAATGGAAAAATCCCGTTATGTTTGTTGTTTTTATAGGCAGTATTCTGACGACGATTCTTTGGATACAGGCTGTAACAGGTAAAGGTGATGAGCCAGCCGGATTTATTTTGGCTGTGGTTCTGTGGTTGTGGTTTACGGTACTTTTCGCCAATTTTGCTGAAGCGATTGCAGAAGGACGAAGCAAAGCACAAGCAGCTTTTCTGCGTAGCGCCAAGCGTGATGTTGCCGCAAAAAAACTGGATGAGCCGCGTTACGGCGTTAATTATTCCAAAGTATCCGGTTCTAGTTTGCGTCGCGGTGATGCGGTTTTAATAGAAGCGGGGGACTTTATACCCGGTGATGGTGAGGTCATTGAAGGGGTGGCCTCTGTGGACGAAAGTGCGATCACCGGTGAAAGTGCGCCGGTGATTAGAGAGTCGGGGGGGGACTTTAGTTCGGTGACAGGTGGTACCCGCGTGCTTTCGGATTGGTTGGTGGTGCGCATTACGGCTAATCCAGGCGAAGCATTTCTGGATCGTATGATTTCTATGGTTGAAAGCGCTAAGCGTCAAAAAACACCTAACGAAATTGCTTTGACTATTCTACTTGTTGCGTTGACATTGATCTTTTTGATGGTCACTGTGACTTTGTTGCCGTTTTCAATCTACAGTGTAGAAGCGGCTAAGTCAGGTACACCTATTTCTATTACAGTACTGGTGGCGTTGCTGGTTTGTTTGATTCCAACAACGATTGGTGGTTTATTGTCCGCCATCGGTGTAGCCGGTATTGGACGGATGATGCAAAAAAATGTGATTGCCACTTCGGGTCGAGCTGTGGAAGCAGCAGGCGATATTGATGTATTGTTATTAGACAAAACCGGCACGATTACCCTGGGTAATAGGCAAGCCGCCGCATTTATACCCGTTAAAGGTGTCTCAGAAAAAGAACTGGCTGATGCCGCGCAATTGGCTTCATTGGCTGACGAAACGCCAGAAGGTCGTAGTGTGGTGGTTTTGGCTAAGCAAAAATACGGTTTCAGAGAGCGCGATGTGCAGTCTCTGGGAGCTACGTTTGTCCACTTCACCGCTCAAACCCGGATGAGTGGCGTAAATATTGATGGCCGCCAAATTCGAAAGGGGGCAGCCGACGCTATTCGTATTCATGTTGAAAGACTGGGTGGGATTGGCAGTAAATTTCCAGCCGAGTTTCAGAAACTGGTCGATGATGTAGCACGACGCGGCAGCACTCCATTGGTTGTTGCAGAAGGCGCACGCGTACTGGGTGTGATCGAACTAAAAGATATAGTTAAAGGCGGTATCAAAGAGCGTTTTGCCGAGTTGAGGCAGATGGGTATCAAGACGATTATGATTACTGGCGATAACCGTTTAACGGCTGCAGCTATTGCTGCTGAAGCTGGGGTCGATGACTTCCTTGCTGAAGCGACTCCAGAGGAGAAGTTAAAGTTAATCAGGCAATATCAGGCAGATGGGCGTTTAGTTGCGATGACAGGGGATGGGACAAACGACGCACCGGCATTGGCTCAAGCGGATGTTGCGGTAGCAATGAACAGTGGGACTCAAGCGGCCAAAGAAGCGGGTAATATGGTGGATCTTGATTCGAACCCGACCAAATTAATCGAGATTGTCGAGACGGGCAAACAGATGTTGATGACGCGCGGTGCGCTGACGACCTTTAGTATTGCCAATGATATGGCTAAATATTTCGCAATTATTCCGGCTGCCTTCTCAATTACCTATCCAGCTTTGAATGTCCTAAACATTATGAAACTTGCCACACCGGCAAGCGCTATTCTGTCGGCAGTAATCTTCAATGCGTTGATTATTGTCGTATTGATTCCGTTGGCATTAAAAGGTATCAAGTATAAGCCGGTTGGTGCTGCCAAGTTGCTGCAAAATAATTTGCTGATCTACGGTGTAGGTGGGTTGATCGTGCCATTTATCGCCATAAAAGCGATTGATCTAATTTTGGTCACGCTCGGTTTAGTTTAAAGGAGTTGGTAATGATTAAAAGTTTAAAAGCAGCGATTGTTCTATTTATTCTATTAACTGTGTTGACGGGTGTCATTTATCCGGCAGTAGTAACGGGGCTTGCTCAGCTTCTATTTCCCCAGCAAGCTAATGGCAGTCTGATGAGTGACAGAAGTGGAACGGTGACTGGCTCCCGTTTAATAGGACAGTCTTTCAGCAGTCCGGGCCATTTTTTGGGGCGGCCTTCAGCGACTGGTCCTTTCCCTTATAATGCAGGTGCTTCCAGTGGTTCAAACCTGGGGCCGACTAACCCTGCACTGATAGAGGCTGTAAAAACGCGTATTCAGGCGCTAAAGGATGCAGACCCCGATAATCAAGCCCCAATACCAGTTGATCTGATTACTTCATCGGGTAGTGGTTTGGACCCACATATTAGTCCGGCGGCCGCCGAGTATCAAATTAATCGTGTGGCTAAGGCTCATAACGTAAAACCGGAAATACTCCGTGCTCTGATCGATGCAAATACTGAAGATCGTCAATGGGGCTTTATAGGAGAGCCAAGGGTTAATGTCCTGACCTTAAATTTAGCATTGGATGCTCTTCACTAGGCGAAAAATATGGACACCGAACGCCCAGATCCCGATCAATTACTGGCGCGCGTTGAGCGCGATATAGCCAAGGCCCAGAGAGGCAGTTTAAAAATATTTTTTGGTGCTGTGGCAGGGGTAGGCAAGACTTATGCTATGTTACAGGCAGCCAGGGAAAGACGAGCTGAAAATATTGATATTATTATTGGTCTCGTGGAAACGCATGGCCGCCAGGAAACCGCAGCGCTAATTGAGGGCTTGGAAGTGTTGCCTTCCAAGCTAATTGAGTATCGCGGAACAACTCTGCGAGAGTTCGACCTCGATGCTGCCCTTAAGCGCAAACCCTCTATTATTCTGGTTGATGAATTGGCACACTCTAATGCACAAGGGTGCAGGCATCCAAAGCGTTGGCAGGATATCGAAGAGCTCCTGGATGCAGGTATTGATGTGTATACGGCACTTAATGTGCAGCATTTGGAAAGCCTTAATGACGATATCGGCCAGATTTCCGGGGTGCGGGTTTGGGAAACAGTGCCGGATACGGTGTTTGACCAGGCTAATGAAATAGAACTGGTTGATTTACCGCCCGACGAGCTTTTGAATAGGCTCAGGGATGGCAAAGTCTATTTACCCCAACAAGCTCAGGAAGCCATCAAAAATTTTTTCCGTAAAGGTAATCTCATTGCGTTACGGGAATTGGCATTGCGCCAAACTGCAAATCGGGTCGATGCCCAGATGCTGGATTATCGGGAAGATAATGCCATTCGAGAAGTCTGGCAGGTTAATGAGCGCATTATGGTCTGTATTGGTCCCAATGCCCTATCGGAGCGTTTAGTCAGAGCTGGCAAACGTTTTGCTAACAGTCTACGAGCCGAATGGCTCGTGGTTTATGTTGAGACACCGGAATTGCAACGCTTGTCTGCAGAAAAGCGTGATGGTGTACTCCGTATTTTAAGGCTTGCAGAGCAGTTGGGTGCTGAGACAGTAACCTTAAATGCGCCGGACATGAGCTCTGCCATCATTAAATTTTCCAATGAAAGAAATGTGACCAAGATCGTCATGGGAAAGCCGACTCGTCGGGGCTGGAAGCGTTTATTACTGGGTTCTGTAGTAGATGTGCTGATTAGCGATGCGCACAATATTAACCTCTATCTGTTGGGTAGTCCGAGACATGAGAAAGGCAGTAGCGTAGAGAAGTCAGAGACTTCCTTGTACCGGAGAAATCCGCTGCCAGGCCTCAGTCGAAAACTTGCATTGAGAAAAAAAAATCGTTCAATAGGTTATATATGGTCTTTGGCAGTGACAGTGGCCAGTACCGTTTTGGCTTATCTGATGTTTGGCCGGTTTGAGCTGGCCAATATGATTATGATTTTCTTGCTCGGTGTGGTATTTATTGCAACACGTTTTGGTCGTGGCCCTTCTATTTTTGCTTCTTTTTTAGGTGCTGCAATATTTGATTTCTTGTTTGTAAAGCCGTATCTCAGTTTTACAGTTGCTGATAGTCAATACTTGGTGACGCTCTTGGCAATGTTGATTGTGGGGGTGTTAATTAGCAATTTGATGGCAAATGTGCGTTCCCAGGCTAAAGTGGCGGGGCACAGGGAACGGAGAGCAACGGTACTCTATGCGATGAGTAAAGATCTGACCGCCAGTCAGAGTGAGGATGAGATTGTGCGCACGGCAGTGCGTCATTTAAATTCGGAGTTCGGTAGTAGAAACGTTATCTTGTTTCCTGATTCTGATGGTCGTATTGTTTACCCAAAAGCGCCAGGTTTAAGGGAATCGCTTCATGCTGCAGATTTAAGTGTTGCTCAGTGGGTATTTGATCATGATGAAATTGCGGGTCAGGGAACGAACACCTTACCGGGCGCTGAGTCGATTTATTTTCCACTGAGTAATAAGGAAACCGTGATGGGGGTTTTGGTATTATTGCCCGTCAACTTGCGTCGGATATTTTTACCAGAACAACAAAAGTTGTTGGAAACCTTTCTTGGGCAGATAGCTCAAGCGGTTATGAGAGTCCGGTTAGCTGAACAAGCCAGAACAACGCAAGTGAGTATGGAAGCAGAACGATTACGTAATTCACTGCTCAGTTCCATTTCCCATGATTTGCGTACCCCTCTTGCGACTATTGTAGGATCAGCGAGTGCTTTGGTGGAAGATGTTAATACACTTCGGGTAGAAGACAAGCTTGAACTGAGCCGCGCTATTTATGAAGAAGCCCAGCGTATGTCCAGTTTGGTCAATAATATTTTAGATATGGCTAGACTTGATGCGGGCACTATCGAGCTTAATAAGCAGTGGTATCCGCTTGAGGAAATTATTGGTTCAGTATCAACACGTTTGCAGAAACGTTTCCAAGGTCGTCGACTAACCGTTGACTTGCCGGAGGGGACACCGATGATTTATGTAGATACTGTTATGATTGAACAGGTTTTAATTAATCTGCTGGAAAATAGCCTGCGTTATACACCGGATAAAAGTCCGGTGGAAATCAGGGCGGAGGTTTCTGCGTTTGCCGTAAAAATATCGGTAGCCGATCATGGGCCCGGTATCCCCGAGGGGCTTGAAAACCAATTGTTTGAAAAGTTTTATCGAGTTCGCCACGAAGCTGCGCAAAGCGGAGTTGGTTTGGGGCTTGCAATTTGCCGCTCTATCATTGAAGCGCATGGAGGAAAGATTCAGGCGCAAAACCGTCCAGAAGGTGGCGCAATATTTTCATTTGTAATTCCTCTTGATCAGGCGCAACCTGTGCTGGGACAGGAAGAATAACTACTAACGTTGACTAACCACCTATGACTTTTAGCAGTCCTGTTATTGTTGTTATAGAAGATGATCCTGCGATACGTCTTTTTTTGCGCACCAGTCTGGGTGCTCATGGTTTCAAGGTGTTTGAAGCGGATCGAGGCCAACAAGGTATTGTTGAGGCAGGCATACGTAAACCTGATCTTATCATTCTTGATCTGGGATTGCCTGATATGGAGGGGGTTGATGTTATTAAGGCCATTCGTGAATGGTCCGTTGTCCCTATTATTATATTATCGGCTCGCAGCACCGAGCAGCATAAAGTAGAGGCATTGGATGCGGGAGCTGATGATTATTTGACCAAACCTTTTGGTCTGGGTGAGTTATTGGCCAGGATACGAGTAGAATTGAGGCATTCGGTAAGCAACCCATTACAGGATCAGAAAGGTATTTTTACCACAGGCATGTTGAAAGTTGATTTACTGAACCGTAGGGTTTTTGTTGACGATAAAGAGATTCACTTAACGCCGATTCAATATCGACTGTTTTCTGTGCTGGTTAAAAATGCCGGCAAAGTGTTGACACATCAATACCTGCTTAAGGAAGCATGGGGACCATCCTATAAAGATAATTCACATTATTTACGGATTTATATGAGTCAGCTCAGGCACAAGTTGGAAGAAGATCCCACGCAACCACAGTATTTATTGACAGAATCTGGTGTCGGCTACCGGCTTAAAGTTTAACAAATAGTGGTTTGAAGCCGTTCATGTTAACGCCCCGTTCTAGTCACTGAAGTATCTTTGGAGCCGGAGTCAGGTTCCAGTCACATAATCATTGCTATTACTTCAAAATTGATTACTATAGCTGCTGTATAGTCAATAAAGCTTAATTTAATGTTCAATGAACAAAATACAATATTATTAAAATGAAGGAATTTCTTCTATAAGAATGTTGTTACGTCATACTGCTGATCAATATTATGCTCAACTCAAGCATCATCCCTGCGTCATTGAGGGCTCCACTTTTGGCTGCCTGCCAAACTTTCAATTATTCAATAAAGTTCTCTATGATCCTGTACAACAAGAACTCACTTCGAATTTGGCTTAAACAATGAACAGTTTTACCGCAGAAGAAATGGAACAGGCGTTACGTGAATGTGCGGCAGAGCCCATTCATCAAATCGGCAAGATCCAGCCGCACGGCGCGTTGCTGGTATTAAGTAAGGACCCACAGCACCGAGTGTTACAGAGTAGTGAAAACCTGGTTGATTTTTTCGGGATATCCTCAGACCAGGCAAATGGTAAGGCATTAGCCTTGCTGATCGGTAAACCCGCTACTCTACAGATAGATCAGCTGATACAAAAGCTGGGAGATAAAGACACGATTACTGGCAAGGTCAATATCATTCAAAAACAATCAAGCTACAATCTAAACGCTCATTTATATGCTTTAGAATGGTTTCTGGTTTTGGAGGTAGAGCACGACCAATACCAAGACCAAGACCAAGACACGCAGGCTGAAGGTAATCTTGCACAGTTAATGTTGGACATTCAGCAAACTATGCTGAGCACAGAAAACGATGCAGATTCATCTCGTTATTTTGATCGGATCGTCGAACTTGTCCGCGATCTTACAGGCTACGATAGTGTTATGACCTATCGCTTCGACTCAAACTGGGACGGTGAAGTTATCAGCCAAAGCAGGGTTGAAGAATCGCCTTCCTTTCTAGGATTGCAGTTCCCATCCTGCGACATCCCGCCTCAAGCTCGGAGTCTTTATACTAAAAATCTAGTTAGAATGGTTGCTGATATTGATGTTACGCCGGTAGTCATATTGCCGATGATAAATCCTGTCAGTCAACTGCCCCTTGATATGACTTACTCAGCGCTACGCAGTCTTTCGCCGATACATATGGAATATCTGCGTAATATTGGAGTACAGGCTTCGTTGGTGATTTCGCTACTACAAAATGGTCGGTTGTGGGGATTGATAGCTTGTCATCATAGGACTGCAAAGCGAGTGTCGATTGCTATGCGCGAAGCTGCAATTTTTATCAGTCGAATGGCATCGGCAAAATTGGCAGCTATTGAGTCACAGGATCGGCTTAACAAGGTCGAAAAAGCACACAATCTTCTCGGTGACTTGGTCGATCAAATAACACTCGGTAATATTGAAGTCGTGCAGCAACAGCTTCTGCCCAAATTGCAATCTTTACTGAATGCTACTGGGATGATCATGGTCGCAGATGGCAAGTACCATTTACAGGGTGATGTGCCTGAATCAGCTGACATAGATCATTTACTCACCTGGCTAGATTCCCAACGCCAGTCTGAAGTCTTTAGCTGTGATTGTCTTGAACAGAAATTTTTCCCTGCCAGTGCCTATAGATCCATTGTATCCGGTTTACTGGTTGCCTCGATTTCAAACGACATGAGTAATTGTTTAATCTGGTTGCGTAAAGAGAAGCCTCAGACGGTTTATTGGGCGGGTAGTGCCGATAAAGGACGGGTTAGGGATGCTGCTGGGAATATACATCTTACACCGCGCAAATCCTTCGAAATCTGGACAGAAACATGGAGTGGACGATGTGCACCTTGGACTTCGGTTGAAGTCAGTATTGCTCTGATGATGACTCAAGCTTTGCCGAAAAGTTTGCTGCAAAAGCACCAACTGGTACAGGAGCAGGTTTTGCGAAAATCTGCAGAGGCTACAACTATTACAATGCGCCAGCAACTTGAACTCATGACGGTTGTGGTGCCTGGAGTGGTTTATCGGTTTCTGCTAACCTCTGCAGGCGAGTGGAGATTTATCTATGTCAGTAAAGGGATTCAAGATCTTTATGAAGTGACTCCTGAAGAAGCATGCCAAGATCCCAATGTGTTGACCATGTGCATAGTTATAGGGGATCAGGATTCGCATCGCGAATCTTTGGAACGTTCGGCGTTGGATTTTACTGTCTGGGATCATAAGTTTCGAATTAAAACCCAAAGTGGTCATGTTAAATGGATTCATGGTCTCGCCACTCCTCAACGGCAAGCCGATGGAGGTATCATATGGAGTGGCTTGCTGACGGATGTCACCGAACGTAAAAAAAATGGGGCTGCATTGGAAGAAAGTGCATTGAACTTCCGCAGCATTGCCAATGCTGCGCCAGCTCTGATGTGGATAGCTGAACTAGATAAGTCATACAGCTGGTTCAACAACTCATGGCTCGAATACACAGGACGAAGTATGGAGCAGGAAGTGGACAACGGTTGGGTCAAAGGGGTGCATCCTGAAGATCTGAATCGTTATCTTGATACCTACACATCCCATTTCGATGCACAGCAACCCTTCCAAATGGAGTACCGGTTGCGTGGCAAAGATAACCAATATCACTGGTTCATTGCTCTCGTTAAACCACGTCTGGATGAACAAGGTGAATTTATAGGCTATATCGGTATAATGACTGATGTAAGCGAGCGCAAAAAAAACGAAGAAATTATGCGCTTTCAGGAGTTCGGTCTGGATAAAGACGTAGAGCAACTATTTTGGGTTGACAAAGATGCTCATATTATTGATGTTAATAGACTCTCCTGCTCTAAACTAGGCTATTCGCATGAGGAATTATGCAGTCTGACAATAGCCAATATTGACCCTTCCTTTGATATTGATAAATGGGCGGATCAATGGCTCGAATTGAAGCAAAGTGGCATCCTCCGTTTTCAATCTTTTCATATAACCCGAGACGGCAAAGTGTTTCCTGTTGAGGTGGTTTACAACTATTTCGAGTATGACGACAAGGAATATTGCTATGCTTTTGTGCGAGATATTTCAGAATATAAACAGTTAGTGCAGGAATTGGATTCTCAATCCAAAATCGATTTTCTAACTGGACTGGCCAACCGGTGTTATTTTCTGGAATTAGCTGCAAAGGAGTTAGCGCGTTGTCAACGTTATGGTAATGCACTGTCTATATTGATGCTGGATATCGATTTCTTCAAAACCATTAATGACAAGTATGGTCATAAGGTTGGAGATGAGGTGCTGAAAAAGCTGGTTAGCATCTGTAAGGAGATCTTACGTAAAGTTGATGTGATTGGTCGGCTTGGTGGCGAAGAATTCGCCATTTTATTGCTCGAAACACCAGGTCAAGTCGCTCCAGAGATTGCTGAGCGAATTCGTCAGGCATTGGAGAAATCTACCGTACCGATAGAAAACCTATCCATTGAATTACAGTTTACTGTTTCCATTGGTGTGGCGACTATGACTAATGACCAAGAAACAGTCGATGATTTATTACAAAAGGCTGATGCTGCGCTTTATCAAGCTAAAAACGCCGGACGCAATCAAGTTTTCGCTAATTTTTATGAATAGGCTTTTTTGTTTATCATCACTGTCAGGATAAAGTGTTTGAACCGCCGTTGAGTGAGTTAATTTTCACATTTACCGGGTGGCAGGTAAGGGAACATTTAGTTTGAGAGACATTAACTAACACTATTTTATGACGTATTTATTGAAGATATTATCCATCGTTTGGTTGCTTACCGGTTGTGCTGCCGCTCTTCCTGCTCTTCCAGCGTTATTTGGGCTAATCCCTGCATCTAGTGTATCTCAGATATTAACAACGACAACAGTTCATTTATCAAGAAAGAATTTCAAAATTGTAAAAGCTAATGCGCTTGGTCACAGTGTTGGCTTTAGCTTTCTTGGTCTTTTCAACCTAAAATCACCAAGCAACGAAGAGGCATTTACCCAACTTTATAGGTCTATTGATGTTCCCAACGGAAAATCTCAGACTCTAGTCAATGTGATGCATGAACAAACATCGGCTTATTTTATTTTATTCTCGTTACCCAAAATTACTGTTCGCGCAGATGTTATCGAATTTATCGATGATGTAGCACCGATAAGCACCCGAGAGGCCCAGAGTATGAACTAAAGATGTCAAAGAATGTTGATAAGATTGACAAACCTAGTTATCAGCCTATAATTGAACCAATAGATAAATATGATCTTACTTTAATTTATCAACTCGATGTCTACCCTTTAGTTTCTCGTCCTGTTTCTCATTCAGTAATTTTCAAATTTACCCGTTTGTTTAAAGCCTTATATTGGTTTTCATTTTAGACCACTTAACAAGCTTTACTAAAGCTAACCGACTATGACTTTAGGTTTTAGTAATACCATCCCATTTTAAAAAAAGAGACTCATGACGCCATCAGATAATTACAGTGCTTATTTTCAAGCACGACTTCAAGTTATCCCCCCCAAAAAAACAGTCAAGCCCGCTAAAGAAAAATCTCCAGTAGTTATCCGATACAAACGTAATTGGACACAAGAGCAACAACCTATTTAAGGATGTTATCTAAGCTGTCAGGATGAGATCAATGTATCTGTTAAAGTCACTATTATAGAATCATGTCCACCCGACCAAAATTACAGCGTGATAATAAATCAACAATTATAAATGCCTTAGCGTATACTCAAATTGACTCCTCTGATTTAGTTCATCCTTTGGCTCATTCTGTCGCGACGTTTCACTAGTTCTTGCCATTCAAATGTCTTGCGGAATTCTAGTCATACCAAAGGTGGTTGATCCATGTATGTCCAAACTTAAGTTTGAGTTACCTAGAATATAAAACAATTATCAGTCCCGCCTGATGACAAAGAACCCCTGCTAAATCCCAAAATACGAGGTATTAATGTACCGCCTGATAAAACCCGAAGAGCTCACCATTAATCACATGGTTGGATACATGGGGTCCTATTGCCAGATCCAACTATACCCGTCATGCCTATTAAGCACCGTCTTGACTGTGTGTGAAACTAAACAGGCCTCGTTATGGAGTTGACCAACTATCGAACGGCTCTTTCTGGAGATAAGGAGATTGCATTCCCTAAACTTGAGTGTTGGAATAATTCAAGCCAAATGGCGACCGTTGCGGTGAATGTAAACAAAAAACGAGTGCTCTGCCGGATATCACTTGAAAGTCTGATAGATAAATTTGGGTCCTCAGATGAGGAACCCATGTGTGTTGTAACCAGGCATAGATCAGCTATACAAGAAGCAGCAATTAGGCTTATAGAAAACAAAACCTATGAAAAGGATGGTTCAGTTCTCATCCGCACACGTGACCTTTTGTAAGAGGTGGAGAAAATACCATGAGCAAAGAACAAAAAAGCAATAGAGAGGATAAGAAAAAGCCAGTGCTGAATCCTAAAGAAAAAAAAGCCGCAAAGAAATCCAAGAAAGATTCTAAGAGTTGATCACTAAAATATCGCATTCTGGTGTAAATATAGTTACCAATTTGAATAGGGGTATACGACAAGGTTATTGTTGTAATATCGTATGTCATGTGTAACTTCGTCGCCCACCCACTCAGGCCTTGTAAAAACTTCATTAATATCGGACAGTTCAATTTCTGCTACTATTAGACCCTTATTTACGCCATAAAACTCATCGATTTCCCACAGCTTGTCATTGAAATGTACGTAGTGACGCATTTTTTCAATAATAGGTTTTTTACAGAGCATATCAAGAATTTCATTAGCGTCTAACAAAGGAATTTCATATTCAAACTCATGACGTTCAGTGCCGATGGTAGCGCTTTTTATATTTAGCCATGCAGTTTTGTCGCTTATTCTTACACGAATAGAAGATGTAGTTTCAGAGCTTAAATAGCCTTGTCGAAACAGAACAGATTTGTGTACCTGTTGACGCCAATTTTCATTAGCAAGAAGAAACTTATGTTCAATTTCTATAGCCATATTTTTATCCAGATTGTTATTTGAGTAGTTGTAAGTGAATGGGAATAGGATTTTCAGAGTTTACACTGAGATAAATTACTTAGTTGAGTTTATTTTAATTAGATAATTCAGTTTTAGAGTGAATGAATCAATGTTGAACTTGCAAATGTAGTTTGATTTTTAATATTTATGCTCAGATTTTAATCTTAATTAGATGCCTAGGAAGTTTGATATTATAGTAATATGATGTTCATTCTTATTCGAGTAATGAATGTCATGCTTTATTTTATTGGCGAGCAATGCTAGAGTAGTAACTTATAAAAATACTCGGTATTTTAAAGATTAATTAACTTTTTAACTCTATTAAGGAAACTCAAATGGCTTTCGAACTACCTGCTTTACCTTATTCTAGCAATAGACTGGTACCTTATATCTCAGAAGAAACTATAGAGTTTCATTATGGGAAGCATCATCAAACTTATGTAACTAATTTGAATAATCTTATTGTTGGTACTGAGTTTGAAGGACTGACTCTGGAAGAAATTATCGTTAAATCTTCTGGTCCTATTTTTAATAATGCTGCACAAGTCTGGAATCATACTTTTTATTGGAATAGTTTGATTCCTAATGGTGGCGGTGAACCAACCGGCACATTAGCAGAAGCAATCGTTGCTACATTTGGCTCTTTCGCAAAATTTAAAGAAGAATTTACTAAAACGGCTGTGACCACATTTGGTTCTGGTTGGGCGTGGTTAGTAAAAAATGCAGACGGAAGTTTAGCTTTGGTGAGTACAAGCAATGCAGGTACTCCTTTAACAACAGGACAAACGCCTTTGTTAACTGCTGATGTATGGGAGCATGCATACTATATTGATTATCGTAATGCGCGTCCCGCTTATCTTGAAGCGTTCTGGAACCTGGTTAATTGGGATTTTGCTGAAGCAAATTACATAGCTTAGTTCGTTTGGATAGTGCAAACCTTCTGTCAGAAATTACAGAAGGTTTGCTTCTCGGTTTTATGTCATTTCGACTTAATTATATTTAACTAGCCTGTTACGATTCCCGGATGATAAATTTTTTTAAAAAATTAAGTTGTTTGTGGCTTTTGTCACCGGCGATTATTTATGCCGATATTTCAATTCCTATTTCTATCAAACCTCCTCAAGGTAACCATCCACTAATGGCGTTACATGCGAAAGGAGATCAGATTTATGAGTGTGCTCTTAACGGCGGGGTATATGCTTGGCAATTACAAGCGCCCAATGCAAAGTTATACGATAATCACAACCAAATCGTTGGCAATCATTATTCTGGCCCTGTGTGGGAGTATAAAGAGGGAAGTCGAGTTGTTGGTAAGGTGCTTAATAAAATCGATGTTGCGCCAGAATCTTCTATTTCGTGGCTTCTCGTAGAAGTTGTTTCCCATAAAGGTGATGGATTGTTTTCGGGAGTGAGCTACATTAATCGAATTCATACCAAGGGCGGACTGTTGCCTAAAGTGATATGTAATTCAAATCACTTGGGTGGAGAAAAACGAATCCCATATACAGCAGATTATATTTTCTACACTAAGAAAAACTGAGTATTAACGCTCTATAGGTTCATATTCAGAACAACCTAACGCTCTACTGCCACTCATTAATTTTTTATTCTTCGCGGGATTCTTCAGAGAGTATCTGTTTTAAAAAAGGGATAGTTAATTTTCGCTTAGCCGCTAAAGACGCATGATCTAACTTTGTGAGTAGAGTCCATAGAGATGATATATTTCTATTCTTGTGTGACAATAAAAAGCGAACAGCTTTTGGTGTTATTTCAAAGCCCATCTGATTGGCTTTAAAAATTAAAGCCGTTATTTTATGTTCATCTGATAAAGGCTGTATTTTTAAGGTTAAACCCCAGTTTAGACGAGTTTTCAGGTCGGGTAATTTAATCGCAATGTCATTAGGCGGGCAATTTGCAGATAAAATTAAGATATGATCCTGGTCTCTGTGTAGGTTATAAAAATTAAAAAAAGCTATTTCCCAGTCTTCATGGCCGACTATTTGGTCGATGTTATCAAAACAAACAATATCAAACTCATCCAAGCCCTTCAGTAAGCTAGCATCCGGTAAGTCTGAAGGTGATAAGTCAAAATAGAATGAACTCAGTCCAATGCTCTGTGCTTGGTGACAGCAAGCTTGTAGCAAATGACTCTTACCTAGTCCTGATTCACCCCAGATAAAAACCTGCTTCTCGCCAAGGCCGCTAACACTGTTCTGTAAGTGGTTAATTATTTCTAAATTACTCCCAGAGAAATAATCATTGAACGTCTGATTAGCTCTAAACTCAAATTGTAAAGGGAGTTGCTTTAGTAAAGCCATCCTTATTTTCCTGAAAATCGGACATACAGTGTTGTGCCAAAAAACAGCATCAAGCTAAAAGTAAGTTCAAGTGAGGGGTATAAACGCTCAGAGTTAGCATACGTTTCAATCGCACCATGAATAAAATAGAATAAACTGATATAGCCCATCCATGCGCAACTTCTAGGGTTCCGGTTTAATAAGCCGCGTAGGGGTAATAACAAAGGTGTTACTGTGACTAGCAGAATCAGCGCAACTGGAAACCCTGAAGAGGGAGCCAGTACTGTATTCCATAGCATTAACAAAGCAAACAGTCCAAAAAAACCGATTAATGCCGTTGTGTAAAAATAAAGCGGTTTAATAGTCATGAGCCTTGGTTTAAGTCTGTTTTAGAAGAAGGGCAGTTTTTGCTAGCCGTGAGCCCAATGCTTGGCATAAGGTTTTTTCATGCTCGGTTAAACCCAGAGACTCAACAGCAAAGTGGCTTGCACCATAAGGCGTGCCACCTGAAGTGGTTTCTCTTAAAGCGTGTTCAGTATAAGGGATGCCTAATAACACCATGCCGTGATGTAAGAGTGGCAACATCATGGATAATAAAGTACTTTCTTGTCCACCATGTAAACTACCGGTTGACGTAAATACACAAGCGGGTTTGCCGATCAAGGCACCGCTAAACCAAGCGGCAGTGCTGTTATCAATAAAGTATTTTAAGGGTGATGCCATATTACCAAAATGAGTTGGACTACCCAGGGCTAAGCCATCGCACTGTTTTAAATCGTCCAGTGTTGCATAAATAGCGCCTTTAGTCGGTATAGTGTCTGCGACTTTTTCGCAAACAGCCGATATATCGGGTACTGTTCTCAAAATAGCTTCAGCGCCATCTACACTATTGATACCGCGTGCGATATGGTTAGCCATTTCTGCGGTTGAACCATTGCGTGAGAAATAAAGAACCAGAATTTTAATTGTCATAGTGAATTGGCTTATAAAATAGAAAGAACGGCTTCGGGTGGTCTGCCTAAGGCCGCTTTTTCACCATAGACAACAATCGGGCGCTCAATGAGTATAGGGTGCTTTATTATGGCGTTAATCAGGGTTTCCCGATCAAGAGTCGGATTAGCCAGGTCATTTTCCTTATAAGCAGCCTCTTTTTTTCGCATCAGTTCCCGTGGCTCTAAGCCTAATTGACCTAAAATCTCATTGAGTGTTTCAGCGCTGGGGGGATTTTTAAGATACTCTATGATTTCAATCTGCAAGCCTTGTTGCTGTAGCAATTGCAAGGTTTGACGTGATTTACCACAACGCGGATTATGATAGATTTTTATAGTCATAGTGTCTACATCCACAGGGCGTAAGCCTTTGATAAAATAAAAACGCTATAATAGCATTTTTAATAAACTGTACGCCTGAAAACCGCCCTGGTTTTAAACAGTCAGTGCTTAATGGTAAGAGATCTGAGTCCAAATTAATAAGGTAATGCTGTGCTAAAGACAATTTTAAACGAACGTATAGAAGATCGAGTTAAGCAATACTGGGTATTATCACGGTTCGATAAACCGATTGGTATATTAATTTTATTGTGGCCTGCATTATGGGCGCTTTGGGTAGCCAGTAGCGGTAAGCCCGATTATTACGTATTGCTGGTTATTTGTTTGGGCGTGGTCTTAATGCGGGCGGCAGGGTGTGTGATTAATGATTATGCGGATAGAGAGTTTGATCCGCATGTAGAACGCACTAAGCAACGTCCTATTGCCGCCGGTAAAGTAACGCCTAAAGAAGCGCTATGGCTGTTTGTGGTTTTATGTCTAATAGCGTTCGGTTTGGTATTAACCTTAAATATTTACACGATTGCGTTATCCTTTGTGGCGGCCTTTTTAGCGGGTAGTTATCCGTTTATGAAACGCTACACACATTTGCCTCAGGCTTACTTAGGTATCGCCTTTGGTTGGGCGGTGCCCATGTCCTTCTCGGCGCAAGTCAATCAAATTCCCACTGTTGCCTGGGTTATGTACTTAGCCGTGGTTCTATGGGCGCTGGTTTATGACACCATGTACGCCATGGTTGATAAAGACGATGATTTAAAAATAGGCGTTAAATCCACCGCCATTTTGTTTGGCGTGTATGATCGGCAAATCATGGCTGTGTTACAGGTGATTATTATTGCCTTATTAGTCCTGGTCGGACTGATGCAGGCATTGACTTGGCCTTACTATGCCGGTGTTATCGTCGCGACCGGTTTATGTATTTATCAACAAAAGTTGATTTTTCATCGTGAGAAGGCGCTGTGCTTTAAAGCCTTTTTAAACAGTAATTACTTTGGGATGGCGGTGTTTATCGGCTTATCGCTGAGTTACCTTATTTAAGGATTCCCTATGTTTCGCTTAAGCCAATACATGCGGGAACTGCTGGCCCCGACGCTCCTTAAACCCGCTCGTAAGCCGCCAGCGCCCGTGGTGATTTGGAATTTAATTCGGCGTTGTAATCTGACCTGTAAGCATTGTTATACCACCTCTGCGGACATTGATTTTCCGGGCGAACTCACCACGCCTGAAATTTACACGGTCATGGATGATTTAAAAGCCTTTAAAGTACCGGTGTTGATCTTGTCGGGCGGTGAACCTTTGTTGCATCCAGATATTTTTGCGATTTCACGTCGTGCTAAGGACATGGGTTTTTATGTGGCCTTATCAAGTAATGGTACCAAAATATCGACCGATAATATTGATGAAATAACCGCTATTAATTACCAATATATCGGCGTCAGTTTGGATGGCATTAAAGATACCCATGATCAATTTCGACGCGTCAAAGGCTCGTTTGATGAAGCTTTAAGAGGCGTGCAGTTGTGTTTAGATAAAGGTATAAAAGTCGGGATTCGGTTTACCTTAACCCAAGATAATGCCCATGATTTTCCGGCTCTTTTACAGTTGATGGATGATTATGATATCGACAAGTTTTATTTATCGCATCTTAATTACGGGGGCAGGGGCAATAGGAATCGTAAAGATGATGCCTTTTTTGAGATAACCCGCCAGGCGATGGATTTGATGTTTGATACTTGTTATGACTGGCTTAAAGCTGGCAAAGATCGCGAGTTTGTCACCGGTAATAATGATGCCGATGCGGTGTATTTTTTGCATTGGGTCAAGCAACGTTTTCCTGATCAAGTTGATCATATCCAAGCCAAATTAGAACAATGGGGCGGTAATGCTTCGGGTGTTAATGTGGCTAATATTGATAACTTAGGGAATGTGCATCCTGATACTTTTTGGTGGCATTATGATTTGGGTAACGTAAAGCAACGCCCCTTTTCAGAAATTTGGCTGGATATAAACGATCCTTTAATGGCTGGACTAAAACAAATACCAAGACCCTTAGAAGGTCGGTGTGGCCGTTGTGCTTATCAAACGATATGTAATGGGAATACTCGGGTCAGAGCCGCACAAATGACGGGGAATTATTGGGCTGAAGATCCGGGTTGTTATTTAAGTGAAGAAGAGATTAGCGTTACCGATTAAAGGCTAGTACTCAGTCATTTTTATAGTGTCGGATAAAGTTTTTTCAGTTTTATCCGTGCATCCTCAGTGGTAAATCGCCATTCCATAAGCTTGGAGATAGAGTTTCTTTTTGCTTGCCACGCTAAAATGTCTTTTTTTAAAATTTCTTGATCTGGAATGCGGCGATCCATACATTCCCGTGATAGGATACTCAATTCTATCTCAGCAATATTTAACCAGCTACCATGCTTTGGCGTGTAGTGTATTTTCAGTTTTTCAAGAATTCTTCTCGCCTCTTTTGGCTCAAATGCCTTATATTAAAGAAGCGCCAGTATGGGTATTCAGATTATCCATGACCAGTTTAATACGGCTAGCATGCGGGTAATGAACATCAACCAGGTTACGGGTCTGATGCGCCCAATCAACAGCCGTTCTTTGATCTGTCACTTCATCATAAGATTGTTTGTAAACCTCAAGAGTATCTTCCATAGTGCAAACAAACTCAGCATTTTCTTTAGCTGGAATACACCACTCCTTATTTTGCCAAGGTTTTAATTCGTTTTTTTTAATGTTTGCCGGATGGTTTCATGCGATACACTATCCACATAACCCAACTCAACTATCTGCTGTCCAAGTAATCGTAATGTCCACCGGCTATGTCCCTCAGGCGCATCGCCACAATTCAACGCGATCAAATGGACTTCATTCTCACCATCAAGCCTGCGACTTTTAACGCGGACAGGCTTTGCCCTGTTTAGGGCTGATTCTAAGCCTTCCTGAACCAGTTGTTTCCTAACTCGCTAATATTCGCTTTGAGCAGTATTTCTGCGTGTAGCCTTTTATGAGCAGCCTCTTTTCCGGTATGAATCAAACTTTCCAAGTAAGTGCGCTCATCTTTCGTTAGTCGTACTATGTATTTCATTTTCAATGGTGATACTTAATTTCGATGTAAAGATATAGCATATGGGGCTATAATCCGACATATCAATACTGACTGAGTACTAGTTAATTAAATAGTCCCCATTTAAAAGCCGAAATTTCTTCTGCGAACGTTCATCAGATTACACTCAAAGTTGTAAATCTGATGTACTTAACGACTACTGCTTTATACTTTCACTGGTTTCTAACCACCATCAATCAAGAAACTCGACTATCCAGCCATTTCTTGAAAGATGTCTGACTTTCACCAGAGGGTTTACCTGCCAACAACCCTTCTATGCTGATGTCCTCATCAATGTCTTCCCAATGTATTCCGTAACCCTTTCCAATCAGCCGCCAATTGTTTTGCTCCGATTGGGATGCGTAGGTTAAGCGTGGATACCACGCTAGCGGAACAGATATTGTTCTTCCATCGCTCAAGTCAACACTTAAGGTATCTTCTGTCACTGTGAGGTTTTCTGCAGTCGGAACCTCGATTTCAATTTTGGAAATATGCATTCCAAGCCTCTCTTAATGGTGTTTGATATTCGCCGACAATTCTGTGGATGCGGATGATCTCATTTCGTGAAAAACCGCCACTACTATGCAAACGCACAGGATCAAGCCAAAACTTAGCAACCTTGTCTTCCCGTTCAATGTGGATGTGAGCGGGTTCATCCCGATCTCCAGCAAAAAAGAAGAAGCGGTAAGGTCCAATTCGTAACACAGTTGGCATTTATTTAACCTGAGTTTTCGTTCAATTTAATTAATTATGGTGGATTGCATGTCGATAAAGCCACCAATCTGTTCATCTTACCGGACAATCTCATTTGAACAAAATAGATTCAGCCCTTATCAAGCCAGCGCTGAATATAGAACAGCGGAGTTACCCACTATTTGCTTGCGAATTTTTTAGTATTTAAATATTCAGTAACTAATGACCAGAGAAGGGTTTACCAGATTTAGGATCGTGAAGTTCAAAGTTATCCAGAATGCATTTAACGCCATCCTGTGTATCAATGGCTATTTTCAACATTGATATCGATCATTTTGCTTGTCCTTCGACAGCTAATACTTATCTTCGAATCCACGGGCCTATACTGCCACAAGGAACCCAATGATCTTCGTACCCTGCCAGATTAGAAAGATTGACCACCTGGTCGAGCTATTTTGATTATCAATGGATCTTCAAAGTTAGCTACCCACCTAACACGGGACATAAACAAGTGGTTGTCACTATATTTAGTATGCTACGCAAACGAAAAAAACAACTATCACTACGCAAGAAATACGAGCAACGAATCTTGCGCTTATCAGAGGAATAGCTTCTATAAGCAAACAAAGAGTTCGTAAATAACAATATCATCACCAAAGGCTAACAATGATTCCATTGATAATGGAATCAAAAAGAAATGACAAGAAGATGCAGGATACAGGTTTCTTAAGTCAAGCGTCAACGGTCCAATCTAATCATGGACGAAATCATCACTACACTTGCCACCTTTAGCCCACGTTAGCCGCCCAGTACACCGTGCGCTTCCAATACTCCTTCAACGTTTTGCTACCAATTACCTAAGATTTTTTAATGTATTTGTTGACCTATCAAAAAGTACAGCGGATAATCCAAACGTCCAGAATATCAGTATCTGGTAGTTTGTTGTTTTTCGTAATTACAGGCTATTCTAGTTAATAATTGCTCCGGTCATCGTGCAAATTTCTTGAGTAAATTTATTAGCTCATGATAAAAGATTTTGTTAACGGGTTCTTATTTTCTTTTCGCCTTAAGTGTGTAATCAAATTTAATATTTAAGGAAATATATGAACTTACAAAAAGAAGTATTATTAGCACTAACATTGGGATCCCTACTGTTGTCAGGCTGTTCAACTTTTAGGTCTTATAAAGATGAAAGTTTAGCCGTTGTTCAAGATATTAATAACGGTGACCTAGATCATGCCGTTGCCATGCTGGATAAAAATGCACCTAGAGATAAAGACATATTGTTTTTTCTGGAAAAGGGTGAGGTTTTAAGATTAAAGAAGTCATTTCCTGAAAGCTTAACGACATGGATGGAAGCAGAGAAAATAGTCGATGACTCAGAAAATGAAGCTAAAGTAACCTTAGGTAAAGTCGGTGGTGGCGCGGCTAGTCTATTAGTAAACGATAAATCAATGCGTTACGATGGCCAAGATTACGAAAAGGTTTTGCTGTCCACACGCTTAGCTCTAGATCATATTTCCATGGGCAATCTTGAAAGTGCGCGTGTTGAAATAAAAAAGACCCATGAAAGAGAAGCTCTCATCGAAGAGTTACACAGTAAAGAGATTCAAGCACAGGAAGATGAGGCTAAAAGTAAAGGGATTACCACCACTATGGCTGATCTTAAAGGTTATCCAGTCGCGACGCTGA
>SESC01000091.1_pt1 | contig 38209 bp, 29 predicted proteins | sample 3171431 | NCBI WGS metagenome assembly SESC01 (sample SAMN06051868, study PRJNA518727) | freshwater metagenome | biome: subpolar coniferous forest; feature: holomictic lake; material: water; isolation source: holomictic Lake 227, 8 m depth | place: Canada: near Kenora, Ontario | collected... | reverse complement strand
ACGTTTCACCAGTCGTTGTGCTTTGCCAGCCCATGGACCAAACACGTCCATAAATTGCTACGGTTGAATCGGGATTTGATACGGTGATATCTAAAAAATCAAAATCTCTGTCCTGGTTGGTGTTAAATTCCATGTAGTATGTCCCCGGGGTAGGTGCAATAAAACGTCTGGGGTTATATCCCCCGGTAAATAAACTAATGGGACCAGTTCTGGCTTGTGTTATATTCTGGATAAAACCTTGTCCGGAAGTAGGAATTTGAGTTTCAGGATAAACAATGTTTCCAGTCTGATCCTTGATCCGGAACATGAAATTATTGGTACTACCCCCATCATTTTTAAAACCAAAAAAAATAACCTCGTTTGGATTCAGAATTGTTATATTCAATCTTTCAGACTCGCTTGCGGTATATAAGGCAAACCTGTTGCGTATCGGATCACTCGGAGAAAGGGCGAACTTATACCAGCCGCCACCCAAGGGGTAAATTTCTTTTGTACCCTCGGAAAACCCATCAATGTGGCAAAAGAATAATAGGATCAGAAGAAAAAAGGAGTAGATAAACTTCATAATTCCATTAAAATGAGTATTGAACCGGCAGTGAAAATGGTGGCTTTTCAAGATATATCAGCCCATAAAGGTACAATTTTTATGAACCTGCAGCCTATGGATAAAAAATATTAGTTAGGCTGGCAACCTAACTTCTAACAGACTGCAGTGAAGGCAGGAAAGTTGCCTGGAAATCACAAAAAATCATCAGGCAATTTCTGAAATGAATACTCGCGAATTCAGAAAACGGTAAGGGGTTACCTGAGTTAATTAGAACCGCCAGGGGGCTGTCCTATAACCTGACCTCCCGGTACAACCCGTATATCACCGGGTTCCCGCTTCGAACCCTTACCCTGAAATTGTCGAGGATGTAGGGCGATTTCATTGGATTCCAGATGAAGGCGTTCAGCATCAAGCCGTGATGACGCAATTCGACATCACTCAGCCGGAGCGACTGGAATACCCGCCCCGACTGACCCGGTTTCACATAACCATTCACCGGACCCGAGGTCCATTTGACATCCCTGCCATTGGAAGTTACGCTGACAACAAGCAACGCCCCCGCGAAAACCAGCGGAGTCCTCAGATCAGCCGAAACATCGATCACATCATCCGGGGAATGGATCAGGTCGCGCAGGGGTACTGCATAGGTGGGGCTGAATGCCAATCCCGGATCGGATATGAAAGATCGCTTTCCTTCGATGGTCAGCGAATCGATGCATCTTTTTTCGTTCACCCATCCCCATTCGGGCAGGCTTGGCTCGAAATGGTTGGTGATCTCATAAAAATATTCACCCGTTGCCTTTTCCGGTTTTATCCGCGAGAAGAGATAAAAATCACCCCCGCAATAGGTTTTATGCTGAAGGAGGTAGGGATATTTCTCCAGGATCAGGCTGTAATTTTCCCAGGCGGTAGAGGAGAGACAGCCGAATGCCAGGTAACTGGATTTGCATGAGTCAAGGTGAGCGAGCAGCAACCCCCTGCTCCCGATGGATTCAAGATACCGGAAAGGAAGATTCCCGCAATTCAGCTTTTCAAGATAATAGGGATTGATCTCTTTTTTCGTATCCAGGATCACGGCGCAGTTGGCGACACCCAATGAATCGACCGCATGTTTCGATTCAGCCACGATTTCGCGGTAAGGAGATTTATAAAACAAGGGATAATGCTTCCGTTCGACGATCAGTGAGGGAATGACGACCAGGGCAATCACCGATACCAGGACCACCTGATGCAGCGGCCGGTCGGTCTTGAAATATCCGAAAAGGATGAAGAGAAGGAATGGAAAGGAAAAGATCAGAACGGAATACTGCAAAACGGAATTCCGGGAGATGGAATAGATATATCCCACAAACCAGGGCACCAGAAACCAGATCACAGAAATCAGGATGAATTTCCGGTTGACACGGGGTTTGGATTCATACCAGAGAAGTGACAGGGAGATCAGGAGGAAAATCAGCAGGTAGATAAAGACCGAGAACTGGAAAATGTACTGAATGAAGTCGAATATGAAATCGAAGCGCGGTTTCTGCAGCCACCCTTCAACGCCGCCTACCCCAAGCTGGTAAAAGAATATGGGCAGGTGCGGGATATAAAGGACAAACACAAGTAAACCGGCCACCAGGTATGAACGCAGGTTATTTCCTGAACAGTAAAACAGCCCGGTAATCCATACCATCGCGGCGAAAAGCATGCTGAAGTGGTGGTTGTAAGCACACAATGCTGCTGAAATGATCAATCCGGCGAGATTCAGGAAACGTTTCCTGTCGGGATGAAAAACCACGTTGGTCCAGAACCAGACCATCAGCAGGGAAAAACACAATCCGCTGGCATAGGGCCGTGCGATCTGGCTGTACATCACCGGGAACTGAAGGAAGGAGACGAATGACGCGGCTACCAGTCCGACGGTGGAGTTGAACCACGATCTTCCGATGAGGTAGATCAGCCAAACCGACAGCAATCCGAAAAGGATAAAGGGCGTTTTCAGCACGGCTTCCGAAACCCCGAAGACCCTGACCAGGTAATAAATAAAGACCTGGATGCCAGCCGGATGGCCATCGATTTTAACGCCTTTGTCAATCAGTTCTCCGAATGTATTGAATTGCGACCGGATAATGGCGCTGAATTCATCATGGGTGAAGGGAATTTCCGGGAGTCTGTAAAACCGCAACAGGGCGCCCACGAACAGAATCAGCAGGATGAGGGCATCATCTGTGTTGATTCGTCCGGGAAATTTCAGCATGGTGCGATCCGATTTGCCGGTAAAATTAGCAAAAAGAATCCGGCTATTTCGTTTTATCCGGGAATGGCGGCATCCCTGGCAACTCCTTTGGCCACGATTTGAGTTCCTCTTTCATCTGGTCAATGGCTTTGTTGAGCTGCTGATCTTCACCGGCATATTCTTTTGCCGGATCATTGTCAACCTCGATATCCGGATCAACGCCATGTCCTTCAATGATCCAGCTCTTGCCCTCCGTATCATAGGGTGCAAATTCTGGACGCATCATCTGGCCTCCGTCAATGAAGGGAAGACTGCCGCGAATACCGACCACCCCGCCCCAGGTACGTTTACCAATGGCTTTCCCGATTTTCAGTTTTTTGAACTGGTATGGGAAGAGGTCGCCATCGGAGGCGGAATAACCGTCGATGAGGATGCATTTCGGTCCCCACTGCATCTCGAGGCGCCCGGGCGCTCCTTCGGTGTTGCGGGCCATGTTGATCATGGTCATTTCGCGGTTGAGGCGCTCGATGATCATGGGCGACACATTGCCGCCGCCATTGCCGCGGTCGTCGATGATGAGGGCCCGTTTGGCAAGCTGGGGATAGAAATGCTTGACAAATTCGTTCAGCCCTTCGATTCCCATATCCGGGATATGTATGTAGCCGATCTCGCCGTTGGAGGCATCACTCACTTTTTTAATGTTATCCTGAACCCAGTTGTAATAGTACAAACCGGCCTCAGTATCCGTGGGAATGACGATTACCTTGCGTGCCCCGGTTTCCGAAGCAGTGCTGTTGAGGGTAAGTTCAACCTGCACATCGGCTTTGTTCACCAGCGCTTCGTTGATGTCGGTCATCTCTTTGGTCGGTATTCCATTGATGGCAATGATGTAGTCTCCCTCCTTGGCATCCACACCGAGTTCGGTGAGCGGGGAGCGCGACTCGGAGGTCCAGTTTTCACCCTTCAGGATCTTGTCTATTTTATAATATCCCGATCCGTCGCGGCTGACCCTGGCCCCGAGCAATCCCATTTTTATGCGGGTAGGCGACGGCTTGTCTCCCCCGCTTACATAAGAGTGGCCGATGCTGATCTCACCGATCATTTCGCCGATGATGTAGTTGAGGTCATTCCGGTTGTTTACATACGACAACAAAGGCTCATATTTCTTCTGAATGTTGTCCCAGTTGAGTCCCTGCATGTTGGGGGCATAGAGGAAGTACTTCATCTGGCGCCATGATTCACGGTAAATCTGGGCCCATTCTGACTTCAGGTCAACCATCAGCTTCATGTTCGAAAGATCGACCCAATCCTTGACGTCAATTTTTCCACCCTTCGGAAGGTCAATCACACCATATTTTCCATTGGCGCCGACCAGCATTTTTTTCGTATCTGCCGAGATTTCATAATTGAAAAAATCGCCCAGGTTCGACTCTTTGCGCTCCTTGAGGTTGAAGGTCATCAATCCGCCGCCACCGTGACCGCCACGTCCGCCTTTAACATAATAAACGTTGTCGCCGATGCAGTTGAGACCAAAGTAAGTTCCGGCATCGACCGGGAGGACAAGGATGCGGCCGATGATCCCGTCAAGGTCAATTTTAACGGTGTTGTCCTTTTTCGCATCACCCTCTTTTTTGGCGTCACCTGCCTTTTTATCCTCTTTTTTATCTGCTTTGTCGTCCACTTTTTTATCTGCGGCATCCTCCTTTTTAAGGACCACTTCGTCATTTTCAGGAGCAAACGGGTTTGGCGTTGCTTTGGCAAGGGTGATAAAATAGACTTTCGTCATGTCGGCGTACGAATGGTTCCATTCGGTCCAGCTGTATGTCGGGTTGAAATCGCGGTTGGAGGTGAAAAACAGGTACTTCCCGTCATCGCTGAATACTCCGTTGCCGGCGTCGTACCACGTATCGGTTACCGGGGTTTTTGATTTGGAGGCCAGTTCATAAAGGCATACCCGGGAAGTCACACGGCGATCGGGGAAGGTATATACGATCCATTTGCTGTCGGGCGACCAGCTGTAATCATTAAATTCCCAGCTCTTTGCCTGGTCCACCATGGTGATGTCTTTGGAGTCGATATCCACATACTGCAGGCGCAGCATTTTATCGGCCCACAGAATTTTCTTGCTGTCGGGCGACCAGGTGATGGCATATTTATAGGTGTCGGCATTTTTGGTGACCTGTACCGGGTCCCCGCTGCCGTCCTGCTTCTCAAGGTAAATTTCATCTTCACCTGTTTTATCGGAGATGTAGGCGATGTATTTTCCGTCGGGCGACCAGGCCACATCACGATCATGCACCCCGGGGGTGTTTGTCAGGTTTTTGGTGATGCCGGTCTTGGCGGGAACTGTCCAAATGTCGCCGCGTGCACCCAGTGCAATGCGCTTCCCGTCGGGGGAGAGGGAGAAGGTATTGATGAATTTGCTGGCATCCTTCATCTGGTTGCGACCGGTGATAAAGTCATTGGCAATGCGAACCGACACTTTCTGCGTATTCTGGGTTGCCAGGTCGAATGTATATATAAAACCACCATTTTCGAACACGATGGCATTGTCGCCGAGGGAGGGGAATTTAACATCAAATTCCTTGAAATCGGTCACCTTTTTGGTCTCCTTGCTCTTTAGGTCGTAGCAATAAATATTGGTCGGACGTTCTCGTTCGGAAACGAAATAGATCTTATCACCGCTCCACATCGGGAACATATCCTGGAAGATGTTGTTGGTGATCTGTTCGGTTTGTTTGGTCTTGAAATCATAAATCCGGATGTCATCGGCCATGCCGCCCTTGTAGTATTTCCAGGTCCGGAATTCACGAAACACCCTGTTGTAGGCCAGTTTCGCGCCATCGGGTGAGTAGGAGCAAAATCCGCCGCAGGGGAGAGGCAACTCCACGGGAAGTCCACCTTTGGTATTGGCCAGGAAAAGCTGCCCTTTGAAATCGTTAAAGGTCTGTTTGCGTGAACGGAATACGATATTTTCGTTGTCTTTCCAGGTCATCACGATGTTGTTTGGTCCCATGCGGTCCGAAATGTCGTCGCGGTTCAGGGTTGCCGTGTAGGTGATCCGTTTGGGAGTTCCACCTTCAGCCGGCATGATGAATACTTCGGTATTGCCGTCGTACTGTCCGGTGAAGGCGATCTGCCTGCCATCAGGCGAAAACCGTGCAAACATCTCATAACCATCCTCATCATTGGTGAGTTTCCTGGCAAGTCCGCCAGCTTTGTCTACGGTGTAAAGATCACCGGCGTAGGTAAAGACGATCTGGTTTCCGTGAATGGCCGGGAACCGTAAAAGCCGTGCTTCATCCTGGGCCATAAGTCCACCCAGCATGAGCATCAGGGTCAAGGTAAGTGTCAGTTTTTTCATTCTATTTTTGTTTTAGGATAACTTCATTTTCGTGTAAATGATGAAAAGATCATATGAATAATCATAGGACCAGGTTGATTTTAGCTTTGCATTCAGAATATGTTCAAAGTATAAAAACAAAAGTATTGAGAAAATCACCACTCCATTCATTATTTCGGTGATCATGCGTATTTACTCGATGATTTCATGACCGGCGACTTTTAACATGTTTGGCAATTAGATATCCATGCGAACAATTATCCCTTTGATATCTGTAATTTGTATGTATTTTTGGTCAATGATCCCAAAAAGTTCACCATGAAAAAAGGCAAAATACTCGCTTCATTGCTTATCCTTGCTGCAGCTTTATCGTTCACCCTTGCCGGCTGTTCCAAGAAGGATGACACTCCGGCCGATGTTCCCAAGACGGTTCCTGTGGTTACAACTGCCGCGGTAACAGATATTACAAAAACCTCGGCAACCTGTGGCGGCAACATCACCTCCAACGGCGGTTCTCCGATCACCCTTCACGGGATCCAATGGAGCCTGACGCCTGGCTTTGAAAAGTACACTAACCTGGCAGTTGAAGGTATCTGGTCCGGCCCGTTTGTAACCCTGGTTACCGGATTAAGTCCCAATGCCCTCTACTACATCAGGGCCTTTGCCGCAAATGGCATCGGCGCTGGTTTTGGCAGCACCGAAACCCTCAAAACGCTGAAGCCTTTGATCGATTCGGTAGCCGATGTCGACGGCAATATTTACCATGTAGTTCCCATCGGAACACAGTCGTGGCTGCGTGAAAATTTAAAAGTGACCAAATATAACAACGGGGATGTCCTCCCGAATGTTACCGTTGATGCAACCTGGAAGAACCTTTCGACCGGCGCATGGTGTATGTATGATAACCAGGCAGCCAATGGTTTAGTTTACGGAAAGCTGTACAACTGGCACGCATTGGCCGACAGCCGAGGTCTTTGCCCTGCAGGATGGCATGTCCCGACCGATGCCGAATGGAACTCACTGAGCACATTCCTTGGAGGAATGACCACCGCAGGAGGTCCGCTGAAGTCGACCGGCAACATTGAGGCGGGCAGCGGGTTGTGGTATGCACCCAACACGGGAGCGACCAACTCCACGGGCTTCACCGGTCTTCCGGGCGGTACCCGGATCAATTATGGCAACTATTATTCGCTGGGCAATGTTGGATATTTCTGGTCCTCTTCCGATACCGCCACCGACAATGCCTTCAATTTCGTGCTGGATGCCAACAATGAGGAGCTGGTGAGGGTTTACAACTTCAAAACCAACGGATTCTCTGTCAGGTGCTGCAAAGACTGACCAGGAACGAATGACGAATGACAGAGAAATTTACGATTTACGATATACGATACACGATATACGATATACGATTTACGATATACGATTTATTTCATTACTTCATTACTTCATTACTTTGTTACTTTTTACCCTGTTACCTTGTCACCCTGTTACCCTGTCACCTTTCTAAAACTCAATCTTATAACTCACAAAAGGCAGTATTCCCATCCCCTTGACCGGTTCAACAGACTGGTTGAAATCATTGTACACATAACCCAAATCGGGCTTTTGGTTTAGCAGGTTCTTGAGCTGAATGGCCCAGATGCCCGAATACTTCTTATGGTTGGTGCGGTAGGTGATCGTAAGGTCGATGTAGTAAAAGTCGGGCAGTTTCACCGTGTAGGCGCGTGAATCATCCGGGACCTCCCGGTGCTGCAGTTTCGATTGTTCCAGGTCGATCGGAACATAATATTCACCCCCGGTAAGGGAGGCCTTCAGGTTGACCCCGAGTATGTTTTTCTTTCGGATAGTCCATTCCTTCCCGCCCAGGAGGTTGACGACATAATTTGCGTTGAATTTCGTATTTCGCTCAATCCCGTCGCCGCCCTTGTACTTAGAATCAAAGAGAGAGACCGTCACCAGGTAGTAATACTGGCGCGTGAGAAACTTTTCGAAGGTAATGTCAATCCCGGCATTCCGCCCGGTCCCTTCATTGCTGAGGGTATCATTGTAAAATCCACCGCTGCTGTTGATCAGCGAATAATAGCTCCCGGGCATCACAGGGATGTCGTACAAATATTGGTAATAGCCCTCCAGTTTCAGTCGCAGTTCAGGCCTGATCATGTAATCATACCCAAGGACAAAATGGCGCGACCTGCTGAAATTCAGTTTCTTGTTGGGCTGAACATTTTCTTCAGGGGTAATCTGAATACCTGCAAGGTATACCCCGACATCCTCGGTTTGCGCGTGGCTTCCATACCCGATGCTGAAGGCATGTTTCGGGGCTGCCTGCCATCGCAGGGCAATCCTGGGTTCAATGGCATAGTGCCGGTTCAGCAGGAAATACTGGAAATGAAGCCCGGCGTTGATCGCGAACTTGCCGGTGAGATCGATCTTCGATTCGCTGAAGGCCTGGATCAGGTCGGTATTGCCATTCCCGTTGTAGACTTCGGCAAAAATCCCGGTAAAGGGATTTACCGAATGAATATCGTTGTTGTAGAAAAACCGGGTATAGGTAAATCCGCTCCGGTTGGTGTGTTTCGCCCCAAATTTATGGTTGAGCACGATCCCTGCAGTAAACCGGTAATTCTCCTGCTTCACACTGTCCTGCGGCATGAGTTTGTAATCAGGTGAAAGCAGACTGTTTTCGTAAAGGATGCTATTGTAGGTTCCTGATATGTAGGATCTTACATAGGTTTGACGGGATAAGGGGATCTGGTGGATCAGTGCGATGGCCCCCATGTTGTTGTTCAGGAGGGATTGTGTCCTGTCTTCCAGTGTTTGCCATTGCGATGAATCCTGTTCAGGAATGTATTTTGACCTTGAAATGCCCCCGATACCGACAACGGAAAAGGTCCCGGCGTTTTTTGTGGGCAGGTTGATTTTAAAGGAAAGATCCTGGTAGGAGGGAATTTTATTCTTCATTCCAGGATCGATGTATTGCAGAAAAGCAAGGATGGAATAGCGGTAGTTGAAAAGGTAGGAGGCCTGGCTTTTCCTGCTGAAGGGTCCTTCGGCCGAAAGGTCGAGCCCCTGGATGCCAACCTGGACTGCGAATTCGTGTTTTGAACTGTTCCCGTTGCGGAAACGCATGTCAAAAACCCCGGAAAGCGCATTTCCGTATTCTGATGGGAAAGCGGCTGTATAAAAGTCGGAGTTACTGAGAACCTGGCTGCTGAACATCGTAACTCCCCCCCCGGAGGTGCCCACATAAGCAAAATGATTCGGATTTGGGATATCGATGCCGTCTACCCGCCAAAGCAGACCTTTGGGTGAGTTTCCCCGGATCACGATTTCATTGGAATTGACATCGGCACTGGAGGCTACCCCTGCAAAGTTCGAAACAGCCCGCATGGGATCATCGGCGGAACCTGCATACCGGCGGCTCTCTTCCACTGAAAACGACCGGGCGCTGACCATGGCCATGCTGTTAATGGCCCGATCCTTTTCAATGGTGGCCTTGATTTCGACCTCTTTTGCCTGGAGTACCTCCTCTTCAAGCTCAATTAAAAGGAATACCTCTTTCCCGCTGCTGACTAGGATTTCGGGCCTCACCACCGGTTTGTACCCGATATAACTGACCTGGATCGATTTACGGCCAACAGGGACCCTGTCCAGGATGAAATTTCCGTTTACATCGGTCGTGGTTCCGATCAGGGGCTGGGAGTTCAGGAGGATCACATGGGCGCCGGGAAGTCCTGTTTTGGAGTCGGCATCAAATACTTTTCCGCGGATGGTTTGGGTTGGAGTCTGGGCCTGCAGGATCGTTGATGCCGTTAAACCCAGGATCACCATGATGGTGGTTAATTTCATCAGTTGTTTCATTAGTTTTTGAATTGGTTTTTACTGATGACAACCGAAAACGGTAGAACCCCTATTGGGGAGGGAAAAATACCAATTACCAATTACTAATGACCAATGACAATTTACGATATACGATATACGATTTCTTCCGTCACGCGTCACGTGTCACGTGTCACGCTTTAAAGCCGTATCCCTACCACTCCGCCGATCCACATCTGGATAGAGGCATTGTCGGTGGATTTGAAATAGAAGTCATAATAGGAGAGACCCCTGGGTGTGGCGCTTGGGGTACCTTTGGAGAAAAGAAAGAAATTGTAGGCTGGCCCGCCGAAGATAGCGAAATGCTTGGCAAACCGGTATTCCAACGCAGGATTAAATTTGATCAGCAACCCGCGATAAACAGTATCTGTGGGATGATAAACCAATCCTGCTGAAGCATCGATGTTCATTGAAAGTTTTTTCTTCAGGGTAAAGATCGTCCCGATGCCGTACGATCCCAGGAGCTTGTAATCGCTGCCAATCCCAAATTGCACGAAGTTGTAAAATGTTTTTGTGCCGGATTTAAAACCAACATTCCCATAAAAGATCTCGTTCCCAGAGAGTTCAAAGTGGTGGTAGCCCTCTTGAACATAACTGAAAAGCCCGACAGGAACGCCCCGTTCAACCGTATTGGAGATATTGATCAAACCAATCTGCAGTCCATGAACGATGGTGGCATAATTTACAAAACCTGCTATCTGCAAACCATTGTTTTGCCTTCGTGCAATATTGATCAGCCCGGCCACCTGGACCCCATCCAGGTTGCGCCCATAATTCACCAGCCCGGCAATCTGCACCTGTTTTACATCCTGGACCGAAAGATTCAGCAATCCCGAAATCTGCCAGCCATCGCAATGTCGGGTGACAATATTGGTCAGTCCGGCGATCTGCACTCCCTTGATCCTTCCGGTCACAATGTTGGCGAGGCCGGTCACCTGAACCCCGCTGATCGTATCAGGAACATAGTTGAAAAGCCCACCAATTTGAACGCCATCGAATTTTCCAAGGTCGAAGTTAAAGGCTCCTCCAATCTGCCAACCGCTTGCCTGTCCGCCAACGATGTTGCCCAGTCCGCCGATCTGCACCCCGCTGATCCTGTTCCTGGTTATGTTCAGCAATCCACCCACCTCAAGCCCTTTCAATCCTCCGGTATATCCTGCCACCAGGTTAAGGGAGAACCTGTTGGTGATGGAACCCGTAACTTTCCAGTTGGTCCCGATGTATGGAATGACTGAAGCCTGGAAAGTACGGGAGGTCCTGACTTCAAGGTTTTGGGCATTGACCATTGATTCGCGCGGCACAAGCCAGCATACAATTCCCAGGCTGTCGGTTCCGCTGATCTTAAGTGATCCGGAAAGCGCATTCATTCGTGCAAGCGGGCCTGATAGTGGACGGAGCATCACATCCACGCGGCAGTCGGATGACTGCCTGATAAAAACAACCGTATCGCCATACCCGGATTTGCAAAAAGAGAGGCTTCTTATTTTTTTACCTGACGGGAGGATGATTTTATAGCTGCCATCTCCTGAAGTGATGGCCGAATACCTGTTTTCGACTTCATACACGGTGGCATTCACCATGGGTCTGCGATCAGAGGCATCCCGGATGGTTCCCGATAACAGGATACTGGAAAAGGTCTGCTTTTCACGCGCCTGTGGCCCGTTACGCACCAGGATCACATGGTTTCCCACCTCCTTTGGACGGACAGCTTTACCCAGCATCTCCCCGAGGAGGGAGTTCACAGGCGTGTTGTTGGCTTTGACCCTTACCTGCCGCTTGCCGGGAATCAGGTCTGCATCGTAGGAAAACCTGAAATCAGCAGCCTTGCCGATCTCTATCAGCGCAACTTCCAGGCTGCAGGAGGGAATGTCGAGCGATACCTTCCGCGAAAGATAGGTCGTCTGCGCCATGAGCATGTTTCCTGACAGTGTAAACAGCAGGAAGATGTACCAGGTATTAATTATTCTCATTGCTGCACCCATGGCCGGTTAAATGATAGTTTTGTCCGGAGGCTACAAGTTTCAGCCCGAATGATTCAGCAATCACTGATATCATCCTGATGGCCGGTTCATTCGCAAACGAGGCGTTAAGTCTGCAGTTCAGGATGGCAGGATCGCTGACAGTGATTTTAACAGGATAATATTTTTCAATGATGCTGATAACCTCTGAAAGAGCTGTTCCCCGGAATTCGAGGCTGCGATTGGCCCAAAAAGTGCCATCGGGGATTGCCGATACGATACGGACCATCTCACCCCTTTCTACGCTCCATATCCCTGTTTCGCCTGAAATGAGGAGCAGCGATGCGGTATCCCCTGTTTTTGGATCAACCCTGAAAAGCATTACGCGACCCTCGGTAACATTTACCTCAACTTTAACGATCTGGTCGCCCACCCCCGGTGGGGTGTCTGCGCCGTGCCGGGATGCCTTGACCATGGCAGGGATGGCCCGTACGCTGAATGATGTTCCAAGAACCCTGACTTTGGCCGGACCTGCATCAACAATGAAGGGATGTACTTCATCGTGCTTCACTTCGAAAAAGCCTTCACCGGTGAGCATAACCTCACGGTTGCCTTGATCAAATCGCAAAGGATAGGTCAGCCTTGAATTTTTATTGAGGGTTACTTTCGTGCCATCGGGCAGGGTGTCGCGAAGAACGGTCGTTCCGCTTGAGAGTTCAATCTTCTTGACCGGCAGGTTAACCAGTTTGAAAACAACGTAAATTCCAATCAACAATATCAATACGGCTGCAACCCGCAGGAGGTAACGGAAGGGTTGCATCGTGATTATTTTTCCTTTAACTGGTGCGGAATGCGATGATTCAGCCCGTTCTATCCGCTGCGACATCCTGGTCCAGGCAGCCCCAACGTCGACAGCGACCGGGGCAGGCGATAGTTTGCCGGTTTCCAGCCACAGCGATTCGAGCTGGTCGAGGCGCTGCCTGCTCCCGCTGTCTGCATCCAGCCATGTTTCGACCGAAGTGCGCAATTCATCATTCGCATTTCCGAGAAGGTACTGAAGCAGTAAATTTTCGTCGATATCCTGCGGTTTTTGATTCATATTCAATTACTATGATGACAACCCTGAACTATCATACCCCTATCTGAATCAGCTAAATATTTTCAAACCTCATTACTGCATTACTCCATTACTTCATTACCCTGTCACCTTGTTACCTCTCAAAAAATCTTCCAAAAAAACAGCATCACCCAGGGCAGGTAATCCGATAGCTCTTCCCGAAGCGATTTCAGCGCTTTTCCCATCTGATTTTCCACAGTTTTAACCGAAAGGCCCAGCTTTTCCGCGATCTGACCATAGGTTAGTCCATCATACCGGCTCAGGATAAATACCTTGCGCCGTTCAACAGGCAAATGGTCGATCGCCTCCCTGATTTTCTGTTCCAACTCCGATACGATCATCTCATCCTCCTTCGAACGCTGGGTTTCGCCCATCTCCCTTTCCCTGAAAGATTTATATTCTTCACGGATGCTGAGATGTTTGAGAACATTCATGCATCCGTTACGGACTGCCCTGAAAAGATAACTCCGCAGGGATGTTTCGATGACAATCGACTCTCGACCGGTCCAGATCCTGAACATCACCTCCTGGACGACCTCTTCGGCCGCATCCGGATCCTTGAGAAAGCCATGGGCATAGGAACACAAGGCACTGTAATGGGTTTTAAACATCACCTCAAAATCAGCCCTGGTCTTTATCTGAATCCGGTTTTCCGATAGGGTCGGGATCTCCGCCATGTTCTTGATTCTTCCATTGCAAACCTACAAAATTGATTGCACAAATTCGCTCGAAAGAAGAAAGGGCTTTAATTCCGGGATTCGCAAGAAAAGAGTAACTTTGCACCTCAAAACAAGCGACATGCCCATTGAAATTACCTTTGACGGAAATAAGAAGGTCAATGCGCTGATCGACGGTTTTACCGTTAAGACAGATCAGACGCTGAAATCGGGCGGCGATAATTCTGCCCCCACCCCCTTTAATTTATTCCTCGCCTCACTGGGGACCTGTGCAGGCATTTATGTCAAGAGTTTCTGTGATCAGCGTGGGATCGACACATCGGAAGTTCACATCCAGATGGATTACGACTACGATCCGATCCTGAAAATGATTACCAAACTGATTCTGCGTATTCATGTTCCTTCGGATTTCCCGGAACAATATGAAGCTGCCGTAATCAAAACTGCATCCCTGTGCGCCGTTAAGCGCCACCTGAATGATAAAATAGAAAACGAAATCACTATAATCCGAACGCATGAAAAATAAACCTACCGGCTTTAACTCCAAACTGGTTCACGGAGCAGGCGCTAAAGACCCATTGGGCAGTGTGATCACACCCATCTATCAGACCTCTACCTTTGCTTTTGAAAGCGCTGACCATGGCGCTGCTTGTTTTGCCGGCGAAAGTGATGGCTACATTTACACCCGCATCGGGAACCCCACCATCCGTGATCTTGAAAAGACCATCGCCGAAAGCGAGCACGGCTTCGACGGGATTGGCTGTTCATCGGGCATGGGAGCTGTGACCACTGTTTACATGGCCTACCTGGGTGCCGGCAAACACATTTTAAGTCACAATGCCGTGTATGGTCCGGCCCGCGGGATCATTGAAGGAACTTTCTCCAAATTTGGAGTTGAATCGACCTACATCGATACCACCGATCTTGAAAAGGTCAGAACATCCATCCGTCCCAACACGGCGCTGATTTACCTTGAAACACCAGCCAATCCCACCATCGGGATCTCCGATATTCCCGCCATTTGTGAGATAGCACATCAGCACAACATCCCGGTTTGCGTCGACAATACCTTCTGCAGCCCATACCTTCAGAATCCGCTCGACATGGGCGCCGACATCGTGCTTCACTCCCTGACCAAATTTATCAACGGCCATGCCGATATCGTGGGCGGGGTGATTGTTACAAAAACTGAGGCTGACTACAAAAAATTGCGTCCCGTCATGGTCGCCATGGGTTGCAATATGGATCCGCACCAGGCCTTCCTGACCCGTCGCGGTATTAAAACAATGGGCATCCGCATCGACCGGGCGCAGGAAAATGCCATGAAGGTGGCCCAGTTCCTCGAATCGCATCCCAAGATTGAATGGATCGCCTATCCCGGGTTAAAGTCACACCCGCAATACGAGCTGGGAAAACGCCTGATGCGCGGACCCGGCGCCATGATGAGCTTTGGTCTGAAGGGCGGACTTGAAGCAGGGAAAAAACTGATGGACCGGGTACAGTTGTGTGTGCTGGCCGTATCCCTCGGAGGCATTGAAACGCTTATTCAGCACCCGGCTTCGATGACCCACAGTAAATTGTCGGCTGCTGCCAAAAAAGAGGGTGGAATCAGCGATGAACTGGTACGCCTTTCGATTGGCATTGAAGAGGTTGAAGACATCATTGCCGACCTGGAGCAGGCCCTGGCGGGAATTAATTAGGATTTGCCAAACAGAATGCAGGGAATGAGTTGTTAAAGAAAATATGATTAATGCGTGAATGATTAATGACGCTCTCCATCCGAAACCGGCATTTATACCTGTCTATTGTTTTTGCGCTATTCTTTCTCCTGAGTAATTCGTTACCGGCTCAAAAGGTCGCCGTGGTGCTTTCGGGCGGAGCGGCCAAGGGCGGTGCACACATTGGCGTATTGCGGGCACTTGAAGAAAATCACATCCCGATCAGCTATATTGTCGGAACATCCATCGGCGCTGTCATCGGGGGGCTGTATGCCAGCGGCTATTCCCCGGATGAAATTGAAAAACTTATGAGTTCCGAGGCCTTTCAGCGCTGGGTCTCGGGGATCATGGATGAAAGCTATGTATATTATTACCTCAAGGAAGATCCAAATGCCTCCTGGGTTTCTACCAATTTCGACTTTTCCAGAAAAATGACATCCTGGTTGCCCTCGCAGCTGATCAAAACCTATGAGGTCGACTTCCAGCTGATGAAGCTTCTTGCACCCGCCACGGCTGTCGCCGGGGGTGATTTTAACAAGTTGCTGATCCCGTTCCGTTGCGTCGTAACCGATATCGATACATCCACACAGATGATACTGAAGTCGGGAGATCTGAGCAAAGCGGTGCGCGGATCAATGAGTCTCCCGCTGATTTACAATCCTGTGGTGGTCGATAAAAAGCTGGTATTCGACGGGGGCATGTACAATAATTTCCCCTGTGATGTGGCGATGCACGAATTCCATCCCGATGTGATCATCGGCAGCCGGGTAGCTCAGCGATATAAAAAAGCTGACCGCGATGATGTGGTCTCCCAATTGCTCACGATGCTGATGGAACGGCAGAGCGATACCATCACCTACCCGAATTCAGTGATGATCGTCCCAAAAATCCCGGATATCAACCTGCTTGATTTCTCGAAAACCCCCGTGCTGGCCGATAGCGGGTATGTTGCCGCCCTGCGTAAGATCAGTGAAATCAGGAAGCTGGTACACGACAGCCTGGATCCGGATACCCTCCGTCGTAAGAGGGAGGCCTTCAACAGCAGGAAACCTGAACTGAGATTTGATTCGATTTACATCACCGGGCTGACAAAAATGCAGGATGGGTTTGTGAGGCAGATCCTTAAACACGGAAAGAGGATCATTACGTTTGATGAACTTCAGCATGGCTATTTCCGGTTCGTTGACGGGGGTTATGCCAGGAGCATATACCCTTTGGCACGGTTCAATCCGAGAACGGGAACCTACGACCTTTTCCTGGATATCCTGAAGTCCAACAATTTCGGCATGCAGTTCGGAGGCAATTTTTCACTCGGGAACAACAGTGAAGCATTCCTGGAACTTCAATATAAATATTTATGGACGAAGGCGTTGCGATTTTTTGTGAATGGATATTTTGGAAAGGTATACAGTTCGGCAAAGGTTGGGGGCCGGATTGATTTTAACTCAAAAACCCCGTGGTTCCTTGATTTGAATTATACTTTCAACCATTTCAACTATTTCAGGAATGCCAGTTTTTTCTTTGATGATAAAACTCCGAATTACATCCTCGAAGGCGAGTATTTCGGCGACCTGATGGCTGGTATCCCGGTTACCAATACAGGGAAGCTTTCGGGTGGATTCACCTATGGGTTTACCAACAAAAAGTATTATCAGAACAATGAATTCGCCCGCAACGATACGGCCGACCAGACATCCTTCAGCTTTTTGGCCCCTTCGTTGAATTTTGAACTGAACAGCCTGAACCGGAAACAGTATGCGAATGCCGGCGTCCGCCTGATGCTGAAGCTGTCGTATGTAAACGGGGATGAAAATATGCTGCCTGGATCCACCGCCATTAACAAGACCATTGTGGACCATCATCACGAATGGTACCGCTTTCAGGTGATCTATGACAATTTTTTCGAATCGCTGGGTCCGCTTAAATTCGGATTTTATGGGGAGGGTGTCCTCTCAAACCAGCCTCTTTTCTCCAATTATACCTCTTCCATGTTGTATGCCCCGGCCTTTCAGCCAATACCGGAATCACAGTCCTATTTTCTACCCTCATTCCGGGCGAATAATTATGCAGCGGTCGGGCTTAAACTGGTGCTGCGCGTCTATAAAAAGATCGAATACCGTCTTGAGGGGTACGTGTTTCAGCCATACCAGGAGATTCTCCAGAATCCGGTCGATTTTTCAGCATACTATGGCCCGGAGTTCTCCAGCCGTTCCTACATGGCCTCCACGGCGATGGTATACAACAGCCCGCTGGGTCCCGTCAGCGTAAGCGTAAATTACTATGACAAAACCCCCGATCTGTTCACCATCAATTTTAACTTCGGATATATCATTTTCAACAGGAGGGCAATTCCATAACCTATTAATTCGTTTTGGTTTGCAAATAATTCGTACTTTTGCTCCCCTTATGTTTCAAATCACCGGCCAATGTCGGACGCTACGTATTGTATTAATAAAACGGATGATTAACTACGAATGAAAAACACTAAAAAAACACCTCAGAATCCTGAACTGGAACTTACCGCCAGCCAGGAGGAGAATGCTGCCACTGTTATTGAAACAGCGGATATCCTTGAACCCATCCTCCTTACTGATTTAGATCAGACCGAACAAATTATCGCCCAAGAGGTTATCGAACCTATGGAAGAGCCCGTTGCCGAACCCGTTGCAGCGGTCATTGATGAGCCTGAGGCAGAGACTGTCGCGGAACCTGTCGCGGAGACCATCGCAGAACCCGTTGCAGCGGTCATTGATGAGCCTGAGGCAGAGACTGTCGCGGAACCTGTTGCGGAGACCATCTCAGAACCCGTTGCAGTGGTCATTGATGAGCCGATTACAGAACTTCCTGTGGCAGGTCAGGTTGAAGAGACCCTCCTCGAACCACTCGATGAGCACCTCGACGAGCACCTCGACGAGGTGACAGAAGAGAATGTAGAGCATCTCATGCATGAAACGGAAAACAGCTTTGACGCATTTACCAGGGCCGAGTTGGTCGATTTGCTGGATAAGGCGATTGCCGAACCCGATTTCAATGCCATAAAAACACGCATCGCCCTGATCAAGGTTGCCTTCCTGAAGAAGAAAAAAGAGGAGAACCTTCAAAAATACGAGCTGGTGATGGAGGAGGGCGGAACCAAAGAGGAACTTGCCCCTGAACCGGATGAACTGGATGTCAGGTTCAACGACATTTTCTCAATATACAGGGCCACCAAAGCCAAACATATTGAGGAGCAGGAAAAGATCAAGCAGGATAACCTGAAGAAGAAATACCTGATCCTCGACGAGTTGAAGACCCTCATCAACTCGGAAGAGACGCTGAAGAAGACCTATGATGAATTCAAGATCCTCCAGGAACGCTGGAAGGAGGTTGGAATGGTGCCGCGCACCGAAATCAACAACCTCTGGCAGAACTACCATTTCCTGGTTGAAAAGTTCTTTGAAAAAGTCAAATTGAACAAAGAACTGAAGGACCTGGATCTAAGGAAAAACCTGGAAGCAAAGCTTTCCCTGTGCGAAAAAACTGAGGAACTTCTCCTGGAAACATCCGTGATCAAGTCGTTCAAGAAACTTCAGAAATACCATGAAGACTGGAAGGAACTCGGACCTGTTCCAGCCGATAAAAAGGACGAGATATGGGACCGGTTTAAAAATGCGACCGATAAGATCAACGACCGCAGGAGGGAACATTATTCGCTGATCGAGGAGGACCAGAACAAAAATCACCAGACCAAGATCGCCCTTTGCGAACAGGCGGAGATCGTGCTTGGATTGCCCAACGAATCGATTAAGGACTGGCAGGACAACACCAACAAGGTGAATGACCTCCTGAAAATCTGGAAGAACATTGGCCCGGTACCGCAAAAGGTGAATTCCGAAATATGGACCCGTTTCAAAGGAAGCCTTGATTCATTTTTCGCTGTAAAGAAGGAGTATTTTGATAAACTGAAGGAACAGCAGATGCACAATTATAACCTTAAGGTTGAATTGTGCATGCAGGCTGAATCGCTCAAAGGAAACACCGACTGGAAAAAGACGACCAATGAGCTCATCCGGCTGCAGGGCGAATGGAAAAAACTCGGACCTGTTCCCAAAAAGCATTCTGAAAAGATATGGAAAAGGTTCCGCACAGCCTGCGACGATTTCTTCAATGCCAAGCAATCCTATTTTTCCAATGTCCAGGCAAGCGAAGGCGAGAACCTTAACAAGAAGCTTGATCTCATGACCCGACTCAGGGAGTACGGGTTTGGGGCCGATAAGAGCGCAAACCTGGAGGTGCTGAAAAACTTCCAGCGTGAATGGACCGAGATCGGGCATGTTCCGATGAAGGATAAGGATAAGCTTCACAATGATTTTCGTGCACTCATCAACGAGCATCTCGACAAACTCAAGATCAACAATGCTGAAATGAGCACGGTGAATTTTCAGGCCAAATTTGAACACCTGAAGAATGATCCGAACGCACGCCACGTGATCGGCAAGGAACGTGAATTCCTGGCCATCAAGATCTCCAAGATGAAGGAGGAGATCATCCTGTGGGAGAACAATATCGGTTTTTTTGCCAAGTCGAAAAGTGCCACACTTGTGAAGGAGGAGTTTGAAAATAAGATCAACCGGGCCAAGAGTGAACTGAATGTGCTTGAAGCGAAGATGAAGATACTGAAGCAGCAGACTACGTGACAGGTGACGCGTGACGCGTGACAAAGATATCTTGAAAATTTCCAAAATCTGGATTTATGTCGGGAAACTCATTTGGTAAGGTGCTTGTGCTTACTACCTTTGGCGAGTCGCATGGTGAAGCAGTTGGCGGCGTTCTCGACGGTTTTCCATCCAATTTTGAAATTGACCTTCCCTATATTCAGTTTGAACTGAACCGGCGCCGTCCCGGGATGGAGTTTTTAGCGTCTCCTCGCCAGGAGGAGGACATCCTTCATGTTATTTCAGGAATTTTCGAGGGAAAAACCACCGGGGCGCCCATTGCCTTCCTGGTGTATAACAATGACCAGAAACCTGGCGACTATGACCAGATCAGCAAGGTTTACCGGCCGTCGCATGCCGATTTCACATGGCAAAAGAAGTACGGAATCCGCGATCCGCGCGGGGGAGGCCGTTCCTCGGCCCGTGAAACCGTGGCCCGTGTTGCCGGCGGCGCCTTCGCCAAATTGTTTCTGCATTCAAAAAATATCCGGATCCGCAGCTGGATATCGCAGATAGGACCCTTTCAGATCGCTGACCCTGAAACCGGAGTTCCGGATCCTGACCAGACCGGAAGTCCGTTTCTGAATGGAGACCCGGCGATCCTTGATTTTCTAAAACAGATTAAAGCAGAGGGCGATACCACGGGCGGCATCATCTCCTGCGCGATGACAGGGGTCCCGGCTGGACTTGGTGAGCCCGTGTTCGACAAACTGCAGGCCGACCTTGCCAAAGCCATGTTCAGCATCAATGCCGTGAAGGGATTCGAGTATGGTTCAGGTTTCAGGGGAGCCTCCATGCGGGGCTCCGAACACAACGACCTGCTGGTAAACCGGGATGGAGAAATCAGGACGCTCACCAACCATTCCGGAGGAATCCAGGGTGGGATCTCAAACGGGGAGGAGATCCGTTTCCGCGTGGCCTTCAAACCGGTCTCCACCCTGATGAAAGACCAGGAGACCTTGAACCTGTCGGGCGAACCCGTTACACTCAAGGGAAAGGGACGCCACGACATTTGCGTTGTCCCCCGTGCCCTGCCCATCGTCGAAGCCATGGGCGCGCTGGTACTGGCGGATCATTTGAGAAGGGAACAAGGTCATTCCTTCGGTTCCTGCTGCGAGAGGCAGTGAAATGACCCAAGTCCCCAGATGATCTCCACCGAGTCGATGCCGATGATGCTCCGGTCGGGGAAACATTCTTCAAGGATCCGCATGGCTTTATCATCCTCTTTGCACTGGAAATTGGGTACGATCACCGATTTGTTGGCGATATAAAAGTTTGCATAGGAGGCGGGCAGCCGCTGTTGGTCGTAAATAACCGGTTTGGGCATCTGGATCTCGGCGACATCAAGTTGTTTGCCATTGGATAGCCGCATTGTCTTTAACTTCCTGAGATTTTCCTGAAGGATTTTATGGTTGGCATCCGACCGGGTTGTCTCTACCATGGTCACCACCGCATCCTCCCTGAAAAACCGCGTAATATCATCAATATGGCCATTGGTGTCATCCCCGTCAATGCCTTCGTCGAGCCAGAGCACCTGCTCAACTCCATAGAAATTATGCAGGTATTCCTCAATCTCGTGCTGAAACAGTCCCGGGTTCCGGTTTTCATGCAGCAAGCACTGGTTTGTTGTCAACAAAGTTCCTTTCCCATTGAAATCAACGGCACCGCCCTCCATGACGATGCCCGGATAGAAGACGGGGAGATGCAGATATTCTCCAACCAGTGAGGGGATCTTTTCATCCAGGTCATGGGCATATTTATCTCCCCAGGCATTGTAACGCCAGCTCACAATCACCCTGGGATCCTTTGCCCCGGGCTGTACAAGGAATGCCGGGCCATGATCGCGGCACCATGCGTCGTTGGTCGGGTGGATGAGCAGGGTGATCTTATTCATGTCAACCCCCAGAAGGGTTAGATCCTTGATGACACTGTCGCAAAGCGCTTCAGTCCTGACATTGATGCAAACCTGTTCTCCCTTTGAAAGTTCCTTGATGAACCTGTTATAAAAGGGAAAGATCCGGGAAAGTGTTCCGGGCCATGAGTAGGAATCGTCGTGCGGATAACTGAGCCACGTAGCACGATGCTCCGACCATTCGGCCGGAAAATGATAACCCAGTTCTTTGGGAGAAGATGGAGGGAAAGGCATGTGTGTTTAAGATATACGATTTACGATATACGATTTACGATATACGATTTTTTGATTTTTTTCGTCACGCGTCACGCGTCACGTGTCACGTTCATTGCTCCTTCCCCAGATATCTTTCCAAGATCGGCCCGTAGCTGTCGATCCGCCGGTCGCGCATGAAGGGCCAGTGAATTCTGGTTTCGCCTGATTTAGCCAGGTCAAGATCCCTGACAATGATCTCCTCCCGGTCGTGCGATGCCTGGAACATCAGAACGCCAAAGGGATCGGAGATGAAGGAGCCGCCCCAAAAGTTCATAGAACCCTCCGTCCCGGTACGGTTAACGGCGATGACATGCACCCCGTTGGCAATGGCGTGCCCGCGCTGAACCGTTTGCCAGGCCTGGTATTGCTGCCTGTTTAATTCATCATCCTGTGATAGAGCCCATCCGATGGCCGTTGGGTAAAAGATAATCTGTGCCCCCATCAGGCTGGTTATCCTCGCTGCTTCGGGATACCATTGATCCCAGCAGATGAGCGTGCCGATCCGGGCGTATTTCGTCTGAAAAACCTGGTACCCCTTGTCACCCGGCGTGAAGTAAAATTTTTCATAATAACCCGGGTCATCCGGGATATGGTGCTTGCGGTATTTCCCAAGGTAGCTTCCATCGGCATCCAATACTGCCACGGTATTGTGATAGATCCCTTCGGTTCGTTTTTCGAACAGCGAGGCTACGATCACCACATCCAGTTCGCGGGCTACCTCTCCCAGGATTTTCGTGGTGGGCCCCGGGATCGACTCTGCCAGGCCGAAATAATCGTGGTTTTCCTCCCAGCAGAAATAAGTGGTGGCAAACAGCTCCTGAAGGCATATGATCTGTGCCCCGAGTTTGGCAGTCTCCCTGATCCTGAGGATCGATTTGTCCAGATTGGCTTTTTTGTCCGGCCCGCACGACATCTGGATGAGTCCGACCCTGACTGAATTTGAATCCATCATGGCAACATTATTAACTAAGCCGAATCGTAAAATTACGATATTTCCCTATACCTTTGACAAAATTATCCCCATGAAGCCCATCCTGTATGGTTTGAAGCGATTGATGATGGTATGCTTTCTTATCATTTTACTACCTGGTTTAAAAGCCCAGTTGGCCAGTGATTCCTGCAAAATCAAGCTCGAAAAGAAGACGGAAAAAACCTACCAGGAGGGCATTGACTACCTGAAAAGGGGGAACTATAACCTGGCCGGGCAGCAGATGCGGAAGGTGATCAGCGAGGAGTCCGGTTGCGTGGATGCCTATTTTGTGCTTGGACTGGTCAATTTTAAAAAGGCGGATAACAATTTCAGGGAAGCGGAGAAGAATCTGCGGAAGGTGATCGAATTATGTCCAACCTATGATGTCTATGCCTACTATTATCTTGGCGAGATCTATTATGGCGAGGAGAACTACGCGCTTGCACTGAAAAACCTGGATGAATTTCTGAAAGATGTTGACAAGATAAAGAAGGATGAGGATTATAACCGTGCCGTCAGTCTCCAGAAGTATTCGAAATTTTACCTGGAAATGACGGGTCATCCTGTTCCTTTTACCCCGCAGGTGGTCGAGGGTATTTCAACCCCGCAAAATGAGTACCTGCCCATCCTGTCGCCCGATAACCAGATGGCTCTTTTCACACGGGAAATCAAGATCGAACCCGGAAAAAACAGCCTGTTCAGGGAGACCAAGATGAAGGAGCGGTTCCTTTACAGCATGCGCAATCCGGATGGCAAATTTGAAGAGGGGGAGGAGATGCCCGAACCCTTTAACGTCAATGACAATGAGGGAGGGGCGACCCTAACAGCCGACAACAACACCCTCTATTATACGGTGTGCAAATTTGACAATGTAAAGAAATATCTGAACTGTGACATCTATTATTCCGAAAATGTGAACGGCGATTGGAGCCCGATTAAAAGCGTGAGCAACAAGATCAATCTGCCCGGTTCATGGGAATCACAGCCAACCATTTCGGCCGACGGGCGAACCCTTTATTTTGTAAGTGACCGGAGCGGCGGCTTTGGCGGATATGATATTTACAGGTCCATCAAAAGTGAATCGGGGGAATGGGGTACTCCGATCAATCTCGGACCCCTCATCAATTCAACCGGGAATGAGAAATCTCCATTTTTTCATCCGGACGAGAAAACACTCTATTTTTCTTCCGACGGATGGATGGGCCTTGGAGGATATGATATCTTTTATTCCAAACTGGATGATCATGGTCTGTGGACCAAGCCAAAAAACATCGGATATCCCATCAATTCCCCCGATGACGAGGTGGGATTTTTCGTTAGTACCGACGGCATGCAGGGTTTCTTTGCCTCCAATAAATTCAACGGCAAAGGCGGCTGGGATCTCTACTCTTTTGAACTCTATGATGCCGCGCGTCCCGAGAAGGTTCTCCTCATCCGTGGAAATATCAAGTCGGAATACTCCGCCGAACCGGTGAAGGCGCATATTGAATTGAAAAACCTGGACACCAAAAAGATTTCCAATATACCAATGGATTCAGTCACAGGGAACTATGTGGCGGTTGCGCCATTTAACAGCGATTATATCATGACGGTCAAGAAGGAGGGGCATGTGTACGAGTCAAGGTATATTGCCAAAGTTGACAGCATGTTTAAACTTCCTGCCAGGATTGATATTGAGATGAAACCGATCGAGCTGAATAAATCCTATCGCATCAACGACATCTATTTCCCGTTCAACTCCTTCGACCTGACCATGGAATCGAAGGCGGTCCTTGACCAGCTGATCGATTTCCTGAGTGAAAGCCAGAACATATCCATCCAGATCCAGGGTCATACCGACAACATTGGCAATGATGCCAGCAACCTGAAACTTTCCGAAAGCCGGGCGCACTCGGTGTACAATTACCTGATAGAAAAGGGTATTGCTGAAAAACGGCTGACCTACAAAGGATTTGGAAAAGCGATGCCTGTCGCCGAAAACGATTCAGAGGAGGGACGCGCCAGGAACCGGAGGACGGTGTTTGTGATTACAAAGAAGTAACAAGGTAACAAGGTGACAAGGTGACAAGGTGACAAGGTAAATTTTGTCACGCGTCACGCGTCACGGTTTTTAAAGTTCCCTCATCACATTCGCCATCTCTATGGCGGCGAGGGCGGCGTCGAATCCTTTGTTCCCGCTTTTGGTGCCTGCACGCTCGATGGCCTGCTCGATGTTGTCGGTGGTCAATACGCCAAAGATCACCGGGATGCCGGTTTCCAGCGCAACATGGGCAACGCCCTTTGAAACTTCAGAGGCAACATAATCGAAGTGGGGTGTCGCGCCGCGGATCACTGCCCCGAGGCATATCACCGCATCATATTTCTTACTTACGGCCAGCTTCTGCGCCAACAGGGGAATTTCAAAAGAACCGGGCGACCAGGCCACATCTATATTTGCTTCATCCGCCCCGTGACGGATAAGTCCGTCAAGGCAGCCCGAAAGTAATTTACCGCTGATAAATTCATTGAAACGGGCAATGACAATACCGAATTTCAGTCCCTTGGCATCCAGTTTTCCTTCAATTGTTTTCATAGTGCTGTTTTTTAGTCATTTATTCCTTTATTTCCCACACAGGCCGCAAAGATGCGGATCAGTTATTTTTTCTTCAATTCATCGGTAAAATTAAGCAAATGTCCCAGCTTTTCCTTCTTGGTTTTCATATACCGGATATTACTGGCATTGCTTTTGGTTTGAATGGGGATCCGTTCAATAAGTTCCAGCCCGAATCCTTCAATCCCCGATATTTTCTGGGGATTGTTGGTAAGCAGCCTCAGTTTTTTAATCCCGAGGTCAACAAGTATCTCGGCTCCGGTGCCATAGTCACGCAGATCGGCGTCGAAACCCAGCGCGTTGTTGGCTTCCACCGTATCCATCCCCTGGTCCTGCAGGGAATAGGCCCGCATCTTATTATCCAGGCCGATGCCGCGGCCCTCTTGTCTCATGTAAAGTAGCACACCGCGCCCCTCTTTTGCAATCTGTTTCATGGCCACTTCGAGCTGGTCGCCGCAATCGCAACGCATCGACCCGAAAACATCGCCGGTAAGACATTCTGAATGAACACGCACCAGGACCGGCTTTCCATCGGTGATATCGCCCTTGACCAGGGCAAGGTGGTTCTCCTTGCTTATTTTGCTTACATAGCTGTAGGCCCTGAATTCTCCATACCTGGTAGGCATATCAACCACAGCAGCACGTTCGACCAGGGTTTCTGATTTTCGGCGGTAGTCGATGAGCGATACGATGGTAATGATCTTCAGGTTGTGCTTTTTAACATATTTCATCAACTGAGGCACACGGGCCATTGATCCGTCTTCGTTCATGATTTCGCAGATCACGCCGGCCGGGTATAAACCGGCCATTTTAGCCAGGTCGACCGATGCTTCAGTATGTCCGGCCCTGATCAGGACGCCGCCTTCGCGGTATTCGATCGGGAAAATGTGACCCGGGCGGGTAAAATCACGTGCCTTGGTCTGATTGTCGATCAGTCTTTTTATCGTCAGCGACCGTTCATGGGCCGATATCCCGGTGGAACATTCAATGGCATCGACCGAAACAGTAAAAGCAGTTCGGTTCGGATCGGTGTTCTTCACCACCATGCGCTCAATGTTCAGCTCTTCCAGGCGGTCGCGTACGATGGGAAGGCAAATCAGACCCCCGCCGTTTTTCGCCATAAAATTAATGATGGAAGGGGTCACCTTTTCAGCGGCAATCACCAGATCGCCTTCATTTTCACGGTCTTCATCATCAACCACGACGATCATCTTCCCTTTGCGGATATCCTCAAGTGCCTCATCAATCGTGTTGAATTTGTAGTTTGTCATAGGAAATTATTTTTAGCAAGGAAGTCCAGGTCGATTTTCGATCCGCCACTCCCGGGAGTATTCAATTTTTCAATGTATTTACCAATGATGTCACATTCAATGTTCAGGATGTCGCCTGTTTTTTTCTCCCCGATCGTGGTCACAGCCCGGGTGTGCGGGATGATGGAGACGCTGAATGAACGCTGATCGACGGAGGTCACTGTCAGGCTCATGCCATCCAGAGCCACTGATCCCCGCCCGACAATGTACCGCAGGATTTGCGTGTCAGCCAGGATGTTCAGCCAAACGGCATTGTCCTCCTCCCAACGCCGCCCGATCCTGCCTGTGCCGTCGATGTGCCCGCTCACGAGGTGGCCGCCGAGCCGGTCACTCAACCGCAATGCCCTTTCGAGATTCACGGCACTGCCGGTTTTTAATGTACTGAAACTGGTGAGGCGCATGGTCTCAGGCATCACATCGGCCATAAAAAAATCGGCTCCGAACGAGGTGACCGTAAGGCAAACGCCATTGGTGTTTATGCTGTCGCCAACCTTCATATCGCTCACTACCACCTTTGCCCCAATGGTAAGTTGCGAAGCGTTCCCTCCGTGATAAATGGCTTTGATCAGACCGGTTTCTTCAATGATTCCTGTGAACATTTTTATTTAGTAACAAGGTGACAAGGTGACAGGGTAACAGGGTAACAGGGTAACAGGGTAACAGGGTAACAAGGTAACAAGGTAACAAGGTAACAAGGTAACAGGGTAACAAGGTTGCATTGGTTTCAGTTATTTATCGTTTTATCCAGCCTTCCAGCATAAAGTCGTTTCCAATTTTCCGGGATCTCATATTGACCAGGTTTATTGCATCTTCCATGGATGAGATACCGGTTCCGCCCACGGGGGTAGGAGCGCCGGATCCTCCAATGATCTTCGGCGCGATAAAACTGATGACCTTATCCACCAATCCATCCTTCAAGGCTGAAAATGCCAGGGTGCTTCCTCCTTCGATCATCACACTGTCAATGCCCATGGTCCCCAGTGATTGCATCAGGAACCCAAGGTCAACACGCTCCTCTTTCAGCGGGCAGATGATAACCTGGACCCCGGCACGTTCAATATTTTTAAGTTTTTCCTTATCGGCCAGCCGGGTAGTCGCCAGAATGGCGAGCTGGGGATCGTTGGTCAGCACTTTGGCTTCGGGAGAGATTCGGCAATGGGTATCGGCAATGATTTTGAGCGGGTTTTTCCAGGTGCCTTTCAGCCTGATATTCAACAATGGATCATCAAATAAAACGGTATCGACACCAACCATCACGGCGCTCAGCTGCTGGCGAAACCGGTGCACCAGCTTGCGTGAAGGTTCGCCTGTGATCCATCGGGAGGCATTGGTGACCGTTGCAATTTTACCATCCGTCGTCATGGCCGACTTCAGCACCACAAAGGGCAGCCCGGTTTGAATATATTTAAGAAAGATCTCGTTCAATTCCCTGAGTTTAGGTTCCAGCAATCCCACCTCAACCGTGATCCCATGCGATCTCAGGTATCCGATTCCCTGGCCGTTGACTAAAGGATTGGGATCGGCCATTCCGATCACCACCCGTGCAATATTCTTTTCGGCAACCAGCCTCACGCAAGGTGGCGTCTTTCCCTGGTGTGCACAGGGTTCAAGAGTCACATACAGTGTTGAACCTGCTACTGATGCATTTATGGCTTCCGGAACAGAGGCGATCGCATTGACCTCTGCGTGGGCCCCGCCAAAGTACTCATGAAAACCCTCCCCGATGATGCGGTCCTCCTTCACCAGCACGGCGCCAACCATGGGATTGGGATTCACCCATCCCGCCCCGCGTTTAGCCAGGCTGATCGCCCGCTTCATGTATGTCAGGTCATTCGTCATTCGTCAATCAACATTAAAAACGCCCTGTCGCAATGGTAGCAACAGGGCGTAATCCTATTTAAACTGGTAAATAAGTCAGGTTAAATACGATTCTTCTTCCATCCAGACTGTACTGTCGGTGCCGTAATTTCAACGGCTCGGTTCCCTGAAAATTATTGATCTGATGATCCATCGTTTTCCGGGAGTAGCGGACTTTACCGCCGGTCGGGGATTTCACCCTGCCCTGAAGAACCTAATTTATGTTTATGAACTCTTTATTCAATGATTTCGTTCGCAAAGATATATAAAAAACCGAAACACTGTTAAAGAATTAACAGTGTTTCGGTTTTACTTTACTGAACGATCATTTTTTCTGTGATTACCTGTTTTCCGGTTTTCAGCTGAACAACATAGATTCCCTTTGCATAACCTGAAATATCCAGGTTCTTCATGATGGGAGCGTTGGCAGCCTGAACCTGTTCCGAGTAGATCAGTTTCCCGTCGGTCGAGGTGATGGTCAGCATCGCTGCCGAAGTACTGATCACGTTCATGGTGATGGCCACTGTCCCATGGGCCGGATTCGGGCGGATGGAGAGTGCAGTTTCCAGGTTGTTCTGAACAGGAATGCCGGTACAGGCATCAAAAGTCACTACTTTGGTATCAGTCACGTTTCCGGTGCAGGGTGCGTTGGAAATACCAACCAGTGTCAGATTCACATGGCCTGAAAGTTTATCATTCAGGCTTGGGAGATAGGTGGTTTCAAGTAAGGCAGGATTGGTGAATGTTCCAGAACCGGTGGTGGTCCAGCCAAACTGTTTGTAATTGGAAATTGTTCCGCGGATATCGACTGAAGTAACATACCAGCAAACGATGGTGTCGGCGCCGGCATCGACAGTGGGTCTGAAGCCTGTATTCACCTGCACTGTATCAGTACGGGTCAGGGTTCCATCGCTGGTGGTGGCAATATATTTTGTGGTATCTGTCGGGGCTGCTTTGGGATTCGCGATGTTTGATGAAAATCCGGCAGGGATCGAACTCCAGGAATAGGTGTAGGTTCCTGATCCGCCGGTTGCGGAAACAAGAAGCTGCGTTGAATCGCCTGCGCATATCGGATTGGGGTAGGCTGTGGTGACTGTTGAAAAGACATTGAGGAAGGAAAATGAACCCACCCGTGTTTTCCAACTTCCTGCTGAAGTGGTTTCGTAATACTCCTGGGTGTACCAGAATTTGCCATTCTCAGCAGGATCGGCATTCATGGCGCTGTAATCACCCCAACGATAGGGTTGATCCCAGCCAACACCGGTTTGACTTCCACCGCCATTAATAATGCCACCTTCGGCAATAGTCATTGTTCCCAGTGGGTCGCCGTTCATCCTGCCTGTGTAACGGATGGAAGGATACAGGTTTGATCCGGAAACGGAATAGCCCAATGCTATATTTCCCAATGAATCCATGGCGATGCTGCCCATCCAGCGATGATTGCCGTCGCCCGGTGCATAGGTTCCTTCCTGGTACAAACTCCAGGCTCCGGCCGTATTGTTCCTGAGTTCCATCCAACGGATTCCTGCAACGCCGCTAACATTCACTGTAGTACTCAGCAGCATGGACCAATGGGTTCCGAAATTGCGGAATGGCATCCGGAACATGATTCTTTTTCCCGACATCGGGTCGAGTTTCTGGGTGGTTCCCTTTTGGGGAACGGTTGCACTCCCTGAGATGGGGGTAAACACAGAAATGGGGATGGAGTAGTTCTGGCTGAAGGATGAATTGGCCGGTGTAGTCCAGTCAACATGAAAATCCCATAATTTCACAGTACTTGTTGTCAACGCGGCAACCGGGCAAGGAGATCCAGCGGGTGGAAAATAATTGTCACAGTCTGCTGCCTGGGGGCCTTCATAGCTACTGGGCATAGTAAACATTTGCATGGTGGCGGTCAGATCACCGGCCAGCATTTTGGTTCTGTCCATGGCAATGGCTGCCGGTCCGAGCCAACTGCCGCTTGTCGAAAACCGGCGGATCGTCATGTAATATCCGTCACCCCAAACAGAAAGTTTTGGATAGTCGGGCATGACAGAGAATGTAAACTGGTAACGGTACCAGCTTCCGGTTGGGTCGCTGGTTTGGGAGATGGCCACATTTTCATAGAATGGACCGCTGGGGTAGTTGGGCAGTGAAAACTGGCTGAATAACCACCTGTCAGCATTTTCATCATACAGAACAATGGCATCCCCGTCATTGGAATTGTTAGGAAGTCCCGTAAAGATGGAACTGTTGTTAAAGGGACCCATTAATTTGTTCCCGTTCTTGTCGTAGATCGCATATTTGCAATTGACAACCTGGATGTAATTTGACATACCTACATCACCATCGGTGTCAGGAGGCATGTAACCGGTCGTTCCGATCCCGTCAAAATTCTGGATGGTCGTGTCGGTCCTGATATTCCCGGGGGCAAACTGGCGAAGGGGGTCACTGGCAAACTGATCGTACACTGTATTATCCGTGTAAACAGTATTCAGTTTGTTTTTAACGAATCCGGATTTCCATGATTGATCGTGGATGGCATCGGATTTTTGCACCATGTCCCGAAGGGGAGGGGAAATATCGAAGTATGTGGCACGCATTACCGTGGCTTTCTGCACTTCCTCCTGTGCAAATGAAAAATTCAGGCTTACAAAAAGAAGCAGGAAAATGGATAAAAATGTTTTCATTTAGGACGTGTTTGATGGGTTTGAATTAATGCAATACAATGAGCGGAATCATAAATCACACTCAGGATGCAAAGTTACGGGAAAGTTGCTAATATTTAATGGTTTCTTACATATATTTGTAAACTTTTTTGTAAAACCCCGACCCATGAATATAATTATAACCGGAGCCAGCAAAGGCATCGGTTTCGAGCTGGTAAAGACCTTATCCAGGCATAAGCAGAACCAGATTGTTGCAGTTTCGCGTAATGGCAAGGCCCTCAGAGAATTGGCCGCAGAATGTGTGCGATTGACCCCCGGGGCGAAGGTCACCCCCTATGAGTTCGATCTCAACCAGTTTGAGTTTTACCCCTTTATCGTTCAGCGGCTGGAAACCTTCATTCACAAATGCGATATCCTGATCAACAACGCCGGGAAAATGGTCAATAAACCCTTCGTAAAATTGGATCAGGCCGAGTTCGATGCCACCTTCAATGTCAATATAAAGGGCCCCTTTTTCCTCATACAGGCACTGTTACCCATTATGAATCCGGGTGGCCATATTGTGAACATCAGTAGCATGGGCGGGGTGCAGGGAAGCAAGAAGTTCCCGGGCCTGTCGGCCTATTCATCCAGCAAGGGTGCGCTGGCCACGCTGACTGAGGTACTGGCCGAGGAATTGCAAGAACAGGATATCAAGGTGAACTGCCTGGCGCTGGGAGCTGTTCAGACGGAGATGTTTGCCAAGGCATTCCCGGGAGCCAAAGCGACGCAAAACCCTGTGCAGATGGCCCATTATATTGCCGACTTCGCAGTGAACGGACACAAGTTTTTTAATGGGAAAGTGATACCCGTTTCGATGTCAACACCGTAAAGAAAAATTTACGATATATGATATACGATATACGATTTTTTTGTCACGCGTCACACGTCACGATTTTACTTCATTACTCCATTACTCTGTCACTTTTCACCCTGTCACCTACCCTGTCAACCTGTTCCCTTTTTTCTAAACGGTTCAATGGCCCGCTCAAATATTCCATTCACCCAGGCGATGGCCATGCCATAGTTGGTTACCGGGATCCCGGCGTCGATGGCTGGTTTGAGGCGGCCGATGATCTGTTTCCGCGTGATCATGCATCCTCCGCACTGGATCACCATGGCATAATCGGTGATGGGTCGGATGATCTTGCTCAGGCCGGCCACCACATCAACTTCCAGTTTCTTTCCTGAAAAGGCACCGAGCCACCGCGGGATCTTCACCCGGCCAATGTCGTCGCAGGTGACATGGTGGGTGCACGATTCGAGGATCAGCAGGCGGTCGCCGTCGCGCAGGTTATCCAGATGAGGTGTTCCCTCGATGTAGTGTTCAAAATCACCCTTCTGCCGGGCCAGGACAATGCTGAAACTGGTGAGCATGATCTCTTTCGGGATGGCGGCATTGGCTTTGGGGAACACCTGGCTGTCGGTGATCGCCAGGACCGGTTGCGGGCTCATTTTCTTTACATAGGCGGCCACTTCGGGTTCCTTCAGCACGACGGCAATTCCATCATGATCCAGCACGTCGCGGATCACCTGCATCTGCGGAAGGATCATGCGTCCTTCGGGAGCCTCCGTGTCGATGGGGGTTATCAGCAACACCACATCGCCCGGGCTGATCAGGTCGCCTACCAGGGTTTGCTTTCGAAAGGCGGTTTCGGGAATCGTCTCGCGGATCAGCCTGATCACCTCATCGAAATTATGCGGATCCGTCACACTGAATCCTACCACCGGAACGTTGTACTTTTCATGGATCACCCTTGATAATTCAGGGGAGATAGGCTCTTCATCCGATTTGTTGTGGATGATGAGATAGGGGATGTCATTGGCTTTGAAATCGAGGATCAGGTTTTTCTCCGGCTCATCAAATTCATTGTTTGCAATCAGCAGGATGGCCATGTCGATGATCCTGAGCACCTCCTTCGTTTTGCTGATGCGCTTTAGGCCCAACTCCCCGCTGTCGTCGATTCCCGCAGTGTCGATGATAACGAGCGGTCCGACCCCGTCAATCTCGATCGATTTTTTCACCGGGTCGGTGGTTGTTCCGGCAATCTCTGATACAATGGCAATATCCTGGCCGGTGATCACATTGATGAGGGAGCTCTTCCCGTTATTTCTTCTTCCGAAAATGCCGATGTGGGGTTTAGTGTCGCGTGCTTTGCTCATTTGAGTGGATTGGAAAGGATTTGAATGAACTCTACCGGTGCGCCGTTTTCTTCGATAAAGGCGACAATATGGCCTTCGGAGGGGCTGTTGGGTTCGATGATCACCTTTTTTCCGCGGATGGCGGCCTGGATGTCATCTACTTCAAAGGCTACATGCGGAATGGTTTTTACGATTTCAGGTAAACTGCAATCTTTCCCGTACCGCATCCATTCGATTCCATATTCGCTCTCCTCGTACCCGCAATGCCAGATATCGTATCCTTCAAGGTGTTTTTCACCGGGCACCGGCGTTTTGGTCGGAATTCCCAGGTGATGATATTTGTAGCTCACCATAAAAATATTACTTTTTTGCCCGCTTCCAGGTATGCCGGTAACAAATGTACAGATTATTTAACAAAGGATTATCTTTACTGCGCTAACAGGTAACTGTTCATGAAAAGATTAATTATTTTGTCATCCCTCTTCCTGCTTTGTGTCTCACCACTTAGGCCGCAGACGCCCGAAAGTGGGTCTGTTGCGGATATTGACGGGAACATCTACCGCACGGTGATCATTGGCCGGTATGAATGGATGGCCGAAAACCTGAGAACAACCTCCTATGGCGATGGCACAAAAATAACCGGCATCTCCGACAGCATTGCATGGCAACGCCTGGTCATCGGAGCATTTTGCTGGTATCACAATGATGAAGGCCATGCGAAAACCTGGGGAGCGCTCTATAACTGGTACGCAGTAAACACGGGCAGGCTGTGCCCCGATGGCTGGAGGGTGCCGTCGGATGAAGCGTGGAAGTTACTTGAAGGAAACACCGATTCCAGGTATGGCACGGGTGATCCGGTTTGGGACCTGTCGGGCGGGCGTGGAACCGATGCGGGACTGATGCTGAAAAACAGATCAGGCTGGGACTCGGGCGGAAATGGCAAGGATGGGGTCGGCTTCTCCGCGCTTCCTGGTGGCGAGCGCTGCAGCAACGGCCGGTTCTTTGTAGGGGGAAAGAGCGGATTCTGGTGGAGCAGTACCGCATCCGGGGAATCAACGGCCTGGTACCGGAACATGATCTACGGACTGGATGATATTTACCGCAATACACACCCGAAGTGGATGGGGTTCTCCGTCCGCTGCATAAGAGATAAACAACGCCCATGATGGAAAACAATAATCCTGGAAATAACAAGAAATTCGATGGATACGCCTCTTTGGAACATGGCGTTTTTGCAGCGCTGGAGCGCTATTCCAATGTTCACCGGGGTAGCGGGCACAATTCAATGGTGTCAACCCGTTTATATGACCAGGCCGGCGACATGGTCCTGGAATTCCTGGGTTTGAAGAAAGCCGGATATACCGTCATCTTTTGCACTCCTGCAAGGGCCGATGCCCTCATGGCACAACTGGAGTCCAAAAGTTATCAATGCCTCTCCAGTCTTGCGATCGGACTATCGTTGGGGGTCAGGGCGCTGGCGGTTAAAAAGTCAGTTTTGCCTGGAGGCGCCCCTGTGCAGACCGGCGGGGGGACCACCCGGCTTATCTCCCGGGACTGGGTGATCTGGGCCGATGCACCCGGCAGGTTTGAGGCGGGAACGCCGGCCATCATCAACGTCATCGCCTTTGCCCGTGCACTGCGCCTAATACAGCAATATGGAAAGGATATCTTCATGAATCCGGAATCAGGCAGGCTGACCCTGAATGATTTGCTTTACAAGGATGAGCTGGAGAAATTTTCAGGGCGTGAACTTCTGGAGAAGCTGAGTAAAACCATGGCAGGGCAGGGCCTGCGGGGCCCTACGATGGAGGGTCAAAAGCCTCTTATCAACATGGACAACAGCGCCAGCACGCCTGCCTTTGTTCCGGTGTGGAATACCTTTCGCCTTACCTTGCAGCAGCCTGATAAAGTGAAGGAGGAGCTCGTTCAGGAGGTGAAGTCCATCTGTGCCGCGGCGCTGGGCGCGCCACCTGCTGATTATGATGTTATTTTCACATCCAACACCACCGAAGCCATCAACATTGCAGCCGAAAGTTTGAGCCGCACCCCCGGGGAGGATTCCGCTCCTGTCGTGCTCAATACCATCCTTGAACACTCTTCAAATGATCTGCCCTGGCGCATGGTTGACGGTGTTAACCTGATCAGGCTTTCCGTGGACGCCGAAGGTTTTGTTGATCTGAACGAACTGGATTCCATACTGAAGGAATATAACCTGGAGGGCCGGCACGGGAACAAGCGGATCGGGCTTGTCGCGCTGAGCGGTGCATCCAATGTTCTCGGTATCTGCAATGATATCGCGGAGATCAGCCGGATCGTTCACCGGCATGGGGCGAAGCTGCTGATTGATGCGGCGCAGCTGGTGGCCCATCGCAAGGTTGATATGACGGAGTGCGGCATTGATTTTCTTGCCTTCTCTGCCCACAAGGTATATGCGCCTTTTGGCTGTGGCGTGCTGGTGGCAGGGAAGGGACTGCTTAATTTCAATTCGGCTGAACTTGATTTGATCAGGTCGTCGGGGGAGGAGAATGCCGGTGGGATCGCCGCATTGGGCAAGTCGCTTGTACTTTTGCAGCGGGTCGGACTGGAGGTGATCAGGGAGGAGGAACAGGCGCTTACAGCCATGATCTTGAAGGGAATGGCGCAAATACCCGGTCTCAGGGTCTATGGTGTAACAGATCCCGATTCGCCCGGGTTTGGACATAAGATCGGCGTCATTGTGTTTGGGATGAAGGGTATGATGCCGAACCGGGTGGCCAATGAACTGGCCCTTCAAAGCGGAATCGGCGTCCGGTACGGTTGTCACTGCGCACACATCCTAATAAAGCATCTTCTCGGGGTAAGTCCCTCAGTTGAGCGGCTCCAGCGGTTACTTCTGACACTTTTTCCATCCATCAGGCTCCCCGGCCTGGTCAGGATCAGCCTGGGCATCGGAAACAGCAGGGAGGATATTGAATCCCTAATCCGTGTCCTGGCTAAAATCGCCGGGAAGTCCGCAACTTCAGCTGACAGACACTCTGCCATCGCGCAACCCAGGCCGCCAAACATAAAGAAATCTATCGTTAAGAAACAGATGCAGGATTTTGTGGAGAATATCTCCTTGAAGGTCTATGGTCAGTCATAACCCTCTTTTCGTGTAAAACTTCAGCCTGATAAAAGGGATGTAACTTAGTAGATGCTATTCATTCATTATGGTCCAATAAAAAAATCATGAAAAAAAACACACTGTTTAAACTGGTTTTGTTAATGAGTTTTTCAATACTGTTGCATTCCCTGCCTGCCCAGGTTCAATCTGAAAAGATAAAAAGTGAGATCATGGCGGCATTGCAGCATTTCAATACCTGTGCCCAGAAGGCGAACACGGACCTGATGATGTCGTTGTTCGACGATTCCGAAAACATCATGTTTATTGGGTCTGACAGCGCCGAGATATGGAAAGGGAAAGATCAGATCAGGGGACATTTCAACTCAATTTTCCCGAAAGAAAGCGTTTTCCTTGAAATGAACAGGATTGATATTGATTACAATGATCAGACCGCCTGGGTTTTGGTGGATGGATTTATTCACATATCAAGCGATTCCAAAGAAATTTTCAAAGCCCCCTATCGCTTTACCGGGATATTGATCAAGAAAAAGCAGGAATGGAAATGGCGGTTGTTTGACGGATCCAGTCCGCATTGAAATAAAAACACCCATAATTGACGAAATAAAACTTGTTGAAAACAATATCCTTAAATAGATGAATCATCCGATGAATGCACGTTTCGGTCCCTGTGGCATACACTGTGAAAAGTGCTTTGCCTTCTCAGATGAACAAGCGATCAGTCTCGATAAACCTAAGGATAAAAGAGATTGGGATAGAAAGATACTATGAAGAGATAAAAGACAAGCCGAGATATTAACTTCATAAAAAAATAACATGGAACAGAAGGATTACTTCTTACGGGAAATTGAGAAAATAGGATCGGTCCTGCGCGCCATTTTAGGCAGGATCAGGGGAAGAGAGGATAATCTGGCCATAACAATAAATAACCAGTTCGAACAGACGAATGAACAGCTTTTCAATGATATTGGATTTGATCTGAAGCATTGTCTGACGCTGGATGAACCGGCTTTCAGCGAATACCTTTCCCGGTACAGGGGATTTAATGCAGCAAACCTTGAATTACTGGCAGAACTGGTACTTCACTTCGGAATTAATGAGGATTCGGCAAGTAAAAAGCAGTTGCTGAAAAAGTCATTGCTGCTTTACGATTTATGTGAAAAATCAGATAAAACCTATTCCTTCGACCGGGAGAGGAAAATTAAAGAGATAAAAAGCCTCCTGTGAAACCGGGA
>SESC01000089.1_pt1 | contig 38625 bp, 31 predicted proteins | sample 3171431 | NCBI WGS metagenome assembly SESC01 (sample SAMN06051868, study PRJNA518727) | freshwater metagenome | biome: subpolar coniferous forest; feature: holomictic lake; material: water; isolation source: holomictic Lake 227, 8 m depth | place: Canada: near Kenora, Ontario | collected... | reverse complement strand
AAGGTGTTCTATTGCCTTGTTGCCACTTTGTCGGCCACTATCCACTATTCACTAACCACTGCCCCCTGTTACGCCGGAGGCTTCAACAATAATTCCGCGGGCACTACCACGGCACAGTTTCTTAAAATCGCGTCAGGCGCGCGCGGCGTGGCGCTGGGAGAGGCTTATTCGGCCATGGCTGACGACGCTTCGGCCATGGACTGGAACCCGGCCGGCTTGATAAAGATTAAGGGCCATTCCGTCTCGTTTATGCACGCCCCTTACCTCGCGGACACCTTCGTTGATTTCTTCTCCTACGGCGAAAAATCCGGCGAGATGGGGGCCATGGGCATGGCTTTCAAATATATGAATTACGGAACGATAAAAAAGACCGACCAGGCCGGCGTGGAGATAGGAAAGGTCACACCCTATGATATGGCCTTTAGCGTTGGTTTCGCCACTTACATCACCGGCTTCAACAAGGACCCCGAGGAGCGTTTTGTTCTGGGAGCCTCCGGAAAGCTCATCAGGTCTCAACTGCTCTCCTCGGATAATACTATTTCAGCCGATATTGGAATATTGTTCCCATATTTTTTTGATAACCGCTTCCAGTTGGCGATGACGGCGCAGAACTTCATAGGCACACTGCGCTACGATAAAATTGAATCCCCCCTGCCGTTGATACTCCGTCTGGGCAGCGCTACGCGCATCACAGATTACCTCGCCGTAACCGCGGACATAGTGGCCGTAAATGACAATTACCCCTTCCTTGCCATGGGCGGAGAACTTAAGGCGGGCCTGGGAAGCGACGCCGATCTGTTTCTGCGCGCCGGCTTCAACACGCGCGCGATTTCCGACATAAGCGGGTTGCGCAATTTAACCTTCGGGACCGGATTCCGCTACACTTCCTACTCGATAGACTACTCTTTTTCCCCCTTCGGCGAACTCGGCTCGGTTCACCGCATCTCCGCGAACATGAACTTTTAACAACAATCACCGCCGACCGGTAACAGGTCAGCGGTGAATATAATGGATATCCTCCACCGGCTACCGATTACTGGTTACCGACTAGTTACTACACGATGTTATTATTTAATTCCCGGTTACTTTATCGCGGCTGGAAGTGAGAGGGAAGGCGATGCCGGTCCAGAGGCCGGAGAAAAGCATAGCGGCGCCCGCATAGGCCGCGGCCGGAATAGCGCCGGCGGCAGTCGCAGCCGAAAGGACAACCGAAGTTACTCCCTTTGAAAAACGGTAGGAAAAGGCGTCCGCCACCTGTTTTGCGCGATAGCGCGTGTCATATGAGAACGGGATGTACAGCGTTTCCTTTGAGGCTCTGAAAATAGAATAGTCCATGCCTTTAAACAGCAGGAAGGCAAGGCCCGCGGTGAATATACCGGGACGCATCAGCAGAAAAGCGCAGGTGCATATATGGACCACAGGTATCGCAACCTGTATCCACCGCACCTTTATATAGCGAAGGAGCAGCGGGGTCAGAAGGAACTGCATGCTGAAGGAAAAAATATTAACCTTCATCCAGAAAGATCCGAAAAACGCGGTACGCAGATCTTTTTCCGGCAGGACCTCGCGCGCCAGCTGGGTAAACCTTAAATCAAGAAGCGTGCCGACCACCTGCGCGGTGAATATGATTATGGCGATATACAGAACGGTCCTGTTCTCTTTTAATATGCTCAAGTGCAGGTGGCCTTTCCTGCCGCACGCCTCCGCCTGAGTCGGCGCCGGTTCCCCGCCCTGCTTATAAGCAAGCCAAAAAAGCGCCAGCGCCGGCATGAAAGCCGCCGCCGACAATAATATGAACGTCTCGCTGTGGAGCGCAACTACGTAACGGCTAAGAATAAAGCCGCCCGCCAGAGATCCTAAAGCCCCCAACCCCGCCACCGGCCCGTTAAAAACTCTCCCTTCTTCATCCTTAAGCGTGCTGTTAATAAAAGACCAATACTGCTCGGCAATAATTACCACATATGATTCTTTGAAAATATAAAATAAAAAAACCAGCCATTTATTACCGGTTTTTAAGCCGAAAAAGGCCAGCGTGAATACCGTGGCGCTTATAAGCATGGAACCAGCCATGGCCCTGGCGCTTCCAACGGCCGAAAGCAGGCGGCCATAGAGATAGATAAGAGCCAGCATCATGACCGGCACGCAGCTCAAAGCGTAAGGCTTGCTCTCGGCGCTGAAATGGGAAAGAAAAATAGATTCGGCTGTGGAACGGATAAATTCATAGCCGCAAAAAAGGAACATGGCGGAAAACCCCGCCAAGAACACGGCCTTGGCAACATGCAGGCCTCGCTCTGTCTTTAAAGCCGCTGTGAGAGTTGACATATAGGGAATACTTAAGGATTAAGCACTAAGGATTAGGTTTGTAATTTTTTACCTCTTACCACTTAATCCTTAATCCTGATCTTAGTACTTAAATTGACCTTTTTCGTAGATGGTGACCGCGGCCCCGTTCTTAAGCTTCGCGGTCACTTTTTTATCCTCGGTGTTAATCAGATCCCAGTGGACGGCTGAACTGTTATAGCCAAGTTTTTCTTTTTTCTCTTTGGTGAGTTTGGAGATATCGCCCGAGTAAGTGTCGGAATATGAATCGCCTATGGCCACATGACAGTTGCCGTACTTGCCGCCGTGGTTCTCGTCAAAAAGAGTGTCGGCCATGAATTTATCAATCCGGGAGAAGCGTTTATCGGTGAGCGAATATTCGCCCAGCTGCGCCGCGCCGCGGTCGGTCACCATGATCTTTTTCACGTATTCCGCGCCTTTGTTAGCGCTGACCCTGACCGCTCGGCCATTTTTAAACTCTATGCGTATGCCTTCAACATAGTTGCCGCCCCGGAAAGCTGGCAGGTTGGCGTAATACATACCATTAGTGCCGCGCCAATCCGGCGAAGTGAAAATCTCAAAGCTCGGGATATTGTGGCCGCTCACTCCCAGAAAACGCCGCATGTCGCCGACCTTTATCTCAAAGTCCATGGACGCGGATTCGGTCCGGATCGTGTCAATGTTAAGGCCGTTTAGCCATTTTTTTATGGATGTGGAATTCTTGTATATATCCGCCCATTTCTTAACCGGATCTTTTTCGCCGAGGAAACAGGCTTTGGCGATCTGAGTGGCGTATTCCCTTACGGACAGCCGCGCCTGTCTGGCAAGTTCCGCCGTAGGATAGGTGCACAGCGTCCAGCCGAATTTCCCCTTTTCCTCGTTGGCGGTCATAATATCCCTGAGAGGCTTGCGGGCTATAGCCGTTTCGGATTGTCTCTTTGTGTCTATCCCTTTGAGGTGAGTGAGCGAGGCAGGCGCGTGGATATATATATTGCCATTGATCGCGCTGAAAAATTCCTTATCTCCGGCCGCTACAAATTTGCGCTGGGCCTGATCGGAGTGCATGTAAAAATCGCGTTCAAGCTGCGGGCTGGCCATAAAGCGGAAGACCACATTATTTTTGGCCTGTATCAGTTTGCGGTTGAGGATCTCTCCGAGTTCTCTGCCTTCAAGATCACAGCGGACCAGAATAGTGTCATATTTTTTAAAACCGGGCCGGGCAATCTTAAGCCCCCAGATCAGCACATCCGCGTATTTTTCCAACTGCACCTTTGACAGAACGCTCATTTCAGCCTCCATGACGGCGATTTAAATCCGCTTATATTATTTTAATTCTTTTATCTATCACGCGGCGGGTCTTGCCGGTGCGCTGCACGCGCTCTATACTGCCGGGCTTCAATATCTCTATCTCCGGCTTATCCAGCCACTTCATCCGGATACTATCCTTCAGATCTTCGCAATGTGCCTCTATCTCTTCCATAAGCCGGCTTCCGAGCTTCCCAACGGTCTTTGCCGGAATTACGGCGTCTTTGGATTCCACGCGTATCTTCAGCGTGTCCTTGTGCCCTTTCTTATCGATAACGACCTGAAAATTAAAGCTCAGCTCCGGAACCCTGCCAAGAGCGTTTTGAATATCATTGACGAACAAATGCGCCCCGCCCACATGAATACGGTCGTCGCAGCGGCCAAGGATCTCAAAACTCGGCTCTTTGCGTCCGCACGCGCAGCGCCGGTCCACCCAGCGGCCCAGATCACCGACCCTGTAGCGGATTATAGGCATATGCTTCTTATTAAGCCCCGTGACAACCAGCTCACCGATCTCGCCGCGCGCCACCGTTTTAAGGCTGTCCCTGTCCACGAACTCAATGTACTGGCTGAAGGCGAAAAGATGATGCAAACCCTTTGAGCATGCCTCACACTGGAAACCGATCACGCCCGCGTCCGCGGTGGCGTAGCCGGCGGAACGGACCGCCGCCCCTGGAAACACGCTTTGAAAAAACTTGATCATCTCTTCTCCGACATATTCCCCGCCGTAGAAGATCTTGTTGATATGCAGTTTATACTTCCCTTCTCCCGCGGCCACGAACTCAGCCAGTTTGATCATGAAAGACGGCAGGCCGATTATTGTTGTGACCTTAAAATCCTCAAGGTATTTAACAATACTCTCTAAAGGTAAATTGCTGCCTATCGGCACCGAAATAGCCTTGGTATAAGCGATCGCCTTCTCAACGGAAAGCCAGCTGGACCACAGGTTCCCGGCCACGAACAGATTGGCGATAACGTCGGCGGCGCCCAGCCCTCCGGCCTCAAAAGCGAAAGACAACATCCTGCAGGTATGATCGTATTCGTGCTGGTCATAAAACACGTACTTCGGAGAGCCGGTAGAGCCGCCGCTTGCAAAATAAATGCCGCGCTGAACCTTAGAGGTCAGCAGGTCGGAGCTGTCAGGGGGAGTGTTCTCAAGCACATGATGTTTTTCAAGGAACGGGACTCGGGCAAAATCCGAGATGGAGGCTATCCTAGGAACATCCTTAAAATGCCTCTTATAGAAAGGGCTGCGGGACCTGGCGTGCTCAACAAGTTCGCTCAAACGGTCCAACTGGGAGGGTTTTTCCTCCATCGGAACCCAATTAACCAGCGACATCATCGGAAAGATCCCGTCATGGGGCGAACCGTTTGCCTCCTCAAGCATTTTGCCCAATTTAACCACGCGCGCGATACCGGCGGGGCCTAATATTTCCAGGACCCGCTTGCGCTCGATAGACCCGCCCACGCCCACAGTTTGTATATAGCCGCGTAGCGGCTTAAGCTTATCCCGCACTTCTTCAAGGGTCTCCACGGTTTTAACATAAAGCACGCGATTCAACGGCGAAACACGATAAACCGGATCCTTCTCATAGATCACGGTCCAGTCGGTCTTAGGAGCCGAGCTCTCGTACGAGGCCGCGCCCAGAGCCGCGTCGGCGCGGGCAAGCTGACGGGCGCGGGTTATTTCAACCTGCTCATCCTGAGAGAGCCGGCCGGGCGGCAGCTCTTTGGCCAGGCGCGAAAAATGCTTGCGAGCCTCTTTAAGAAATGAGGCCGCCAGCGCTTTATGTCTTTTGGCCGGCGCTATGAAATAAAGGGTGTGAAGCGAGGAGCAGGCGGCCTGATCCCAAAGCGAAGCGTCCAGGGCTGCCCGGCGGGCTATTTCGCCCATTCCCTCGTTGTCCACACAACTCTCAAAAACTACTCCGACGCTGGTCTTTGGACCGAAACCTTCCACACGGACGTCTATGGGAGCTATCCTTCGGTAAGACTGCACGGCGTCGTAGCCCCCCCAGACAAAAACAGCGTTCACATTTTTCAACGCTGCCTCTTCCAAAACCTGGTCCCCACCCTTCCAGTTCAGCACCGCGGCGGAAGCCGAAAGAACGCCTTTCCCGTCTGCCTCTTTAAGCGCTTCCATGAAAATATTTATAAAATTGGAACCTGACGATGAAAGTTTCACGATATTGACGTTCTTGGTCAGGAAACCCGTCACCATTGAGTCCAGTATCCCGAGAAAAACATTGCCGGCCCCGACGTGCAGAACCACTCCTTTCGGTAAAGCCCTGATAAGGCCGTCATAGCCCCGGCGCTCCACGGGAACTTCCAGCGCGTAGGGCAGGAACAGCTCCATATTCATGCGCTTTATCAGCGTATTCTTTTCCAAAATTTTGGGAATTAAGTCCAGACTTTTATCTATCACCGGTTCCGAGAAAGATATTTGCTTTTTTAGATGCCCCAAGGCCGCAGCGCGGTACTTGCCGCCCTTTTCAAAAAGTCTGCCGGCGCCGGACAACGTCTCGGCTATATAATCCCGCGATACGCTCCGCATAAGCGCGCGCGCGTCCTGCGCTTTAGCGCCTATGGCCTCCAGTTCAGCCGGAGTCCATGAAGACTTGTTTAAGGTTTTCCCGAATAAATAAGTGTTTTTAATGTTCATAAAAAATGCCGTTCGCCGTAGGCCATATGCCATAGGCAGAAACTTAAGAGACCTCTTAGAAACTTATGGCCTAAAGCATACGGCTTATGGCTTATAGCAAGCGCGGCGGTTACAACATTGTCGCCGCGCTTATCGCACAGCCTTTAAGCTTCCTGACTCCGCCGCGGCCTTTTATAACCAGCACATCTCCGCCTATACCGCATTTACATCCTTTCTCCACGCGGCCCATGTCGCTGGAAAGAAGAGAGAGAGACGGGTAGCTGGTCAGATATGGCGTGATAAACTGCAGCAGCCCGTCACGCCCATAGCCAAGCGGTTTCAGCGTGCCGGGATCGCGCGCTATTATACGCCCATAGTTTGGGATATGGAAATTACCCAATGGGCAATCCACGTAGGGAACGCCGTGCTCCACCATGCCAAACAAGTCGCGCACGTTTGCACCAGGGATGCCCAGATTTTTGGCGAGTATTTCGCGGTAGATTTTTTTATCTATCGCCTCCTCGGCCAAAGTCTTCCAGCCGCCGCCGGTTATGACGCTGGATCCGGGATTAAGTTTAACCGGCCGGCCGTAACGTCTGCGAAATTCTTCGGTCAGTTTAAGCGCGAAAGCCGGGAAACCGATGAGGCGGGTGAGCTTTTGGGCGTCCTCGCATTCCTTAAGCGTCTCAAGGGCTCCTTCCATATCAAAATAAAAATCTTTCTTTTCTTTGCTCCAGCGAAAAGTGTAGAAAATCCTTCCCTGTTTTGTAAAACCGGACAGAAGTTTGTCGGTCCACGCCGTTCCCAAGTCTTTAGCGACGGCGGGGTCATAGGTGAAACAGATATAATCATGCTCTCGCCGAAGATCCGTCAGACCCAGTCCCTCGAACACCTTCCAGGCCATGCGCCTGACGCGCAGAAGCGAACCTCTGTCAAGCTGTATGCGACTGCGCGTGCCGGTGGTGCCGCTGGATTTAAGTTCCAGGACTATCTTTGATTGCGGCAAAGTGGTGAGGTCCCGTTCTTTTAAGGCGGCCACCGAAACGAAAGGCATATTGACAATGTCATGCTCGGTCTTTATAAGGGCGGGGTTAAAGCCTTCAAGTTTCAGATAGTTCCCGAGGAATTTGGAATGCCGGGCCTGGAAGCTAAAAGCTTCACGCATGGCGGCGCAGAAAAGCCCGGAGGGTTTAGCCCCGAATTCAAAAGCGGGCGCCTCTATAACGCGGTCCATGGCGGACTGTATCTTGAGGGGTGTGTAAAACGGGGGCGCGTCAGCGCCGCAATAATTAGCAGCGCTCTCCTGTCTTGCTGTCTTGCTATCTTGCTGCCGCGCTGTCCTGCTGCCGCGCTGTCTTTTCATATCAATCATTCCTGAAAGCGGATTCTATGTAATGTTCGCGCCAGAGCGACAGGTATTCCCGCAGGAAATTCTTATATAGCGAGAGAAGCTTCACGTTCCGGAAATCCAACACTTCGAAGGTTCTGGAAAAAACTATGCAGTCATAGCGTTTGTTGCCGGATTTCTTTACGCAGGGAAAATAGCCGCTGGGGATGTAGCGGGCGTCCATGGCTTCGCGCTGAAGTTGCGGAGTGTAGGCGTCCAGGATAATCTCTACATAGGCCATGTTCATATCGCTAAGCTTCAGGGCAATGCTTTCAAGGACCACCGTAGCGCTTGTCTCTTTGGTTACGCCGCCCATGATAACGCTGTATTTATCTTTCTGGTTGTAACTCAGATAGACTTCCGTGGACTGGTCCGGAGCGATAAAAAGCAGATTCGGCTCATGGAAGGGCATGTAGGCGTGTTCGAAAAAGCTGTTGCTTTTGAGATTTTTAAATCTGTTCTTTATGAACGCCGGCGCCGTTATTATCTCCAAAGGCAGGGGCGGTATCATGTGCCGGTTTTCCTGATAAAGACTTTCGACCTCGGTTACGGCAGGAGCTTCCAGATTTATCTGCCGGCGGACCAGGTCGTAGAACGGAACAATTTCATGAACAAGATTTGGTTTAGGCTCCCTTTTCTTCAGCGCCTCTTCGGTGAAATAAGCGGTCAGACAATGCGTCTCATTCTCATTCACCTTGTGCGTGTTCGGAAAGATTCCGAGCTTAACGAAGCCCAGGCTCTCGGTCAGTTTTTGCGGCGCGTGGCTGGCTGTGCGCGTGGTGGCGTAAACCACGTCCGCCAGCTTATGGGTATGAGTGATAGCGTCCAGAACCAGCTTCATCATGGTGTACGCCAGATCCAGTTTCCGGTATTCCTTAGACACCACGGCGCCGAAAGCTTTCGCTATTCGGTCGGAGATATCCAGGGCATAGACCAGGCTGCCAATAATTCTCCCCTCGCTCTCTGCTACCAGCCAATAATAGCTGTCGTTCTCTATGGCGCGCCGCATCTTATCTTTGTCGGTTATAAGCGATATGGCGTAATTGCCGCCGTAGACCTCGGCGTATAGCATCTGAATACGGCGCATGTCCGGGATTTTGGCCAGCCTGATGGTGATATCAGCTTTCCCCCCGTTCTTTATAGTCTGTTCCATTTTTTTTAGCGTCATAAACCCTGCCCCTTTTATCAGCGTCCAGCTGGCCGTTTGTCGGCCGCAAGCCCCGGTGCGTCGCATCCTGAGGATTGTTCCGGGGCGCTATATAATATAATATAGTAAAAATGGCCCGCCTTTTGCATGCGCTGAGATAACCAAGTGGGCCGCACTCTAAGGAAAACAATAATGAAACTCAGGAATTTTCTTATTCTGGCCGCGCTTTTACTGACCTCGGGCTGCGCCTCATTCAACTCCGGAGACGTACTTATACCCAGGGGCTATCTGCGACAAATGTTAGCCGACCGCGGCGTGAAACCGGCTTCGGATATAATGGTGGTCTGGAAAAACTTCCCCTATAAGAATCCCACCGACATGATCGGAGAAGGCGCCATTGATCCGCCTAAACCTCAACCGATACCGGTGCCGATCAGCGACCTGGTATGGCTGAAAGATCACGCCAGGAGCATATTCTCGGAGGCCGGACTTTATGACGCGGAGACGGGTTCAGGCACCATAAAGATAACGCTGATATCGTACGGCCGCTGGACCTACGGAGAAATATTCAGATCTTTTCTGGTGGATACGGGATACATCTTTATAATCCCGGCCAGCCTGCTGGTGAACCATCAACTGGTGGCGGAATATGACGGACTTGCGGGCCGGGCAAAAGCGGAGGAGATCGGCCGGACCAAGACCACTTTCCACGCCATCCTATTCCCCCTTTATCCTTTGTTTCGTCCCGGTGCCACGGAGCATTCCCTCCTGAAAAGCATGCTCTGGAGATCCGCCACCGACATCTACTCTAAAGCAAAACGATCGAACGCCCCCACCGAACCTTCCCCGGAACCCACGTCGGAAAACCGCGCCGCAACCGAAGTTACGGAAACAGACGATTAAAACACCATTGCGCCCTACTTTGCGGTATCGGAACCTTCGCCCGGCTTGGAATCGGCGGGCTTAGTCTGGGCCGGCTTGGCCTCTTCAGCTACGGGCTTTTCCTGCGCGGGCTTCACATCTGCGGCTTTAGCCCCGGCCGGTTTTGATACATCACTATTTAAAATCGGCGCGGTCGAGCCGTCCTTGGGCAGATTGGCAAGCGCTTCTTTGGCGTCGGCGGCATAAAAGCTGTCAGGATTGTCTTTGATAAATTTTTCCATTGCCGCTCTGCCTTCGGCCAGTTTACCATCCACCACCAGCTGCACGGCGGCGGTCATAGCCTTTTTCTCGTCGGCCAGTTTTTTCTGGGCCTTTTCCGAGACGCCGCCCTTCCAGTACAGCGCGTCGGCGTCGGCACCCTGCTTTGCGCCGCGCACGGCGGCGACGGCCGAGACGCGGTTCTTGGATTCAAACTTCTTCTGCACCTTGGACTTCAGCCCCTTGAGCAGGTTGTCATAATAACTTTTCCAATCCTTGCCCTCGCCGGCAGAAACCGAGTTTACGGCGAACAACATTATAAGACCCATCAATATTTTTTTCATAAATTCTCCTTGTTTAAAATGTTTTAGAATTAAGTAGTAAGGAGTAAGTTCCCGGAAATTTCTCATCACTTACCACTTATCACTTACCACTTACTACCTGCTACTGCCTACTTCAGCAACTTATCCCCGATATTCTTCACTTCCGGATCCAGCTGGGACGCCCGGTCCACAAATACTTTCACATCATCCTTTTTGCCCAGTTTGGCCGCGGCGCGGGCCGCGTTCAGCCAAATATTGGCGTCGTACGGGTCGGCCTTGGCGGCTTTAAAATAATAATCTCTGGCTTCCTGATAACTCCCGGCCTTAAAGCTCGTATTGCCAAGATTATTAAGCGCGGCCGCGTTGACGGAATCCTTCTCCAGAACCTTTCCGAAGTTTTTGGACGCCTCTTCGTATTCCCCGTACTGAGCGGCCAGTATCCCCAGATTTATCTGCGCGTCTGCGTCGTCCGGATTTTCAAGCAGGATAGCGCCGTAATACTTTTTAAAATAATCATAGCGCGCTTTGAGCATGCCAGCGATGGCCTCTTTGGCGCGAGCGTTGAATTTCGCTCGGTCCGGGTTGTTTTCAACTTCCGAATCCGGCAGCGTCACGGGCTCGAACTCCGCCCAGGCGACCCGCACGTCCACAATCTTAACTTCGGCGGCCATGCTCCTGTAAAGGTCAGCCTCATGCTTTATCGAATCGTAGAAATCCTTGCCAACCATCGTTGTCTCCACGCCCACCCAATATGTGTTGTTGTGCTTTATCAGGTATTCCTCCGGGATGCCCGCATCCCTGGCGTCAGAGGCGCCGGTATCGAACATCAGCGCTATATGGCTGGGGTAATCAAGAAGGACGGCGTGCAGGCCGGAAGCCTCAAATATGGAGGAGAACAGCGCCGTAAGATCGTCACAATCTCCGCTTTTCAGCTTCAGCGTGTTCCTGGGGAACTGGACCGTATCAGTGACGAATTCCTTAGAGGATTTCTTAACCGAGTAAGGGCTCACAGGGTCAGCCAGGTAACTGAGGCCTTCCTCGCCCAAGCCCTCCCAGATCATCAGCGCCGAGAGAACGTTCTCGTTCAGAAGGCCGGATTCATCCTGGTATTTGTTTTTTTCATTCAGGACGAACCTGCTGAAACTAAACACCGGCGTATCCTTAGGCGTTATAAAGTTGGCCAGTCTGTCAGCTTTATCCCAGATGATGGCGTTTTTGGAGAGAACTTTCACGGGCTTATTAAGCGTGAATGTTTTCTCGGCTCCGTCCTGGTAATAAGTCATGGTAAGCTGGCACTGTATGGGCGTATCCTCGTTAATATTCAGGATGCGATTGTTAAGGGTGGCCATAAGGTCCACTTCCGCCTTGGACTTCGGGGCGATCTCGCGCACGATGGTATCGGACGGGAAATCCATGAAGTCCTTGAGAAAAAAAGACACCTTAACATTACTGAAGGCTATATCGGTGTTATTCTGCACCGCTATGCGGCCTACAGGGTTCTTCATGTAGTACTTATAATTGGCGGAGAAGATGTAGCTGAGATCCACCGGCACGATTTCCATTGGCGCTACATTGGCGGAGGCGGGACCGGAAATTTCCGCGGCGGCAGCCTCTTCTTTTGTTTCTGGGCCTTTAAAATAAACAGCCAACGGGGCTGAGCGGGCGCCGATATCATCCGTCACGGAGATTCCGGCCACGGCGTAATAATAGGTGGCGTTAGTGGCCAGAGCGGTATCGGTATACTCAGGCTTGTCCACCGTACCCATCCGCTGATAATCACCGTTTTCGGAATCGGCCCTGAAAACGGCGAAATTCTTGAGCCATGGAGTCTTACCAGCCTGCCATGAAAGGACCGCATTAACATCGTCGGCGGAGTATTTTAAACCGGAAGGCTCTTCCGGCATATAGGAAAGCGAGAATGCCAGTATCTTGCCGGCGGTGTAATCCGAGATATAGACTTTATTGCCGGCTATATCCATATACTGCGGATCCATGAGCTCGCGTTCGCCCGGGCCTTTGGCGAAAAAGCTGGAGATATACTTTCCTTGGTCGTCGAATATCTTTACGCTGTACGCGCCGCGGTCCAGGATGTAGAAATAGGTCCTACCGTCATAATCTATGGAGACGGGATCCTGCAGGTGTCCGGAATCGTCCCAGACGCGCAGAAACTTGCCGTTGGCGTCCGTAACTATGACTTTTTTCAGCCCCGCATCCAGAATATACAGGTTGCGGAGGTTATCGGTGCGAACCCCTATGGGCTTCTGAAGATTTATACTGCCTATCACCGGACCGACGGCGAAGAGAAAGATGCCGTCCGAGTTAAAGGCCTGTATGCGCCTGTTCCCCGTATCGGCCACATAAATAACACCCTTAAGATTCACGGTAATGCCGGTCGGGTCGGAAAACTTGCCCTCTTTGAGGCCGCCGGACATAAAGCCGGCCTTTTCGCCGAACATGCCGGAGTATGTCCCATCGGCGTTAAAAATTTGCACCCGGCTGTTGCCGGTGTCGGAAACATAGAGCTGTCCCTTGGCGTCTACGGCCATGCCGCGGGGAATCTTCACTTGTCCCTGCTGATCGCCGCCGCGCATTATGGTGGTCTTATTGCTGTCGGTGCCAACCAGTATCACTTCCCTGGCCTCTGGCAGGTAGGCGGCAACACTGAGGTCGGGCCGCACGGTAAAGATATCGCTCTTATAAGCATACTTATTGACCGGGCCTTTAAGGTTGAACCGATCCATAGGCTGGGCGTGCGGCAGCGCCGCCGGGTGTTCGCCCTCAAGCCGGATAGCTGCAATCTTCTTGTTCCCCTCGTCTGCAAGATAGATCACGCCGGCGGCGTCGATGGCTATGCCGCGCAGTTTCAGAAATTCGCTCTTACCCTTGCCGCGGGTGCCGAAAGTTCCGACAATATCCCCCGCTTCCGAGATTTCACGCACCTTTCCCTCTCTGCCGTTTATGACATAAAGCCCGCCGTAAGCGTCGACGGCAACGCCGTCATTAGCGAAAGCGTAATTCCTCACTGCTTTGCCGGTCCTGTCGTATTTCACTATAAGAGAATTATCGGCATCGGCTATATAAATAAAACCGGCGTTGTCGGTCACTATTCTGCCGGGGCTAAGCTTTGTAATGTTGTCAGCCTTCCGGACTGGAAAGCCGTAGAGGAAAATACCGTCGGAATTAAAAACTTCCACGCGGGAATTACCGGTATTGGCGACGTAAACCCGGCCGTCGGCCCCGAAAGCCACATCCATGGGCCCGTCCAACTGGCCGGGGAGCGATCCGTCGCTGGAGAAGGCCCACAACATCGCGCCGTCAGCGTCCAAAACCACTACACGGGAATTGCCGGTATCAGCCACATAGATGCGGCCGTTTCCCACACTAAGGCCATTGGGCTCCTTCAGCGGCGCGGAACTTCTCTTAAGGAGCTTTCCGTCAACATCGAAGATGAATACCGCGTTGGCTTTAGAATCGGCGGCGAGGATTTTTCCATCTATAGCCGCCACGGCTGAAATTTTCATCAGCGCGGGATTGGAGATTTGGCTTTTGAATTCTATCTTCTCGTAAGCCGACAAATTTATGCCGGCCGCAAACAGAATGCCCGAAAATAGGAATTTACGCATCTTACCCTCCGCTAAATGGAACAAGTTTTATGGAAACAGGTCAAAGGATAATTATAGTTAATAAAAGACCCAAATAAAACAAGGTCCCGCCGTAGCCGGTAAAAACATGTGTGCGCCATGAGTAAAAATTCACTTCTGCCGCGCTGTTTGCAATTTCACCGCCGCGCCGCTACTATTAGAAACGCTAATGGCATTTAAGTTTTTCTACTTTCTTCCCGCCCCGCTTAACATGTAAAATATGGCTTAAGCGATAAGTGATAAGAATTAAGCGGCAAGCGGGCAAGGAATCTGTATTTTTTTTCGCCGTTTACTCCTTAATTTCAACAATTCACTCTAATTCACCAAGGACCGATAATGAACATTACTTTCATCAAAAGGCTTATTTTCACTTCCATAGGCAGAAAAGTCGTCATGGCGGTAACAGGCTTAATGCTGGGCGGATTCATGTTGTTCCACCTGGCAGAGAACCTGCTCCTGCTTAAAGGAGAAGTGGCTTACAACACCTGGGTGGACATATTACTCTCCAATCCGCTGATCATCCCGCTTGAGCTGGGGCTGGCGACTGTTTTTCTGGCGCATATTATAACCGGAGTCTGGGTGCGTCTGGAAGACTGGCTTAACGCCCCCCGCGGCTACGAGGCCCGCAAATGGCAGGGCGGCAGGACCGTCGGTTCGGCCACCATGCTTTATACCGCGGCGCTGATACTGCTTTATCTGGCCTATCACCTGCTCACTTTCCGCTTCGTTGACCACTCCATCGGCTTCTATCAGATGGTAACCTCGTCCTTCAGAAGCTCAGTCTTCGTAGCCGTATATGTGGGCGGAGCGCTGGCGCTGGTACTGCACCTTTCCCACGGCATGCAGAGCGCTTTTCAGACTCTGGGGTTGACCCACCCGAAATACACGCCTTTTATAAAGATAGGCGGCCTGATAACAGCCCTTATAATGATGGGGTTCGCGCTCATCTCGGTCTATTACCTGTTGAATCTGGACATAAAAGCCGCAGGAGGCACGCTGCAGATGACGATACAGTGATCATAGCGCTAAGCACTATGATCACAATAAGCTTCAAGCCGTAAGCTATAAACTTTCAAGGAGTCTCTTCGGTTTTCTGCTTATGATTTATGGCCTAAAACTTACGACAATTAATGTGCCTTATTTCAGCATTTAGCTGACAGGAGATTAACATGCATTTAAACGCAAACATACCCGCGGGGCCGATAGAGAAGAAATGGGACAGCCATAAATTCAACCTTAAACTGGTCAACCCCAACAACAGAAGGAAATACGACATTCTTATCATAGGCTCCGGCCTGGCCGGCGCCTCTGCGGCGGCTTCGCTGGGCGAGCTGGGATATAATGTAAAAGTATTCACGCTTCACGATTCCCCCCGCCGGGCTCATTCCATCGCGGCGCAGGGCGGCATAAACGCGGCCAAGAATTACCCCAATGACGGAGATTCGGTATGGCGTCTTTTCCACGATACCGTAAAAGGCGGCGACTACCGCGCCCGCGAGGCGAATGTTTATCGTCTGGCCCAGGTCTCCAACCAGATCATAGACCACTGCGTGGCCCTGGGCGTACCTTTCGCGCGCGAATACGGCGGATCGCTATCCAACCGCTCCTTCGGTGGCGCCCAGCTCTCCAGGACCTTTTACGCCAGGGGCCAGACAGGCCAGCAGCTTCTGCTGGGAGCCTACTCCACCATGATGCGTCAGGTCGCGGCAGGCACGGTAGAGATATTCAATCGCCGCGAGATGGTGGATATAGTGCTTAAGAACGGTGTCGCGCGCGGAATCGTAGCCAGAAACCTGGTCACAGGTGAGCTGGAATCCCATGCCGGTCACGCCGTGCTGTTGTGCACCGGCGGCTACGCGAATGTTTTTTATCTTTCCACCAACGCGGCCACCTGCAATGTGTCAGCGGCCTGGGCCGCCTACAAGCGCGGCGCCGGATTCGCAAACCCGTGCTTCACACAGATCCACCCCACCTGCATTCCCCGCTCGGGCGACCATCAGTCAAAGCTCACGCTGATGAGCGAATCTCTGCGCAACGACGGCCGGGTTTGGGTGCCCAAAACCAAGGGCGATAAGCGGCCCGCTAACCAGATACCGGATATTGAAAGGGATTATTTTCTTGAGCGGCGCTATCCGGCGTTCGGAAATCTGGTCCCCCGCGATATCGCTTCGCGCGCGGCCAAGACGGTGGTGGACGAGGGAAAAGGCGTCGGCCCTACCGGCCAATCGGTCTACCTGGACTTCCGCGACTCCATCAAGCGCAAAGGCCTTGAGAAGATCAGCGGCGAATATGGTAACCTCTTCGACATGTACTACCAGATCACCGACGAGGATGGCTACAAGACGCCAATGCGCATCTACCCCGCCCCTCATTACACCATGGGCGGCCTATGGGTGGATTACAACCTTATGACCACCATCCCCGGGCTCTTCGCTCTGGGGGAGGCCAACTTCTCCGATCACGGCGCCAACCGCCTGGGAGCCTCAGCCCTTATGCAGGGCCTAGCCGACGGATTCTTCATCGCCCCGTCCACCGTTGGCGGCTACCTTGGCGCCACGAAGTTTGAGGATGTCGCCAGGAGCGACGCGGAATTCGGCGCGGCCTCCAAACAGATTCAGACGCGGATGAACAAGATCCTTGGCGTTAAGGGCAAAAAGACCCCCGGCGAACTGCACCGGGCTTTGGGCAATGTTATGTGGAACGACTGCGGCATGGCCCGCAATGAAACCAGTCTTAAAAAAGCCCTGAAAAAAATACCCGAGATCCGCGAGGAATTCTGGTCCAATGTCATCGTGCCCGGAGCCGACAAGGACTTCAACCAGACGCTGGAGAAGGCGATGAAAGTGGCCGACTTCCTGGAATTCGCGGAGCTCTTCGTCAAAGACGCGCTGGAGCGCAAGGAATCCTGCGGCGGCCATTTCCGCGAAGAGTCCTGCACCCCCGAGGGCGAGGCCAAGCGCGACGATGCAAAGTTCTCGCACTCAAGCGTTTGGGCCTACGCCGGTGAAGGGAAAGAGGCGGTGCTTCACAAAGAGGCCTTGGCCTTCGAGCACATCAAGATGGCGGAACGGAGCTACAAGTAAGCGAATAGCGAACCAGGACGGGACACGGATTTTAACGGTTTTTCACTCGCCATTTCGCGATTCGCCGACTACCAGCAATCATGGAGACTTATTATGAATAAACATTTCAATGTGACTATCCGGGTGTGGCGACAGGACGGCCCGGAAGAACCGGGCCACATGAAAGCTTATAAAGTCAACGCCGTTTCCCCGGATATGTCTTTTTTAGAGATGATAGATCTCCTTAATGAAGACCTTATCAGGAAAAACGAAAAGCCGATAACCTTTGAGAGCGACTGCCGCGAAGGCATCTGCGGAGCGTGCGGCCTGGTAATAAACGGCGATGTGCACGGCCCGGACGACCATTCCACCGTCTGCCAGCTTCACATGCGCAGATTTAAAGACGGAGATGTCATAACCGTGGAGCCCTGGCGCATAAAATCATTTCCGATACTTAAAGACCTGGTGGTGGACCGCTCGGCCTTTGAACGAATAATGGCGACAGGCGGTTATATTTCCGTAAATACCGGCGCCGCCCCCGACGCAAACGTCATCCCGGTGAACAAGGATGACGCCGAGGAAGCTATGGATTCCGCCGCCTGCATTGGCTGTGGGGCCTGCGTGGCAGCCTGCCCGAACGGCGCAGCTATGCTATTCACCGCCGCCAAGCTTTCCCAGTTCGCTCTGCTTCCTCAGGGTCAGCCTGAGCGCTCAAAACGCGCGCTCAGCATGCTTGAAGCCATGGACAGAGAAGGTTTCGGCAACTGCTCCAACGAATACGAATGTGAAGCAGTCTGTCCGAAAGAAGTGAAAGTCACAAATATCGCCCGCTTAAACCGCGAATTTCTGTTAGCCAACTTCTTCGGCAAAACCGATCCCAAATCAAGCGCCGCGCACCTGATATCCACGCCGGACATCCCGGAAGACGAATAGGTAACGCCAGACTGCAAGTTCGCGGGCTGGCAAATGGGCCGGAACGCAAAAACGGTGTCGGCCACACCGTGGCCGCACCTCCGGACCTCGGCACTCGCGCTTACGCAAGCTCGGGCCTCCGGTACGGTTTTGCTAATCCGGCCCCTTCGCCTCCCGCTCCACCGATATGCCCCCGCTGCTTATAACCTTAAACATGAATACATAACCCCGCCCTTATCATTGGATACATCAATAACTATCCACTCGTTGGATACCGATACAATTCCTGTTTTTAAAACAGTAAAAAAGTTAAAATACGGTATCAAGATGTTAGTTAACCAAGGAATCTATTCAGATTTAATACCAGAGCGGGTAAATCAAGTTGTAATTTGGCCGGGGCAAAGATGTTATATTTTATAGAGAAGCGCCGGGGCTGATTGCGTCAAAAGCATTAAGTGCGTAAGTTTTACGCGGGGTGGCTCCGGTAGGCCTTTTTGTCCCGCAGTCGGATGAGGGAAGCAAAAAGGCCTACCGGAGACAGGACCCCGCTTTACTATCCTGCTGAGCATAAGCCAAAGCCCACCAGCCTGGCGCTACTTTGCACGAAGAGGAACCTTATGACCGACAATAAACCTAAGTTCAAATATCAGGAAATGTTCGAGTTACAAAAGTCTGATACCAAATACCGCAATGTCGCCAAAACCGGCGTAAAAGTCGTAAAAACCGGCGGCCTGGAGATCCTAGAAGTCTCCCCCGAAGCCCTAATCACCCTCGCCCGCGAAGCAATACGGGATGTTTCATTTCTCCTTCGCCCGGCGCACCAGGAACAGGTAGCCAAAATATTCAGCGATACAGAAGCCTCCGAGAACGACAAGTTCTTGGCTTACTGCATGCTGGAGAACGCGGCCATCTCAGCGCGATTTGAACTCCCCTTCTGCCAGGACACCGGAACCGCCATCGTTATAGCAAAAAAAGGCGAACAGGTCTGGACCCGCTCCAACGACAGCGAACTGATATCAAAAGGAATATGGGAAGCCTACACCACGGAAAACCTTCGCTACTCCCAGACCCTGGCCATGGACATGTATAATGAAAAAAATTCAGGCGACAATCTGCCTGCACAGATAGACATATACGCGAAAAAGGGCATGGAGTATGAATTTCTGTTCGTCACAAAGGGCGGCGGCTCGGCCAATAAAACCATGCTCTACCAGGAAACCAAAGCTACCCTTAACCCGGAAAAACTTGAACCATTCCTCATAGAAAAAATGAAATCACTCGGCACCGCGGCCTGCCCCCCCTATCATATCGCTTTTGTAATCGGCGGAACTTCAGCCGAGATGTGCCTTAAAACCGTTAAGCTGGCCTCCACCGGATATCTGGACGGCCTGCCTGACTCCGGAAATGAAAGCGGTCGTGCCTTCCGCGATAAGACCTTGGAGGCGCGACTCCTGACGGCAGCTCATAAAACAGGCTATGGAGCCCAGTTCGGCGGAAAGTATTTCGCCCACGATATTCGGGTCATCCGCCTGCCCCGCCACAGCGCATCATGTCCTATCGGCATGGGCGTATCGTGCTCCGCCGACAGGAATATCCTGGCCAGGATAGACAAAGGCGGCCTCTGGCTGGAGGAAATGGAAAAAGAGCCGGGCCGCCTGATACCAAAAGATATCAGGGCCAAATTCTCATCCTGCTCAAATTGCGTAAACATCGACCTTAACCGGCCAATGAAAGAAATAACGGCTGAGCTTTCAAAACATCCCATCGGAACCAGGCTTTCCATAAGCGGCAAGATAGTAGTGGCACGGGATATAGCGCACGCAAAGTTTAAGGAACTTCTGGATACGGGGAGACCTCTGCCTGAATATCTAAAGAACCATCCGATCTACTATGCCGGCCCTGCTAAGCAGCCAAAAAACAAGCCGTCAGGCTCTTTCGGCCCTACCACGGCAGGCCGCATGGATTCTTATGTGGACCTCCTTCAGTCAAAAGGCGCGTCTATGGTAATGATAGCCAAAGGCAACCGCTCGCAGGCCGTGACCGACGCCTGTAAAAAGCACGGCGGCTTCTACCTGGGCTCGCCCGGAGGACCCGCCGCACTCTTAGCCGAACGGAATATAACAAAGGTGGAAACGCTGGATTATCCGGAACTGGGCATGGAAGCGGTCTGGAGTATAGAAGTGCGGGACTTCCCCGCCTTTATTCTGGTGGACGACAAAGGAAACGACTTCTTTAAACTGGTTAAATGACTCAATTGCGACAAGGCTTGGAATCGGCACTAGAATAGTATCAGCGCCGGATCAAAGGCCACCGGTTATAATTTTCTGTTTTCTGACCAATAGCGTTACCCAGTAAGCGCCAGCCAGGGCCAGCGCCAAACCCGCCATCTGATAGGCTTGTATTTTTTCTATACCCAGCGCGGCCGAGAGGATGGCCGTCAGCACCGGATAGGAAAGGACTATCGCCGTCGCCTTGGATAAATCCATATTAAGTATTGCCTTATACCAGAGAATGTTATTGAAAGCCGTGAGCACCACCCCCCAGACCAGAACTATCCCTAAAGTTTTAAGATCCGCCTGAAAATGAAAAACAGGAGTAAAAAATCCGGCAGCGAAGAGCGGAAGTATACTAAGAGCGGCGAACAACGTCCTGGCGGAAGCGACGAAGGTGTGGGGTATTCCCTTCGGCAATTTTTTGCTGATAAGGTGCGAAATCTGATAGGAAAGCGGGATTGCCATGACTATGAGGTCGCCGGTCCAGCGGAACGTAAATCGTTCTTTGAAAACTATCAACATCGTCCCGGCCAAAACCAGCGCGGTTCCGGCCAACTGCCTGGCGCAGATCTTCTCCCGCAGGAAAATGCTGGTCAGTATTACGGAATAGATGGCCTCTATCTGGCCTATAATTGCCGCGTTGGCAGGAGTGGTATATTTAAGCGCGATGACCAGGCCGACTATGGGCAGGGCGCTGCCGAAAAATCCGATACCAAGAAGACTGGGCCAAAGCCCGGGCTTAAAGTATTCCTTCAACAGATTCTTTTTGAGTATCCAGGGAAGAAAAGACGCGAACCCCAGGGCAGAGCCGAGAAAAGCGAACAACACAGGGGAAATCCTGCCGGCGGCCAGATAACCGAATATCGGAATGAAAGAATTTATACAGACATTTATCCAGATCGCGCCCAAAGGGGTAAGTCTCATGACTAAATTATACAAAAAGGCGCCTGGAACCTTTTTCTTTTTCCCTTTTTCAGGCAATAGGCTGTCAGCATTCAGCCTTCTGTTATTTATATAATCATGCTGGAACTCAAACATGAAAAACTACCATCTCTTCCCAGTTTTCCTGACGCTTCTGGCGTCTTATATCGGCCTGCACTTATACTCAGCCTCTTGGTTCGCTCGCAGCTTCGCCGTATCCGCCGCTAACGCGCGCAACCTCCGCATCCTCTTTCTGCTCCTGGCCCTGTTCTCCCCCCTAACCATGTTCCTGCGCCACCGCTATACAAATCCGGCGCTCGACTGGTTCTATACCGCGGGTTACGCTTGGATGGGAATTATATTCCTGGCCGGCGCCGGGTTCATTTTTGCGGACTTAATCAGGCTCGGCCTGAGATTCTTTCTTAATCCGGTCTGGGTGCAGTGTTACCGCTACTGCGTCCTGGCGGCTCTGGGGCTTGCTTTTCTCTTCGCTTTTTACGGCGGCTCAAAAGCTCCGGAAATAAAAAAACTGACTATAGCCGTCCCCGGCCTACCGCCCGCTCTTGAAGGGTTAAGAATCGCTCAGATTTCCGACATCCATATCGACTCGGAGCACAAGCTCCGCCGATTTTCCAATACCGTGGATATAGTAAACCGCGCTAAACCCGATCTGGTGCTCTTCACAGGCGATCTGATTGATCCGGGGCTGACCGGCAGCGGTCTACTGGGAGAACTGGTCCGCAAAATTAAACCCCGGCTGGGAGTATACGGTGTCTTGGGCAACCACGAGTATTATTACGGCTACGAAAAATCTGTAACATGCTACAGGGAATTCGGAATAAATCTTCTCAGGAACGAAGCCGCGGATGTGGCGGGGATACATCTTATCGGTCTAAGCGATATTCTCACTGAAAAAATGACGGAAAATGATATCAGGGATATTCTAAAAAAGCATCATAAGCCAGGTGTATCAATCTTGATGACGCATCAGCCGGTGATGTATCCGCTGATAGCCGAAAGCGGAGATTTTGTGGGACTCTCAGGCCACACCCATGGCGGACAGATCTTTCCTTTTCATATCTTCACCCGTATGTTCTATAAATATTTTTACGGGCTTTACCGATTTAAGAATTCAGTTTTTTATGTCACTTCCGGAACCGGCACATGGGGCCCCCCCATGCGCTGGTTGGCCCCTTCAGAGATCCCGATAATCACGCTGACCGCCAAATAACCCTTCAGTAAGGACCCAAAAGGCCTAGCCCCGGCCAGTCCTATTATTTAGCAGGCCTGGGCCCTTAGAACCTTGTGATCCGGCAGGGATCGTGATAACCTATATATGTACAGAAAACTGCAAAGGAGCATTGAATGAAACTAAGCCTCGGCGCCATAATATTAGCGACAACTATTTTTTCATTTATACCTGTTCATGCCGCCAAGAACGCGGACTTGAACGTTGCGGCCTTTGAAGTCGAAGCCGGTCGGGACGCCGAAGCGCTGGCGGGATCATCATCCATAAGGGCGCCGCTTGCCGGCGATGACGCCTCCGTGGATCGACTGCTTGCCGACATCAGGAACTATACGACAGGACTCGCCAACAGAGGACCGTACGAAGAGGACCTCAAGCGCCGGTTGGCAGCCATAAGCTCTATCTGGTCGCTGGGCGAAATCGGCAACCCCAGAGTGATGGATAAACTGGCCGGTTTTTATTTTGAGTCGGATGAAATTATACGCATGAATATACTCATCAGCATCGGCAAGCTGAAAACTCAAAAAGCCATTCCCTTTCTCAGGCAGACCGCGGCTTCCGAAAATGAGACCATGGTAGTGCGCTCAGTCGCTTTTGAACTGCTGGAAGCGTTAGGCGACGACTTTAAGCTGGAGCAGGTCGCCCCCTCAAGGGTCAGGGGAATGGAAGACTCCGACATAATCTTCACCGGCAGTTTCCTGGGAACTCCCATTGGTGAACCAATAACCACCCCGGGCGGCCATGTGGGTTTATTCGTAAAAACCGAAGTTCGGGACGGCAGGATAATCAGCGAGATAGTTGACTGCATGCCAAACGTTGTCAAACCCGGCGGCGTGAGAAAGGCCTCATGGAGCCTATTCACCACCAAATTCAAATTTCCTTTTTATGGCAACCGGACAACCAGGGAAAAACCTTCGGCCGCGCAGCGAGCCGCCATATCGGACGCCGCCCTGGCAGAACTGGGGCATCGATATAACAATCTCCACGACACTCAGAAGGGCCCCTTGGAGTTTGACTGCGTGGGTCTGGTGGAATACGCCTACGAGTCTGCCGGCCTAAACCCCACGCCCGACAAATTTGAAACCGGCTGGAGCTGGCCGCTCACCCCCGCGGAGCAGTTCCTTCACACCGCAGCCAATCAGCCGGCCGCCACCCCCTACATTACCGCCGCAACGCCAGGCTCAAAAAATGCTGAAGCCTCTCTTAGTCTGGGACTATTCGGCGTAACAGGGCCGACGGCAGTAACCACGAGTATAACCCCGGTTCCGGCAGACTGACGCGGAGCGCTTATAATTTAACGCTGCTACAGGTCTGGCGCGGAAACGCGGAAAACCCGATGAAAAAAATATTTTTACTGCTTTTTTTTCTAGTTTTTATATTACTTTCAGCGTACTTTATTTATCCTTTCGCGCTGCGTTCTGCTTTTCTTATCCGTGGCACGGCTGAAGTAACGTTTGAGTTAGCGGAAAGGGCGACCAAGCCCAACACCATGTTTTTTTTGGTGGCCAAGAACGAAGGCGGCGTGCCGGTGGCAGTCAAGAAGATCATTAACCCTGTTTTTCCGCTAGATTTTCAAATGACCCCCTCCGACCTCATCATGCCTGATATCCTGACAAAAAAAATATATCTGGAAGCCTTCATCAACAGCCACGGAGAATTGGGAGTTTTTAAGAATGGAGATTTTAAAGGCTCCATAAAAAGTCCGCTCCTCATCTTCAGCAAAAACAACCACATAGTAATCGACACGCCCACCAAATAGAGCAGCAATTTAGAGGCAAAGCAGTCCAGATGCACGGCCAAGTGCCTTGCATCTAAATCGCTAAATGGCTTTGCATCTATTGCTGCACCTATTGGGCCTTAAGACCCATCCGCGCACGGGCCCTCTGACACCTGTCTCGTTTCAGAATTGTTGTATACTATTATGGGGAAAGGTCAGGGGGAGGGATTATGACTTGGGAAGAACTCAGCAAAAAATACGACAAAGAAAAAAGCCGCATACCGCTGCTTGAGCAGGAACCTAAACTTGAAAAGAACTGGGGACAGCTGGTCCGCTCTACAGATAAACTGATGTGGCTGTTCGCGATGTCCAACGATGGACGGAAAAAACTTACACGGGACGACTCAAAGACCTGAGTCGTTTCTGATTTCAAAAAAATATCCCGCGGTTGACCGCGGGATATTTTTTTATACTTTCAGCCGAAAGTGAATGCTCACCAGACCAGAATTCTGCTGACACCCATGTATATGAGAGTGGCGCCCACAAGGAGCAACAGGAAGCCCCAGTTCCTGCGGTGCAGGGCGACATAAGAATCGTTCAGCAGTGTCTCTTTAAGAACCTTATTAATGCGCTCGATTATATCCGGTTTATAGATATAGCCCAGACCAAGCAGGAGTATCACCAAACCGAAGAATAGTTTAAGATACGGATTTATCGTTATCATAATTGAATCGGTTCATCGCTTCGTCTAAACCTTTTTCTATGACCGTCAGCAGAGCCTGGCATCCACGTTCCAGCGCGGCCGCCAGCCCGACCTCTTCCTCTTTTGAAAAATGTCCCAGCACAAAACGCTTCGCGTCTATTCCGGCAGGCCTTGGACCGATTCCGATCTTGATCCTGGCAATTTCCTGCGTGCCCATAGTCTCAACGATTGAAAGTATCCCTTTATGTCCGCCGGCAGAACCGCCGCGCCGTATTTTCATTGAGCCAAAAGGTATAGACATATCATCATAAACCGCAATGACCCCGGAAGCGGACACCTTGTAAAAATCCGCCAGACTCCTGACGGCCAATCCGGAATTGTTCATATAGGTACCGGGCTTTAAAAGAAAGACCCTGGCGCCCCCCAGCCTGGCCTCAAAACATTGCCCAAGGTCCTTCCAGGCCCGCCAACGCCCATGCCCGGAGGCGCGGGCGGCAAGATCAGCCAGCAGAAATCCTATATTGTGCCTTGTGCTCTCGTATTCGCGACCAGGGTTTCCCAGCGCCGCGACTATGTAAATAGTTTCTTCCACCTCTGCCACCTCTTGTAAAAAAAAGAGCGGGAGCTAGCCAATGTTTGCGCAGGCGCCGTATAACCGGCCTATGGCCATCGTAAGGCCAATTCCTGTACTCGCATATGACCCGCTCCCGCTCCGTTTGAAAAGAAGGCTATTTCTTGGGTTCGGCCTTCTTCTCTCCGGGCTTCGCGGCGGCTCCAGCCGCGGGTTTCGCCCCGGGCTTGGCCGCGCCTTCCGCGCCTTCTTCCTCTTTCTTGCCCTTCGCGGCTACTATCTCGGGCTCGGCAGCTGCGGCTCCGGCGGCCGCTCCGGCGGCTGTCACGGGGGTTTCAACAACTTCTTCCTTCGGCGCCACAATGCTGACAATGATATGGTTCGGATCGTCCAGGATCTCAACCTTGTCGTGCTTAATGTCCTTAACACGGATGGCCTCATTAAGCTTCAGATTGGAAACCTCGACTTCTATCTCTTTGGGGATGTCCATCGGCAAACTGAGGATGTTGAATTCACGCATCGAATGTTCCAGGATGCCGCCCTCTGTCTTAACGCCAAAAGCCTCTCCCACAATCTTAATGTGAACCTTGACCGTAATCTTCTCGGTCAACGAGATCCTGTGAAAGTCTATATGTATCACTTTATCGGTGACTACATGCCGCTGAACTTCCTTGATAATAACGTTGTCCTCTTTATCGGAATACTTCAGCCTGAGGACGGCGTTGGAGCCCCTCTTGAGAACGCTGAGCATTTCTTTTTCGGAAACTGTGATCTGTACCGGCGGTTTTTTTAAGCCGTAGATAACGGCGGGCGTTACGCCTTCGGCCCTGAATTTGCTCAGAACGCCCCTGACTCCGGCTTTTTCCCTGAGCTGCGCTGCCACATTTAACTGTTCCATACGTCCTCCTGATATTAAATAATTCAAAATTCCGGATTTAAGATTCAAGATTAAGGAACATCCCGATATAATCTCCAATCTTGAATCTTCAATCTTGAATCCGGAATCTTAAATCCACCCGATCACTTAAACAGCTCGCTTATAGATTGGCCGACATGATTGCGCTTTATGGCTTCAGCCAAAAGCGCGGCCACGGATATTACCTTAATTTTAGCACTTTTTGAGGTGTTTGCGGGAATGGTATCCGAAATTATCAGCTCTTCTATAGGAGAATTATTTATTTTATCAATGGCGTCCCGCGATAAAACGCCATGCGTGCACGCGGCCACGATAGTGGCGGCGCCATGCTCTTTTAAGGCGAACGCCGACTGCACCAGAGTCCCGGCCGTGTCCACTAAATCGTCAAAAATAAAGCAGTTCATGCCTTTAACATCCCCGATGATATTATATACAACCGCCTCATTCGGACGGGGCCGGCGCTTATCAATAATAACCAGGCCGACGTTCAGACGCTTGGCGAAAGACCGCGCGCGCTCAACGCTGCCCACATCCGGCGAAACCACCACCAGATTCTTCAAGTCCCTGTTTTTGATGTGCTCCAGCACCACAGGCCGGGCATAAAGATGGTCCATGGGTATATCGAAAAAGCCCTGTATCTGCGCCGCGTGCAAATCTATGGTTATAACACGGTTGGCGCCGGCAGAAGTTATCAGGTTGGCCACCAGCTTCGCCGTAATGGCGACGCGGGGAGCGGGCTTGCGGTCGGCCCTTGCGTAGCCGTAATAGGGCAGAACGGCCGTGATGCGTCCGGCGGATGCCCTTCTGAGAGCGTCCATCATAACCAGCAGTTCCATAACATTTTCGTTGACGGGCGGGCAGGTGGGCTGTATGACATAGCAATCGTCGCCGCGCACATTTTCCATTATGTGCACGTCTATCTCACCGTCAGCGAAGCGGCCGACCCTGGCTTCTGAAAGCGGCACGCCGAGAATATCGCAAAGCTTCTGCGACAGTGCCGGATTAGCGCTGCCGCTTATGATCTTAAGCGCTCCCGTCTTCCATGAATCGCTCGTCATCAGTTTTACCTCTTTTTAAGCTGTTTTACCGTCTGTCTCGCCCGGGCAAGCGCAAGGGTTTTTGGTGGAACATCTTCGGTTATCGTGGAACCCGCGCCTATAAGAGCGCCCGCGCCCACTTTAACCGGAGCCACCAGATTGGTGTTGGAACCTATGAAGGCCCCCGCTCCTATTACAGTTTTATGCTTACGCACACCGTCATAGTTGCAGGTGATGGTGCCCGCGCCGATGTTGACTTTTTCGCCCATCTCCGTGTCGCCCACGTAACTCAGGTGTGACACCTTTGAGCCGCGCCCGATCCGTGATTTCTTTATTTCTGAAAAATTGCCCACTTTCGCGTCGGGACCGATATCTGACGCTGGCCTAAGATGGGCGAACGGTCCCACCGCTGAGCCGGTCCTCACCCGGCTTTCCGACAAGAAACAGGAAAATTTTATCTCGGAACCATCCTCTATCAGGCAGCTGTCAATTACGCCGTAAGGGCCGAGCCGGCAGTTCCGGCCGATCACGGTGGAGCCCTTTATATGCATACCGGGCTGAACCACGGTATCGCGCCCGATTTTGACGCCTTCTTCTATATAGGTGTTGTCGGGATCAACGATAGTGACTCCGTTATCCATAAGCCGCTGAAGAACTCTTTTATTTATCATCTTATAAGCTCCCGCCAGATCCCGCCTGGAGTTAATGCCGGTTATCTCCGTTTCGTCCGCGGCCTTGAAGGCCCTGACTTCTCCGCCCGAAGACAGAATATTCTCCAGAGAATCGGTCAGATAATATTCCTCTTTGGGGCCTTTCTTCCTGAGAGTTTTGACGGCCGCAGCCAAGGCGGAAGTTCTAAAAAAATAAGTTCCGGAATTCACCTCTTTCAAATCCAATTCCGCCGGGGAAGCATCCGAAGCCTCGACGATAGACTCAACGGCGCCGGCCGGGTTTCTTTTAATCCTGCCGTAACTGCCCGGCACGGAAAGGTCCGCCGTCATGACCATGCAATCTGGCCTTTTCGCCAGATAATCCGACAGCATCTTCCTGAGTGTCTCTGTTTTAAAAAGCGGCGCGTCCCCGCAGAGCACAAGGGTATGTTTGAAATTTTTTATTTCCGGCAGAGCTTCCCGCACAGCACGGCCGCTGCCCTTAAGCAATTTCTGCGTGACAAAAATGACCTCGGCGCCGGCCGGATTTTTTGCGAGGTGCCGGCCCATGGTTTCCCGGACCATGCCGGCCTTATTACCTACGACAATGATTATTTTAGACGGTTTAAGCGCGGAAATTTTTTCAACAACCCTCGCGAGCAGAGGCAGGTCCCCCAGGACATGAAGGACTTTGGGCAGTTCGGATTTCATCCTGGTGCCAAGACCGGCGGCGAGTATTAAAACGCAAAGGCTGTCTTTTTCGGGCATAAAAAAGAAAAGTCCTTCAAACCACAGGTGAGAGTACCAATAAAATTTTACAAAATAGTAAGGCGTGTAAGAAAGGAATTACTGATTAGTCCGCCCACACAGCGGTGACCGCGCCGCGGTCCCCGCAGGAGAACCTGTAGGCGTAAACACCATTGATGAGATCGAGCCGTTGCGGGGGCTGACCGTCCCAGCCGCGCAGGAGTGACGCCATGTTGCGATAGGCCCAGAAGCCCAGTTTACAAACCCCCGCGCCCGGAGAATCATCCTCTTCTCCGCTATAGATGAGCCCGGTTTGGTTAAAGTAGCCAGGGCCTATCTGCGCGCTGTTCATGATTGACCAGGCCCAAAAGACTTTCGTGACTCCCTGGCCAAAAGCGGTCACATAACGCTTGACCAATTCCGCCGCCTGCTCCCGCTCAGAGTGGCAGGGCAGTCCGCGCGGGCAGCCGCTATACACTCCCACCTCCGTCATCCAGACCGGCACATCTTTAAATCCGGCCGCGGACAGGTCGGAGCGGATCATCTTAAACACCTCCGGCAGCATGCGCCATTCGCCGGGATGCCCGTACCAATGGACATCAAAGATGTCCATATCCCTGCCTCCCAGCTCTTTTAAAACGGGCAGGATCGTGCGGCGGTATTCCTCAACGGACTCCCCGAACGGCAGTTTCCAAAAGCCGGCAAGAAGCACCTTGGCGGACGGGTCCGCCGCTTTGATGGCGCGGCCGGTGATGCGCACAAGCCGGCCATACCCACGGCGCGCGGCGCGCGGCTCATTGTCCACCTGCCAATATCGCACCTTGTGGCGCAGTCCCGGCATATCGTCCTTGCCGTCTCCGTCATAGCGCTCCACCACCGCCCTGACCCAGGCGGCGTACGCCTTCTCGTCCGAAGGGACATAGCCGCCGGCCTTGATATAGGTCCTTGGATCAAACCCTGGCCGACCGGGCCGCCGGGGCCCGTCGCTTCGCACCATCCCATCCTGCACCGGACAGATGTTCTTGAGCGGAAGAATACCGGATGGCAGCTGTTGAAAATACAGATCGAGCTCATCCCAGAAATAGTTCCGCAGGGAAATGTCCGGCTGGCCCAGCGCCCACATGAGGTAGAACCCGCCACGATCCCACTTGGCTCCTATCTCCCGCGCATAAGAATAATCTTCCCCCTCCGGAGTTTGCACAGAAGCGGGATGGAAGCCGAATGGAGACGCCTCCGCCGGCCGCGCGGGGCCGGAAACACCCTCCGCGATCCAGACCGGGTCCTTCCCTACTCGGACCGTAACAAAGCCGCCTTCCGGACGCAGAACCTCCTGAACTGTAGCAGGCGTTTCTTCGGAATCGGCGCCGCTTTCGCCCTCAGGGTAAGCCCGAACCAAAACCGCCTCAGAAAAGCGCACGGGCACGCGAACATCGCTCCCCGGAGCGGCCAAAACGGGCACGCCAGCCGCCAGGAGTACCGCCACCGTTAAAATAATTTTCATGTGTTCCTTACGCGCGCTAGTGGAGTGCGTCAATTCTTCTTTTTCCATCCGGGACATTTTTTTTATCCGGGCTTCAAGCTTTGACGCGGTAGAACGGGTTTTGCTTTTTTTATGCCAGACAAGGTCCACGGGGCCGAAGGCGGCGGTGTATTTTGCGCCTTTGCCAGAGTTATGATCGGCGATGCGCCCTTTCAATCTGTTGGTTATGCCGGTATACAAAGCGCCGTTGGCGCAGCGCGCGATATATACCGACCAGGATTTAACAGGCGGAGTTCTGGGTTTCATGAGCCGGAATATGGAAGCAGCCGAGATCTATATACTGTCCCCGGAATTGACCGTTCGTACGTCTACTTTTTGGGGGCCATGCATATAATAAGTGTATCCGCTCCAATGAAGTTCCCGCGACCACATTGAGTTCAGCAGGCAGGGGAGCTGCAGGAACGGAATTAATGGGGCGATCAGGCCGGCCCGCAGAGAATAATGGATGAACGAAGGAGCAATGGAACATACGGACTGCGGCGCATAGCGCCGGTAGGCCTCGAAAACAAGATACAAGGCGAGCATATCAACGACAACCATAATAGAAAGCAGCGGATACTGTTCCATGCGAAGGAACCAGAACCAGAGATAGAGCTTACCCAGTATCCCAAGCGCGCCCAAAACCCAAATCCTGAACGCGTAGACACTGCACCATCGAAATCCTTTGGTAAACCAGGCGAAAAGCGCGCTTAGATCGCAATCTTCCCAACAAACCGGGATCGCTTTAAGTTCCAGCTCTATCTTCTTGCCCGCTTTTTTCAGCGCGCTGTTTACTACCAGATCATCTATGGCACTGCGCAGCCAAAGAGCGGGGATACCGAGCGTTTCAAAATCTTTTTTTCGTATAGCCCAGGCCGGGCAAAAAACCTGCGGAAATGTCGCCGAATAGGATATTAAGAGACTCGTCCAGACCATGCGGAAAAATTGCGCCATGCCGGCGCCGTGAGCTACATATACCGGCGGATTTGTCACGACAGTCGTATCGGGGTTTTTCAAACGGCACACCAGATTGCTCAGCCAATTTTCCGGCACGCGTATATCGCAGTCGGCGAAGACGAAGACTTCCGGTTTTTTCGTAACGCGGTTAAGTGCGAAGAGCATGTTCATCGCCTTTTCGCAGCAGCGCACGGGAACGGCCTCGGATGAGAGCAATTGCCACGCGACTCCGGTGTGGCCGGGCAGCAGGGCTTGCAGCGCCCGATATGCGGAGTCCGTAGTACGGGGGCTTACAAAAATCAACTCGTAAGGACCGGGATACTTTTGCGCAAGGAAAGAGAGCATGTTCCTTTCAAAATAGCGCGAGGCCCCTTTGCATGAGATAACGACCGACACCGGCGGCGCATAATCGGGTTCCGGCGCGGAGCTTTCCTTGCGGAGTTTTATCCGGAACCGGATCGCGAGCAGCAGCTGCCATGCCCCCACTATCACCACAACCCAGGTCATAGTGGTGACATTAAAGAATCCGTTAATAGCCGACCATATCGCCTGCAGTGTAATCATGAATTTGGCTCCCGGGCTAGGACTCGAACCTAGACAAACGCCTTCAAAGGGCGTCGTGCTACCATTACACAACCCGGGAATAAAACTGTTATCCGCGGTTACGCGCGTCCCTTAAAAGCGAGGCTCCCGCATTATTACTACTCTTCGTTACCGGCGACCTGCGCCGCGGGAACGACGCCTTTTGCAAGCTCATCGCTGTAAGCCTTAAGTACAACTTGTTCAAGCGTATGCCTAAAGTCGTTCGCTATGGGATGGGCAATATCTTTGTAAGATCCGTCCTTTATCTTTCTGGAAGGCATACAAACGATAAGGCCATTATTGCCATTGACCACCTTCATGTTATGTACCACGAAAACGCCGTCAAAAGTTACCGTGGCGAAAGCCTTCAACCTGTCCTCACTGCGCAGATGTATCCTGACCTCTGTGATGTCCATACTGTTCCCCCCCTAATATAACCCGCCCCCGGAAGACGCTAGTGTGCTGGTACGGCGACAACATAGCCTTTACCGGCATAATATTAGGATTTTAGCAAAAAATCCACAAGGAAAACCTTGCGATTCGATTTTTTTATGATTTTTGAGATTTTACCGGCGGATGTCCTGTTTTCCACCAAGGCAAAAACCGACGCGCCGGAGCCCGACATCAAAACAGCCGACGCGCCGGCCTTTATAAGATCGTCCTTCGCGCGACGCACCGCCTCGTAAAGGGGGAGGACCGGCTCCTCCAAGCGGTTAAAAAGGAGGCTGCCCCAATCATTGAGGGGCTTCCCCGCCTTAAGCTCTTTAATAAGGAGTTTAATTTTTTTAATATTGCCGGCCATTTCGAAAGCCGCAACGGGCTTAAGAGCCTTATACACAGGCCCGGTGTAAACGGGCACTCCCGGATAAACCAGAATGATAACGGGCAGACGGCCTTTTGTTTTAACAGGGGTCAGTAGTTCCCCCCGGCCTGTGCCGGCGGAGAACGCTCCTATGGTCAGAAAAAAAGGCACGTCTGAGCCGAGCGTTAAAGCCGCGGCCCTGAGCTTTTTAATATTTTTGTCTGCGTTCACGCCATACAGGCGGCACAGGCCCTTAAGAGCCGCCGCGGCGTCGGATGAGCCGCCGCCAAGGCCCGCGCCCACCGGTATTCTTTTCAAAAGAGTGATTTCTACTGCGGGATTTATTTTAAAAATCTCAAAAAATGCCATGGCGGCTTTGTAAACTATATTATCCCCGGTTTTTAATGGCTTCAGGTTGGCTTTATTGACGACTCTCAGACTCACGCCGGGCTTTTTCGTTTTTTTCAGGGTCAGGCTGTCGGCAAGCGAGATCTTCGCGAAAAGCGTCGCAAGATTGTGATAACCGTCCGGCCGATCGCCGGTAACCTCCAGAAAGAGATTTATCTTTGCCGGGGCTTCTATCCTGATTATACGGGTCGGGTGTTTTTTCATTTCAAAACCCACTTGGCGAAACTGAAGGATCTGTTAAGGTATAAAGACCTGCACCGCGCTATGGAATAAGGGTATTAAATTCCTGCAGGTTTATCTGACTCTTGTCCAGCACAACTTTAAGAGAGAAGAATGGTATCTTAAAATCCATGGTGGCCGGAATAAGGTAAAGGTTCTTAAGGAAATAATCACTGAAGCCAACTTCGAGTTTTTTTTCTTTCAGCGGAATTAACTTTTTTACGCCGAAGTCATCGCCCAGGTAAATCTTCCGGGAACCACCGAGCAGGATATCGGAACCCCAGCCGTTCTCAAGTGCCGCACCTGAGAGAAAGCCGCCGGACAGGTAGTCTTTGAGTTCAGTCCCGATCAGCGCTGACCAGTATCCGAAAGTTTCCGCGTCTACATTATTAAATGAAGCCGCGTCCATGGCAACGTCGCTCCCCTCTATTTTTATCTTCCATATAGGCGCCATCAGCGGCCCCACCAGCGTAAAGGCAAAACTGTCCGGCGGGGAAAACCGCAGCACTCCATCCAGTTTTATCTTCTTGCCTTTGAATCCGGCGTAAACCTTAGCGAACGCGGAAAAATCCTTACCGTTGAGTCCAAAAGTCTTCAGCAATTCCACGGTGAGCGCCGAAGCTTCGGCGTCTGGTATCCGCTTACGGACGTTTTTTATCTTATCCTGAAGATCTTTCTTTTTACTCGCGCGCTCAAGCACGAGAGCAATATTGTAAGCGCGCCAGGCGCCTTTCCAGTCCGACTCGGCAGCGTAGATATCTCCCGCATGGCTCCATAATATTGCATCGCCACAGATAACTTTGAGCGCGGCGTTGATCTCTTTATGGGCGTCAGCGTACTTCCGCTGCTTGAAATGCACCCAGGCCAAAGAATCCGTGTACGCGCCGTTGGTGGGGTCAGATTGAACCGCCCTGCCTATAAGATCCTCCGCTTCGTCCAACTTGAGTCCGCGGTCAGCTAAAGCGTAGCCCAGATAATTGAGTATGTTGGCGTTCCCCGGATCCTTGACCAGCAGATACCTAAAATTCTCCTCGGCGGACGACATGTCGCCCTCACGCTCGCTCAAAACGGCATACTGGAGCCGCGCTTCCGAATAATCCGGATTCTTCGCGAGTATACCCTTCAACAATTCAGCGGCCCTGGAGGTTTTATGGGTGTCATCATAACCAAGCGCCAAGAAATATGAAATTTCAAGATTGTCGGGCCACCTCTTATGCCCATCCTCCAATAAAATTATGGCTTTATCGTAATGCCCGCCCTGCGTATAGTAGTAGCTAAGCCGTAGCGCCGTGCCGGGGTTTTCCTTCAGATCCTTTGAAGTTTCAAGGTAACCGGCGGCCGCCGCGAAATCACGCCGTTGCTCGCTTATCACGGACAACCAGAAGCAGGCAGCCGTATTGGTTCTATCCAACGCATAGGTTTTGGCAAAGTATTTTTCGGCCTCGTCAAGATTTGAAACAGCCGGAGAAGAGTAAATCTCTCCGATATGATTCATAAGCTCGGTGTTGTTTCCCTCCAAGACGAAAAGTTCTATATATTCACTCAAAGCCGCAGCAGTGTCGTTCTTCACTTCATAATAGTTAGCCAACATGTAGCGGGGCTGAACATACGTGGAATCCGCTTCTTTGGCCTGGAGCAGGTGTTTCAACATCGTAGCAGGATCATTTTTCACGTTATAAAGCAGCGCCAGCTGGTAATTAATCTCCGCCGCCTCATCCGGCTTAAGGACCAGGTAGCGTTTAAGGTATTCTATGGCTTTGTCAGGATTCTTTGCGCTCAAAAGGCTCGCTAACTGGTAAATCGCATCCGAATTCTCACTATCCAGGGCTACCGCCTTTTCAAAAGCGGCGCGGGCGGAGTCTATATCGCCTTTAGCCCACTGCACGCTGCCATAAAGCACCCAGTTCTCAGCAGAAGTTGAATCCGATTGAACCACATAATCAGCCCATTCTTCGGCCTCAGTCATCTTGCCTATATGCAGGGCCAGGTTAAGGGCCTGCTTATATACGAAAACCGATTGGGGGTCCAGCAACATAGTGGTTTTGTATTCCTGCAGGGCAGAATCAAAACTTCCTCTGCGCTCAAGTATCAACCCGTTCATAAAGTGGAGGTATGAGGATTTATCCGCCGCGCGCGCACCCGTAAGGCCAAAAACAAAAACCAGCAGAACCAAGGAAGTTATTTTCTTTATCATCATAATCTCCAAAAGAAACCATGCCGGGGCATCAAGCTTTCATCATCTTGCGCATCAAAACAGCGGCGTCTGAATTATTATAGAACTTTGGCCGCCTGCCGACTACGTCAAAACCGAGCTTCCCATAAAGCGCTATCGCCGGCGCGTTGTTTTCATTGACCTCAAGGTCAACTTCAGTGCAGGCATTTTTAACGGCATATTCGGCCAGCTTACCTATAAGGGCCGTAGCCGCTCCGGCCCTCCGCGCTTTGGCGGAAACGACTATGGAATTAAGCTGTATCTGTGGCTTCAGGATCCAGAAATTAATAAAGCCCAGCAACGCGTCTTCAGACCAGATCGCGAGCGTAACTGAAAATTTCTTTTCAAATTCCGCGGCCAGACCGCTCTCGCCCCAGGCGGGATACCCCGGGTTCTCGACTTCCATGGCCGCCAGGGCCGGGAGATCCTCTCTGCGCGCTCTTCTTATCAGCATAGGCGGGACTTGGACAATGAACTGAGTCGGCGGAGCGTCATTTCAGACAACTCCTCTTTTTTTCCTTCCAGAATCTGGCCGGCCTGGACTTGTTCTCCAGCTCATATTTAGCCGGCTTAAGATAAAGCGGCGTGAGGTCCCTGTTTTTGAGAGCGAGTCCTGTCTTAATAACAAACTCGGGCAGTATTTTTGAAACGCGTGCCGGAGCTTTTTCCAAGGCCTCCGGAGCCAGCGAATAGATGTCGGTTTTCTCTTCGGCGTCGGCTATTATATATAAATCGCTTCCCTGGGCGGCCAGATACCCGGCCACTTCCGTATCCTTGAACCAGCGCGGAGCCTCAGCCGGGGTAAGATCGTAAAGCGTAAAGCGTAAAGCGTAAAGCGTGGCCGCCCCCCTGTCTTGCTGCCGCGCTGTCCCGCTGCCGCGCTGTCCTGCTGCCGCGCTGTCCTGCTGCCGCGCTGCTCTGAACGCCTGGCAGAAATATTCGTCTTTAAACGCGTGCACCAGCGCGACTATGCGAACTTCTTTTTTCCCGGCGGCCCAAGCCATAAATTCTTTTGAGGCCGCGGCCTGCGCGGCAAGAATGTCGAACAGCGTGGATGAATATACCCGTATTCCGGCCAGAGTCTTCAGGGCGCTGGCCAAAGTCAGCCCCACCCGGAGGCCGGTAAAACGCCCCGGACCGGTTATGACGCATAGCGTGGAAATGTCGGTTAACCGGGCTTTGCGCCCGCCCAGCAGGCGGTCCATCATAGAAAACAGCACCCTCTCCTGGTTAAGTGCTTTTTTTGAAGCATTGTGAAATTTCCCCTCCGCCAGCAGGGAAAGCTTCACTCTTGAGCCGGACGTGCATATGCCGGCGGTCAGTTTTTCAGCCATTTTATTTTCAATCCTTCCAGTATTCTTTTCGCTGAAGCGCCACTGGCGCGGGCACTTATGTCCCGTGTATCGCCGCCGGCCAGTTCAAAGTCCAGTTCAAGAAAATCCCCGCGGCCGTACAGATACTCGGCGGAAGAGGCCCACTCTATCGCGGTAACCCCGTCTTCAATTCCAAGATAATCTTCAAGGCCTATATTAGCCATCTCTTCCGGCGAGATCCGGAACAGATCGAAATGATACAGGTTCAGCTTAGCCCTCTTTCCGCCTTTATAAGTCCTCATAAGGTTGAAGCTGGCGCTCACCGGCGAGGTCCTTGAGCCGAGCGCGCCAGCCAGTCCTTTAACAAAGAACGTCTTGCCCGCGCCTATCATACCTTTGAGCGAAAGGACTTCCCCGCCTTTAAGCAGGCCGGCCAGCGCTCCGGCCAGCCGGAGGGTGTCGGACTGGCTTCGGCTCTTAAAAATGGTTGAAGCTTTGGGTTTTACCTTCATAGCCTTCCATGACCACGCCAACTCCTTTTTCTATCCGACCGACGCACATCACTGCAGGCAGCAGTTTCTTAACGAGCGCAATCTTGGAGGGTTTCACAGTGAACACCAGCCCGTAATCCTCGCCTCCTGAAAAAGCGTATTCCCGCCATGATCTGCCCTTAGCCGCCGCGTAAGCCGCCAGAATCGGGGAAACAGCCTCCGGACCGGCCTGAAGCCTGACGCGGCACCGGGACAACTCCGATAATATTCTAGCGCTCCGGCCCAGGCCGTCGGAATTATCAAGCATGGCCGAAGCAAGCCCCCGCGCGCCTATAAGCGCACCCTGTTTTAAAAAAGATTCTGGCTCCCAGAAACTGCGCACAAGTTTTTTAAAACGTTTCTTATCTGCGCCCAGCCCGCTTTTGAGTATTTCAAGACCGGCCTTCGCTTCGCCCAGCGGACCCAGGCTGAAAAGCGTGTCGCCGGACCGGGCGCCGTACCGCGTCACAATATTTTTTCTCTCGGCCTCGCCCCAGACGGTCATGTAAAAGTGTAGTTCTCTCGCGCCGGCAAGATTCCCGCCGGCTATGCTGAGACCGAATTTCAGAGCCTCTTTTTTAATGGCCTTTATAAACCGCAGGATGAAATCCGCAGGCAGATCCTTTGGCAGCCCGGCGCCTATCAGGCATGACACCGGCCTGACCCGGCCCATGGACGCCAGATCGCTCAGGTTTACGCGCATCAGTTTGCGCGCTAGCGCTTCCGGAGTGGAAAAGCGCCTCAGAAAATGGGTGTTTTCAACCAGTTCATCGGTGGTGATAACAAGCTCTTTGCCGGGGGTGGTTCTGAGAACAGCGCAATCGTCCCCCGGACCGAGAATCAGGCGCTTATCTCCCGGAAAACGGAAATATTTTTCTATGCGGGCCAGGATCCCGGCTTCGCCTTTTTGTGAAAGTTTCATATATGCCTTATCTTCCGGAAAGCCGCCGGCAGGAATTTGACCAGTTCTCCGGCAAGCACGCAGCGCGATGTAAATCTTTCCGCCGCCAGGTCCCCGCATAAGCCATGCAGATAAACGCCCATCGCCGCGCTCTGGATGGCGGTGGCCGCGGTAAAGCCTTTACGGCGGCCGGCCTGCGCCCAAAGGCCGGTGATAAGCCCGGCCAGAACATCGCCGGAACCGCCTTTTGCCAGCGCCGGGCCGCCGGTAGTATTGCGCAAAAACTTATGTCCGTCGGTAATAAGCGTGCCCGGGCCTTTTAGCAGCCAGACCCCGCCAAAGCGGGCCTGGAGTTTTTGCAGCGTCTGCCTTTTTTCAGGCGGAGCTGTTTTAAAAAATCGCGAAGCCTCGCCGGCGTGGGGCGTAAAGATCCTGACCGCTCCCTGGTCAATCGCAACTTCGCCGCGGCGCGACAGAGCGTTGAGGGCGTCGGCGTCTACAACCGCGGGGATATCAATACTCTT
>SESC01000088.1_pt1 | contig 38740 bp, 30 predicted proteins | sample 3171431 | NCBI WGS metagenome assembly SESC01 (sample SAMN06051868, study PRJNA518727) | freshwater metagenome | biome: subpolar coniferous forest; feature: holomictic lake; material: water; isolation source: holomictic Lake 227, 8 m depth | place: Canada: near Kenora, Ontario | collected... | reverse complement strand
TCGTAACAAAATCCATATTATTAATTTGGAAAAAACGCTTCCAATGTTTAATGATGCTATGAATTATCTGGGTCAGATGACAGCAAACAAAGGGACGATTTTGTTTGTAGGTACTAAAAAGTCAGCACGTAAAGTGGTTGCAGAGCAAGCAACTTTATGTGGTATGCCTTACGTTAACCATCGTTGGTTAGGTGGCATGATGACAAACTTTAAAACGATTAAAAAATCGATAAATCGCCTTAAAGAATTAGAAGCCATGAAAGCTGACGGTACTCTTTATCAACGTTTCGGCAAGAAAGAAGCGCTAGGTATGGAGCGTGAACTTGAAAAATTAGAACGCAGTCTTGGCGGTATTAAAGATATGAAAGGCGTTCCTGATGTGATTTTTGTACTTGACGTTGGCTATGAAAAAAATGCCATCAGCGAAGCAAAAAAATTAGGGATTCCAGTCGTTGGAATTGTTGATTCTAATAATTCACCTGAAAAAATTGATTACATTATACCTGGTAACGACGATTCTATTCGTGCAGTTAAACTTTACTGTGAAAGTGTGTCTTCAGCAGTTTTGGAAGCTAAAGGTGCAACCTTAAGCTTATCAGCAAAGTCTGATGACTTTGTTGAGGAAGCGGCGACTGCAACAAATTAATCATAAATTTAACCTTTAATATATTTTGTAGAGGTTAAATGTTAAATTAGGCAAAAAAACGCCTCCTTTTGGGGGCGTTTTTATAGTGATGATATATTGAGGAAATACAGAAATGAGTATTACAATTGGTGCAGGAATGGTTAAGGAACTACGTGAAAGAACAGGCTCCGGTATGATGGAGTGCAAAAAAGCGTTAGTTGAAGCCAATGGTGACATGGAATTAGCGATTGAAAACATGCGTAAAGCAGGTTTAGCTAAAGCTGATAAAAAATCAGGTCGTATTGCGGCTGAAGGTATTATCGGCGTTAAAGTAAGTGACGATGGTAAAGCAGTTGCAATTGTTGATATAAATTGTGAAACTGATTTTGTTGCTAAAGCGGATGGCTTTGTCAATTTTGTAAATAGTGTAACTACTGCTTTATTGAATGCAGATCATATTAATTCAGAAGAAGATTTGTTGGCTATGCCTTTGGAAGATGGGGTGACTGTTGACGAAATACGTCGCGGCCTTATTTCAACTTTAGGAGAAAATATTACTGTCAGACGTTTTGAAAAACTCAAAACAGCTGAAGGTGGTACAGCCTGCTATTTGCACGGAAGCAAGATTGGAGTAATCGTTGAATTGGCTGCTTATGACGCTGAATTAGGAAAAGATATTGCTATGCACATCGCAGCTAGCAAACCTGCTTATGTGTCTGAAGAGCAGGTTCCCTCAGACATTATTGAAAAAGAAAAAGAAATTTTCCGTGCTTTATCGGCTGAAAGCGGTAAGCCAGCAGATATCATTGAAAAAATGATTGCTGGACAGATTAGAAAGTTTTTAGCTGAAGTGACTTTATTGGGTCAACCTTTTATCAAAGATGATAAAGTAACTGTCGGTAAATTAGTCGAATCAAAAGGCAACAAAGCTATTCGTTTTACCCGTTTTGAAGTGGGCGAAGGTATAGAGAAAAAAGAAGAAAACTTTGCCGAAGAAGTAATGGCACAAGTAAGAGGAATTTAAGGCAATCTGATCTGGGTCACTATTTTTTATGTTGTTTAGTGACCCATTTCACATATCTATAATTGTTGGATATAAATAACCAACCAAAAATTTTGAGCCCGATAATATTATGAATAAACCAATTTACCAAAGAATTTTGCTTAAATTGAGCGGCGAGGCTTTAATGAGTGAGACAGGCGGTAGTATTGATTCTGATATTATTAAACGTTTGGCTACTGAAATCAAAGATCTTTGTCAATTAGGCGTTCAGGTAGGTTTAGTGATCGGTGGTGGCAATATTCTAAGAGGTGCTGAAAAGGCTGCTGAAGGCTTAGATAGAGTTACCAGTGACCAAATGGGGATGTTGGCTACTGTTATCAATGCCTTGGCAATGCAAGACGCTTTAGAGTCTCATGGTCAACAGGTCAGAGTTATGTCAGCACTTAAAATCAATCAGGTCTGTGAAGATTACATTCGTCGTCGAGCTGTTCGACATTTAGAAAAAGGTCGTGTGGTTGTGTTTGCCGCAGGTACAGGTAATCCATTTTTCACTACCGACTCGGCTGCCAGTTTAAGAGCCATCGAAATAAACGCAGAGTTAATGATTAAGGCGACTAAAGTAAAAGGCGTTTATTCAGCTGATCCTGAAAAGGTTAAAGATGCAGTATTTTATCCACGATTAACCTATGATGAGGCGCTAGATCAGCGTCTTAATGTTATGGATACGACTGCATTAGTATTATGTAGGGATAACAATGTGCCGATGCGAGTAATGAATATTTTTGAACAAGGCGCTGTCATGAGATTAATGATGGGCGAAGAGATTGGCTCACTTATAGAGCGAGGAACAAATTGATGATTAGTGATATTCAACAAAATGCAGCAACCCGAATGGGTAAAAGCATTGAATCTTTAAAACATGAATTTTCAAAAATCAGGACGGGCAGGGCTCATCCTAGTTTATTAGATCAAATTAACGTGACTTACTATGGTACCGAGTCGTCTTTGTCTCAAGTAGCCAATATAGCTGTTGAAGATGCCCGCACCCTCACCATTACACCTTGGGAAAAGGGGATGGTACAGGCTATTGAAAAAGCGATTTTAAAGTCAGATCTTGGATTGAATCCAGCAACAAATGGAATGACTATTCGTATACCATTACCCGCACTGACAGAAGAACGTCGACGTGCTTTAGTTAAAGTGGTAAAGAATGAATCCGAAAATGGACGTGTAGCTATTAGAAATATTCGTCGCGATGCCAATTCAGAAATAAAAGAAGCCTTGAAAGAAAAATTGATTTCAGAAGATGAAGCACGAGTAGCAGAAGAAAAAATACAAAAAATAACAGATCAGTATGTTAAAGAAGTTGAAAAACTACTAGAAGCTAAAGAGGCAGATCTTTTATCTATTTAATGGATAGTAATAATGCCTAACAAATCGCAGGAATTCCAGTCGGATATTAATCCCCGTCATATTGCCATCATTATGGATGGTAATGGTCGTTGGGCGCAAAAAAGATTTATGCCTAGAGCCATTGGGCACAGGGCTGGTGTAAAAACTGTCAAAAAAATTACCGAATATTGTGCTAAAAGCAGTGTTGAGGTTTTGACTCTGTTTGCTTTTAGTAGTGAAAACTGGCGTAGACCAGAATCTGAAGTTAAGCTATTAATGGCACTTTTTATGTCATCACTGCAAAGAGAGATTGACAAGCTTCATACAAACAATATTCGACTGCGATTTATTGGGGATAGATCCGCATTTCCTGAGAGTTTGCAGAAAAAAATGATAGAGAGTGAGATACAGACTCAAGACAATACCGCATTGACATTAGTTATTGCCGTTAATTACGGTGGACATTGGGATATGTGTCAGGCATTCAAGAAAATAGCTGAAAACATAGCGACGGGGGCTTTAGACAAGCAAGATATTAATGAGCAGTTGATTGAGCAACATCTATCCACGGCAGGCTTACCAGACCCAGATTTATTTATAAGAACCGGTGGGGAGCAAAGAGTTAGCAATTTTCTATTATGGCAGTTAGCCTACACAGAGATGTATTTTACAACAACACTTTGGCCGGACTTTGACCAAAACTCCCTTGAAGACGCTATCAAGAGCTTTAAAGGTCGGCAACGACGCTTTGGACACACCAGTGAACAAGTTCTTAATAAATTAGTCTCTTTATAACTTTATTACCTAATAGCTTACAAAAATGTTACTAAAACGAATTATTACAGCATCAGTTCTAGCTACCCTGATTGCGATAGCAGTATTCAAACTACCCATAGAACTTTTTTCATTGTTAATTGGTGTAATTACTCTATTAGCTGCATGGGAATGGACTAACCTTGCAGGCATTTCGGCTCTATATAAACGTATATTGTTTTTAGTGCTATTAATTGTACCTATGCTAGGTATTCATTTCTGGACACAAATTCTTGAGCTTATTGCCCAACTTACTGATTGGCCAGATGTAAGAGACTATTCTGGAATTTTGGAATGGTTTGTTATAGCGCCGGTTTTATTTTGGGTGTTGGTGATGATTTTAATCAGAAATGCACCTACAGGCGTATTAAACCTGCAACTAAAAACGCACTACAAAGGCTTGATAGGTTGGTTTATTTTATTGTCAGCTTGGATGTTCTTGTCAAGATTACGATCTTTTTATGGTGCAGAAATGACCATGTATTTTTTGATTCTGATTTGGGTTGCTGATATTTCTGCATTCTTTGCTGGAAAAAAATGGGGTACAACCAAATTAGCACCAGAAATAAGCCCCGGGAAAACGATTGTAGGGATGTACGGTGCTTTAATTTCAGGGGTGATCTGTGGCGCTATTTTAAGTGTGGGCTATCGATTTCAACTGATGATTGCTTCGGATTTTATTTTATTATCTGTGTTGACTGTTTTGATTTCTATTTATGGTGACCTATTCATTAGTGTTGTAAAGCGTCAACGCGGTGTCAAAGATAGTGGCACATTGTTGCCTGGGCATGGCGGTGTTTTAGATAGAATTGATAGTTTAATAGCTGCTATCCCTTTTTTCTATGGCTGTATATATTTCGTTTATAGGTTAGTTTCATGAAAGGGATCTGCATACTCGGTGCAACGGGTTCTATTGGTGTTAGTACTTTAGACGTAGTCGCTAGACATCCTAATCTATACAAAGTCATTGCCTTAACTGCAAATAACAATATTGACTTACTATACGAGCAATGCCTTGTGCATCATCCAGAGTATGCGGTTGTCGTTGATAAAACAAAAGCATTAGCTTTTTCAGAAAAAATTAAAGATTCTGTTATTGCTGACGTTAACGTGCTATCTGGAGCTGAGTCATTGGAGTTTGTATCAACCTTGGATAGCGTTGATTCAGTGATGGCTGCCATTGTTGGCGCAGCTGGTTTATTACCCAGTTTAGCCGCTGCGAAAGCGGGTAAAATTATTCTATTAGCCAATAAAGAAGCGCTAGTAATGTCTGGCGATATTTTTATGCAGGCAGTAGCAGATTCAGGCGCGCAGTTATTACCCATTGATAGTGAACATAATGCTATTTTTCAATGTATGCCTGCAGGTTACACATCAGGTATGCGAGCAAAACAGGCTAGACGGATTTTATTGACAGCATCAGGCGGACCGTTTCGTGAAATGCCGATTGAGCAATTGATTAATGTAACTCCCGCACAAGCCGTTGCTCATCCTAACTGGGATATGGGTAGAAAAATTTCTGTAGACTCAGCAACCATGATGAATAAAGGCCTAGAAATGATTGAAGCCTGTATTTTATTTGCGATGAGGCCAGATCAGATTCAAGTAGTCATTCATCCGCAAAGTATCATTCATTCAATGGTCGATTACATAGATGGAACGGTACTGGCGCAAATGGGTAACCCTGATATGCGCGTTCCTATTGCCTATTCAATGGCTTGGCCAGAACGCTTTGAATCAGGTGTGGAACCATTAAATATTTTTGACGTTAGATGCATGGACTTTGAAGAGCCCAATTTAGAACGTTTTCCGTGTTTACGTCTTGCTTATAAAGCTATAAACCTGGGTGGAATAATACCTACTGTGTTGAATGCGGCCAATGAAATTGCTGTAGAGGCCTTTTTAAATGAACAAGTACGTTTCACAGATATTCCATTAATCATCGAACGTTGTATGGATCAATTTGAAGTAATACCAGCTGACACACTCGCTGTTATTTTAGAGGCCGATCAACAAGCCAGAGTAGTATCTAAACAAGTCATTTCTGAGCTGGCCCATTAATGGATTTACTTCATAAATTATTTTATTTCATTATCACTATTGGAGTACTGGTTTCATTTCATGAATTTGGTCATTTTTGGGTAGCTCGTAAAGTAGGTGTAAAAGTTCTTCGCTTTTCAATAGGCTTTGGAAAAGTTTTATGGTCCTATCAAAAGAATCCTGAAACAACAGAATACGTGTTATCTGCAATTCCTCTCGGTGGCTATGTCAAGATGGTTGATGAGAGAGAAGATCCGGTTAAAGCTGAAGATTTAGCCTTTGCTTTCAATAAAAAGTCTATTTCAGCAAGAGCAGCGATAGTGGCGGCTGGTCCACTATTTAATTTACTCCTTGCAGTTTTTTTATTTTGGGGGGCTTTAGTTATTGGCGAGACAGGAATAAAACCTATCATCGGTCAAGTAGGGCAGGGTACCCTAGCTTATAATGCAGGTTTTACGGAAGGCGATGAAATTATTTCAGTTAATGAAAAAATAACGCCAACCTGGACTGAAGCCATGAGTGTGATTATTGCCTCAGCATTAGATGGCAATCAATCGATTACTGTTAACGTCAAAAATCTGGATGAAAAACAAAGCGTAAAAGTTATTACACTTTCTGAAGAAAGCACCAAGAATTCAGAATTACTTTATCAACAACTTGGCTTTAAGCCTTGGTCACCTCAATTAAAGCCTATCATAGGCAAGGTATTGCCGGATAGTGCTGCACTTGCTTCGGGCTTAAAAAAAGGTGATCTACTTATCAGCGCTAATGGAGTCCCCATTAATGAGTGGAAGCAATGGGTTGATATTGTTAGAGCCAACCCTGACATCTCTATCGACTTAAAAATAGAGCGTGATGGCGTACAAATTCCAATAAGTATTACGCCAAAAAGTGTTCAAGCTGAGCAAAAATCAGAAGGTAAAATTGGTGCTTCTGTTTATATTCCAGAAGAGTTAATCAAATCAGTCAGCGCCGAATATTCACTGAGTCCCTTGGATGCGATCCCGGTTGCTTTTGAAACGACCTGGTATTATTCCTCTTCAACATTAAAAATGATGAGTAAGATGTTAATAGGTAAAGCTTCTGTAGATAACTTAAGTGGCCCTATCAGTATTGCCCAATATGCTGGAGAATCAGCAGATATGGGGTTCGTCTCATTCATTAAGTTTATGGCTTTAGTGAGTGTTAGTCTTGGGGTTATTAATTTATTTCCTGTGCCTGTTCTCGATGGTGGACACTTAATGTTTTTTGCCTTAGAAGCTATTCTGAGAAAGCCTATCTCAGAAAAAATTCAGGGCTTTTTTCAGAAGGCAGGTATGGCTTTTCTCTTGGGATTAATGTCTTTAGCGATGTTTCTGGATATTCAGCGGTTATTCCACTGAGCAAAACTTAATAACATTCAATTGATATAAGACGATTTAATTATTTAAAATTATTCAAGGAAATATGAAATTCATGAAAAAAGTTATTATGATTATGGCAATAACCGTATTCGGATTAACGATGTCAGTTGCTAAAGCAGATGAAGTCGCTATTAGGCAATCAATCGCTAAATCAATGCCTTCTATTAAAGTTGATTCTGTAACCCCGTCAGTTGTTAAAGGTCTTTATGAGTTAACCATTGGTGCTAATCTCTATTACGTATCTGAAGATGGTAAATATTTATTACAAGGGCACTTAGTTGATATAGCAGCTAAAAAAGATTTAACTGAAGAAAAGCTAAATGAGGCAAGAAAATCAGCTATCCTAAAAATGGGGGTAGCTAACATGATTGTATTTAAGCCTAAAATAGCTAAATATACTGTAACTATTTTTACTGATATAGATTGCGGATATTGCCGTAAGTTACATTCTGAATTAGATCAGTATTTGGCACAAGGAATTACTATTCAATATATGTTCTTTCCTAGAGCTGGTAAAGATTCAGATTCTTATAATAAAGCAGTTTCTGTATGGTGTGCTAATGATCGTAACGCTGCATTAACCGCAGCTAAAAAGGATCAAAATATTCCAAGTAAAACGTGTGACAATCCTGTAGATAAACATATGCAATTAGCTGCTGAATTTGATGTCAAAGGCACACCAATGATTATCTCAGAAAATGGCAATGTTTATCCTGGATATTTACCAGCAATACAATTGGCTGCTGCATTAGAAAGTGAAAAATAAACATTGTTTGATAACGGCAATCAATGATTTGGCCAAGCGAGTGTTGTTGCTTTGCCAAGTCGATCATTAATTGCGTACCAGGCCTGAGTTTCTGGAGGCTGCTCTATCAGGATGATATCAAGTTCACGACTGTCTAAATCGCGTAATGAAGCGTATAAAGTTTGAGCATAGCTTTCGGCCTGCTCAGGCATGCAAAGTAAATGTAACCCTCTGTTTTCAGGTGGATTGTATTGATATGCGAGTAGGCCAATAGTTTTATTTTGAAGACAAAGTAACTTTATAATATCATCTAGCCTATCATATGGACAAAGCATAGCTACAGTTAATGGAGCATAATGGACTGACATCATACCAGGAGCACGAACATCTGACAGGTTTGGCTGCACTTGGCTTTCCGCAATTCTGAGTTCTTCTTGTAAAACGGCTTCTATTTCTTGACGGGTAATATGGCCAGGTCTTAATAGTTTAGCCACATCTCCACTTAAATCTACTATTGTTGATTCTACTCCAACCCCGCAAACACCACCATCAAGAATCATGTCTACTGTGGATCCTAGTTCTTCTTCAACATGCGCTGCTTGAGTGGGGCTAATTCTGCAAAAACGATTCGCAGAGGGTGCTGCGATTCCTCCACCAAATACACTTAACAGCTGCAAAGCAACAGGATGATCCGGCATTCGTAATCCAACAGTATTTTGGCCACCGGTTACTTCAAGTGGTACCTCTGGTTTCTTATTTAAAATAATAGCAAGTGGGCCTGGCCAAAAATGATTAGCTAATTTAATTGCTGTATCAGGGATATTGAGGGCCCAGTCGCTTAGGTTATCAATACTAGAAATATGAACAATAAGAGGATGATCGGAAGGCCGCCCCTTAGCTTGAAATATTCGTTTGATCGCAATCGGGTTTGATGCGTCTGCTCCCAAACCATAGACAGTCTCAGTTGGAAATGCCACTAAACGACCTTGGCTCAGTAATTTAGCTGCCACCTTAATAGCAGCATCATCGGCAAAAATAGGTTTCATTTTATAAACTTAATAACTAGTGCTAGTAATGGCAGAAATAATAATTCAGCGAAACATCTTATCATATGATTTAAGTCTGCCGAAAATATACAATTCAGATATAACAGATATAGAGGAGACTTAAGTATATTTCAATTGCTGGGCTTGTTAATATAAGATTATTATCGAGTATATAAAATTCGTATAATGTATATTATGTTAAATTAATGCTTGTAATTGTCAGCCACTATGTACACCATAAAAATCTTTATACCATTTAACAAAATTATTAATTCCATGTTCCAATTCGGTATTTGGTTTGTAACCTAAATCATCGACTAATTCAGATACATCCGCGTAAGTATCAGGAATATCTCCAGCTTGCAAAGGCATAAAATTTTTTATAGCCTGCTTGCCTAGGCATTTTTCTAGAGTTTCAATAAATGTAAGCAAATTAACAGGATTTTGATTGCCAATGTTATATATTCTGTACGGTGCTAAACTTGATCCAGAATCAGGTTTATTGCCATCCCAAGAACTATTAGTTTTAGCCGGCTTATCGATAACTCTTATAACGCCTTCAACAATATCGTCTATATAGGTAAAATCTCTACGATGACTTCCATAATTGAATACATTTATTGGTTTGCCATCAAGAATATTACGAGTAAACATGAAAAGTGACATGTCTGGCCTTCCCCAAGGCCCATATACCGTAAAAAACCTTAAGCCAGTAGTGGGAATATCATAAAGATGACTATAAGTATGAGCCATCAATTCATTTGATTTTTTACTCGCAGCATACAATGAAACTGGATGGTCTACATTATCATGGATAGAAAAAGGTATTTTGGTATTAGCACCATAAACTGAACTGGAAGAGGCATAAACTAAATGCTTAACATCATGATATCTACAACCCTCTAATATATTAACAAATCCAACAATATTTGAATTTATGTAAGCATGAGGATTTGTTATTGAATATCTAACCCCAGCCTGAGCAGCAAGGTGCATCACTTTATGAAATTTTTCCCTAGCAAAAAGTGATTCGATTTCAGATCTTTCTGATATATCTAACTTTAAAAACTTAAAGCTTTTAAAAACATTTAAGTTTTCTAATCTGGCAAGTTTTAAATTTATATCATAATAATCATTAATGTTATCTATCCCAATAACCTCATCACCTCGTTCTAATAAACGTAATGCAAGAGCTGAACCAATAAAACCAGCAACTCCTGTTACTAAAACTTTCAACTTTCACTCCTAAATAAAAATACAATATGGATCAATTCACCATAATCTCGCCAATTAACGCCCCAAGACTCATTTGTTGCTTAAGGCTCTATCTTTAAGAATCATAGCTGCATCATGAACAGATTCAGATAATGTTGGACGCGCGTGGATAGTTCTTGCCAAGTCTTCACTGCTGGCAGAAAACTCCATGGCTAATACCGCTTCTGCTATGAGTTCTGATGCTTGCGTAGCGATAATATGCACACCTAAAATTTTGTCTGTCTCTGCATGAGCGATTATTTTAACCATACCCTCAGTTTTATCCATCGCTAAAGCCCTGACTGTTGAATTCAATGGAAAAATCCCAACTTTTATAGGTTCACCAGCAGCACGTAATGCTTGTTCATTCTGACCAACCCAGGCAATCTCTGGTTCAGTATAAATAACGCTGGGCATATTATCGTAGTTGATTGGATTGTTTAATCCAGCGATGAACTCTGCGACAAAGACTCCTTCTTCTATCCCTTTATGAGCCAACATTGGTCCAAGCAAAGTTAGATCACCTACAGCATAAACACCAGGCAAATTTGTTCGACAATTCTCATCAACATACACATAACCATTATCATCTAACAATAAATTAGCTTCAGGGGCTGCTAGGTCTGCAGTGTTGGGTTTTCGCCCACAAGCAACGATTAGTTTATCAATGCGTAGCGTGTGTGTTCCATCCTGATCTTGATACTCAAGGGTAACTTTTTTGTTACCTTTTTTTGCAGACGTTACTCTAGCTCCCAAGCGTAAATCAAAACCTTGACTCTGGTATATGCGATAAGCCTCACCAGAAATTTGCTGATCCAGTAAAGATAAAAAGTTCTCTTGAGCTTCGAGTAATACAGTTTCTGCCCCCAACCTATTCCATATACTTGCTAACTCAAGCCCTACTACTCCAGCACCAATAATTGCCAATTTTTTGGGTACAACTTCTAAATTTAAAGCAGTCTTAGAATCAATGATAAACTCATTATCTATTGTTGCGCAGGATAATTTAATTGGTTTTGAGCCAGAAGCCAGAACAATATGTGTCGCACTTAATGAAGACTTTAAATGAGTGTCTTCTGTTGTTATCTCGACTTGACGATCGCTTAAAAGTCGAGCTTTTGCAATGATGTGATCTACCTTATGATGTGCAAATAGCCCAACCATTTTAAGACTAATGTCTTCGATGATTTTATCTTTTCGTCCAATCACCTTAGGCATATCAATTGATATATTCTCTGCTCTTATACCATGCGTTGCCGCTTCATGAGTAATTTGATAATACAATTTTGCGGAGTCTAATAATGTCATTGAAGCGACACCGCCAGTATTTAGGTGAGAACCACCTAACCTTCCTAAATTGTTTTTATCACGTTTATTATCAATACAAGCAGTTTTTAATCCCAGTTGAGCACAACGAACTGCACTGGCAAAGCCAGCCGGGCCTGCGCCAATTACAATGACATCATAATGAGTTTGCTTTTTTAGCATAAATTTATATGTTAAGTAAAAGATGAGCAGGAGCTTCCAAGCATTCTTTAATAGTAACTAAAAATTGTACGGCTTCTCGGCCATCTACTAAGCGATGATCGTAAGATAAAGCAAGATACATAATGGGTCTGATAACGATTTGACCATTTTCAACCACAGGCCGTTCTTTAATCGCATGCATACCTAAAATAGCACACTGAGGCGGATTAAGTATCGGAGTTGAAAGCATTGAACCAAAAACTCCACCGTTGGTAATCGTAAAAGTACCACCTTTTAAATCATCATAGCTTAAAGTACCAGCCCTCGCCTTTTCTCCAAACGATGCAATACTTTTTTCAATACCTGCAAAATCAAGTTGATCAGCATCATGCAATACAGGCACAATTAAACCTCTTGGCGTGCTTACGGCAATACCTAAATCATAATAGCCATGGTAAATGATGTCACTCCCATCAATTGATGCATTGATGGCTGGGAAATGTTTTAACGCTTCGATGGAAGCTTTAACAAAAAAGGACATAAAGCCTAATTTAACGGCATGTTTTTGTTCAAAACGAGTTTTATATTGATTGCGAAGATCTATGACGTTTTGCATATTGACTTCATTAAAAGTCGTTAACATCGCAGCATTTTGTTGCGCTTGTAACAAACGTTCAGCTACTTTTGCTCTTAAGCGTGTCATAGCAACACGTTGTTCAGGTCGCAAACCGGCGACGGTGCCAGGAGAATCTAATGGTGTTTCTAAGGCAGGTTTTGGAGCACTTACGGTCTTTTCTGTCTCTGCAATAACTTTTTGTGTTGTAGTCGCAACCACTACAAGTGGGGATGTTGATTTGTTTATGTGTTCTAAAACATCTGCCTTAGTTAACCGTCCGCTTTTCCCAGTGCCGCTGATCTGGGAAGGATCTAATGCATTTTCATTGATCAAACGGCGAACAGATGGGCTTAGTGGCATGTCCTCATCATTATTTGCGCTGTTAATGGAGACTGATTCACTCTCATTTGAGACAACTTGTTTAATATTACCTACTTCGATAATGGCTAGCAACTCACCACTAGTAACAATCGCACCGCTTTCTTTAAGAATTTGACCAAGGATACCTGACTCAGGTGCGGTCACTTCAAGTACAACTTTATCAGTTTCAAGATCAACAAGGTTTTCGTTTTTATTGACGAAATCTCCAGCTTGTTTGTGCCAGTTAATTAATGTGGCGTCAGAAACAGATTCGGGTAGGTTGGGAACTAGGACTTCAATGCTCATGTTATTTTCCTGAAGGATTGCCATATAAAGCTGCTTGTACGACAGCTTTTTGTTGTTCTATGTGAACGTGAAACTTGCCAACTGCAGGCGCTGCAGATGCATCACGACCCGCATAAGTGACACTAATGTTTGCTGATACATTATCTGTAAAGTGGTGCTTGGTTTGGTACCAGGCGCCTTGGTTTTTAGGCTCTTCCTGACACCAAATAAACTCTTTTAAATTAGGATAACTTGCTAATTCTGCTTTAAGTAATTTTTCTGGGAAAGGATAAATCTGTTCAAGACGTGCAATGGCAACATGCTCAAGCTTATTTTCGTTTCGTGCTTCCAGTAAATCATAATAAACTTTGCCTGCGCATAAAATAAAACGAGTTACTTTCTTTGGGTTTAGTTTATCTTGTTCTCCAATAACGGGTTGAAAATGACCCGCGGTAAGATCCTCAAGTGTCGAAACAGCCAATTTATGTCGAAGCAAGCTTTTAGGACTCATTACAATCAGTGGCTTACGATAAGGGCGAATTATTTGTCGACGTAATAAATGAAATATCTGTGCAGGTGTAGTTGGATTACAAACCTGAATATTATGTTCCGCACATAACTGCAAATAACGCTCCAATCTTGCAGACGAATGCTCTGGTCCCTGCCCTTCAAAACCATGAGGTAACAACATGACCAATCCACATAAACGCCCCCATTTTGTTTCACCTGAGCTTATAAACTGATCAATAACCACCTGTGCACCATTAGCAAAGTCGCCGAATTGCGCTTCCCAAATGACTAAAGTATTCGGTGTTGTTGTACTGTATCCATATTCGAAACCAAGCACTCCAGACTCTGATAAAAGTGAGTCGAAAATTTGAGCGCTAGCCTGCTCTTTATCTAAATGTTTAATGGGGGTATAGGTTTTATTATTAATTTGATTATGTAACACAGCATGACGATGTACAAACGTTCCTCGCCCCACATCTTGCCCAGTTAAGCGAATAGAATGACCTTCTAAAAGAAGGCTCGCGTAGGCCAAATTTTCGGCAAATCCCCAATCAAGAGGTAATGCACCAGCAGCCATTTTACGACGGTTTTCCATCACTTTCGCCACTCTAGGGTGCAACTCAAAGCCAGCGGGCAATCTTTGCATTCTATCGTTGCAAAACCGCAAATAGTCCAAAGAAATAGCTGTCTTACAGGGGATGTCCCAATGTTTATTGAGAAACTTATTCCATTGATTGGTATAAGAATAACTTGGATTATTCATCACTGGCCTTGAAACAACTTGACCTTCTTCAAGAAGTTTTTGATAGTCCTGTTCCATTTCAACCGATTGATGAGAACTAAGAATACCTTCACTGATTAATTTCTGAGCATAAAGTTTCCGAGTTGTTTTATGTTTGCGGATTTTTTTATACATGACGGGTTGAGTCGTTGCAGGCTCATCCGCTTCATTGTGTCCGAGACGACGATAGCAAATAAGATCAATAACAACATCTTTATTAAAAGTCATTCTGTAATCAAGCGCTAATCGGGTTACAAAAATGACCGCTTCTGGATCATCACCGTTAACATGGAAAACAGGTGCCTGGATCATACTGGCAACATCTGTACAATAAAATGTTGATCTGGCATCCAATGGATTGCTAGTCGTAAAACCAATTTGATTATTAATGACGATATGTACAGTACCTCCCGTATAAAATGCTCGAGTCTGAGACATATTTAAAGATTCCATCACAATGCCCTGTCCCGCAAATGCAGCATCACCATGAATCAAAACAGGAACGACGATACTCACACCCTCTTCGCCAGCTCGATCTTGACGAGCTTTTACTGAACCCTCAACCACTGGATTAATAATCTCTAGATGTGATGGATTAAAGGCTAGTGTTAAATGTACGGGTCCTCCAGGTGTTGATACATCCGATGAAAAACCCATGTGATATTTTACATCGCCTGAGCGAGCACCAGGCAATAAGGTAGAGGTCCCCGCAAATTCATCAAACAAAGTTGCTGGGCTTTTGCCTAAGATATTAACGAGAACATTTAATCGACCTCGATGTGCCATCCCTATAACAATCTCTTTTACGCCCTTTTGTCCTGATAATTGTATAAGTTCATCAAGGATTGGAATAAGCGATTCACCTCCTTCAAGTGAGAACCGTTTTTGCCCCACAAATCGGTGGTGTAAATAACTTTCAATACCCTCAGCTGAGGTTAAAAGTTTTAATAACCAGTGTTTTTTCTCTGCATCCAGATTTAGCTTGGCTTGAGTCGTTTCAAGTCGGTTGATCAACCAGCGTCTAATTTGCGTATCAGCAATGTGCATATATTCAGAACCAATACTGCCGCAATAAATCTCTTTTAAATTTGCAATGATATTACGTAAGGGTAAGCGATCAACACCCCCAACAAGAGCACCTGTGTCAAAAAGTGTATCCATATCAAGTTCAGAAAGACCATAATATGAAGGGTCCATGTCTGCTTGTGGTTGCACACTTTTACCGAGTGGATTATTGTTAGCAATTTGATGCCCCCGCACCCGATAATGATTAATTAATCGAGAAACAGCCGCCTGTTTTTTTACACTTTCTTCAGTAAATCCCTGTAACTTAGCCAATCTTCCAGGAGATTTAATAGCAAGTTGTGCAAAACGTTCAACAATCGGACCGTGAGGAGTTTCATAAGAAGCTCCCTGTTGAATTTCTTTGAATTTTTTTTGCCAACTTGATTCAACTGACTCAGGATCTTCCAAAAACCGTTCATATAATTCTTCAATAAAACTGGCATTACTGCCTTGTAATGATGAAGAGTCTTGAAAAAGTTGAATCAGGTTACTCATTAGGGATGTCCAGTTATTCTAAGGGGTATATTTATATATTTAAGTCTTGACAAAGTTTCTTGCCAATATTTTCAGAAAAAACCATTCGCTAATTGCTTAAGCGCGTTAATTGCTAGTATGAAGGATACTATATTAACTATATTGATGTCATTGCTAAAAGTAATAAATACATTATAAACACATTGTTGACTAATATAAGCGTTCAAAAACATTATTACAGCCAAATATGGCCAAAAAGCAATAATATTCAAACTTGATGCTTACAAAAAAGCCCCATCAAGGGACTTTTTTGTTATCGAAAGATTTTATGTGTGACTTATACCCGAAGCGATTCTTTGTTCTCTTTTTTCGCTTGATTTTTCAATCTTTGAAAACACTCTCAGTATATCTGTTGCGGACAATATTCCTACCAATTTGTTATCTTTATCGACTACAGGTAAAGCCCCTATTTTATGATCCGCCATCAACGCAGCTGCTTCAGACACATAAGTATCGGGATTAACTGTAATAACACCTCTGCGCATGATATGTTGAACCTTTTGTGGCACAACGTGCAACTCTGCCGAATTTTTTTCAGTGGCAGGCTCAATAGCATTAGAATTATTTTTTGGCCCGAGCGCCTTATATAAATCTCTGTCGGAAACAATAGCAATAACTTTGCCTTTTTCGACGACTGGCAGGTGACGAACTTTTTCATAATGAATTAAAAAAAAGACTCGATCAATCAAATCGTGTTGCTCTACAGTAAATACTTTTGTCTTCATTAAATCTTCTACGCGCATACTTTATTCTCCTCAATGCTAATTAACTGTATAAGGGTAGAGAAATAATTACATTTTTACAAGTGATTAAACATGTTGTGTTATAAAATAAGCATCCATATTTTATGTTTGGACATAAAAGCGAACAGTTTTATTTTTTGTAGCTACATAACTACTTGTAATAATTATATAACACGGGTTTTGTCGGCACACTTGGAGTCATTATATGCGCATCATCTTATTAGGAAGTCCTGGGTCTGGAAAAGGTACCCAGGCTCAATTCATTACGGAAAAGTATTCTATTCCCCAAATATCAACCGGTGACATGTTACGGGCAGCGGTTCGTGATGGAACACCACTTGGAATTGAAGCAAAAAAAATAATGGATGTGGGTGGATTAGTATCTGATGATTTGATTTTAGGGTTAATAAAAGAACGTGTTACTTTGCCTGATTGCGCTAATGGCTTTTTACTTGACGGTTTTCCCAGAACTATTGCTCAAGCTCAAGGACTGAGAGACATGGGCGTAAAGATCGATCACGTGATTGAAATTAATGTTGCAGATGAAGAAATCGTAACACGTATAGAAGGTAGACGGGTACATCCAAAATCAGGCCGTACTTATCACATTAAGTTTAATGCGCCAAAAGTTGAAGGGGTTGACGACGTAACAGGTGAACCATTGATTCAACGTGATGACGATAAAGAAGAAACAGTGCGTAAAAGACTCGCTATTTATCATGACCAAACCAAACCACTCGTTAATTTTTACTCAGCTCCGGAGCAACAAGTGAAGTTTGATTCAATTTCAGGTGTTGGCACTGTCGATGAAATTACCACCAAAGTTTTTGCAATCCTCGGGTGATTTCATAAGGTTAAGACGGCTTGCCGATTTTATCTATCTAGGCATTGAGTATTTTACATTTTGCTAATTTTAATTCCATGAGCTTTTTTGCAAAAGCATAATCTTAGCTTAAATAATAATGTCTTTATTTAAATTTTAATAAATAGGTATCAATAAATGAGTAAAGTTTATAACGTCGCGGTTGTTGGTGCGACGGGTGCAGTTGGTGAAGCTATGTTATCCATTTTGGAAGAACGTAATTTTCCAGTCGGTGAAGTATACGCCTTAGCAAGTAGCAATTCAGTGGGCAAACGAATTCCTTTTAAAGGTGGCTCTTTAAGAGTAGAAGACTTGGCGACTTTTGACTTTTCAAAAGCACAAATTGGTTTGTTTTCGCCGGGCGCGTCAGTATCCGAAATATATGCACCTATAGCAGCGGCGGCTGGTTGTATCGTAATTGATAATACCTCACAATTTCGATATGAAGATGACATACCTCTTGTCGTTCCAGAAGTTAATCCTGAAAAAATAGCCGATTACAAAAATCGGGGGATCATAGCAAACCCCAATTGTTCTACTATTCAAATGTTAGTTGCATTAAAACCCATACATAAAGCAGTGGGCATTAGTAGAATAAATGTATGTACCTATCAAGCTGTTTCAGGTACTGGTAAAGAAGCGATTGAAGAACTAGGCAAACAAACTCTTAACCTTCTTAATCTGCAACCTATTTCTGCAACCGTATATCCAAAACAAATCGCGTTTAATGTGTTACCGCAAATTGATGTATTCATGGAAAATGGTTACACCAAGGAAGAAATGAAAATGGTTTGGGAAACTAAAAAGATATTGGGTGATGACAATATTCTAGTTAATGCAACTGCCGTCAGAGTTCCTGTTTTTTATGGCCATTCAGAAGCCATACATATTGAAACCCGTGCAAAAATTACTGCTGAAGAAGTACGTGCGTTACTGGAAAATGCACCGGGTGTCACGGTTATAGATGATCGAATCAATGGTGGCTATCCAACTGCAGTGACAGATTCATCAGGTCATGATGACGTGTTTGTTGGTCGTATCAGGGAAGATATATCACATCCACAAGGTATTGATTTATGGGTTGTGAGTGATAATGTGAGAAAGGGAGCTGCTTTAAATAGCGTACAAATTGCTGAAGTACTTATAAAAGACTATATTTAACCATTCAGAACAAGCCTAGGCCTCCCATTAGCCAACAAAGGGTTGCCTCGGCTTAACACCTAATTACAAAAAACTGCTCGTTATTTTGGGTAATCTTAATAATATCGGGCTTTATATTTTTCTAGCGCTTGTCCTCGTATTATTATGTTTGGACAGTATTTTAATTTTTTGTGTTGAAGAATTGAGAGTGATTCTAGGGACTGAGGTGATTCATGGATTCGATGTTATAGTTAAAGCCTTTACTATATTTTTCCCTGAATAGTGGTGATAATCAACCTTAGAAAGTATAACCCATCACGATTTAATACCCCGATGCTCAAAATCTATATCAGTAAACTGCTGCTTCCACTACTGGTACTACTGACTGGTTTTACTATTACCTATTATATACAACGGCAAGCACTTAATACCGCCCACCAAAGTCACCAAAATAACTTCGATTATCAGACCAGAGAGATCACACTCCGCATTGAGCAGCGACTAGCCGCCTATGAACAGGTCCTGATTGGGACCAAAGGTCTATTTGCTTCGTCGAAAGTGGTGACCAGAGAAGAGTTTCGTAACTATATAAAAAATCTGAATTTAGAGAATCTTTTTCCGGGTATTCAAGGTGTTGGTTTTTCACTCATTATTCAGCCTTCAGAAAAAGCCAAACATATTCAAACCATCCAAAAAGAAGGTTACCCAAACTACACAATACGGCCAGAAGGTGAGCGTGACCTTTACACCTCAATCATTTATCTGGAACCCTTCACAGGCCGTAACTTGCGAGCCTTTGGTTATGACATGTATTCAGAGTCCGTTCGTCGTAGTGCTTTGGAACAAGCACGTGATTTTGACAAAGTGACTATATCAGGTAGGGTTAAACTATTGCAAGAAACCGAGCAACAGGTTCAGGCCGGTTTTTTGATGTATATACCGTTTTACCGTAATGACCGCCCTCATGCTACTTTAGAGGAACGCAGGACTAACATTATCGGCTGGGTTTATGCACCCTTCAGGATGGATGACCTGATGCTAGGTATACTTGGAGAGCAAAACCAAAACCTTGATCTCAAAATATACGATGGTGACGCTTCCACACCAGAAACTTTAATGACCCATATTGAAAATGCCTTTTCCCAGCCGCTAAATGATACAGCGCACTTTCGATTTTCTCAGAAAATTGAATTCGCTGGACATATCTGGACTATCGCACTACGTTCTTTGCCGGTTTTCGAAGCCAAAATTAATACAGAAAGTGTTTTGGTGATACGACTAGCTGGTATATTGATGACCCTTTTGCTTACCTTACTAATAACGATCTTGTCTCTTGGCTGGACTCGATCACAAAAATTAGCCGAGTTTATGACACGAGAGTTAAGAAACAGCGAAAATAATCTGCGGAATGTTTCTCTGTACACTAGAAACCTTATTGAAGCCAGTCTAGATCCTTTAGTAACGATTAGCCCTGAAGGTAAGATTACTGATGTTAATAATGCCACTGAACAGGCGACAGGCATTGATAGAAATAATTTAATTGGTAGCGACTTTGCAGATTATTTTACTGATCCGAAAAATGCGCGCGAAGGCTATCAACAGGTATTATCGGATGGATTTGTAAAAGATTACCCACTAGCAATCAGACATGTTTCAGGCTCGGTTACAGACGTACTTTATAATGCCAGTTTGTACAATGACGAAAACGGTAATGTACTAGGCGTATTTGCTGCTGCTCGTGACATTACAGAGCGAAAAAAAGTGGACGACTATGAACAATTTCGGAGTGGTATTCTTGAACAACTAACGTCAAATAAACCGCTCAACACCATTCTTGATGCTCTAGCAATCGGTGTTGAACAGATTAATTCAGATATACTGTGTAGCATCTTATTGCTGGACGATGATGGCAAACATTTTGTTAAAGGTATCGCGCCTAGCTTGCCCGACTTCTATAACGAAGCCATTAACGGCGTAGAAATTGGTTTTGGCGTTGGCTCCTGTGGGACTGCCGCTTTTACAGGAAAACAGGTCATCGTTGAGGACATTACTACACATCCTTATTGGACACCCATAAAAGTACTAGCCGCCAACGCTGGATTAGGTGCTTGTTGGTCTCAACCTATCTTCTCCTCACAAAATCAGGTGCTTGGGACTTTTGCCATTTATCATCGAACAGCACACAAACCAACACCATCAGATATTAGACTTATTGAGCAATCTGCCCGATTAGCCAGTCTGGCGATTGAGCGCAAACAGGCGGAATCAGCTCTCATTCGATCTGAATTAAAATTCCATTCACTCTATGATTTTACTTCAGATGCCTTGTTAATGTTGACGGAACAGGGACATTTCTTCGAATGCAATAGTGCAGCCATCAAGTTGTTTGGGTGTGCCACTCAGGAAGAGCTTTGTTCTTTTCATCCCGCCGAATTATCGCCATCTACACAATTGTGTGGTACTAATTCTATGACCTTAGCCAAGCACTATATTGCTACCGCCATGAAAAGTGACAATATAAGTTTTGAGTGGCTGCATAAGCGAGTCGACACGGGCCAAATTTTTATAGCGGAGGTCCTACTTAACACCATGTATTTAGATGGAAAATTGGTACTACAAACCACTGTTCGTGATATTACCTTACGCAAACAAAACGAAATTGAGCTACGTATTGCTGCTACTGCCTTTGAATCTCAAGAAGGAATACTCGTCACAGACACCAATAAGACTATTCTCCGTGTTAATAGCGCCTTCACGGCTATTACGGGTTTTATGCCTAAAGATGTTGTCGGTAAGACACCTCGGGTACTGCAATCGGGTAAACAGGGTGCCACTTTCTATGCCGCCATGTGGGAAAGCATCAATGCTACGGGAGCCTGGCAAGGTGAAATATGGAACCGACGCAAGAATGGTGAAGCCTTTCTAGAACATCTCACCATTACAGCCGTAAAAGACCCAAACGGCATTATTTCTAATTACGTTGCTACGATCACTGACATCACTTTACGCAAAGAGGCATTGGATAAAATTGAACGTCTGGCGTTCTATGATCCGTTGACTGGACTGCCTAATAGACGACTGCTTCAGAACCGGCTGACGCCAGCATTAATATCAAGTCATAGCAACAGTCTTCAAGGTGCGTTACTGTTTATTGACATGGATAATTTCAAGACCCTCAATGATACTCTCGGGCATGATATGGGAGACTTATTACTTAAACAGGTTGCACAGCGACTTGAGTATTGTGTGCGGAAAGGTGATACCGTGGCTCGCTTCGGTGGTGATGAGTTTGTAGTGATGCTGGAAAACCTGAGTAGTTTTACTCATGAAGCGATAACGCAGGCTAAAATTATTGGCAATAAAATCATGAATGCTTTGAATCTGCCTTATCGGCTTAATTTCCATGATTATCACAGCACACCCAGTATCGGCGTCACCTTATTTACGGGCCACGAACAATCGATCGAAGAGCTGTTGAAACAGGCTGATATTGCCATGTACCAAGCCAAAAGCTCTGGTCGTAATGCCCTGCGTTTTTTTGATCCGAAAATGCAAGCGTCCATTAATGCCCGCGCTTTACTGGAAGAAGAGTTGCGCTTGGCCATGAAAGAGCAACAATTTATCATTTATTTTCAGCCTCAAGTTCATCATAGCGGTCAAATTATTGGGGCAGAAGTCTTGATTCGTTGGCAACATCCCGAGCGTGGCCTGGTTTCTCCAGTTGAATTTATCCCCTTAGCTGAGGAGACCCGATTAATATTGCCTATCGGGGAGTGGGTGCTGAAAACAGCTTGTTCACAGCTTAAAATCTGGGAAGGAAATAAGCATACTCGTCACTTACAGTTAGCTGTTAATGTCAGTGCTCGGCAATTTCATCAGGCAGATTTTGTCGAACAAGTGTGCCAGATTCTGGAACTTAACGGCATTAATCCAAGCATGCTTAATCTGGAACTCACCGAAAGTTTAGTCCTTGATGATATAGATGACACTATATTCAAAATGAATGCGCTTCGAAAAATCGGTGTGAACTTTTCGATGGATGACTTTGGTACTGGCTATTCATCACTATCCAGCCTCAAAAAGCTTCCTCTGGATCAAGTTAAGATTGACCAGAGTTTCGTACGCGACCTCTCAATTGACCTGGATGACGCTATTATTGTAGAGACCGTCATAGCCATGGCTAACAAACTAAATATACAGGTTATCGCTGAGGGCGTGGAGACAGAAGCTCAGCGTACATTTTTAGAATTTAACGGCTGTCAGTATTATCAGGGCTATTTATTCAGTGAGCCACTACCTATTGAGCAGTTTGAATTGTTGCTGAAGAAAAACTTACGGTGACATATCTTTTTCACTTTCTCAATGATGTAATCGGATGACAGCAATTCAGAGCATGCAGTCGGCTTACGCGAGTTGGATTTTAGTGATTACTCGCTTTATACTTCAACTTCAACTGCAATCTATATTAAATGTTTCTGTTTTATTGAGTCTGATCGGCCCTTAATCGTATAGGTAGTGTGAGCAAGCCTCAGAGGGTACGCGCAGAGCTTGGAACCCCGCGCTTTGAATGCCTAGCTATTTCTGTGGCTCTTACAGCGATAAGACCGGGATTCTATTCGCTGGCTTCTGGTCTTAGAGGCTAAGGATTGGAGCTTCTAGCGCAAGCGGGCGGACTTCTTTTGCACGCACCCAGACTGTGGGTACACTCACTAAAAGCATCAATACCAGATTATGACAATTAACTAGGCCACTAGAACTCTGAGTGCTTTCCCTAGAACATCGGATGCCTTACCTAGAGCTTCGGCTGCTTAACCCAAGACATCTGGCGCACTACCTGGAACCTTCAGTGCTTACCCTGGGATATTAAGCCTCTGCGTTAGGACATCGGCTGCACTCTATAGAACCTTAAGGAACGACCCTGGGAGAGAAACTGTTTTTGTAGTGGATTGATTCATCATCATGGGTTTATAGCGAATTCATTGTCAGTATTAGAGTTCTTTAATGTATCAAGTCATTAACGACTCGCTCAAGCGTATCCTTAAAAGCCTTAAGACTTGGCATTGATTCAGCCAAGACACTATCAAAAGGATTATTATCAAGCCATTCGCAAAGTTCATCAGCAGATTTATGCCCACCTAATGCCTTATCTAGTTTTTTCTTTGGATGGTTTGGAGAAGCTTGATTACCGGGCAAATCCTCAAGTTGAGCACAATTCTGATAGGCTTGATGCTGTGCTGCACAGAGTAACCATGCTTCAGAAGTCGGTTTTGGCAACATGGGCACACTCATTCAATCGCTTCCAAAGAGTCCGTACTGATCGACTGTGGCTGTCTGCCCCGTCGGGTTTGTCACCGGCTAAACTCATCCGCCCACGAATAGGACACAAAGACCTTGATTGATTCAGACATGCCACCTCTCATTTAACTGCCACTGTATAAAACACCACCGTAGCCCTTCCCTGTTGATAGTTCAATGACTGGCGTCATCAGCATAACAGCCGCCTTGAATGCTGTAAGTCATTTCACACATACTGCCCTGCACACCACGCAGATGACCATGCCCACTGAAAATTATAGCCTCCTAACCAGCCCGTGACATCCACCACCTCACCGATAAAATACAAACCGGGGACTTGCTTGCTTGCCATTGTTTTAGATGACAAGGCATTACAGTCAATACCACCTATGGTCACTTCAGCCGTCCGATAGCCTTCTGTACCATTCGGTTTTATCGTCCATTGATGTAATTGACTGGCCACCTGCTGAATATGTCGATCAGGTAAATCAGGCATGGGCAGATTCAGTAAGTCTTCCGGGATTAAACAAGTCACCAGGCGTTTAGGTAAATGATGATCCAGAATAGTTTTTAAACTACTCTTCACTTTCTGTTGTCGGGTTTCCTTTAAAAGGCTTTCTACATCAATATCAGGCAACAAATTAATTTCTATAAACTCGCCTGCTAGCCAATAGGAGGATATCTGTAATATCGCCGGGCCACTTAAACCCCGATGCGTAAACAATACGTTTTCTTTAAATTGCTGACGCTGATTACCAACTATACACGGCACGGCAATGCCGGATAGTGCAGCAAATTGCTCTTTATCACTGGGTTGTAAGGTTAAAGGCACCAAGCCCGCCCGAGTGGGAACCACCGGAATCCCAAACTGCTGTGCAATTTTATAACCCAATGGCGTTGCCCCCATTTTAGGAATCGATAAGCCTCCGGTGGCTACCACTAAAGACTGACTCTTATAAACACCCTGAGCTGTGTTAAGCTGAAATCGCTCAGCGCTTAAGGCAATCGAATCTATCGTGGTATTCAACTGAATAATAATCCCAGCGGCTGCACATTCTTGCAACAAAAGCCCCAAAATATCTTTAGCACTGTCATTACAAAATAACTGCCCATGCTCCCGTTCATGAAATGGAATTTGATACTTAGTGATTAATGCTAAAAAATCCCACTGTGTGTAACGACTGAGAGCCGATTTACAGAAGTGAGGATTATTGGACAAATAATGACTCGGTTCAACTGTAAAATTTGTAAAATTACACCGCCCTCCTCCAGACATCAAGATCTTTTTCCCGGCTCTATTGGCATGATCCAGTACCAGCACTTTTCTGCCACGTTTGCCTGCTTCGATGGCGCACATTAAACCAGAGGCGCCTGCCCCGATGATAATGACATCAACGTCCATCATAATTATAGCTACTCAAAAGATTACCACACAGTCCAATAAATTTAATACACTAACTCGAAACAACTTAATCAGGTGAGTATTATGTATTTTGTACCTTAAATTGATAATTATAATGGTTTTATCTCTTGAAGTGGCTTAAGCTGATACCCTGTAAGGCAAATAGAGACCCCTAAACCAGTAATACCACCCAGTAAACCGACTATTTGTATAATTAACCTTTCACTAACTATCACTCGATAATGAAAGCATGTTTTAAAAATATAGGGATTGTAGGAAAACCCAGCAATCCAGAAATAACTGAGACCCTATCAGCACTGTATTCCTACCTGAAACAAGAACAATATAACATCTATGTCGCTGAAGACAGTGCCCAGTTCATACCCAATCAAGCGGTTACTGCCTATCCATTAGACAGATTAGGACAGTATTGTGATTTGGTGATTGCAGTCGGCGGAGATGGTACATTCTTAGCTGCGGCTAGAGCCATTGTTGATTACAGCATTCCATTAATCGGAATCAATCTGGGGCGCTTAGGATTTTTAGTGGATATCTCCCCAAATGAGCTGCCCGCCAAATTACATCGGATGCTGCAAGGACATTATACTGAAGAAAAACGCTACTTATTACGTGCCAAAATTATCCGTGACAATCAGGTTATCCATGAAGAAACAGCCGTCAACGAAGTCGCTATTCTACGTTGGGTTACTCCCAGCATGATTGAAATTGTGACAAAAATTAATGGCGTATTTTTAAATTCACAACGCTCTGATGGCTTAATTATATCAACGCCAACTGGTTCTACGGCTTATTCCCTATCGGCGGGGGGACCTATTTTATATCCATCCTTAAATGCGCTTGTTTTAGTACCACTTAATCCTCACACTTTATCAAATCGTCCGATCGTAATTCACGATTCTGCAGAAATTGAAATTAGCTTTTTACAAACCAAACAAATTAACGCTTTGGTAACTTGTGATCATATTGAAATTCCGGATGTATTGATCAGTGATAAAATTTTGATAAAGAAAGATCCATTACCTATTAGAATTCTTCATCCTGAAGACCATGATTTCTTTCAAATCCTCAGAAACAAATTAAATTGGAGCAGTGGTTACCACAGTTAACGCTATGTTATTAAATCTAACTATCATTGACCTTGCAGTCGTTAAATCTTTAAACCTCGACCTCGACAAAGGGATGTCCGTATTAACGGGCGAAACTGGCGCAGGTAAATCTATCCTGTTAACCGCTCTCGGTCTTGCTCTGGGAGATAGAGCCGACTCGGGTTATGTTCGCCCTGAAAGTAAACGGGCCGAAGTTAATCTTGAATTTGATTTAAGTTATGCTCCCAAGGTTCAGAAATGGCTAATAGATCGTGAACTCGATGATGAGCAACAATGTTTAATTCGTCGGATTATCAATCAGGATGGCCGCTCTAAAGCCTATATTAATAATCGTCCGGTTACCTTACCTTTTTTACAGGAACTCAGTGCTCAACTGGTAGAAATTCATGGTCAACATGCCCATTTGACACTACTTAACAGTGATGAGCAACGCCGTCTATTAGATGCTTTTGCTAAAGACCAGGTGCTATTAGATCAAGTCAATACCTGTTGTAAAGAATGGCAACTTGCACAAAAAGAGTTAGCGAATCTGATTAAGGCCAGTACTGATCAATCCGAACGTGAGGAATTATTACGTTACCAAATTGAAGAATTACAGCAACTGGATTTAGCAAATTTTAATTATGCGGCTCTATTAGAAGAACACAGTAAACAAGCTAACCTAGGGCAGATATTAAGCACAGGACAAGCCCAGGTTGATATCTTGTATGAGAGTGACCATGACTCTGTTAACCAGTTATTGAATCATTGCATCCATGACTTGACCCATCTGGCTCGATTTGCACCCGAATTGACAGAGATTTGTAACCTCCTGACAGAGGCACAAATTCAAACCGAAGAAGCGGCGATACAATTAAGACGCTTTTTAAAGTCTCAAGAAGTCGACCCGCAACGCTTGGACGCGATTGAAAGCCAAATGGGCGTTATTCAAAATTTAAGCAGAAAACATCACATCAGTCCAAATGAACTACCTGAGTTGGTTGATAAATTAGAAGCCGAGCTGGATAAATTAACCCATAGTGGCGAACGTATTGAGATATTAACAACTAATACCGCTAAACTTTTAACTCAATATCATCAATTGGCAGCACAACTAACAGAGCAGCGGCGCTTGGCCGGTCTAAGATTGCAAATACAAATATCTGATATGATCAAGGAACTGGGTATGCTACAGGGTGAGTTTGTGGTCTCGTTAACAGATTTAGCAAGTGACACACCCAAACTGAATGGTAAAGATAAAATTGAATTCTTAATCAGCGCCAACCCCGGCTTACCCCCTAAATCCCTGGCTAAAGTCGCCTCAGGTGGAGAATTATCGCGCATTAGTTTAGCTATTCAGGTAACGACTTCTAACGATAGAACCACACCTACCCTTATATTTGATGAAGTGGATTCGGGCATTGGTGGAGGCGTTGCTGAAATTGTCGGGCAAAAACTAAGGAGCTTGAGCCTTAATCGACAAGTCATGTGTGTAACTCACTTACCGCAGGTAGCTGCACAAGCTCATCACCATCTCTACGTAGAAAAAAATAACAAAACAGATATAACTTCTTCGAATGTCCGCTTATTGACTGAAAATGAGCGCATAGAAGAAATTGCCCGCATGTTAGGTGGTGTGACAATCACAGCGAATACCCTGGCTCATGCAAAAGAGATGTTATATCAATCGAGATCAGAAGGTAAAGAGACACGAAGCTGAAGAGATAGGGGAAAAAAGCCGAGCAGTAAAACTACCCGGCTTTTTTGTATTCAAGTAAAAACTATTTACTTGTTTTTCTTGGCGTTACGTTCGTTAACTTCTTTAATTACTTCGTCAGCTACGTTCTTTGGACAAGGTAAGTAGTGTGAGAATTCCATAGAGAATTGTCCACGACCTGAAGTCATTGTACGTAAATCACCGATATAACCAAACATTTCACTCAATGGTACGTCAGATTTAATACGTACACCGGTTACACCTGGATCTTGTGATTTGATCATACCACGACGACGATTAAGATCGCCGATCACATCACCGACATGATCAGAAGGCGTAAAGGTATCTACCGCCATAATAGGCTCAATTAATTGTGGACCCGCTTTTGGAATAGATTGACGGAACGCGGCTTTAGCGGCAATTTCGAAAGCAATCGCAGACGAGTCAACTGCGTGGAACGCACCGTCAGTCAAGATAACTTTAAAGTCTAAACAAGGGAAGCCTGCAAGCACACCTTTGTCCAACATGCTCTTAAAGCCTTTTTCAACAGCCGGCCAGTATTCACGGGGTACGTTACCACCCGTAACCGCTGATTCAAATACGAAACCAGAACCTGGCTCACCGGGTTGAATAATGTAGTTAATTTTACCGTATTGACCTGAACCACCTGATTGTTTCTTATGGGTGTATTCATCTTCAACCGACTTGGTAATCGTTTCGCGGTAAGCTACTTGAGGTTTACCAACGATAACGTCAACACCATGTGTACGTCTTAAGATATCAACCTTAATATCAAGATGTAACTCACCCATCCCTTTCAGAATAGTTTCGCCGCTGTCTTCATCCGTTTCAACATGGAAAGAAGGATCTTCCTGGATCATTTTACCCAGTGCGATACCCATCTTTTCAGAAGCACCTTTATCTTTAGGCGATATAGCCAAAGAGATAACGGGGTCAGGGAATACCATCGGTTCTAATGTTGCAGGGAATTTAGGATCACATAAGGTGTGACCTGTCTGCACGTTCTTCATACCCAATACAGCAACAATATCACCTGCTTGTGCAGATTCTAATTCGTTACGTGCATCCGCATGCATTTCAACGATACGACCAATACGCTCTGTTTTACCTGTGAATGTATTGAGTACAGACGTACCTTTTTCTAATTTACCAGAGTAAATACGCAAGAAAGTTAACGCACCAAAACGATCGTCCATAATTTTGAACGCTAAAGCACGCAAGGGTTTGTCCGCATCAACAATCGCAAATTTACCGGTTGGGTTACCTTCCAAATCAACTTCAGGTTGTGGATTAACTTCAGTTGGGCAAGGCAAGTAATCAATAACACCGTCAAGAACCAACTGTACGCCTTTGTTTTTGAAAGACGAACCGCAGAAAGTCGGGAAGAAGTCAAGGTGAATGGTACCTTTACGTAAACAACGTTTTAAGGTTTCAACATCTGGTGTTTCACCTTCCAGATACGCTTCCATCACGTCATCAAATTGATCAGCCACTTGGTCAATCAATCTTTCACGCCATTCTTTTGCTTTTTCGACTAAATCAGCTGGAATATCTTCAATAACGTAGTTCATTGGATCGCCAGAGTTATCCCAGATCCATGCTTTTTCAGTTAATAAATCAACCACGCCAACAAATTCATCTTCCGTACCAATCGGTAAAGTCATGACCACAGGCACTGCGCCCAATACTTCTTCCACTTGTTTAACAACACGGTAGAAGTCTGCACCGATACGGTCTAATTTGTTGATATAGATAACACGCGCAACTTTAGAGTCATTCGCATAACGCCAGTTGGTTTCTGATTGAGGTTCTACACCGCCTGAACCGCAAAATACGCCGATACCGCCGTCTAATACCTTTAATGAACGATACACTTCGATTGTAAAATCAACGTGACCAGGAGTATCTATAATGTTAAAACGGTGGTCTTTCCAGAAACAGGTCGTTGCCGCTGACTGAATGGTAATGCCGCGCTCACGCTCTTGATCCATAAAGTCAGTGGTGGTTTCACCATCATGAACCTCACCGATTTTATGGATTTTACCGGTAAGCTTTAAAATCCGCTCGGTAGTGGTTGTTTTACCAGCATCAACGTGAGCGAAGATACCAATGTTTCTGTAAAGCGCTAAATCTGTCATGTTTTTACTCTAAAGTTGGACATATAAAAAACTTTTTGGTGACCTCACTTGAGTATTAACTCAGGAGGGTTCGTACTGGTGACTAGTCCAGCTTCGAAAGCCGCCTATTTTAACCTACAAATGAGACAAAAATACAGGAAAACCCTTACGTTATATTAAGAGCCTATAAAATAAAAGATTTTATCTTCTTATTTATTCAAAAAATCTTACATAAGAGCAAGAATTTGACTTAATATTTTGCCATTTGTCGCCAGGATTTGCTTGGGGAAAATGCCTTCATTACCCTTGAAATCTGTGACTGTTGCACCAGCTTCTTTAGCTATTAAAGCACCGGCTGCAACATCATACAGATTTAATTCTTGTTCCCAAAAGGCATCAACCTGTCCATCGGCAACCAGGCACAAATCCATCGCAGCAGAACCAAAGCGACGCTGTCCGGTTGTGTGTTGAGCAATTCTGCCAAAACGAGCCAGATTATTATCGGTTAAATAAGATCGCAAACAGGCAAATCCCGTTGCTACCATTGCATCTTCTAAATCACTTTCGTCTGAAACCCGGATTGCCAGACCATTTTTAAACGCCCCTTTACCCAGTGCTGCACAGTAATAATCATTGAGAGCTGGCGCATAGACTGCACCTATCACTATTTCATTATTGAGTTCAAGCGCCACACTAATAGACCAAAAGTATTGTCCTCTTGAAAAAGAATGCGTTCCGTCAATAGGATCTACAATCCAACGATTGGTTTGATTAGCTGACTGGCCACTTTCTTCACCCCAAAAACCAAACTCTGGATAGCTTGCTGTCAATGTTTTCTTTAAGAAAGCTTCTACCGCAATATCTGCGGCCGTCACAAAGTCTCTTGGGCTCTTTTTATCAAGCCCGACATGTTTTAAATCTTTAAAATACGATAAGGCAATAACCCCTGCTTCTCGGACTACACTTTCCAGCTCTGCAAGTGAAATGGACATCTATAAATAACCTTCTACAATGAAAACCAATAATTATACTGCAAACACACTAAGAGAAACGTTATCTACTGAGATACCACTCAACTGTTTTAACGATTCCTGTTTCAAAGTTTTCATCTGCTTTCCAACCCAGTTCCGTTTCAATTTTAGTCGCATCAATCGCATAACGCCTATCGTGCCCAGCCCGGTCTTCGACATATTGTAGCTGCTCTTTATAACTCCCTTCCGCTTTGGGATGTAAAGTATCTAAAATTTCACAGACCTTATCGGCAATATAATTATTGTTGCGCTCATTACGACCGCCAATATTATAAACTTCACCGACCTGACCTTTGTGGTACACCAGCGCAATGCCTTTACAATGATCTAGCACATATAACCAATCACGGATATTTTTACCATCCCCATAGATTGGGATAGCCTCATTTCCAATCGCTTTACGAATAATGGTAGGAATCAATTTTTCATTATGCTGTTTAGGACCATAATTATTTGAACAGTTAGTTATCACCGTATTCATGCCATAGGTATGAAAATAACTGCGCACGATTAAATCGCTGCCTGCTTTACTGGCTGAATAGGGCGAATTGGGGGCATAAGGTGTCGTTTCAGTAAATAAACCTGTCTCACCCAATGTGCCATACACTTCATCTGTCGAGATATGATGAAAGCGACAGGCTTCATAGCCGGGCTTAAAGACAAACGACTTTTCCATCCAGTATTTATAGGCGACATCAATCAGGGTAAAGGTCCCAATCACATTGGTTTGTACAAAGACACCGGGATTCTTAATCGAATTATCAACATGGCTCTCAGCGGCAAAATGGATAACACCACGAATATCATACTCAGTAAATAATCGTTCTAATAAGCCACGATCACAAATATCCCCTTGCACAAAGGTGTATCGCTCGTGTTCAGCGACTTCTTTGAGATTATCTAAATTACCGGCATAGGTCAGTAAATCAAGATTAATAATATGATAGTCAGGATACTGTTCCAAATAATACGGAACAAAGTTACTGCCAATAAAGCCGGCACAACCGGTCACTAATAGAGATGTCATTATTTATTTCCGTTTAAGTGATCAAGACAGTCTTTTAAGCTGTCCTTCCAGTAAGGAATGGTTAAATCAAAGCGTTGTTTAATTTTTGCTTTATTCAGCAAGCTGTAGTGCGGACGCGTGGCAGGTGTTGGATAATCCTTGGTCTCAATGGGCTTAATATGGCAGTTTATGCCCGAATATTCAAAGATAGCTTTGGCAAAGTCATACCAACTGCAAACACCTTCGTTACTAAAGTGATAAATCTCCGGTTCCTTCAGCGCTTCTAAAGCGGGATGTTTGATGATAAGCAGAATAGCCAGAGCTAGATCACGTGCTGACGTCGGCGTTCCCACTTGATCATAAATAACCCCAAGCTCTGCTCGCTCTTTCCCTAAACGTAACATCGTCTTAACAAAATTATTACCAAACTGGGAATAAACCCAAGAGGTTCTAATAATAAGAGTTTTGGGCGCACCTACTGCTAACACAGCCTGTTCGCCTTCAAGCTTGGTCTGTCCATAAACGCTCTGTGGCTGCACAGGATCGGATTCGACATAAGGCTTAAAGTTCTTACCATTAAAAACATAATCAGTAGAGATATGTATCAGCGCACTGTGATTCTTTTTAGCGACATTCGCCAAGGTTGCAACTGCCGTGGCATTAATAACATTTGCCAATTCAGGTTCCGACTCCGCTTTATCGACTGCCGTATACGCGGCACAGTTAATAATTGCATCAAAGTGTTTACCAACAAACCAGGCCTCTATGGACAAGGGATCACCAAAATCCAATTCTTTTCGAGTGACAAAAGTAAACGTCAATGAATTTTCAAATGCACTTAATTGATAAAGTTCACTACCGAGCTGTCCATTTGCACCAGTAACCAGTATGGATTTAGACATAAAGTGGACTCGCAAAATCAAATACTTCAGCTTTCTCAAGCGATGGTTGACGCAGGTCTTTGGCTGATAGTTGCAACTGTTGTTTATCTACTATCCAATTGATACCGATAGCCGGATCATCAAATGCCAAGCCCCGATCATTTTCTGGCGAGTAATAGTTATCGACCTTGTAAGCAAATATGGTGTCATTTTCCAACACTACAAAACCATGTGCAAATCCCCTCGGTATAAACATCTGTCGCTTATCGTGTTCAGACAGTTCAACGCTAACGTGCTGACCAAAGGTAGGGCTACCGGCTCTTATGTCCACCGCCACATCCAGCACTTTACCCTTAATTACCCGCACTAACTTGGTTTGTGAGGCAGGGGCCAGTTGATAATGCAAGCCTCTTAAAACGCCTAGACTGGATTTTGATTCATTATCCTGAACAAAGTTAACTGAAAAACCTAAAAAGTCTTCTAATTTATCCTGACGAAAGGTTTCGACAAAGTAACCGCGTTCATCACCAAAAACTGTGGGTTCAATGATGATAACATCGGGAATAGCGGTTCTAATAAAGTTCATTGACGTCAACCTCTTCACCTGCACGGCGCAACAAATATTGACCATATTGATTCTTTAACAACGGCTGAGCCAGGTTGATTAATTGTGCTTTAGAGATATAGCCCATTTCATAAGCAATCTCTTCAATACAGGCAACTTTTAAACCCTGCCTCTTTTCAATCGTTTGAATAAAATTAGAAGCATCTAATAAAGACTCATGAGTTCCCGTATCCAACCAGGCAAATCCACGCCCCATTAATTCAACCTTTAAATTCCCTTGTTCGAGATAAGTTTGATTAACCGTCGTAATTTCTAACTCACCGCGTGCAGAAGGTTTAATATTCCTGGCAATCTCAACGACGGAGTTGGGGTAAAAATACAACCCGACTACGGCATAATTACTTTTTGGTTTTACCGGCTTTTCTTCAATGGATAGTACGGTCCCTTCCGCATCAAACTCAGCAACACCGTATTGGTCAGGATCTTTAACATGATAGCCGAATACGGTAGCTTTTTTCTGCTCAGTCACATTGGCTACTGCCTGATTCAGCATAGCGACCAAGCCGTGACCGTAAAAGATATTGTCACCCAGCACCATACACACATCATCATCACCAATAAAATCTGCGCCCAGTATAAAGGCTTGCGCTAAACCATCCGGTGAGGGTTGTTCTATATAGGACAATGAAAGGCCAATATCAGAGCCATCGCCTAATAACTCTTCAAAGCGAGGTAAATCCTTAGGTGTTGAAATAATCAGAATTTCCGTAATACCCGACAGCATTAAAGCGGATAACGGATAATAAATCATGGGTTTGTCATAGATCGGTGTTAACTGCTTGCTAACACCTTTGGTAATAGGATAAAGCCTGGTCCCACTGCCGCCTGCTAAAATAATGCCTTTCATAAATGTATCCTAATGAACTTAAGAGAATTCTCAGCTAATGTTAACCATAGAATGAGAAGATGCAAAGTTTAAACAAATCTCCAGCAAACTTTCCCAAGGATCCCCCGCTTGCTGCCCTTTAATTTGCCTATCTGCGATAGCACTTGCCACCAATATATGATTCAAATCACGATCACTCAACCTTTTTAAAGCCTGACTGATCAATAACTTGCGCTTATCCCAGATGTTATGGTTTTTGAATAGCGTGTCTTGATTTTGTCCTTGAGCCATCGCCAGTTTTAGCTTGATTAAAAGTCTGGCATCTCTCGTCAACGCCCATAACACAATGGGGGCCGCTGTCCCTTCAGATCGTAAACCAGACAAGACCTTAATAATACGACTGACGTTTGCAGATAACACCGTATCCATGAGTTTAAACACATCATATCTTGAGCTATCAGCCACCACATCATTAATCTGCTGAACACTCAGACTCCCAGCACCATAAAGGACATAAAGCTTTTCAATCTCCTGTGCAGCGGCTAACAAATTTCCTTCAATTCGAGCAGCTAAAAGCTGTATACCGTCGAGCTGAACTACCAAGCCCCGGAACTGCATTCTATTCTGTATCCATCGAATCAAGTCCTGCCCTTCCAATGGCCACACCTGAATCACCAAACCCTGCTTATCTAAGGTCTCAACCCAACGACTCTTTAAAGCTTTACTATCTATTTTTCCTGCAGTAATCAGTAATATTGTATCCTCAGATATACGGTCACAATAATCGATTAATGCTTTAGAACCCTCTACTCCTGGAGTCCCCGAAGGCAATCTCAAATCAATGATCTTTTTATCTGCAAAAATAGATAATGAATCTGCCATAAAGGCTAACTGATTCCATTCGAACCCCGTCTCAACAGACACTATTTCACGGTTGTCATAACCATTTTTTCTGGCTGCTTTCCTTATCTCATCGGCTAATTCACCTAACTGTAATGGCTCATCACCCGTTATAAAATAAACAGGCATCAAACCTTTTTGCAATACACCGGTCAATTGCTCAGGTTTGATGCGCATCTTATTTAGAGCTGGCGTCTAAGGCAACTTTAGCGCCGCCTACGATTGATCGCACTGCCTGTTGGTACATTTCATGTCGGATGATTTGCTCTTCGTTGTCTTTAGCGATAACAGCCTGCTGATTATTATAATATTCCCGTTTAATACTCAGTGGCTGTCTAGCCATTAAGATCTTATTTTTAGAATCGACAAGCTCATACTCAAGGTTATAATCCAATTCAAAATCATTGGCCACACCACTCGAACTGAGAGACAAGACCCGACGGTCGTTGTTTTCATTATATATTCTAATAATTAAACTGGCATTCTCGGAAGAGTTAGCAACTGGAATCGATGATATCTTCATAGATGTATTAAATTGTTCTTGTAACTGAGGCGACGCACTCTCTAAGTAGATACTTTTTAAACCCGTAGGCAAAGTTAATGGCCCACGCAAATGATAGCCACACGCACTTAAAAGTAACATCATCATCAAAAGAACTGTCTTTTTTACCTGCACAAACCACTCCATAACACTATCGATTGTTGGTAAATACTTGCCAACAAAATATTTTAATAAACAACCTAGCCATCCTGCTACTCTGATTTTAGACTACTATATTGACAAGTTTATTAGGAACAACAATCACCTTTCTAATCGTTTTTCCATCAATAAATCGAATAGCTTGCTCATCGCTCAACGCCAGTGCTTGTATTTCTTCTGAAGAGGCCTGGGCAGAAACAGAGATTTTACCGCGTAGCTTACCGTTAACCTGTACCACCAACTCTATAGAATCCTGCTCTAAAGCGGATTCATCGACTTGAGGCCAGCTTGCAGTAACCAATGCTTCCTGATGACCTAAATCTGACCACAATTGATGACAAATATGTGGCACCATTGGCGCCAACATTAAAACGATGGCTTCGAGCGCTTCTTGACGGATTGCTTTAGCGTTATCCGAATCATCAGTAAACTTTGATAGCGTATTAACCAGCTCCATATTAGCTGCAATAGCCGTATTAAAAATAATACGAACACCCATATCATGAGTCACCTTTTGAAGCGTTTGATGAACCTGACGGCGAACCGCTTGCTGCTCTTCAGTTAAGGTTGACTTATCAAGAGCAACCGAAGAACCACCTGCCTCATTATGTAAGTAGGCTTGTCTCCACAGTCTTTTCAAAAATCTGAATGCACCTTCAACACCACTATCAGACCACTCCAACGATTGCTCTGGAGGAGCTGCAAACATAACAAACAGCCGAACGGTATCTGCACCGTATTGAGCGATTAACTCTTGAGGGTCAACGGTATTGCCTTTAGACTTAGACATTTTACTGCCGTCTTTTAAAACCATACCTTGCGTTAATAAGCGCTTGAACGGTTCATCGCAAACAACTAGGCCTTCATCTCGTAGTAACTTAGTGTAAAAACGTGCGTACAGCAAATGCAGAATCGCATGTTCAATACCGCCAATGTAGTGATCAACCGGCAACCAGTATTTGGCACTTTCATCCAGCATACTCTCTGCTTTACTACTCGCAAATCGGGCAAAATACCAGGAAGACTCCATAAAGGTATCAAAAGTATCTGTTTCACGTTGCGCTGGTTTACCACAACAAGGACAATCTACTTTTGAAAAAGTAGGATGCGCAACCAAAGGCGATTGAGAGCCGTCTAAAACAACATCTCTAGGTAATGTGACCGGTAAATCTTTTTCTGGCACTGGCACAGTGCCACAATCGTCACAATAAATAACCGGAATGGGTGCACCCCAGTAACGTTGACGAGAAACACCCCAGTCACGTAGACGGAAATTAACCTTACGAATGCCTTTTTCAGCCTTTTCTAAGGCTTCAGAAATAGCAACAAATGCTTGCTCTGAGGTTAAGCCATCAAATTCACCTGAATGACCTAAAACACCTTTAGTAGTATAAGCCTGTTCTGAGCAGTCATCGGCACCACCGTCTTTAGAGAAAATCACTTGCTTGATAGCAATGCCATATTTATTGGCAAATTCAAAGTCACGTTGATCATGAGCTGGAACAGCCATCACCGCTCCCGTGCCATAGCCCATTAGGACAAAGTTGGCGATCCAAACAGGAACTGACTCACCGGTAATCGGATGCAAGGCTTTAATGCCTGAATCAATCCCTCGCTTTTCCATGGTTTCCATAGCCGCTTCTGAGGTTTCCATGGTCTTGCATTCTTCAATGAAACTTGCAATTGCAGGATTACCTTCTGATGCTTTTAACGCTAAAGGGTGTTCAGCGGCAACGGCTAAATACGTAACCCCCATAAGCGTATCTGGGCGTGTCGTATAAATGCGTAAGGGTTGTGATAACTCAGGCACCTGAAAATCCATTTCAACCCCTTCAGAACGGCCAATCCAATTGGCTTGCATCGTCTTAACTTGTTCAGGCCAACCGTCAAGCGTTTCTAATGAGGTCAGTAATTCATCGGCATAAGCCGTAATTTTTAAAAACCATTGCGCAATTTCTTTACGTTCAACTTTAGTATCACAACGCCAACAGCAACCATCAATCACCTGTTCATTTGCAAGAACAGTCATATCATTCGGACACCAGTTAACCGGAGCAGTCTTTTTGTAAACTAAACCTTTATCCAATAACTTAAGGAAAAACCATTGTTCCCATTTGTAATAGCTTGGGTCACAGGTAGCAACTTCACGACTCCAGTCATAACCAAAGCCCAATTGCTTGAGCTGATCACGCATGTAATCGATATTTTGATAAGTCCAATCAGCCGGATGCACGCCATGTTGCATGGCCGCATTTTCGGCGGGCAAACCAAACGCATCCCAGCCCATGGGTTGCATAACATTTTTTCCTAGCATCCGCTGGTAACGGCTAATGACATCACCAATGGTGTAATTACGTACGTGCCCCATGTGCAATCGACCACTGGGATAAGGAAACATGGATAAGCAATAATACTTTTCCTGCGTAGAA
>SESC01000087.1_pt1 | contig 38861 bp, 38 predicted proteins | sample 3171431 | NCBI WGS metagenome assembly SESC01 (sample SAMN06051868, study PRJNA518727) | freshwater metagenome | biome: subpolar coniferous forest; feature: holomictic lake; material: water; isolation source: holomictic Lake 227, 8 m depth | place: Canada: near Kenora, Ontario | collected... | reverse complement strand
TTACCAGACTCTCTCCGACTAATACTGCCAATGCATACAATTGCAAAAATAGTGGAGTCATAATCAAGAATCGTGACCTTATCTAAACGAGGGCAATAATCCCGTGTTTACAGTGGCGATAAAACGTAAAGCTTTAGCGGTACAATAACCAATCCAGAGTACTCATCTAATATCGATTTAATTTTTTAAACAAGCTGACTCATGCTAAGTAAAATCAAAACTATCTGGCGTATCTTACGAAGGCTTTCAGGTGATGATGCCTATGAACGCTACTTAATACATTATGAGCGTCATCATGCTCATAATCACCCTGACTTATTCGGTCATGACGATTGCCAGGCTCCCTTAAGTAAAGCCGAATTCTATAAACAATGGCAAGATGAAAAATGGAAGGGTATTAAGCGCTGCTGTTAACGAAAATCTGACTTAATGATCATCGATTATTTAATTATCGGCCAAGGCCTTGCAGGAAGCCTGCTCGCATGGGAACTGATACAACGAAACTGTAAAGTACTGGTTATTGATAACGGCCAGGAAAATGCCTCACAAGTAGCCGCAGGATTAATTAATCCTGTCACAGGGATGCGCTTTGTAAAGTCCGCAGAGATAGATTTATTATTACCTACCGCTAAAGCCTATTACACACAACTAAGCCAGACCTTCCAGCAGCCTTTTTATATAGAAAAGCCGATGCTGAGGCTGTTTCTCAAAGAAGCGGAATTAACACACTGCCTTAAACGGCTACAGGATAAGCACTATCAAGACTATTTGACGGCAATCACGCCATCAAACCCTAACCGGAAAGAACCTATTGCGAGCTTTGGCCTTGTCGAGCAAAAACAAACCGGCTATTTATTAACGCGAAACCTGTTAAGCCACCTTAAAGATTTCTTTATCGCTAACGGTAGCTATCGGCAAGCTGTGTTTAACTATCAAGACATTCAGTTAACACCCTCACTCGCTTGGCAAGCTGTTTACCCGAAAAAAATCATTTTCTGCGAAGGGTATCAGGCAGCACAAAATCCCTGGTTCTACTGGCTACCTTTTCAATTAGCCAAGGGTGAAATAGTAACACTTGAATATCAGGGAGAACTGGCCGATAAAATCCTTAACTTTGGACACTGGTTGATCCCATTAGATAACCAGACTCTTCGCATTGGAGCCACTTTCGACAGAACCCACATAAACAGACAAGTCACTCCAAGTGCTCAAGAGGAGCTATTAAAATCATTGGCGAGTGTATTACCCTCCCTTTCAACAAAAACACTTGATCATCAAGCCAATGTTCGTCCCTGTACTTTAGATAAACAGCCCTTTATTGGTGAACATCCAAACCATCCCTACTTAGCCATCTTTAATGGCTTTGGCGCTAAAGGCAGCTTGCAAATACCCTGGTATTGCCAACAATTTGCCGATAGTTTATTAAACAACCACCCAGCCCCCTCCTCTATCCAACGTTATTATGCAACGCATTTCACTGGTTAATAGTGCCCATCATTTTATAAAAGAACATCTTCATCCCGGTGATATTGCCATTGATGCAACGGTAGGCAATGGTCACGATACTTTATTTCTCGCACATCAGGTTGGCCCTTCAGGCTTGGTTTTTGGCTTCGACATTCAACCGGCTGCCATTGAAGCCACTCAACTAAAATTTCGCTTGGCCGGCATGGATAACTTAACACTCATAGAAGCCAGTCATGCCACTATGAGTGACCAGATACCTCACCCGTATCATGGCAAGATTAACGCAATCATGTTTAATCTCGGCTATTTACCGGGTGGTAATAAAACCATCATCACCCGCAGTGACTCTACCCTGACCGCGTTAACTAACGCCTGTCAACTTCTATCAGATAATGGGATTATCACCATTATGGCGTATCCTGGACATACTGGCGGCGACTTGGAAACAGACAGCGTAAGCACTTGGTGCGAACACTTAGACAAACAACATTTTACCAGCCATCAAGTTCCAAACCCGGAAGATAAGCCCACAGCTCCAAAACTTTTTATCATTCAAAAACACACTTAATCCGACTAATCAAAAAACAATCTGCTATTATTTCGCGCCTTTTAATTAATTTGAATCAATCTATCAATCAGGAAAAGCATGTCAGAATTTAATAATGTTACTATCGTAAAAAAAGCCAATGTTTACTTCGATGGCAAAGTCAGTAGTCGTACCATCCGTTTTGCAGACGGTTCGTTAAAAACACTGGGCTTTATGTTGCCGGGTGAATATCTTTTCAACACAGCTGCCCCAGAATTAATGGAAATTATTGACGGTGATCTTGAGGTTTTATTGCCAGGCTCTGACCAATGGCAAAAAGTAGTCGGTGGGCAATCATTTGATGTACCAGCTAATTCAGCTTTCACCGTAAAAATTAATACAGCCACAGACTATTGCTGCTCTTTTATCAACGAATAAAATGAAAAAAGTCGCCATCTTTGTCGATGTGCAAAACATTTATTACACCACTAAGCAAAGTTATCAACGACACTTTAACTACAGTGCCTTCTGGGCTCAGGCAACAGCCAATAGAATAGTTGTTGGTGCCTTTGCTTATGCCATTGACAAAGGTGACAAGAAGCAGCAGGGGTTTCAGAACATACTTCGCCATATAGGTTTTGAGGTTAAACTTAAACCCTATATTCAGCGTAGTGATGGTTCAGCGAAAGGTGATTGGGATGTAGGCATTACCCTGGATGTTATCGAATATTCGAGCAAATCGGACATCATTATCCTTTTATCGGGTGATGGTGATTTCGATTTACTGCTTAATAAAGTTAACCAAACTTACCCAGTTAGTACTGAGGTTTACGGCGTTCTATCATTCACAGCCCCGTCACTGATTAACTCAGCTAATCGCTTTATAGAAATCGATAGCAAACTGTTGCTCTAAGCAATAGCTGACACATAAAAAAACCGGATTCCAAAAAGCTGAAATCCGGTTTTTTAAGACAGAAATATAACTAATTATTTCTTGATAATACTAATGCCCTTCAGCAAGTTTAGTGCTTCATGCAAAGAATAGTCTTCTACATCTGACTTATCTTTTTTATCGCCGTCTTTTTTATCACCATCCTTACCTTTATCACCGTCTGCCTCTTCTGTTTTTCCTTTAGCAGTGCTATTTGCTTTTTGCAAATGACCCGACAAATCGGCTTCCTTAATGGATAAAGAATCAGCCTTATCTAAAGTTTCCAGCTTGACTCGACCCAAAGCAATATCAGGCTCAATACCCTCAGCTTGAATAGATCGGCCAGAAGGCGTGAAGTAACGTGCCGTTGTCAACTTGACTGCAGCCCCATTACTGGTTGGCAAGATCGTTTGCACAGACCCCTTACCAAAAGACTTCTCGCCCATAATGACAGCTCGCTTTTGATCCTGCAAAGCACCAGCAACAATTTCAGAAGCCGAAGCAGAGCCCGCATTTATCAGCACAACAATGGGGGCATCATCAATAAGATCATCAGGTGATGCATTAAAGCGCATTTCTGAGTTCTCAATACGCCCTTCAGTATAAACAATCAGCCCGCTTCTCAAAAAGGCATCACTGACTTCAACTGCTGCATTTAAAACGCCACCGGGGTTGTTTCTAAGGTCTAGCACTAAGCCTTTTAAGGCGCCGCCATTCTCTTTCTTCAAAGCAGCAAGAGCTTCTTTAAGACCATCACCCGTCCCGGATTGAAAACTACTAATCCGAACATAACCATAGCCTTTTTCTAAAATTCGGCTCTTAACGCTCTTAACTTTTATTATGTCACGCGCTAAAGTCAATTTCAGAGGCGCTTCTAAGCCCTCTCGAACAATCGTTAGCACGATTTTACTGCCGGGCTCACCACGCATCAATTTAACGGCATCAGTCAATGACATGCCTTTTACAGGCTTCTCATCAAGCTTAATAATAAGATCGCCCGTTTTTATACCTGCTTTTTGAGCGGGTGTATCATCAATAGGTGAAACTACTTTTATGAAGCCATTTTCCATCGTTACTTCGATGCCTAGCCCACCAAATTGGCCAGTGGTGCCTTCTTTTAACTCTTGGTATTCCTCTGCCACCAAATAAGCAGAATGAGGATCCAAACCCGTTAACATGCCCCTAATGGCATCTTCCAATAATTTTTTATCGGATACAGGCTCCACATAATCCCTCTTTATCCGACCAAAAATTTCTGTAAATGTTCTCAGGTCTTCATAAGGTAATGTCTCTGTATCAGCAGCGATTTCTGCACTGCCTTTTTCGGCGAATACACTGCCACAGATCCCTATAAAAACGCCCAACATAATCCCTAACGATAAAATAAAAATAGCTTTCTTTTTCAGCATCTGATCAAAACTCCATATCCTAGATTTACAACGTAACGTAATATTAACACCTAAACAAACATATACTTGAATGTCTTATCTTCGACACCATTCAAGTGGATCAACCGGCACACCTTTACTGCGTATTCCAAAATACAACCCCGCCTTACTACGCCCACCACTTTGTCCAACAGATGCTATAACCTCACCAGCTTCGACTGAATCTCCAGTTTTCTTATAAAGACTTTGATTAAAGGCATACAGAGTCTTGTAACCCTGCCCATGATCAAGAATTATCATTAAACCATAACCTCGTAACCACTCAGCAAAAACCACTGTACCTCGGGTAACCGCTTTTACTTCCACGCCTTCATTGGCATCAATCAGAACGCCATCCCAAGTTACAACGGTTCGAGCACTGCCGAATTTATGACTTAACTGACCCGTAACGGGCCAAGATAATTTACCCTTAAGACTAGAAAAGTCGACATTTTTTACAAACTCACTCTGTTTTTCAGTTGTTGTAGTAACTGCCTTATTTCCAATTAGGGAACCCTCCTTTTCTGCCCCAGGTAACGAAGATACCAAATGCCTTAAACTGTTTTCACTTTCCTGTAATTCACTCAGTTGCTGTTCCGGTGAAGAATAATCACTGCCCATTTTATCAATTATATTGCTACGCTTCTTTTTTGCCTCTAAAAGCGCTAACTGCTCTGATTTTTTACTTTCTAAATCCTTCTCTAAAATGGCTGCCTCAGCTTCTCTCTGTTTATCCAATTTATCGAGTCGCTCAAAAGCAGCATCCAAATCAGCCAGTTTTTTCAACCGGTCTTTATTGAAATAGTTAAAATAGTGCATCATTCGACCTGATACTGCAAGATCCTGTTGATTGAGCAACAACTTTAACTTATCTTTCTGGCCAAAAGCGTAAGCCACTCTTATTTGCTCGATTAATTCTTTACGAAGTTTATCTACATCTCTCTGGCAATTAGAGATGTCTTGGCGAATAAGATCCAGGCTGTTACGCTTTTGCTCAATTTGAGCTTGCAACTTTTTTAATACGGCGGCAGTATCACCATATTGTTTATCAATTACAGATAATAAATTCAACAAATTATCTTTCTGCACTACTAAACGCTGCATCGCCTCTGTATCAGCCTGAACAGTTATTTGGTCCTCCGCATAACTACAAACACAACCTATACACAGCAAAATTACAGCTGATAATCTTTTTTTATTCACAAATCAAACATATTAATTAAGAAATTTACCCGTCATATCTACTGACTGATCAATAGTTTAAAAAACCAACCCGAAATAATGACGGTATGACCAACGATTAAAATCAATATAATTGCTGGATAATAACAACTTATTTACCCACTATAAGACCCCGTTATCCTTGGATAACTAGTGAGACACTTGCCTAATTAAACCGGGCAAAAAGTATCCGTTATATTATCCATTACCCAAAGTGATTGAAAATAATGTATGATTTTGTTAAATTTGTCCGCTTTTAAATGGCATCCTGGTTATTATATTAATACACGTTGATAGTACTTGTGTATAAATAATTCTACATAGGTTCTTTAATTTTAATAAAGTAGCCATAATTAGATATAACTACGTAAACCCATGAACACTAAAGTTCAACACTTAACTCAACTCACTGTCCACTAAACTTAAAACATAATCCATGGAACGTTACCTAGAATTTATCTTAAATCACTATATCTTATCTCTCTCACTGGCTGTTGTTACTTACCTATTAATACAAGAACTATTCGACACTGCTTTTAAGAAGTATGGCTCCCTTTCACCTCTTCTGGCAGTTGCCAAGATGAATGACACTGACACTATTGTGATTGATGTCCGGGAGCCGCCTGAATTTATCCTTAGTCATATCAGTGATGCTATCAACATACCATTGGGTAAATTACCCGAAGAACTTTCAAAAATCTCTGGCAACAAAAACAAGCCCGTATTACTTTCCTGTCAAACAGGAACCCGTGCAGCATCTGCTGGAAAAATATTAACCAAAGCAGGCTTCGAACAGGTTTTCGTCATTACAGGAGGGATGGAAGCTTGGGAGAACGACTATAAATTACCCGTAAAAATAACCAGTAAGCAAAAAGCAAAAGCAACACCCAAACTATAATTTCTTAACAACTAACACACATCTATTATGGCCGAAGAACAAGCTGCACCAGAAAAACAATTTTCGATACAAAAAATCTATACAAAAGACATGTCTTTTGAAACACCCAATTCACCCAAGATCTTTACTGAGAAATGGGAACCCGCTGTTGATTTCAACTTAGGCTCTACAGTTTCACCCTTGGAAAACTTTTTATACGAAGTTGCATTGACTGTCACCATCACTGTAAAAAGTGAAGATAAAGTGGCTTATTTAGTCGAAGTGAATCAAGCGGGTATTTTTACTATTTTTGGCTTTTCTGAGCAAGAACTAGGCCCAATGGTTGGCAGCTTCTGCCCGAACATACTTTTCCCTTATGCTAGAGAAGCCATATCTGATCTAGTTACAAAAGGTGGTTTTCCACAACTACTACTGGCCCCTGTAAATTTTGATGCGCTTTACGCACAACATCTACAAGCACAACAACAAGCACCTAGCTCTGAAACCATTAATTAATTAATGGCAAAGAAAATAGCTATTTTAGGTTCCGGATCGTGGGGAACCGCATTAGCTCTTTTGGCAGCCAGAAATGGCTGCCAAACTCTGTTATGGGGGCATAATGCTGATCATGTTGAAGCCCTTTCACGAGATCGTGAAAATAAGCGCTACTTACCTCAGCACCCATTTCCTGACAACTTACAAGTTACCTCTGATTTAGCTGAAATTGCTGCTTTCAGCGACCTAATATTAATTTGCGTACCGAGTCACGCTTTTAAAACTACCCTTACCAAGCTTCAGCCTTATGCCTCGAACCACATTAAAATAGCTTGGGCCAGCAAAGGTTTTAACCCAGATGACGGTTGCTTACTCCATAATATCGTCGCAAAAACGTTTAGTGCTGAAACACCTGCGGCTATTATTTCAGGACCAACTTTTGCACACGAAGTTGCAGCTAACCTACCCACTGCTATCACCATTGCATCAACTTGTCCGGACTTTTCTAAACAACTCAGTGAGATCTTGCACAGTGGGCTTTTTAGAACCTACACGAGTGCCGATGTAATTGGAGTAGAGGTAGGAGGTGCTGTTAAAAATGTTCTAGCGATTGCAGCTGGCATTGCAGATGGTCTAGGATTTGGTGCGAATACTAGAGCGGCATTAATTACCCGTGGCCTAAACGAAATTATCCGACTCGGCATTGCGCTGGGTGGCAAGCAGGAAACTTTTATGGGCTTGGCAGGCTTGGGAGATCTTATCTTAACCTGTACGGATAACCAATCCAGAAACAGGCGCTTTGGTCTTGCTCTGGGCCAAGGAAAAGACAGAACAGAAGCATCGCTTAACATCGGCCAAGAAATTGAAGGCATTTCCGCCGCTAAAGAAACCTTTCTATTGGCTAAGAAATACAACATCGACATGCCTATTACAGAGCAAACTTACAAAGTACTCTATGAAGGTCTCGATCCGCGAATTGCTGTCCATAATCTTCTAGGGCGCGAACAAAAAGCTGAATCCTAACCCAAGTTCTTTGCAGTACCATGGAGCATGACGACGGCATTACTATTTCAACTCAGAACTGGGCGTAGTAGAAAAGCCAGAGGACTCTTTTAATGGCAGACTTAACTCCTTTTTCGCAGTTTCCTTTTGTTGATTTGAAATGTACGTACCTACAAAAATAAAACCCATAATAACAAGATAAACAATCGACGCGACACGACGTGCTTTTTTACTTTGTTCGTAACTTTCCACTTTGACACTCCTGTTTTTAAACCAAAAGAATATTCCAGTAACAGCCGTAAGGTCTATTACTTGCTGACTGAGTCCTATAATTACTACCTCAACACCTGCTCCTGTAACACTTTAATTTCATCCCTAAGCTTTGCCGCCTGTTCAAACTCAAGATTCTTGGCATAACGATACATTTCATCTTCTAATTGTTTAAGTTTTTTACCCAACTGCTTCGGCGTCAATGCCTGGTAATCAGCCGGCTTTTCAGTCACTTTACTGACCGACTTATTATTGGACGACCCTGAACCAGGAATTGCGACCTGCAAAATATCAGTGATTGACTTAAGGATAGAGATCGGCTCAATATTATGCAGGGTATTAAACTGATGTTGCTTTTCTCGTCGACGATTCGTCTCATCAATCGCCTGTTGCATCGAACGGGTGATTCGATCACCATACAAAATTGCCTTACCTTGACTATTTCTTGCTGCCCGCCCTATGGTTTGCACCAAGGATACCACTGACCTTAAAAAACCTTCTTTATCTGCATCTAAAATAGCCACCAAAGAGACCTCAGGAATATCTAAACCTTCCCGCAACAGATTGATACCCACCAATACGTCAAACTGCCCTAACCTCAAGTCACGAATAATTTCTACCCTTTCAACCGTATCCACATCCGAATGCAAATAACGCACCCGTATGCCATGTTCAGACAAATATTCTGTTAAATCTTCCGCCATTCTCTTAGTCAGAGTCGTTACCAGCACACGTTCATTGACTTCAACACGTAAATTAATTTCTGATAATAGATCATCCACCTGAGTCAATGCCGGACGTACTTCCACAACCGGATCTAATAATCCAGTTGGCCTCACTACCTGTTCAGCAAATACACCAGAATGCTCTTTCTCATAAGGCCCTGGTGTAGCAGATACATAAATCCGTTGCCGTGATTTAGCCTCAAACTCAGCGAACATCAGAGGCCGATTATCCAAAGCCGATGGCAATCTGAAACCATACTCTACCAAGGTCTCCTTACGAGATCGATCCCCCTTATACATGGCCCCAATCTGCGGTATTGTCACATGACTTTCATCAATTATGACCAGCGCATCATCAGGCAGATAATCAAACATGGTTGGGGGAGACTCCCCTGCTAAGCGGCCAGACAAATACCGAGAATAGTTTTCAATACCTGAACAATACCCTACCTCCAGAATCATTTCAATATCAAACAAGGTGCGTTGCTCAAGACGTTGGGCTTCTACCAGCTTATTTAAAGCCATTAATTGCTTAAGGCGTTCTTTTAACTCTATCTTAATCGATTCAACCGCAGCCAATAACTGTTCACGCGGGGTCACATAATGACTCTTTGGGTAAACTGTATAACGTGCTACGCGACTCAATATTTCACCCGTTAACGGATCAAACAGAGACAAACGTTCTACTTCATCATCAAATAGCTCTACCCTTAAAGCTTCGCTATCCGACTCAGCCGGAAAAATATCAATCACCTCGCCACGCACCCGATAAGTCGCTCGACGTAATTCCAAATCATTACGGGTGTATTGCATCTCTGCCAAACGCCGGACAATATCACGTTGATTAATCATATCGCCCTTAACCAAATGTAAAACCATTTGAAAGTACGATTCCGGTTCCCCTAAGCCATAAATAGCTGACACAGTAGCAACAATAATAGCGTCGCCTCTTTCAAGTAGAGCTTTGGTCGCTGATAAACGCATTTGTTCAATGTGCTCATTGATCGCAGCATCCTTATCAATAAACGTGTCAGATGCGGGAACATAGGCTTCCGGCTGGTAATAGTCATAATAAGAGACAAAATACTCTACGCTGTTTTCTGGAAAAAACTCTTTCATCTCACCATACAACTGCGCAGCTAATGTTTTATTGGGCGCCATGATCATGGCTGGACGTTGCACGGTATTAATGACATTCGCGATGGTAAATGTCTTTCCTGATCCAGTAACACCTAACAAAGTTTGATGCACCTCTCCATCATTTAAACCATCAACCAGCGCTTTAATAGCTGAAGGCTGATCGCCAGCAGGCGCAAAACGACTGTGAATTTTAAATTGCTTTTTCACTTATCCTCTCAATAAACAGGCATTTTTAACATTGGGTTCTTAGCAAGTCAGACTTCATAGCGTATAATCAACCACATTTATGACATTCATTTTACACGGCGGAACATGAGTATTACACTTTCTAACAGAGTTAAAGCAGTTAAACCTTCACCTACCTTGGCAATTACTGCCAGAGCGGCTCAAATGCGTGCTGCAGGCAAAGATATTATCGGCCTTGGCGCTGGCGAACCTGATTTTGATACGCCAGATCATATTAAAGCCGCCGCAGTAAAGGCAATGGACAGTGGCTTTACTAAATATACCGCAGTCGATGGTACAGCCAGTCTTAAAAAAGCTGTTATCTCAAAATTTAAAAATGATAACGGCCTTGAGTATCAACCTAAACAAGTTTTAGTGTCTTGCGGCGGTAAACAAAGTTCTTACAACTTAACCCAAGCTCTGCTTAACGCAGGTGATGAAGTTATCATTCCAGCACCTTTCTGGGTCTCATATCCCGATATGGTGTTGTTGGCTGATGGGGTTCCCGTTATTATTGAAACCACTCAAGCCCAACACTTTAAAATTACCCCAGAACAACTGCGTGCAGCAATTACCGATAAAACTCGCTTGATTTTTATCAACAGTCCCTCGAACCCTTCAGGTGTCGCTTATAACCTGGACGAATTAAAAGCCCTGGGTGATGTACTGGCTGATTTTCCTAACATTATAATTGCTACCGATGATATGTATGAACATATCCTTTGGAACCAAGGTACATTTGTTAATATTTTAAACGCACACCCTGAGTTTTATGATCGTACCGTCGTTATGAATGGCGTATCAAAAGCCTATTCGATGACTGGCTGGCGTATTGGTTATGCTGCAGGTCCTGCGGATTTGATCGAAGCTATGTGTACCATTCAATCACAAAGCACTTCAAACCCAACCTCAATATCGCAATACGCAGCCGAAGCCGCTTTAACCGGTGACCAAACCTTTATCACTGATATGTGTGTTGAATTTAAAAAACGTCATGACTATGTCGTAGCTGAATTGAACAGCATCGACGGTATTGAATGTTTAGAAACAGACGGCACTTTCTATGTTTTCCCTAACGTAGAAAAATTGATTGCCCGTTTAGACGGCATTAACAATGATTTGGAATTCTCTGATTATTTAATAGAGAAAGCCGGTGTTGCCTTAGTGCCGGGTTCTGCCTTTGGTACCGAAGGACACATCAGAATATCCATAGCGACCAGCATGGCAAATCTTGAAAAGGCGTTAGAACGCATTAAAAACGCTATATAAACCCACCCGATACCAGTAATGATGGGGACTTGAATTAATATGTCCCCATCAACGTCTTACCAAACCCCGGTATTAGCCATTGAAGCCCAAGGCTCTTGAGACTCTAATGGCTCACCCTTCTGTAGAAACTCAATAGAAATTGCGTCCGGTGAGCGTACAAAGGCCATATGTCCATCGCGAGGTGGACGACTAATAACCACGCCAGCCTCTAACAGTTTCTGACAGGTTTCATAAATATTATCAACTTCAAAGGCTAAGTGCCCAAAGTTGCGACCACCGGTATAATCTTCGGCATCCCAGTTATAAGTGAGCTCAACTAAGGGCGCAGAAGCTTTAATAGCCTGATCGACATCCAGTGGCGCATATAAATAAACCAGGGTAAAACGACCGGTCTCACTCTCAAAGCGATGACTCTCTTGCAAGCCTAGCTTATTGCAGAAAAAATCGAGAGACTCACTTAAGTCGCGCACTCGAATCATAGTATGTAAATAACGCATAACCCCTAAATCCTCATCAATTATTTTGTGGCATTGTAAGGTCATTTGATAATACTGTCATCCCCCTACCAACACTTAAAACTGGTAATCTTTCGGAATAACAGTGACCCCTGATTCTGACACAGTGAAGCGTGCTAAATCATCTGCAATATTAAACCCAACAGCCTGACCTTGTGGAATCTGAACGTGTTTATCAACAATGCAGCGTTTTAATTGCACACCGGTACCAATACATACCCCGTCAAATAAAATTGAATCTTCAACCACTGCATTCTCATCAACATACACTTTAGAAAACAAAATAGAATGTATAACAGACCCGCCAGAGACAACTGTTCCGCTACCTAACATTGAATTAATCAGTTGACCTTTATTTCCAAGCAGGCCAGTAACCATCCGAGCGGGCGGATTTTGTCCATTATAGTTACGGATAGGCCAATCTCGCTGATATAAATTTAATGGTGGAACAGGCTCCAGCAAATCCATATTAGCCGCATAATAGGAATCTATGGTGCCGACATCACGCCAGTATCGATCAGCCATAACCCGTCCAGCTTCTCCACCAAATTGATAAGCACAAACACTATGGTTATCAATGAGCCTAGGTATAATATCCTTACCAAAATCATGATTGGATGCAGTATGGAGATAATCAGCCTGTAACACTTGGCGAAGTAAATCCATATTAAAAACATAGATACCCATTGATGCTAATGCATGACTAGGATCATTAGGTAAATGCTTAGGGATTGCCGGCTTCTCGTTAAATTCACAAATTCGCTGTTTATCATCGACTGACATAATACCAAAGGAACAGGCACCTTCGATAGGCACCGGCATACAGGCAATGGTTAATTCAGCCTGGTGCTTTCGGTGAAACTTAAGCATTGCCGCATAATCCATTCGGTAAATATGATCACCAGACAGAATTAATATATACTTGGCACCACTAAGTTCAAGCATATAAAGATTCTGGTGAACCGCATCAGCGGTACCCGAATACCAAGAATCGCCAGTACGCATTTGCGGTGGAACTGGGGTAATGTATTCATGGATTTCAGGATTGAAGATCGACCACCCATTACGCAAATGTTTTTGTAACGATTGAGACTTGTATTGAGTTAAGACCAGAATACGTCTTAAACCAGAGTGCAAGCAGTTTGATAGGGTGAAATCAATGATGCGGTAACTACCACCGAAGGGTACGGAAGGCTTAGCTCTATCTATTGTCAACGGGCACAACCTAGAACCTGCACCACCCGCTAATATGATAGCTAATGTGTTATCAAGAAACATTCACCACCTCGCAAATATACCGTTAACAGCTTATTCGCACGACCAAAAACAGCACCACACGTAAACAAGAAGAATAAAACCACTATAATTCTATACCTTTTGTTCCAAAGGTCAACGGATTAACAAAAGTACTTGCACTCAAATCCTTACATGTTCCTAAGGTAAGCAATAGGCAGTAATCTTTGCTATCTTGTCCTTGCTTGGAAGCTCTGATGGATCCAAACGAATATAAATGCCACCGGACTCATTTGGAAATGCAAACTGAGCCTTTATCAAACCTGATGGGTACCATCTTCTTAACGATTTAACTTCAGAAAAGTTGGGATTGCTATTAAAAAACACTTGCATCCAGCCTTCTGAAGAACGATTTATTTCAATTTCTAACCCCACATCAGTTGAATTTTCACAAGTAAACCGATTATTGGGCATTAACATTGGATTATTGCTATTTGAATCAACCAGTAGTCCTTCTTCTGATAAATTCAGCCTTGCATTCGAAGCAGTAAAACTGTTTAAATCAACATCCATTTTATTAAGTTCAGCAAATGACTGGCTTCGCGAGGGCTCTACGTCTATACTCCAGGAAGGATATACGGCCCATTGCGGATGAATGGGAATATTTACCTTTTGATAATCAGAAAATTTTGCAAATGAACCAAATTGCAAGTTTGACTGCGGTACTTTATGGAAATTTATATAACAAATAAAAAGAATTAATCCAAAAAGAACGGCTTGTAAAATACGCCTATGATTTGAAGCATACATAGCACTAAAAAAAACCAGCACATAAGGCAACCAAGAATATCTATTACCACCGCCAATACTTACCCTCCCCAACGGATAATTCTTCATAGAGTATAGGCTGGCAATAACGAATAAGGCTGCAGTAAATAAAAACATACCTGGCAGGCTTTTTAAGTGTTTTTTTTCATATTTAGAAAAATACTTTTGGCCAATAACGATACTTAGCAAACCCCAAAAAAGTTGACCGGCATACTTTGTACCAGGACTATTTGCACCAAACAAAGCTATTTGACGAAATGCAGTATACCAATCTCTGATAGAAGTATTAATTCCAACCGGAGCAGCACGTCCAGAATTGATTAATACAATTGCCTGAACACCGGCGCATCCCAATATAACCCAGTAAACCCAAGAGTTTTTAAAGTCTTTTAGTACAATGGACCTTAACATCAACACTGGCAATAGAATTATTGAAAATGGCCCCGTTAATCCCAGTACAAATAACAAAACCACACTAGCAATTGATAATCGAAACGACTGACTGTTGCTGGTTAGTACTAGTACTGAAAATACTACGCCTAATAACCACTGGGCGTTTGTAATATTGAAAAAATTCTCACCATAATTTGGCTGAAGACAAACCAAAACAACCAGAAATAGCGAAGCAATGAATCCCATTCCAAGTTGCTTTGCTCTTTGTAATAACACAACAAACATGAAGAGATAAGCCATAAACCAACCCACAAACAAAATTATAGGCCGGTGAATGAGCTCAAAATAGTTAGCTATAAAGGCAAATATACGCGGATACAAATGCAGATATCCCGCATAAGGTTGCCATATAGCGGAAACCCCCATTGACTTTGCTTGGTTTATAAAGATTTGACCATCTTCAGCCCATAGATACTTTCCTGGGAAGTAGTCATAACTACCCATTCTTGGTAACAAAAGACCGACTGCGATAATCAAAAGTATTGCAAAACACCCTGTAGCCTGCCATTTTTTGATCAACATATTTTCTGAGCTCACTAGATTTTGACAGAACAGGGTGTTTCTTATTGCTTTCATGTAATGAAATGACCTAAATTCAAAATAACCCTATAAACGAATTACGATGACCCAAATAATTTATTAACGCACTATTTTTTCGTCATAACTGATATATAGAGTGGTATCAAGCTGTTAAATTTTGATAAACGACTAATTATTTTTCACCCAGCTTATAGACTTCCTTGTTAGAGTGCCTAGGTTTACTCGAAAGTTGATAGGCTTTGTATTCAGTCCGCTGAGGAAGTTGATCTGGTAAGTCTGGATTTGCTTCAAATACACTTTCCACATACAGCAGCTTGATGTAAAAAAGAGCAGAATATAATGATTTAATCTCTTTTCCGACTCCGACGGCTTGACTTAGCGTCTCCGTTTCATCAGAATCTTCAGTGGTCAATAAAAATACTGTCGTGCTATCAGTTACAATCAGGCCCAAATGGGCCACATAAAGAGTTCGAATATCTTCTGGCAACGCAGTTAGTGCTGCTCGATCATAAACCGTATCGATTTGACCCAACTCAGCTACAGTCAAAGAAAAATAATCTCCGCATAAAATACTAATTCTGCCATGTTGCCATAAAGTAAACTGGCCCACTTTACGACGCGTGGGTCGCAGATGATTCTCATGAAAAAAGGCTTTAACAGCAACAGGGCTTAACTCAACTCCAATAACCACATGCCCCTGTTTAGCCAACCAGATCATATCCAGGCTTTTTCCACAAAGCGGAACAAACACACGGCTACGTTTAGCTTGATAAAGTCCCGGCCAAAATCGTGTCAACAGTTTATTTGCTGATTCTTGATTAAAATCAATTTGCTGATCACGCCAGCATTGTAACCACAGTAGGTTGTCGCGACCAGTCATCATTATGCTTATTCCAAATATCTAAATGTCTTTATGCCTTTTGATCAATATACAGGTTTCCATTGAGCGCGTCAGCTTTAAAAGATACCTATACGGAGGCTAGGCCCTCCATTGAAGAGTGCCAGAATATTATCTTGCAAAAGCATCGTTGTGTTGGCGCTCAATACCCTCGGTTAAATTAAGACCTTGGTCATTTAATAGATCGCCGACAAAAAACAAACGCATATTAATGATCCAGGCAACTTTTTTTACCTTATTATTTTCTACAATTATAGGCAAGAGGTTATTGTTATTGTTGTTAACAATCTCAACTACAATTGTTTTTGGGCTGCTGGCATCTTCTTTAAGCGCATTTGTAACAATATGCTGAGCTGATTCCACTGTCAACAATGTATGCGCAATCGGTTGCTCGGCATTTTTAGCATTTTTAAGAGACTGCGCATCAAAATAACCGATGTCATAAACAATCTTAATTAACACAGCAAGAAGAAACGAGCCGCCTAAAATAGAAAGGCCAATTTTTAGACGTCTTCTTACCCGGGGGTTTGATAGTTTTTTTATTATTCTTCGAATTTTATTCATTGTTGCATTATAGCATTAACCACAAGAACTCACATAGAGCCACGAATTTTAGTCATCTATGTATGTCCAGCTCATCATGAGTTACAGACACCAACCAGAGTGCTAACGTGGCTGCTAATGCATTACGATCAACGGGCTTACTCAAATGTCCATCCATCCCGGCAGCTAAACTTGTTTCACGCGCCTCTAAAGTGGCATGTGCAGTCAGCGCTATAACGGGTGTACGAACACTATGATTAGCGAGCTCTCGTTCACGTAGTATAACGGTGGCTTCATAACCACCCATAACCGGCATTTCACAATCCATCAGAACTAAATCATAGTGTTTCTCTGCCAATAGATCGAGTGCTTCCTGTCCATTCTCGGCTAAATCAGGCTTAAGTCGAAACCTTTCCAGCATCGCCAATATCACTTTCTGGTTAATTCTATTATCTTCAGCGACCAATACCTGCTGGTGACTGTAATCAGGCCAGGCTCCCTTGTTTGCAACCGATTCAGTGGCATTTGCGTCGGCTTGCTTTTTGTTCGAAATGGGGTCAGCAGGTCTTAATGCCTTTGTGATGGCGTCAAAAAGTTGGGTTTGGCGCACCGGTTTTGTCAGGCTTTGTGCAAAACCTAAGGCCTTGTATTCAGCGTCTGATCCTATCCCTCCAGAGGTCAAAAGTAATCTAGGCGTCCCTGCAATAGTAGGAACCTCGCTAATCGTACGAGCCAGCGCCAGACCATCCATAAATGGCATTTGCAAATCAGATAGCAGGATATCGACCTGCTTTGCACTGCGCTTAGCTTCCATCAAGACAACCAATGCCGCAGAGGCGTTATCTACTGACGAAACAGTCATCCCCCAACTCGTCACATAGTGTTCCAGAATAATCCTGTTATTCTTGTTGTCATCCACTATCAAAACACGCTTACCCTTAAGATCAACCAGTGCAGGCAACGCAATCTCATTCCCTAGAGGCGCTAACGGCTCTAGCGGCAAACTAAACCAGAAACAAGCGCCTTTGTTTAGCTCGCTGTCCACTCCTATAACACCACCCATAAGCTCAACGAGAATTTTACTAATGGACAAGCCTAATCCTGTCCCCCCAAAACGGCGTGACGTGGTGCTATCGGCTTGAGTAAATACCTGGAATAAATGCGCCTGTGTTTCAGGACAAATGCCAATCCCCGTGTCTCTTATTTCAAAACGGACAAGGGCTTCGCCTTCTGGGTTGATTTGAGAGCTGACGGCTACCGACACCTCTCCCCGTTCAGTAAACTTAACAGCATTACCTATTAAATTGGTGAGCACTTGGCGGATCCGGTTAGAATCACCTCTCCAGTAGCCCGGTAGTTCAACGGGAATGAAGCAATTTAACTCTAACCCCTTGGTATAAGCCTGAACAGCCAGTAAACTGCACACGTCCTCAATGAGTGTAGTCAGATTAAAATCAATATTCTCTATTTCAACTTTACCCGCTTCTAATTTGGACAAGTCTAAAATATCGTTGAGAATGGCCAGTAACGCTTCAGCAGAGGAGTAAGCGGTTTCGACCAGCTCAGTTTGCCCCTGGGACATTTCAGTATCGCGGAGTATATCTAACATACCTAGCACGCCATTCATTGGCGTACGGATTTCATGACTCATATTGGCTAAAAACTCGCTTTTTGCCACGGCCGTTTGCATTGCCAGATCACGAGCTTGCTCCAATACCACCTTGGCACGCTCCTGCAACACCGCTAACGCCAGCATTTCACCCACTTGCTTTAACATTGTCAAGCGACTTTCGTTTTTGGCCGGATAAGGATCAGTATAAAGAAATAGTACCCCAATTACATTTCCACTCACAACAAGCGGAACGATATAATGCCCGTGTGTCTGCATGTTAGCACACTCATGCTCGTACCTAGGATCACAAAGACAATCATCAGATACCAACAATTCTGCGGACAAAGCGGTTCTGCCGCACAAACAACTACCTAAGGCAACTTTTTGCTGTTTTTCAATAAACTCGTCAGTAAAACTGCCTTGTAACACAAACAAATTCAACTTGTCCTCACCTTCGTCACGGAGAAATAAACCGCCTTTCTGTTGTAATTGTAAGGTGTGAATCTTGAACATAATGGATAAAACTGACAAACAACGGTCCTTAAGCGGGGTTGCTTGCTGCAATACCTTTGCAACTTCTAAACGGATAAGGGTATCCTCGCGAACCATTTTCTCAAGCAACTCTTGTTTAACTTGCTCAGTGACGTTACGTTGAATTTGAATATAACCTGATAAATCACCGTTCGCAGCTAAAATGGGGGTAATGTGTAGTTCTGCCCAATATTCCAGTAGATCGCGTGAGGTGCTTTGACCCGAAGCAACCAATGGCGCAATTCCCTTGCGACGATTTAGTAATTTGCCTGACCAACTCTCTTGGCGTTGTAAAGCGGCTTTCATTAACGCTATGCAGTGCTTATCCGCGTTGGAACTATCCAATACAGTCGAACGGAGACCTAACAGCGTAGCCTCAGTCCAACCGGTTTCTTTATAGAAAGCTGAATTAGCAAATTGGATGTAGCCTTGACTATTAGTGATAATAATCATCTCACTACAAGTTTCAATAGCTTTTTTAAAAATACTGAGTTGTTCATCAGCTAGTTTTTGAACAGTAATATCTCGACAAATTGAAATATATTGGTAAGGTGTGCCCGTTTCGTCCAACAAAGGGGTAATGGTACAATCCACCCAGTAACACTGTCCGCTTTTTTTAAGATTACAAAATTCACCTTGCCATATACGTCCTTGAGTAATCGTCTCCCAGATACTAAGAATACAGGCATTATCGTGATAACCTGAATTAATAATAGGATGATCTTTACCTAACAGTTCGTCTTGCGAATAACCCGAAAGCTCACAAAACTTATCATTAACGTAAATAATACGCCCGCCTGTATCGCAAATACTGACAAGAGCATGAGCATCTAAAGCCATTCGCAACTCTGCATTCACCCGAATCTGTTCGGTTGTGATTTTTTGCTGTGTTGCAATAACTTTAACCAAGGGCTTTAATACAACTATCCATAATAACGGAGAACCTACAAGGATCAATAGCAAGGTATCGAGTACATTTTCTTGAATAGGAATAATGGTTGCTATGTTGTGTAAAAACAGCATAATCAGCCCTTCAACTAGGCTAATAATAAGGCTAATACGAAGCAATGAAACTAGAAAAAGTCGATTCAGCCGCTTGTCAACTACTTGTTGAATATGCATACTACCTGCCATCAGCATTATTTCTGAACGTTGTACGAAACGAACTAAAATCTCGAATGCATTTATTGTTATGAATCATTTGACAAGTTCAACATAATTTATATGATTTGCTATTTAATGTCGCTGATTTCAGGCAAAAGTTATTGAAATTGCCCAATTGAAATCTATAACATAAACTTTATCATATACTCTAACTTCAAGTTTTTAAATTTTTCAAAGCTAATTCTTTAATCAAACATCAAACTCAGAATCAGGCCTCAGAAGGATATTGCGTTAAGCTGGGTGGAATTGCCTTGGTATTTAGTCTAAAGGAAAATTTTGAATTTAACTTTAACTTTAAAGAAGATATGAAATGACTGTGGGTTATTTAGCTAAAGCTAAATAACCCACAAAAAATGTAACGTTCATTGAGTTTATACAAAGTTTACTGCATTACTTACTGGCTCAATAATGCCAATGTTTGATTACGGGTTAAGGGATTGATTTGTATCGAACCAATTCCCTTAATACCCAGTTCTTTTGCAGCTGCATAGGATAAATCCATGGCTCTTTTACCATGAAAAGGCCCCCTATCATTAATACGGACGACAACACTACGATGGTTTTTTAGGTTAGTGACTTCCGCGTACGATGAAAGTGGCAGTGTTTTATGTGCAGCTGTCATTGCATACATATTGTATCTTTCGCCATTTGCAGTTCTTCTGCCATGAAACTCTGCACCATACCAAGAAGCTCTCTGAAAAGTAGGATGATGAGATGAGCTATGCGTTTTTTTCATAGCCTTCGAATGACGACCCGATGCTTCTGCCGATTGAATGGGGTTAGAAAAATAACTGCATATAACAAAATAAGAAACTGCTAATATCAGCTTATTCATAAATAAAAACCTTTTAAAATTAAAATCTGTGGCCTATTTCATAGGTGACCACTTAAAAAGAAACTTAGGTATTGGTTTATGTCCAAGCAACCTAAAATCTTAGTATTAGCACGCTAATGCAATGGTTTTACATCAGCACGTTTTAGCGTTAATTGTTTTAACGCGAGATCAGTTTAACTTGGCAAGTCTTAAGTAAACATTAAATGGGTTATCAGCAATCTAAAAAAGCAGACCAAGATAATCAAAGGGTTAGTAAATTTTGCATATAAAAAAGGCCTTACATCTCTGTAAGACCTTTATTTATCAAGCCGCCAACAAGTGCAACTATTCAAGTGCAACTATTATTGATACAAAAATATTGATACAAAAAAATAGCTTTTGTGCTCGTTGAAGAATTTTTTATTCCTCTAAGGTCACATTGATCCTTTTTGGCTTAAGTGCTTCACGTTTTGGAATAATGATTTCCAAAACACCGTGCTTGCATTTTGCATTAATTGCATCACCATCTGCGGTATCAGGAAGACTAAATCGACGATAAAAAGAACCGTAAGTTCTCTCAATGCGTTTGTAGCCTTCTTTTTCTGTTTTAGCTTCGGTTTCTTTATCTCCTTTTACAGTTAAAACACCGGCTTCCATACTAACCTCTATTGCCTCTGGTTTAACACCTGGAATATCGGCATGAATGACAAACTTATCCGACTCTTCTTTGATGTCAACTGCTGGAGCCCATTCGGCTGTTGCAACGGCACCTTCGCCAGACTTATTGTCCCGTGTGCGCTCCAACTCTTGTTGCAATTGATTTAATAGGTTCCAAGGTTCGTAACGTATAACGGCCATAATATCTTCCCCTTTTACTATAAAAATTGTTGACAAAATAAATTTAACTTCGCCTACGAAGATAGGTCTTCATATTTAAAATTCAAGTCTCTCAAGCAATTTTTTATAGTTAGCTAAAACATCAATTTAGGCATAAATATTATAAACATGTCATAATAGACAGCTTTATATTTACTATTTTATAGATTACCCAAGTACATACATGTCTGTATCTCGTTCTTTAACCTTCATGCACGATTGTATCTCTAACAAATCATGATGTTAAATGACCAAAAACTTCGTGAACTTGGCCTGGCAGTGATTCAAGTTGAGGCCGAAGCAATCAGTTCCCTTGCTAAACAAATTAATGATGATTTTATAAGCGCTTGTAAGTTGTTATTTAGCTGTGTAGGTCGCGTTATTGTAGTAGGTATGGGTAAATCGGGGCATATTGCCGGTAAAATTGCAGCCACTTTAGCCAGTACAGGCACTCCAGCATTTTTTGTTCATCCCGGCGAAGCGAGTCACGGTGATTTAGGGATGATTACCAAACAGGACGTCATACTTGTTTTATCCAACTCCGGTGAAACCGAAGAAATTCTAAAAATATTACCGCTTATCAAGCGCTTAGGTATTCCCTTAATTGCAATGACTGGCAACCCTTTATCTACGCTTGCTAAGGATGCTACGATTCATATCAATGTCTCCGTTGAACAAGAAGCCTGTCCTTTAGGACTTGCACCCACTTCTAGCACAACAGCTGCTTTAGTGATGGGCGATGCCTTAGCGATCTCATTACTTGAAGCTAAAGGCTTTACCCGTGACGATTTTGCCTTATCTCATCCAGGCGGAAGCTTGGGAAGACGATTGCTATTAAGAGTAAGCGATATCATGCATACCGGCTCTAATATACCTTCGGTTCCTGAGACTGCTCGTATCAGCGACGCACTATTGGAAATGACTGAGAAAAAACTTGGCATGACCGCGATTGTTAATGCAGATAATCAAGTGATTGGTATTTTCACTGATGGTGATTTAAGACGCACTTTGGCAAAAAGCAGAGATATCCATCAAACTGTAATTAGTGAAGTAATGACGAACCATTGTTCGGTTATTTCTGCTGACATACTTGCTGCTGAAGCCATGCAAATAATGGAAAAAAAGAAAATCAATGCACTTATTGTTGTTTCCGATCAGAAACAGGCAATCGGCGCTTTAAATATGCATGATTTGATTCGCGCAGGCATTGTCTAATGATTGTCTGTACTAAAACCAGCTTATTTAGCATTTCTGAGAAAGCCAAAAAACTTAAACTCTTGATTCTTGATGTAGATGGCGTATTAACTGATGGCAAGCTGTTTTTCGATCATCAAGGTAATGAGTACAAGTCTTTTCATGCCCGAGATGGTCATGGCATAAAGTTATTGCGACAATCAGGCGTTGAAGTCGCAGTAATATCTGGTAGAAAGTCTCCATCAGTTGCATTGCGTATGAAAAATCTCGGCATTGAACATGTATACCAAGGTCATGAAAATAAATTAGCCGCTTTTAACGAAATACTTGATAAATTAAGCATCACGGCCGACCAAGTGGCACATGTAGGAGATGACCTGCTCGACTTACCCCTTATGATTAGAGTTGGCTTGTCTATTGCTGTTGCAGATGCAAACTTTGCAGTGACTCAAAGAGCTCATTGGTGTACTTCTTTGCCGGGCGGACAAGGTGCTGTGCGCGAAGTATGCGATTTCATTATGCAAGCTCAAGGTACTTTTGACGAAATTTTAAACACTTATTTAAAATGACATTCAAATCGACCTTAAGAGATAGTAAACTCTATATTCACCTGGGAGTTATCGCCCTGCTCAGTAGCTGGATAGCAAACTTTACAGATCTGGTTATACCCTTTCATCCTAATGCCACACCACATAGCCCGGATTATTTTAGTACAGGCTATACCAAATGGGAAATGAATGAACTGGGTGCCGTAAAAAATAAATTATTCGCTGATAAAATCCTTCACTATAGTGATGATGGTACTACCCATACATTTAAACCAGTCATGTTTTTTTATAACGACAAAACACCGCCGTGGATTATCACCTCTGAAACAAGTATTCTCTCAACTGACGGCAAGGACTTACTGTTAAATGGGCAGGTAACCATTAACCGGGAAAAAGCTGAAGGTATTACTCCTTTAACTATTAACACGAGCATGTTAAAAGTAAAACCAGATATCAGTTATGCAGAAACAAATCAATGGGCTGAATTGATTAGCCCACCCAATAAGACAACAGGGACGGGTATGAAAATGACCTATATTGAGCCAATTCATTTGCAGTTACTCGCTAATGTAAAGGGGAATTATGAATCAAAAAAACAATAAAAAAACTTTTTTCTATGGCTGTGTACTATTATTAGCTTTTATCAGCCCTAATGTTTGGCCGCTGGAGAGCGATTCGAAGCAACCTATAGTGATTGACTCGAATACCGCGACATACGATGATGCTGCAGCGACAAGTACCTACGTGGGCAATGTTATTTCAGTTCAGGGTAGTATCGTTGTACATTCAGATAAACTAGTTGTTTATTTTGTCAATGGCGATGCTGAAAAACTGGTTTTTACCGGCAACAAAGCGAAGTTTAAGCAAACACCTAGCGAGGGAGAAAAAGATATCACTGGCGAAGCAGCAACTGGTGAGTTTTACCCGAAAAAAGACCTGTTAATTCTAATTAAAAATGCAACAGTTTGGAAAGATAATGGCACCTATTCCAGTGAATTGATTGAATATAATATTAAAACGTCACTGGTTAAAGCAGGTGAAAAAACCTCTGATAACAAGCGTGTTCATGTTGTTATTGAGCCTAAGAATGAAACCTCCAATGCAGCTCAACATTCTGCAAACAATAAATGATAAAGACTTAAAGTGCAAGATAACAGATACCAGCGTAAGATCATGACATTAAAACGGATCTACTTTTACATTTTATCCTTTACACTGTAAATAATGGCAACCCTAGCAGCTCATCAGTTAATTAAAACCTACAATAAACGAAATGTGGTTAACGGAGTGTCATTATCTGTAAATACTAATGAGATAGTTGGTTTATTGGGGCCTAACGGCGCGGGTAAAACAACAAGTTTTTACATGATAGTTGGCTTAGTTAAGGCCGATGCAGGTAAAATAACACTCAACTCTAAAGATATAACGTTTGACCCCATGCATGTGCGAGCACTAAAGGGTATTGGTTATTTGCCTCAGGAACCTTCGGTTTTCAGAAAGTTAAGTGTCGCCGATAACTTACGTGCCGTTATGGAAATCCGCTCAGACTTATCAGAAGGACAAATAGAATTAACCATTGAGGAGTTGTTGCAAGAATTTCATATTGAGCATTTACGCCATCAAATAGCCTTGGGGCTATCAGGCGGAGAACGGCGTCGAGTTGAAATTGCAAGAGCATTGGCAACTAACCCTCAATTTATATTATTAGATGAACCCTTTGCCGGAGTTGATCCTATATCAGTAGAGGATATCAAGAAAATCATCGAACATTTAAAACAGCGTGGAATTGGAATTTTGATTACAGAGCACAATGTCAGAGAAACTCTAGGAATTTGTGATCGTGCCTATATAGTTAACGCTGGCAAAGTAATTGCAGAAGGTACTGCCGAGACTATCGTTGCAAATAAAGAAGTACGTGAAGTTTACTTAGGTAAAAACTTTAGTCTTTAAATAATGCAGCCTTGTCGCGACTGCCTAACCAGAAACAGGGTAACCTTAAAATATTACTCATACACAATAGTGAGCATATGAAACAGTCCTTAAATCTTAGGCTAGGCCAACAATTAACGATGACACCCCAATTGCAGCAGGCTATTAAACTGCTGCAAATGTCTACGTTAGATTTACAACAAGAAATTCAGCAAGCGCTTGAATCTAATATCATGCTGGAAATAACTGATGACGAGGGAGGCCCACGAGAAGGCATTCTTGCATCCGAAAAAAAGCTTGAAAACACAGATACTTTTACTAGTGAAGGCTCGCAAACTAACATTCCTGATGAATTGCCAGTTGATTCTTCTTGGGATGATATTTATGAAAACTCCGCTGCACCCGTCTCCGGAAATACAGACACGGTAGAATTTGAAAGCCAACGCACTAACAGTTCAACGCTGTTGGATCACTTATTATGGCAACTAGAATTAACACCTTTCTCAGAGCGTGATCATGCGATTGCCATGGCCGTCATTGATTCGGTTAATGAAGATGGCTATTTAAGTAGCTCACCAACTGATATTTATGAAGGATTGCAAAATCAATTTGTCGATCTTGATTTTGATGAAGTCAATGCAGTGCTGCATCGAGTGCAACAATTTGATCCTGCGGGTGTTGCAGCAATTGATTTAAGTGATTGCTTACGTTTGCAGTTGCTACAATTACCTGAGACTACGCCTTATAGAAATGAAGCGTTACTGGTTGTCACGCGCTATTTGAAGCTACTGGCTACTCATGAGCAGGCAAAATTACTTAAAAAGCTTGATGTTAGTGAACGGGAATTAACTGAAATCGTTAGCTTAATTCGAACATTAGATCCTAAGCCCGGTGCACAAATACAAGAGTCGGACTCTGAATATGTTATCCCTGATGTGTATGTTACCAAACATAACGATCAATGGGTGGTCAACTTAAATCCAGACATTGCGCCTAAACTACGCATTAATCCATTTTATTCAACACTCATTAAAAGAGCAGATAACAGTAAAGATAACGTTTGCATGAAAGATCATTTGCAAGAAGCTAAATGGTTTATCAAAAACCTTCACAATCGTAACGACACTTTATTACGTGTTGCACGAAGCATCGTTGAAAAACAAACCGCTTTTCTTGATCATGGCTCTATTGCAATGAAACCGATGGTTTTGAGAGATATTGCTGAAGAATTAAAACTACACGAGTCAACAATTTCAAGAGTGACAACACATAAATTCATGCATACCCCCAATGGCATCATTGAGTTTAAATATTTCTTTTCAAGTCACGTTTCAACAAAAGACGGGGGTGAATGTTCATCAACCGCTATAAGATCTTTTATAAAAGAATTAATCGACAATGAGAATCAAGGAAGACCCTTAAGTGATAGTAAAATTGCCGATTTTTTACAAGCAAAAGGCATTAATGTTGCAAGAAGAACCATTGCCAAATACCGTGAAGCAATGCTTATTTCATCATCAAGTCAACGAAAACGCATTTTGTAAAACAAATAGATAGTACCAACCAACCATGATTTATAATAAAAAGGAGTTCATCCCATGCAAGTAATAGTAACAGGCCACCATCTAGAAGTCACTGAAGCTTTAAAAGCTCATGTAGACTCAAAATTCGAAAAATTAGCCCGTCATTTTGACAATGTTACCGATGTACACGTTATTTTAAGTGTAGAAAAATTAGTTCAAAAAGCAGAAGCAACACTGCAATTAAGTGGCGCAAAATTGTTCGCTGAAGATCATCAAGAAGATATGTATGCAGCAATTGATGCATTGGTTGACAAATTAGACCGTCAAATCATCAAACACAAAGAAAAAACCAGCAACCACAGATAAGCTAATCACAAGGTGCAAGGGATACTATCTATAATTTAAAAATTTCCCTTGTACCTTGATCAACGCGAGCCTACTTTATGAGACTGTTAATTGTTAGTGCATTATCGGGTTCGGGTAAAAGTATTGCCTTAGACACCTTGGAAGATTGCGGTTATTACTGTATCGATAATTTACCGTTGAATTTACTGCAAGATTTCATTAATCATGTCATGCTCGCTGATCAAAAAGCCTATGCAAAAACAGCGATAGGAATTGATGCCAGAAACCAATTTGAAAGCTTGGATAACTTTTCGGAAAACTTAAAACTTATTCGAGAGAAAGGCATTGATTGTGAAGTTATTTTTTTACAGGCAGAGGAATCTACCTTATTAAAACGTTATAGTGAGACCCGTCGAAAGCATCCCCTAACTGATTATAATATACCCCTTAAGGAAGCATTAAAAATTGAAAAGGAAATGCTCACAGAATTCGCCCGCCATGCCAATGTCATCATTGACACCAGTCGTACCCAATACCACCAGTTACGTGAACTTATCAGAGATCAAATCGGCGAACGCGATATAAAACACATTTCTATGCAGTTTCAATCATTTGGATTTAAACATGGCGTTCCATTAGACGCTGACTTTGTGTTTGATGCACGCAGCCTACCCAATCCTTACTGGATTCCAGAATTACGTCCTTTTACAGGAAAAGATCAGCCCGTCATTAGTTTTCTTAAAAACGAACCGCTTGTCGATGAGTTTTTTAATGATATTAAAGGTTTTCTTGAACGCTGGACACCCCGCTTTGAGGCAGAAGGGCGAAGTTACTTAACCATAGCAATTGGCTGTACAGGTGGGCAACACCGCTCTGTTTATCTGGCTGATTTGTTAATCGAACATTTTCGAAAGCCTTTCGCTAATGTTATCGTTCGGCACAGAGAACTGCATTAGAGCCCCGAACGAATGACTTAAACCATCAACCTACCATTGAGATTTCCGCACCATAAAACTGCGGCCTTTTATTTTACCGTTTTTTAAACAACTTAAGGCTTTGTCTGCACTGACTTGTTTAATGGCTACGTAAGCATGTGCATCAAAGATATCTATCTTGCCTACTTCAGTGCCAGCAATGCCACCGACACCTGTCAAAGCGCCTAAAATATCACCCGGTCGAACTTTATCTTTACGACCACCATCAATCCATAAGGTCACCATCGGTGGTTCAAAGCGCTGTTCATACTTGAGTTGAAAAGGGGCTGTTTCATCCCATTTTGCTGAAGTATTTTGATACTCTTCAATCGCTTTGACTCGATTGAGTTCCGCTTCTGTACATAAACTTAAGGCCAAACCTCTTTTTCCTGCACGTCCTGTACGACCAATTCGGTGTACATAAATTTCTGGGTCCCAAGGTAAATCATAATTGATAACCGCTTGCAGCTCTTTAATATCAAGTCCTCGTGCGGCCACATCGGTAGCTACCAGAACAGAACAACTGTTATTAGCAAAACGGACTAAAACTTGATCCCGATGTTTTTGATCTAAATCGCCATGCAAAGCCTGTACAGAAAAGCCACAATTGCTTAATGCATTGGCAATATCCTGACACTCTCTTTTAGTATTACAAAATACGACAGTTGATTCTGGACGATGATACGCTAACAAATAGCCCAACGCGTTAATTCTTTCTGCCTTTTCAATTTGATAAAAACGCTGTTCAATTACGCTCTCATGGTGACTGCTATCAATCGTCACTGAAAGAGGTTTGTACTGAAACTTCTGGCTAATCTCTCGAATAGGGTCGGTATAAGTCGCTGAAAAAAGCAGTGTTTGTCTATGTGTAGGCGCATAAGAGATAACATCCGTTATCACTTCTTCAAAGCCCATATCCAGCATTCGATCCGCTTCATCTAATACCAGGGTTTTTAAATTGCTTAAGCGCAGACTTCGTTTACGTAAATGCTCTTGTAAGCGCCCCGGTGTACCGACAACCACATGTACACCATGTTCTAAAGAACCGACTTGAGGACCAAACGGCACACCGCCACATAAAGATAATACTTTAATGTTTTGAGTAAAGCGGGCCAGCGTGCGTATCTCTTTACAAACCTGATCGGCCAGTTCTCGTGTTGGGCAAATAACTAAGGCCTGCACCCTAAAGCTGCTAAAGTCTAATCTTGACAACAATCCAATGCCAAAGGCTGCGGTTTTACCACTACCTGTCTTTGCTTGAGCAATAATATCCTTGCCTTCCAAAATATGTGGCAACGTTTCTGCCTGAATAGGCGTTAAGTGGGTATAGCCTATCGACTCAATATTTTCAAGTAAGGCAGGTTTTAAGGGTAAAGAAGAAAATTCAACAGTATTCACAAAGACTCTTTTTATCAAACGCGAGTGGCGGCGAACTGCCGCCATTTAATGACTTATGATAACAGATAATGTTTGTTGCTCACGCTAAAACCCACCAAATAACTCTAGATACAATTCCCTTAATTCTAAAAAAAGCGTAGTATATAAGCCTAAAATACCTTTCTTCTTTACAACCGCCTTAAGCCATTACAGTCGCCTTAAGTTAATCCATTTAAAATTGAGCATAAATGACATTTAAATCAAAATCTGCTCCAGATAACTCTTTAGATGTTAATACGTTTATTTTTTCGATCTCGCCTCTCCAACTTACACTGGCTTTAACTTTACTGATTACGGGCTGTACTTTAGGGCCTGATTTTAAGAGCCCAGAAAGTCCGGATACAGATAGCTACACAGTTGATAAGTCATCAAATCATTTATCAACAACATCTTCAAAATCGGGCGCCGCTCAATCCATAAGTATTGGAAAAGAGATAGAGGGACAATGGTGGACTTTATTCAATTCTCCAGCGTTGACTCAGTTAATTGCTCAAGCGTTAGAGAAAAACCCAAATCTTCAGGCAGCTTCCTACGCTTTGACCCAAGCCCAGGAAACAGCTATTGCTGCGCAAAGCTCTTTATTTCCTGCCTTAGATATCGTCACTAAAAGTACTCAACAAAAAATATCAGGCGCTCAATTTGGTAACCCTAACTTTGCAGGCTCTACCTACACCCTTAATAGTGGGTCTGTGCAAGTGGCTTATACCTTAGATGTGTTTGGTGGAATTAGACGACAAATTGAAAGTATAGAAGCCGAAGAAAACTACCAGCGCTTTCAATTGGAAGCCGCCTTTTTGACAATGGCGTCGAATGTCGCCAGTAGTGCGATTCAAGAAGCCTCGTTAAGAGCGCAAATTAAAGCGACTGAACAAATAATAGCATCACTTACCCATCAATTAGAACTAGTCAAGCGACAATATGATTTAGGTAGCGTTTCAAAGATCAACATCTTGTCTTTGCAAGCCACCTTAGAACAAACCCGAACGACCCTGCCGCCTTTACAACTGCAATTGGCTAAAACACGACATAGTTTAACGGCACTAGTTGGCGAATTGCCCAGTACAAAACTGAGCGCTGAATTTAATCTATCTGAATTACATCTACCCGAAGCATTGCCGTTGAGTCTACCGTCTAAATTGGTGCAACAACGACCTGATATTAAAGCACAAGAAGCCTTATTGCATGATGCCAGCGCTCAAATTGGCGTTGCTACCGCTAATTTATTACCCAACTTTACCATCAATGCTAACGTCGGCACGATTGCTACGCGATTAGCGGACTTATTTGTCCCTGGCAGTTTAATCTGGAGCGTTGGGGGCAACTTGTTGCAACCAGTATCGAGTCTCGGTTCTCTAATTCATAAGCGTCGTGCAGCACTAGCCGCTTATGAGCAATCAGCGGCTCAATACAAAAGTACGGTGTTACAAGCTTTTCAAAACGTTGCTGATACATTAAGTGCGCTGGAGCTTGATGCAACCGCTTTAAAAACTCAAGATACCGCGTTACAGGCTGCATTGGATAACCTGGAACTGACCCGACAACAATATCAGATCGGTGCGGTCAGTTATCTGTCTTTATTGATCGCAGAACAAAACTATCAAAAAGCTCAAATGGGGCAAATTATTGCCCAAGCCAATCGCTATACAGATACAGTTACTTTGTTTCAGGCTTTAGGGGGTGGCTGGTGGAAGCGCCCAGACTTATCGACTCATTTAATAACTGAGCAACAAAAAAAATCAGCACCCTAAGATGAACTATTCATGTTAATGGACAAACAAACTCACCTTTTACCCACGCTCTAACTTACTTTAAATTCATGTTTGCGCAAAACTCCGACAGGACATTGAAATGATTAAACGTATGATCATTATGCTTAGCATAGTAGGGATAATACTCACCGGAATTTTCGGCTTCATCAGCTTTAAGGGACGCATGATAAAACAGTTTATGTCCGCTCAAGGTGAACCACTACAAACAGTCTCAACAACGACTGCTGAATTTTTGGAATGGTCACCAAAACTAGAGGCCGTAGGTAACATCCAGGCTATTCAGGGTATTAATGTCAGTGCCGAGGTTGCAGGCATTGTCGATGAAATCTACTTTAAACAAGGCGATACCGTTAAGGCAGGCACGCCGTTATTACAATTACGCGCTTATGATGATAAAGCTAAGCTTGAGTCACTTAAGGCTGCTGTGCAACTCGCACAGGTCACTTATCATAGAGATCAAGCCCAATATGAAGTCAATGCCATTAGTAAACAAACGCTGGATATTGATAAAGCGAACCTTGATATGGCCAACGCTAATGCCGCTCAACAACAAGCACTGCTTAATAAAAAACTGATTCGGGCACCATTTACCGGCCAACTCGGCATTCGACAAGTTGATGTGGGGCAATATCTTGAGGCGGGTGCAGCAATCTGCACCTTACAATCACTGGATACTGTTTTTGCTGATTTTTATTTGCCTCAACAACTTCTCGGCTCGCTCAAACTCGGACAGCCCATCAATCTCAAATCAGATACCTACCCTGCCCAGACATTTACGGGAGAAATTACAGTCATCAACCCTAAAGTTGAACTTAACACTCGTAACGTTCGACTAAGAGCCACGTTAAAAAACCCTCAGAATAAGTTACTGCCAGGCATGTATGTCACAGTCAATATTACCACTGGGACAGCCAACAGCTTTATCACCCTACCTCGCGCAGCTCTAACGTTTAATACTTTTGGCTCTAGCGTTTATCGCATTGAAAAAAACGGCGCCGATGAAAAAGGCCTGCCCAAGTTAATTGCCAAACAAAGCATAGTCATTACTGGAGACATGCGAGGGGATCAAGTTGCAATACTCAGCGGTATTAACGCAGGCGATACCATCGTCACCGCAGGACAAATAAAGTTACACAATGGCTCACCCGTTGCTGTTGATAATTCAATTCAGCCCAGTAACCAGGCTAACCCACAACCCATTGACCAATAATCCGCTATGAAATTTACAGATATTTTTATCCGTAGACCTATTCTGGCGACTGTCGTCAGCATGATGCTTTTAGTGTTGGGGCTACGTGCACTCAGTGAACTGCCTATTTTACAGTATCCTCGCACAGAGAATGCTGTTGTCACTATCACAACAACCTACTTTGGAGCAGATCCCGATCTGGTTGCCGGGTTTATTACAACCCCGCTAGAAAATAGCATAGCACAAGCGAATGGCATCGATTACATCACTTCAACGAGTCAAAACAGTATCAGTACAATAACGGCTAATTTACGACTCAACTTTGATCCAAACAAAGCGTTAACCGAAATCAATGCCAAGGTTAATGCCGTTCATAATCAATTACCACCAGAAGCACAAACCCCCGTATTGAGTGTTAAGATTGGTCAGACTATTGACGCGATGTATATTGGTTTTTCCAGCGACCAATTACCCGCCAACAACATCACCGATTATTTAATCCGTTCAGTTCAACCTAGGTTACAAGCTGTTGAAGGCATCCAAACGGCTGAACTGTTAGGGGGGAAAAACTTTTCTCTACGCGCCTGGTTAGATCCCAATAAGCTGGCTGCTTATTCACTGACCGCCACCGACATTAGCGCAGCATTAGCTAGAAATAACTATATTGCGGGTCTAGGTACAACTAAAGGCCAAATGGTTCAGGTTAACTTGGTGGCTTCAACGAGTTTACATTCTGTCGCCGAATTCGAAGACCTGGTTATCAAACAACAAGATGGAGCCATTATTAGACTAAAGGATGTAGCTAAAGTCACACTAGGCTCTGATGATTATGAGTCTAGCGTTTCTTTTGATGGCGATAAAGCGGTTTATATTGGCCTGCAAGTCGCATCCAGTGCTAATCTACTTGAAGTTATTGAGAGAGTGCGAAAAGCGTTTCCAAGTATTCAAGCCCAATTACCTGCGGGAATTAGTGGAAAAATAGTTTACGATTCAACAAAATTTGTTGATAGCTCTATAGATGAAGTAATCCATACGCTTATCGAAGCATTGCTCATTGTTACATTGGTGGTTTTCGCCTTTTTGGGCTCACCTCGCTCTGTACTCATACCCGTTATTGCCATACCTCTTTCTTTGGTTGGAACATTCACCATCATGCTGGCCTTTGGGTTTTCGATTAATTTACTGACCTTATTAGCGCTAGTACTTGCCATTGGTCTGGTAGTTGATGACGCTATTATTGTTGTCGAAAATGTTAACCGGCATCTTGAAGAGGGACTGCAACCTGTTCAGGCTTCTTTGCTTGCGGCTAGAGAACTCACTGGCCCCATTATCGCAATGACCATTGTATTAATTGCCGTTTATGTTCCCGTGGGTTTCCAAGGTGGACTAACAGGCGCATTATTCTCGGAATTTGCTTTTACAGTGGTCGGTGCAGTCACTGTTTCTGCTGTTGTCGCGCTGACCTTGTCGCCCATGATGAGCTCTAAACTGTTAAAAGCACATACCGGAGATCGTAGTGGCTGGGAAGAACGTATCGTCGATTTTATTGATCGTCAAGTTTCTGCAATGCAACGCGCTTATTCTCGAACCCTTCATAGTTCACTGGACTATTTACCTGTCACCACTGTCTTTGCTCTGATTATCCTAGGAAGCATCTACTTTCTTTATAGTAGTGCCAATAGAGAACTCGCGCCCCAGGAAGATCAAGGGGTTTTAATCACCATGGCCACTGCCGCACCGGATGCAACCCTACAGCAACGCCTGCTTTATGCTGAACAAGTTTACAAAAAGTTTATTTCACATCCTGAAACGGATCATGTATTTCAGCTTAATGTACCAGGTCAATCCATTGCAGGGATGGTACTTAAACCTTGGCATGAACGCACCACCAATACAAACCAGTTACAGCCTATCATCCAGGAGGAAATGAATCAAATATCGGGGGTTCGGGTCGCAGCATTTCAACCACCTCCATTGCCAGGCAGTAGTGGCCTTCCTGTACAATTTGTAATCGGTTCAACTGATTCATTTGATCAATTAAACACCGTCGCACAGCAATTTATGCAAGCCGCACAGAAAAGCGGCATGTTTATATTTCTGGATAGTGATTTAAAGTTTGATCAACCGCAATCCCAAGTGGATATTGATCGTAATAAAACAGCGCTATTAGGCCTGAGCATGCAAGATGTCGGTTCGTCTTTGGCCTCTATTTTAGGTGGTGGGTATGTTAATTATTTCAGCATGACCGGACGTTCTTATAAAGTTATTCCTCAAGCACAACAAGCCTCCCGACTGAATGCAGCTCAATTACTTAACTATCATATTCGTACCGCTGATGGCAGCACCATTCCACTATCTACCATTGCTTCTATCAGCACTAAAACAGTTCCGCAATCATTAAATCGTTTTCAACAATTAAATTCAGCGATTATATCAGGCGTACCATTCCCAGGTGTGACTGTCGGTGATGCAGTCAATTCCTTACAAAAACTGGCTACCCAACTATTACCCCCCAGTTATTCAGTTGATTATGCCGGTCAATCCCGGCAAATGATTCAGGAATCCAGTAGCTTTATTTTTACCTTTGCCTTTGCTTTAATTATTATTTTCCTGGCACTGGCAGCACAGTTTGAAAGCTTCAGAGATCCGCTGATTATTCTGGTGTCAGTACCCATGTCGATAGCAGGGGCGCTTATTTTTATCGCCTTAGGGATTGGTGGAGCAACTCTTAACATTTATACCGAAGTTGGCCTGGTTACCCTGATGGGCTTAATCAGTAAACATGGTATCTTGATTGTTGAATTTGCAAATATCAAACAAAAAGAAGGTCTGTCTAAAAGAGCCGCTATTGAAAGTGCCGCCAGCATCCGGTTAAGACCGATTGTCATGACGACTGCCGCCATGGTATTAGGCGTATTACCGCTTATTTTTGCTTCGGGTGCAGGTGCCGTTTCTCGCTTTAATATAGGTCTGGTTATAGCAACGGGGATTGCTATAGGCACATTGTTCACACTCTTTGTTGTTCCAGCCGTCTATCTTTTAATCGGTCAAAATCACGCCAAAACAATTGATGAACATTATCCGTAATACTGACTTTTAGAGGACTGTTTCACCTATGACTATTTTCTTAAGTTTTTTAGAATCTCCTCCAATGGAACCAGATTCATCTTGACCCTAAACAAGACTTCATTATTTTGCAACAACCCATAACAATGATAGGTTCGCTGCCTGATATTTGTTTGATTTAGCGTATTGTCACTGGATTCAGGTAATTGCTTCACTAAAATATGTAACTTGTCATTATTCTTAAGCTGACTCACATAGTGCCTGTCTACCGATATTTCATGGGATGTATAAACCATCGGATTCAGTTTAAAATCATGATGTTCTAACTGTGCCTTCTCAAGTAAAGCCCCCGAAGTCAGACTACAGGGAAATATTTCTGGATAATTTGCGATATGCATTAACTCATCAAAATAATCCGACTGCTCGGCTAAAGAACCCGATAAGAAATTCTTGACTGACCCATTATTCATAAACTTACGCTTAAAAAAATAATCTGTCCCTGGAACCGTTGTTAAATCTTCTACCTCATTAAGATCAGGTAAGTTATCAAACGATGTATCCGACAAAAAAAGTGGTGATTGAGTTTCTTTCTTAAACCCCAATAACACCGTTTTCCCATCTGACTTCATGGCAATACGATTACCTAAGGTCAAATGTGGAATGGTGGTAATGAGCGTCTTTTTAATCTCTAAATAAACCGGGGTTCTGGGCCGAACCGCGTTTACAAAGGTGATTTGGTAATTACTAAAACGCAGATCGTTTTCAGCAATTATACGGTTTTCATGATGTGCGGCCCGATAAAGCAACATTTGGTATTCGATTAACGTATTGAGTTGATAACCCAATACGATAGGCCCTCTAAAGGGATTGTGAGTTATCTGCAACCATTTATGCTTGTCATGAAATAAATTAAAATCATCAGTCGCATTACGGGCTACTTCAATATGAATCTGATCGAAAATGAATGACTCATCTTTCATGTTTTTCCCTAAGAAGGCTTATATTTATCAATTACCTCAAGTTTAGCCAAGGCAGCTTTTATGTCTGCTTCAGTATCAGCATTCAGTTCATTATTTTTATACACTTTTTCAAGCAGACCTTCTGTAACCAAAGCCTCTTTAATCCAACGTTTAGTAAATCGATAATTGTTATACGTGGTAGCGACCTCTCCCGTTATTGGATTTAACAAGCCTTTCTTTGCATTAGTCTTATTGGTTTCCTTACTAACATCAACTTTAGGAATACTTTTTTTCAACGGGGTTGGTTTAATGGTACTGGGCTTTTTAGCGGGTTTAACAGATTCTGTTACCGGCTGAGGAACTATTAAGTTTTGAACACTTTCCTTTGCTTTTGATTGTGGCTCTTCTACTTTTGGAACTTCTTGATGCTCATTGACGGCCTGATAGACAACGTAAGCCACAAAAATGATAATTAGTGCAAATAGCCCTTCAAACATAACACCCTCGACTTGTTTATTATTTTTATATTTTTGTCTTGAGGTCTTCTCGTGAACAAAACAATAAATTGATGATTATGTTACACAATATACCAGAAGTGATGAATCTAGTTAAGATTTAAATCAACACGTTAATCAGTCCATTCGTTTGCTTGTTACACGTTCTTGGGCCGGGAAAACATTATTTATACACTTCTTTTCTATGTCCGATTTCAACGACGAGAATAATTAGCTGATTATTTTCGTATGTCGTTAGAATTCTATAATCACCTACTCGATATGCCCAATATACAGAGAGTTCGCCTTGTAAGGCTTTGCCTATCTGCTTGGGATTATCAAGCAATGCTAACCTGTTTTCTAAAAAATCAATAATGCGCTGTTTGATAGGTCTATCTAGTTTTGAAAATTGTTTGGCGGCGGTGTTAGTAAATTCAATTTTCCAAGTCATTGGCTTGTTTTATTTGCTGTAATGATAAACTTTCGCCGCTATTAAGATATTCCGCATAAGCATTATCCCCTAGTTTAATACTTTGCTGTTCCGCTTGATAATCCTGAATAAATAAGTCAATAAGTTGTTGAATAGATTGATGGGTTTGTGAAGCAATCTCTTGTAATTGTTGCTCCGTTTGTTGATTTAGAGTAATCATTTGCTTATCCTCATATTTTTGTTGTTTTGCTTGGTATTATTTAGCGAAGTTCATCGTCAAAAGTTACTGATTAATATAGTAAGTTATGGCATTACCCATTCCATTCGCTTACCTGTTGCTCGTTCATAAAGTGTTTCGGGAGATACATCAAAACCGCAACTCCAAACCACAGTAGACCATTCATCTAATTGAAAGGATTTAAAATCATCAATATTACGCAAAGGTGCTGCGGCTTTGTATTTAAAAATAAGGTCTTGCAAATCAACTTGCCCTGATTCACCCGTGTTAAATAATAAATGTAGTCGATAACCATCAAGGTAATGAGCTTGTTTTACAGTGATAATCATAATTCCTCACACTAAGGGCTTAATTCTATTAAAATGTGAATTAAGAGCTAACACGCAAATGATTCCAAAAAAACATTGCTGCAGCTAACTTACCGAATACATGTACCATTAATCCATTATATGATCGAACGTTGCTTGCACATTCAATACCCGTTTGCTTTTCAATCCAACTGAATAGGCTTTCAATCGGCTGTCGAACACGAGAAACAGCGGTCGATAGCCATTGATCCTGTGGTTCTAAATGCGATTGGCCTTTTTGCTTTTTTACTGGAGTCAATACCGTTAGGTTTTGTGCATTTTCCACTTCTTTTGCATCTGATCGTTGATAAGCCTTATCCCCATAGAGCGCGTTGTTGTACAACTCAGATCTAATCTGATCAAATATTGTTCCATCATGGCAGTTTGCTGCGGTGACGCCAATATATTCAGGGCTGGGCAGCGTACCCGCATGGCGCCGCCCGACCACATGAACTCGAACACCATAATAGTACAATTTTTTGGTTGAGCAATAACCCGTATCTGCCAACTCTTTTGCTACACACGCTTTAAACCGGTGTCCTTGTTTGGCTAATGCCACGGGAAATGAATCTATCAACCAGACTTGTCCCTGATTTTTTTCTGCTTGCTCTTGTTGAATAATTTCCAACAGGGGGGCAAAAACATCTGCTACTTTATTCAGGCGTTGCACAAAGGCGGTATAACTGGGTAGTTTTGGAAACCAGTCTCGTAAATGACGATCAGCATAATTATAGATCTTCTTCAGTTCTCTATTCTTATCAATAACTCCAAATAGATAGATCGCTATCACTTCTTCATCGGTAAAGCTTAGATCTGCATAATTTGTCATTCGCTGAT
>SESC01000084.1_pt1 | contig 39982 bp, 28 predicted proteins | sample 3171431 | NCBI WGS metagenome assembly SESC01 (sample SAMN06051868, study PRJNA518727) | freshwater metagenome | biome: subpolar coniferous forest; feature: holomictic lake; material: water; isolation source: holomictic Lake 227, 8 m depth | place: Canada: near Kenora, Ontario | collected... | reverse complement strand
CATATCCGTTTTAAATTATCCTGCCGAAGATATCATGCCGGATTTAGAAAACGCCTAATATTATTTCAAATATCAGTTGTCTCTTACGGATTAAGTTTACAGCGTTTAGTGTTATCATAAAACAAAATAGTAATAGTCTTTACTACTATAAAATTCATTAAGTTAGGAAATTCAATAAAGTGAAATCATTTCAAGAAATTCAAGGATGTCTTCGTTCTTTACCCCCAAACATTAAAAGAATTTATCTATTAGGTACTACAGGAGCGGGTAAAACTTCAATTGTTAGAAATATTATAGGGACATCTGCTCTGGGTTTTCCGATTACCACTCAAACAAGAACAACGCTTGCGACAACGGAATATGTCATTAAACGTGATTTGCCTTTTAAGACCACTATTATCCTAAAGCAAAAAGAGGATGTTTTAGAGGCTATTGAAGAGTTAATACAAGATGCTATACAAAAAGCCATAGAAAATAAACGCCTAACAGATATTGATTATATAACCGAAAGGTTACAGGAATCATCAGATGAGCGGTTTAGATTGCGGTATATGGTTGATAATGATGCACTAAAAAATCATGCGGTTTATATAGTTGAGCATATTATTCCCTTAGTAGCAAAGAAAGGTTTAGATGATGAAACATTGTTTGCTGATACTGCAGTAGAAACTGAAATAAGTTTTTTAAGAGACAGTATCTTAAAAGGCATTGAACAGCTTTTTAATGAGGTTTGCGGTGATCAGTACACGCTTTTTAGCGATAAACTTTACTGTATCGAAAATATAATTGATAAGAGTGCTTTTATAAAAAAGAATAAAGAACTTTTAAAAAACGAATATGGTTCTATCTCTTTATTAATCGATTATATAAGGATAGAGGGTAATTTATTAGCCGATTGGCTGGATAATTCCTTAGAATTAGTGCTAATTGATGGTGAAGGGATAGCGCATTCGCTCCAAGAAAAAAGAGACACGCTATCTACCAGACATTATGATTATTTTGATTTTTGCGATCAAATATTGTTAGTCGAAAAAGGTGATGACCCTTTTATTTCAGGTGGGCAAGCCGCTATCGAAGCCATTTTATTAAATGGCTATAACAACAAGTTTAAATTAATATTTTCAAAAATAGACAAAATTGAACAGGCAGATAAAAACAGTTTTTTAAGAAAAAGGTTGGAAAACTTAAAAGCTGCCTTAAAGCAAAAAAGAATAACACTCGAACTAGATAACAAGGATTGTTACAAACTAGAAAGCTTAAATTTAAATAGCACGACAGACGCTAGTCAAAGACAAATCAAACGATTATTGAAAGATATAAAGGAATCTGAGGATTCTGAACCAACGCCTTTAGAATATGACTTTTTAACGCTGTTGTTAAATCTTGATACCACTTTGTTTATTAAGAATTTTCAAAAAGACTTGGATAGTGAGCATTGGGCGGTTGTAAAAGCCTTTTCGAAGAGAATGTATGATCATAAAGAAGAATATAAGCATTTAAAGCCCATTGCTTTTATACATACGTTCATTATGAATGAAATAGATGTTTTTTTAAAAAGGGACGATCAAGCAAAAGCTGAAATTTATAATGCAAAAAGTCTTATACAACAGCGATTTTCAAAAGAACTGTTGGCCTACATCCGAGAAGAATTCCAGGATAAGAAAAATTATTTATGGCAACAGGCTTTTGAAAAAAAAGGAATAGGTTCAAGTAAGGAGAGAAAGTTATTCATTATAGAAAATATTTTAAAAGATTGCTTACCTGAAAAAGAAAGCGAGCAACGATTTGATGGGTTTAAAAAAAACATTAAAGCATTGCTGTTAAAGTCGGGTGCGGAGATTTTAGCTTCTGCAAAAAAGATAGTTATAAAAAAAGTAGATATAAAAGGTATCCATGGTCATAAGAGTTTCTCATGGGAGTTAGCTGAGGATATTAATGTATTATTGGGTAAAAATGGGAGTGGAAAGTCGACCATTTTAAAGCTTATTTATGCGTGCATTACACATGATAAAGCGATTTTTAATTATTTTGAAAATCCTTATGTAACGTTAACGCTTGAAAAGATGTATGAAAACGATAACACAAAGGAGATTACGGTTTCTAATAACAGTGCTGCTGCAAATGTTGATGTGCAACTCATTAATACATTTGATGTGCCTGTTTCAAAAAATATCGAAGGCACGGAATTAGATACTATACTCAGTAAATTAATAGTCGATTTTGGTGAGTACATAAGGGTCTTAAAAAGTCACTTAGATAATGAAACGAGAGTCGATAGTTTAGCGATAGATGATATTCTTAAAAATATAGCTAATGCTGAGCAAGAAGAGTTCAATCAGCTTAAAAATTTAAAAACAAAAGTAGACATCATTAAGAAAGAAAAATTTAAGCGCGTAAATTATTTTGAAAAAGCTATTAATGGCTTTTATAAAGAGACTCATAAATTTATTGAGACTGATAAAGACAAACCTTTAATAGTTAAAATGATTGCTAATGAGACAACGACCACAATCATTGATATTTTTAAATTATCATCGGGTGAAAAACAGCTCTTAATCATATTTTTAACAGTCATATTACAAGGAGATAAGTCGTTTATATTATTAATGGATGAGCCTGAATCTTCGTTACACGTCGAATGGCAGGCAATGCTGCTAGATAGCTTGAAGGGACTAAATGACAATGTTCAAATTATTATTGCAACACATAACCCTTTGTTAGCACTGAATAGAAAATTTAATGAGATTGGGCGTGTAGAAGTTGATAGTGATGCTGTTCAGATAGATTCTGGAGGAACTAAATACTTGGATGTTTCGGCAACCTTGTTAAATTACTTTCATTTAAGTTCTTTAGTAGGTGCAGAAATGAAGGGAAAATTACGTGACTTATTTACCTTAAAAACACAAGAAGAACTCTCTGGGCAAGATAAAGATAAACTAGACGCTTTGGAAAAGGAATTAGGGAATACTTTAGCGACTAATTTTATTTACGATAGGCATTATTTAAGTTTTTTACGATTTATCAAAGAAAATCATCAAATTGATTTTGATAAACTAACTGTAATATCAACACAAGAAATGAATGAATTATTAGGTGAGTTTAAGGGGTTATTTGATGATTGATATGAGTGGAATATTTTCTCATGTTGATTATGATAAGACGGTTAATAAGTTTAATGAGTCTAAAAGTTCAGGTTGCAATTCTGATTGTAACTGGAGCCTATTCCAGGATTTACATAAAAGTGTGTCAAATAATAAATGCCCCATCTGTGAAGTGGAGTTAGTTGAATCTCCAAATCATCCTTATTCAGCTACTATTGACCACTTTAGACCCAAAGCCCCTGATATGTATCCAGGCTTAAAGTGTGAGCCAAAAAATTATATCTTGATGTGCAGTCTTTGTAATAACCGATATAAAGCCGCAAAGTTTCCTCTGCTTGATGAGACTAAACGAGCGACTAAAGCACAAACAATTACAGAAGCACGCTTTGAGCAACCTTTGTTATTTAACCCTGCGGAAGAAAAGCCTTTAGACTTTTTTGAATTAGCGTTTAGGATAACTGAAGTCGGTAATATTTTAGAACTTAAAAGAAAACCAACAATTCCTAAAGGTTCTTACCGTTATCAACGAAGTGCGGAGATGATAAAACTTTTTGGTTTAGGTTATGTTCTTAAAGATATTCATCCAGATGAAGGCAGCAAGTCAACAAGGCTAGATGTTTTGAGACTTCATTACGTAGTTTTTATTGAATTGGCGCAAGCTATCAAGGATAACAATAAAAAAGCATTAGCGCTTATTTTACAGGATAAAAACAGAAAAGAAATGTTAAAAAAGTATGGTTTTTTTCAATTTCTAATGGAAAAACAGTTTTCAATTTGTTTGGGGTAGACATAATATAGGACGTATTAATGAAAATATTTTTTCTTTCACACCAATGAGATGCCTTTATCCCTACGATAAAAATATCTCGCCAAAGCAAAATCAATCCGATCCGCTAATAGCTACCAGTGAGGAGGTGCTGAATCCAGTTGCGCCAGAAAATCCAGATGCAGTTTAAGTTTATAAAGGCTGATCTGTTCGGCGTCCAAATCACCTCCTAACGCGATGGCTGGCACAAAACCGTAGCATTCATTTGCTGTAGGCCTGGGTAGCCGTTTTCTGGCCAGGGTATAGAGATTATAGAGCATTAATGGCACATAGATTTCTTCGGTTGTCAGCCAGCCTTTCATAATGGCGTCCAGATCATTGGATAAAGGGGTGCGCTGTAAAAACACCGGGCAGAAAAAACTATAGTGTTTGCCCTGGGCAGTCGGGGAAGCATTATCAGGATCATAAAAGATCATGCCGCCAAACGCCGTTGACAAGACCACCTGCAATTGTTGATTACTGAGGATAAAGCTGTTGATCAGCTGATGATAATCATCCGGGTTCACCAGTCGGAAAAAACCATCCTTATGGGTAGACAAACCATCATTAGCCCAGATTTCCAGCAAAAAATCGGGCAATGTTCCCCTATAGCGGCTAATCACACTGTCAGGCACAGCCGCGTAGATTTCATCCAGCGGATTGTATTCATAAAATGCCCTGATTTCGCTGTGCATGACCACTCCTATTGCAGTGTGACATTCATTTTGACACTTCCATAGACCGAAGGATCGACTTTTTCGACTGCTTCGGTCAATTCCGAAACCTTGGCTCGCCATTGTCCACCAATATGGCTATTAACCTGGGATTGGCCGACATTGGCAAAATCATAATGATCACCACCCGCGACCTGATCCAGACGATGAGTTGCAGCTTTCTGGTATTGCCATTGCTCATCAATCTGCGCTTGTTTCATGCCCTTGGCCAGTTGTCGATTTTTGTAGTCTTCATATTTTTCGTTTTTGGCATTCATCTGTTGTCTCAGGGTGCCGTCGTCTATCCGGCCTTTTTTCTCAAAAATAAATCGGTTGGTCATCCATCTGGATATGGTCATTGCCCGAAGTGCGGTTTGTTGTTCATTTAATTGTTGCCGGTATTCCTTATCCATGCCTACATATATTTTTTCAAAGCTAATTGTGGTCATTGCCATTTTCTTGGGTTTACCCATAGTGACTTTTTTAAATTGTATAGCAATTTGAGCCAGCAGTTTTTTGATTTGAGCAATGACTTGTTTATTGGCTTTTTCATCGGTAAGCGAGGTAATCTTCAGTTTTAGGTTGCGGACTTTGTCAATATTGGTTTTGATGGCATTGATGGCAGCCCGGTTTTTATCATTGGCGGCAGCAATATCATTCATAATGTCGTGAGCCAGTCGGGGGGTGGAGGCAATCATCAATTCAGCGCTGCTGTCATCACCACTAAAATACAGGCTGTGGGATTGATCATCGGCATCACTAAAACTTTCTCTGATGTCAGCAAAAAGGCCTTTGACGAATCCAGCGGCCTTTTTGCCACCTTTGGCCAATAATCCACCCAGTGCCTTGACAGCTTTGACCGCTAGGTTAATGACCCAGTCTATGGCCTTGTTCACCGGTGCCTGGGCTTTGTCGATTAATGCGCGTACAGGTTTGCTGGGATCGCCCAGACCGAGCAGGCCAGCCAGGAAGCCGATGGCGACCGGAATAGCTTTGGCCAACGCATTTTCAACAAATCCAGCGGCAACACCAATAGCACCTTTGGCGATAGCACCTAGGGAGTTGAGTACCGCATTGACCAGGGCCATGATTTGCTGGCCACGAGTGACGAAGAACACAATTATGTCGTAAATGGCTTTACAGGCTTTAAAGAATGCCGAGGCTGGATTTAACAGGCCGATAATCCAGGTCACGCCTGCAATAATCACCCGTTCTTTCACAAAATCTAAAATCGCATCCAGTACCATGGATTTTAAATCAGTCAGTTTTTCCTTGATAAATCGCCATAAGCCCTTGATGCCTTCATTTTTGATAATCAGAAAAATTTCGGCGGCCTTTTCCATGCCGGCGACCACCGGCTCACCAACAATCTTCACCGCTCGCGCCCGGAAATTGGCATAGGTCAAACCCAGAATTTGCAACACAATACTGACTATGCCTTGCAAATCAAATTTATCAGGTAGTTGCAGGCCGGCACCGCTTAGTGCGCCAAACAGCCAGTCCATCAGGCCTTTTTGTAAATAAATGCCGATTTTACCCATGAAGTTTTTCAGACCCTGCATCACCCCGGATACCAGGTTGCCCAAAAAGCGGATGGGGTGCTCGATAATATCGCCGATGACATCAGCCGCCTTGCCCAACATGCCGAGCAGCATGGCTTTAAATTCCAGTATCTGTTTTACTGCACCAACCGTAGCGTCATAGACTTTTTGCCACAGGGATTTATTTTCGTCACGGAATTTGCTTTCCATAGCCGACATTCGGTCATAGGAAGCCTGATATTGCTCAGTCAATTTATTTATCAGGCTATCCCGGCGCTGGTTAATGTCACTGGTCATGGTGTCAAAATCACCTTTGACGGCCTCTGCAGCATTAACCCCAAACTGCTTGACATCACTATTAAGGCTGCTGACATAATCGTCAATCTGTTTGCGACCATCGGCTACCCGTTTTTTGGCATCGGTCAATTTACTGTCAACCAGCTCCGCCACCTGATCTATGGCTTTATCCACTTCATACAGATAAGCGCCGCGTGCGGTAGTCAGTGCTGCGGCAATATGTTTATCCCAATCGCTGCCCCATAATGTCAGCCAGTCTATCACTCCACCCTTGGCGTCATCAAAGGCTCTGGCATAGACTGTCTCGGCACTTTGCAGGCCTGCTTCAAATACTTTGGTGGCCTGGGTGTCCATATCATTCAGAATGGTTTCCACATCGGTACGGGTTTTATCTTTTATCGCGGTAATTTCATGGGTGATCCGTTCCCGTTCAGCTGCATTTTTATCCTTGGTTTCTACCTGTTGTTTGGCTACATTGTCAAATTTTTTCAGGCGCTGATCATGAACATCCTGTAAACCTTCCGCCAGACTGTTCTGAGCATCGGTTTTACCTTTATCGATCAAGGCTGTTTCAGATTCGCGATAGGCCGGTTTAACGGCAGCTTCATGCTGTTCAGCGGAACTTCGCGCATCCAAAGCCGGGCCAAATGCCGGATCTTTGCCTTCCTGCATTTGCGATGAAGTGACATTACTGTCCTTCATAAGCTGTTCGGTAGGATGGCGATCTGCAGAATAATCCAGACGCTGGTCAGGCAACGGTGTTGGCGCTACGCTGTTGGCGGCATTGGCTGGCACGGGGACAGGCGGCGTGCCGGGCTTTTCAGTCTGCAAAGCGGTTTTCGGCGGTGCGGACTGGCTGGCGGCGGAGACTTCATTGCCGGCAGCGGCTTTTAAGCTGCCAGCAGCTGCGTCACGCTGGGGAGCCAGTTGGCCGCCAAGAGTCTTGCTGGCCTCCTTCCCTCCGCCTTTCATCACCCGTTCCGCTTCCTCCTGGGAGCTGGGTTGCGGCGTGGCATCGGCTATGGCTTTTTTCAGTGCAGCTTTAAAGCTATTAATCTGCACTTTTTCGGTTTTAGTACCGTCGAGATCAGAGAGAGTTTGGGTGGCCGCACTACGGGTTTGTTCGGTGACCGGAGTAATGGCCGCCGCCTGAGCGGAGTCCACCGGCTGATTGGGATCAGGGTGGCGACTGGCATTGGCTGCACGGTCTGCTAGGGCATCTGTAGCCGGAGCAATGGCGTCATGGGCTTTGGATGCCCCTGTTTTCCCGGTATCGGTCGTCCCGGCTTTACTGGCAGCAGCTCCCTGATCAGTTTTATCAGTAACAACCGAAATTTTGCCGGGGTTTTGTCCAGCTTTGGCTGCTATTTTAGGTTTGTCTGGTTCCTTGACGGTAACAGATGCTGGTGCTGCTTCGCTATTACTACTATTACTACCTGGGTCGGCTCGGCGCTGTACTACAAGTGGCCGCATGTTAAAACCGCCGGTTTGGCCAGAAACCATTGATTGTTGTAGTACATGAGTCAGCTCGTGTGCCAGCAACAAGCGACCATCTCGGCTGGCTGGGCTGAACTGGCCGGAACCGAACACGATATTGTGACCCACGGTATAAGCCTTGGCTTTCAGTGCTCGCGCTGAAAGCTGGGCTTCATTGCCGGTATGGACTCTGACTGACGATAAATCATGGCCAAAACGGCGTTCCATATCCTGGCGCACCGCTGGCGGTAAGGGTTGGCCGGTTTTGTTTAGCACGTCTCGGGCGACGGTGGGTAAATGGCTGGTCGAGGTATCATGCCTGATTGCATAGGGCTGAACCCGAACCGGGGTTGCCGGATTTTGGTTTTCGAGGATCTCGGCAGCAAGTTGATCAGCTTCCTGTTCGTAAGCATCGACATGTGCAGGACTAAGTAATTTTGCTTGCACACCATCAGTCATTGGCTGTAGTTTGGCAAGTATCGGCACGTTGGAGAATCGCGCAGAAATGCCTATGGCAGGCAATGTTAAAGGCTGATGATCCTGGTAGACGGTTTTTGCAGTTGGCAATTTCTCCGCAACAGCTTGATTGGCCTGCTTGAGTTCTGCAGTATGCGCCGACATAGGCTTTAATTCTCGCCTATTTTTTTATGTTCCAGCTTCATGTGCTTAGGCTGGTTGCGCAATTCAACATTGCGCGGGGTCAGTTCGTGCAGGTGTTTGATTGGCTTTGGCTTAAGCGGGTGATGCGGTGTAGCTCCAGCCAAAAAAACCGGGATATCTATCAGACTCTGAGACAGCACCGAATGCGAAGGCATCAGTATGGGGTGAGGCGCGACAGGCATGGACTTGTGCACGGCGAGACTCGTCTCAGTTCTGGTATTGACCGGTTGTGGAACTTTTTTTTGCTCAAGCATTAATAAGGTCATTTTGTCTCCTGAGAGTTAAGCCATATTCTCGGCCACTTTCTGGCATTGGCGGAAATACCCTGGATCATCACGCTGCATCCGTTGCTCCAGGCGGCGGCTGACCAGGGGATGGGCTTTACTGGTACTGAGCACGTGGGTAAAGCCGGCCTTGGAGGAAAGTTGGGGTTTAAAGGCGTCCTCCCAGGAGTCAAAAACATAGTGGATGCGCACCCCTCGGTAGGGCGAATTAGGATTAAACCGGTGATAATCCACGCAGGTCGCCAGAAAAAATTGCTCCAGTCGGTTAATCAGAGCAGTTCTGTCAGGGTAATGCCGCCAGGCTGGTTGGTAGCGCGGATTCAGAATAATATCCAGCGCAGTACGCGCATAATGCTGTATAAATCCAGTATTGGAGCCGCCGATGATGCCGCAGCACTCTTCCCGAAAATAATCAAGCTCCCTGGAAATAGACCAGACCCATTCGACAGGCAGCGGCAAATGGCAGCGCTCAAAAACCTGGGCGATTTCCTGTGGATTGCGCCATTCATCCAGCGGATGGCGTTCCGGGCATTGGGCAAATACCGGCGCTTGCAGCAATATTTCCGGCAGGGGCTTCCACAGAAACACATCGGTGTCGATATGCACAAAAGGCTGATTCTGCAAGGTATATGCCAGCAACTTGCCCAGTGCCCACCAACCGGGGTCAGCCTGATTCAGTTGCTCAAGTTCGGTTGAAACCTCTTTAAATGGCAGCCCCAGTTTGTCAACTAACAGACTTTTACCTGGCTTGTCGGTAATCAGCACTGTGTCGGGATAATGCCGAGCGGCGCTGCTGAGCGACAAACCCCAGCCCAGCAAATGGTGATAATGGCTAAGCCATTTGCCACCCTTTTGGGAAAAATAAGGCTTGCTCCAAAATGACCAGACCGCACGCATGGCTAAGGGTTAGAATTGGAGTTTAAGTTATTGTTAACATTGATTAACGCTGGGTTTATCTTTTCAACGGTATTTAATCCAGTAATATGGATGGGATGTCTGATCGGGTTTATAAATCCGGTAATGGTCAGCGTTGTGGAAATCTGATAATTCATACCGATAGCATCATTTATTACTGCAAATACGGTGTAAACCAGCGGTGTAGTGGTGCCGGTATTGTTTATAGTGAGAGGGAAAGAAACATAGCTATTGTTTTTGGTAGCGGTGACTGTATTTGCAGGCAGGGTCAGTGCCTGCAGATTAGGGACATCTACTCCTGCAGGTGCTACAGGATACTGGATGCTGAGATGAATAATCGTGTCAGCAATGGCTGGGAAGTTTAGCCAGATTTCGCCGTATATGATTTGAGGGAGGGTGCTGCTGGATGTGAGCACCACACTACTTACCGTCAACATAAAAATATTGATATTTAAGGTTGGCGTCAGGTAAAACCAGCTGTCAAAATCACTGGCTTTTTGTTTTGTGCCAGTCGGCAGGTTTAAATCGGTGCGGGCAGTTGCTCCATCTTGTCTGAAACCGGGTTTGGCAAAAGCCTGTCCATCCAGGTAAATATAATTGCCTTGGGTACCAGAGAAAATCTTGTCACCGCTAAGTTTAACCCGAACCCTGGTGTAGCAACCTGCCTGTGAACCTTGCTGCAGAAGCAGATTCAGGGCCGAGACAATTGACCAGTTACCCTGACCGCCTTCGTTGGTGAGTTGTATGTTCACTAAAGGTATACTCCAGCTCAGCTGATTACCGGAAACTGTGATGTTTCCATCTAAGGGCATAGAGGTTCTGAAGCTGACGGGTAACTGGCCTAATGAGTAGGATAAAGTCTGTTTGCCATCCAAGTATGAGGACACAAACTCGTTGGCAATTTCCAGAGTTACACTAAACCCGCCGCTGTCAATATGCCCGGTAATGGCTTGATCAAATGTCAGATTCAGGCCATTTTTTAGCAGTATATCCAGCGTTAGCAAATCATCGTTATTCCAGTCAAAGCTGGTAATGTGCAAGGCAGGCATGGCAATATCAGTCAGAGTATCCACCAGCGAGGGAAAAAACCGGCGGCAATCTTCCACTGTGAATTGCTCCTGACCGGTATCCCAATGCACACAGGCCAGCGGCGCTCGGTAAATGCTTGTGTTGTGTGGTGGCTGGTAAAACTGGCCATCACTATCCAATGGTGGCCATTCGATATTGCCAGTGGCGGTACGCGCCGGAATCAGCCAATAATCGCCACTAACATAATTCCCCTCTTGAAACTGGATTTTTATGCCGTTCTCCAGTTCCAGCCAGTCATTAATCGGCAACGGAATTCCGTTGGTGCTATTGCCTGGGCCGTATTGATCCCAGCGGCGCATTTGCGCATTGTTTTCTGGTTTGATGGCGCTTATCTGCGTAGACAGACCCAACAAAGGCGGATGACCTGCAGAGATGCTGTTGATCTGGCAAAGTTCGCCAGGCTGATTGGCATTATAGCCAAATGTATAACTGTCATCACGGATCTCCACCCAGTTGCCTGTGGCAAAACCCAGATTGGCGTCAAAACCTAAATTATCAACATTGACGGAACTGCCTGAGACCTGGGTGACAGAGGTAATGACTGAACCGTTTTCTCGTGACCATTTAAAGGTAGCTGCTTCTGCATTGCCGCTGGTGTGGATTTCTACCCGGTATAACTGATTTTCCAGGCCTCGATAGCCAGCAGACGGAGTAGGCTGGCAGGAGCAATCTGATGAGCCGTCGGCTGTTTTGGCCGCCATAGTGCCGGGAACGATTTCAGGGCTATTCTGATACATGTTTTCGCAACATTTGGTATCGCTAGGCTGGGTGCTGATCGGATTGGCTACTACCCGAAAAACAGTCTGCAGCCGTAGTGTAGTGTCGGTTTTACCTAGTGCAGTTTCCGTCAGGGCAAGGTCATCCAGCGAGGTGACCAGACGCTCCCAGACTTCCAGATACAACTGAATGGCTGTGTACTGTCCGGCTTGCAGATCGCCGAGTAGATCTTTAGCTGTTAAGGGCGGATTAATCAGAAAAGCCTGCTGGCCATAGCTGATTTCTGATGGGTTTTCGCAAAAAATGCCTTTTACATAGTAGTGGCCTGCACCTATCAGTATATCGTTATTGACGATGCGGATAGCGAAGCCGGTATCGCTTTGCGGTCCACCATAGTCGCCAATAAGATCACTGGTTTCGGTTCTACGCAAATGGCTATTAATCAGGCTTTGTTCATTGGCGTCGGCGTCCAGCGCCACTCGTCCCTGCTGTTCCAGAACCGAAGTGTAGTTTTTGGCTGTATTAAATCTCAGTCGGCTAAAATCACCTTTCATAATTTCTCTCCAGTAAGCTAAATAAGGTGGGCGCCAATTCCCGTATATGCGAGTTCATATTCATCATCATCTGGCAATTCCGTATGGCTGTAGCCATAACCAAAATTCAGGTGTTGCGCTGTTTCTGCTGAACCTGGCTGTAAAAATATCCCTGCTTCCAGATTGACCGGCAAATATTCGTTTAACCGGATTTGGATATTATTGACTGCTTCAGTTTCCTGCAGGCTATGGTAAACGCCGAGTTGCGACCCATTGTCCGCACCGCTCCAGATGGCGTATGGGGTATCACCGCTCAGTAGACCGTAGGCTGGACGGCCATATTTTAAGGTGACAAAACGCGGCTGCAGGGCTTCTTCCTGCGAGGGGTCATCCGGGATGCATTTAAAGCGTTTGGGGGTAATGGCGTCCGTTGGTATAAAACAGAATCGTACGCAACCACTCTGTTTACGGCTGCACCATAACGCGGATTGCCAAGGATCCTGTTTGGCGCGCCGACCTAGAAACAGGGTGTTGGACGCCAGTTCTAAGGCATGGATATAGGTCTTGCCGATTACCGTTGAGTTTTCAATATGCAAATCAGCGCCGGGAGATGCCAGGTCGGTTCCGGCGTAAGCCACACTATAGCGGGAGGAACCATCGATCATACTGTTGATTATCCGTACCATCCCACCAGGCGCGACGGCCAGTGGGCCGCTGATACAGTTCAGCAGGCATAAGTTGCTACCGGGACGCTGGATATTCAGGTTGGGCTCTCCAGGTTGAGCAGGCAGACCGTTGCGATTAAGCTTTATACCGGGCACCAGTGTGCAATCTGAAATCTGGATGTTGACAGCATCGCCACCAGCGGACACGGACAGGCTGCCAGCCAGCCAAAGGCCGTTCATTATGAACATTCCGGGCGATGGCGGATTATCAGACGCTGGTTGAGGCGCTGGCAGACCCAGGATGCTGACGTGACCGGTGAGGGTGGCTAGAGCATTGCTGGTTTCAGCTTTACCGGCAGTCTGATCAAGGGTTGCGGCAACTATCTCCAGACGGCTGCCTGCAGGTAGTTGAATGGCAGAGGCTCCAGTCAGGTCAATGTTAGCCTGTATGAAACCAGGCAGGATAATCAGCCCCGTTACACCATTGGCGGCCTGTTTATTCCAGGCTGCAACCGCTAATTCCAGGGTTGTGGACTGGCTGACAATGGCGTGAAAGTTGAAACTGGCTAGTTCGAGAGTCGACAGATTCTGGCTACGGTCATAAGCGCCGCCGCCTAGATTGGCTGGGAAACCATAGGCATAATTGACCAGAACCTGAACAGGCGGTTTAAGGTTGGCCGCAAATTGAATTCGCCCCAATTGCGGATCGATGGCGATTTTGCCGTCCGAGGTACAGCCATTCCAATGACCGGATAAATCATCAGCCAGATCACGAATGCAGATTTGTTTGATATCGATAGCGACGCCGTCTGCATATAACTGGACGCTTAAGTCCTGGCCGTAGAACTTAGCAGGATTTTCATAAAACTCCCTGCGGCCGATAGCCTGTGGCGCATCCAGCCGGGTAGTCAGTCTGCTGAATGAATCGCGGGTTGGCAATAGGTTAAACAGGGGTAGATCCTGACCCAGTGGGCTGAACATAAAGCGGTGGTTGTCGATGCGAAATGCCGGTGCCTGATTGACAGGAAAGATTTTGCAGCGCCATAGGAAAATGCCAATATTCGGCACGTTATATTTCCCGCTGCCGTGTAAATGCGTATCCAGAGCACTGCTGTCAGCACTAGTGTTTGGTGTGCCGTTGAACTGCCGGGGGCCGATACGGCGCAAGGCGACGGTATAGTTGATGCTGTTAAAAGCGCTGTCCCGCAGAGCAAGCTGATTGCCATTACGCAGGTTTAGATTTGCGTTATGCCCAGGACGCAGATGTTTCATATGTTCGCAGGTTATTAGCTGCTTAAAGAATTCTACAGCAACTGCAGGTCGACCGGTCACATCCATGCATACTTGCTCCAAACCCAGCAAGGTACCTTTGCGTCGTCGATAGCCTATGGTGTTGGCGACTTCCGCCCGGCTACTATAGGTGGCTTCGGCCACTTCATACAATGGTTTTACTGCAATCAGATCGCCGATATAGGGAATGGCCCAGGGGGCGCAGGTTTCAATAAACTGATCGTCATACAGTTGTTTTATGTTTTCTTCCAGAATATCGGTCTGTCCTGCGATGACGGTCAATAGAGCCTGTAGGGGATAGCCGTTTTCCGCATCGCGAGTGCGGTAGACGGCCGGTAACAGCTTATAGATTTGTTCGACGGTAAAACTCATGACCATACCCCTATATTAGCCCGTGAAGCGGGATCCAGTAGTAGCATTTCCGCTGCCCTAGGCTGCAGGTTTTGGCCGATTTGCGGGGAAGCGGCCTGAATTACGGCAGGCAGTGGGGATTGTCCAACTTCGCCTCGACGGTTAAAGGCACTTAGTTCCACAGCCAGTACACCGGGAGTCTGCTGGATAATTGTAATAATTTCGCTTTGCGTGACCCCCTGTCCCAACTGGCGAGCCTGGAAGTCAAAAGCAGCGCTCAATGCCAGCCAAACCCGGTTTGATACCTCATTGGCAACGTAATTGACCAAATCAATTTTCAGATTGACGCCAATTTCAAATAACACTTGCTGGTAGGACGCCACAGTAACCGGCACCGAAGGGTTACCGGCCTGCTGCAGGGCATTGCTTAGCTTGTCCATAGTCGAATCGCTGTTTTTGAAGCCGACACCATTGATTCCGGCCACCGATACAAAAACCGCTCGGTTGCGGCCAGCCCAACTCCAAGTGGCCAGCGCCTTGGAAATACCGGCAAAGGCCAGGGCAAAATTCTGGTAATCATCAAGCGAAACCACTCGGCCCAGGGTTAGCACATGAAGTGGGGCACTACTGCGAGCATCGGCGGAGGTGTCAGGGTCTGCACCGCCGGAAGCAGAGTCAGGATTGCTGACCGATTTGACCCCTTGTGGCCTGTCCAGCAGTTGCGACAGTTGCCCTGCTTTTACCATGCCCGATGCGCCTATACCTTTTCGATAGCGAGCGGTGACATTATTGATCCCGGTTGGTGGTCTCGCGCCATTATAGCCATCTCCGAACTGAATCAATGCCTTGCCAGAGTTATCCAGGCGGGTCGTGAATACCCGGTCATTTGAGTTGGCGTTCTGGAAATTATCAGTCTCATGCCATTGCAGATTATTCACCCAGACTTGTAGCGTGGATTTGCGGCCTAAATCTGCGGGACTGTCTGAAGGGATATAGGTTAACGGACTTTGCATCAGCTTAAATTGGAGTGCCGGATTGCTGGAATCGCCGCTACCCAGAATTTCATGCATGGTTTCACCGTGGGAGGCAGCCACAGTGTTGGCGTTGACGGTGACAGTAGTCCTGTCATAAATGCGGCTTAGGGCTTGGCTAAAGCTTAACTGGGTGATGCTTCCAGTAACTGTCGCATCACTGATTACTGCACTTTCAGCAAGAAATATGTCATCAGCAGTAGATGGCAGCAGCAGCAGATTTACAGGCATAATCTGCAACACGCCGATTACACCATCGAGGGTGCTAACTTGCCATTGATCTGTGTTATCGGTTGAATAGGCATCGATCAGGAATATCTGGCCTCTACTGACAGCCAGAGGTGTCAAAACCCCTTGCGGAATGAAACCGGCATTTTGGCTGCTCATTACCTGTAAACGTAAACGCTTGCCGGTCACTGTTACCGGTTGACCGCGATTAAGCGCCTGACCACCGACTATATTCAAAATGCTGTCGGTAACTGGCACCAACAGGCCGGTTTGAATTGGATATAGGTTTTTGAAAAGGCTGGGGGAGAACAATGGGGTATCGGCTGGTGGCAAATACTCGTTTTGCAGATAGACGGTGGTTTTACGAGTGTCGTTGACAAAATCTAGCAGCACATTGTCGCTGGAGTTTAGCGTCTGTCTGACATCAATAGGTGTAGGCTTCCACATATCGCTGGAGTTTATTAGTTGCGTGCCTTCAATAATATTAGAAATATTAGAACCAGCACCCATCAATGCGGATTTGGATTGTTTCCGGAATTTAACACGAGAACCGCTGGTATATAAATTCTTGTTGATCAATACTATCCCATTCGCCAGATTTAACTGCGTGGCTTTATTGCTTAAAGCATATCGCACCGGGGCGTATTCGCTAACGCCTGTAATTTGATACAGCGCTGTCCCTGATGGAGAAACTAGTACCAGGGTTTGCGGTTCACCCTGATTTGGCGCAGTGATTGTATTGTAGATCGCATCAAGGGTAATGCGATTCTGAAAATCGTAAACAAAAGCCCAGTCGCCAGTCGAAGGTTTGTTGGCTATAGTGGTGGAACCAAGGGATTGCGGATCGGGAGCCTGTGCACCGAACAACGAGGCTTTTTTGCGCATGACATACACTGATACAGCGGAGTTGCTAGTGCCAAAAACATCTGCTAAGGGTTGATCCCAGCTTACCCTGGTAGATCCGCTTAAGGAATCAGTTTGGACAGTGCTGATGATGTGAAAATCGGCAATAAAGTTGCTGGTGGTGTCATCAGGCGTGTCAATCAAATCGCGGCTAACTGTGCCCGACTGCATTTCAGTCCGTAGCGCGTCATTGATAAACAATAAGCCATCGCCAGGGTGCAGATTGAGATTCACGCCCTTAAAGCTGCTGATGGTATCACCCTTATTTACACACCAGCTTACCGTCGTTTGCACCGGAATGGCGTTATAGGCAATTCTGGCTGTGATGGGGGCGGATGTTTCAAATATCGCCGGACTTTGGCCGGGGCCCGGTACACTTTGCACTCTTAAGCCGGCGCTGATCACCACGTTGTCTGGGGCGCCGGGTGCAGGGTTCAGGTTAAAAGCCAGATAGGTAGAAGCAGCGACCCCTGGGGATGGCAAATAGCCCACAAGCCGGGCAAGTTCGAACACCGAGCGTTGCTCCTGTGCAGTACGCAGATAACATTCATTAGCAATTCTTTCCTGATAAAAACTCAGGATGTCGGCAGTTAAAGCCCAGGTATCAAGCAAGGCTATCGAGAAATCCGAACTGTCGCGAGTTTTCAGGCCTGGAGCTGTGGCTGCCAACGCTGCCAGCATACTCTCGTAAAAGTCACTATATTCCCCGACCCGGTAATTGATACTGCTAAGCGCCGGACGGTTATAAATGCTTTGTGGTGTCTGCTGGCTGACACCAGTGCAGCAATCGCATAGTAGCGGATTTGAGGTTTCGCAGGTGCTGTTCATTTACCACCATCCATATATAACTCAAAAATGCCGTAATCCTGTCGATCAGGGTTATTGTCGCAGCGAGCCAGTTCCAGTCGACCTAAAGTCAGATAGCCTTGGCTGCTAACGTTGCTAAGCGGATTGTCGAGGCGCTCAAATAAGGTCATGGTTGCCGAAACCACACCATCAACACTCTGGGCTGTAGCAATAAACGGACTGGTATACAGAGTTTGACCAAAGTTGAAGTTTTGCGGATTGAGGAGGCCAGGACTGCCATCAGGCTGGTAGCCGCTGGTAAACCGTTGTAGCAGCGCATCACGCACATGGCTTTGAAAATGTTCAGGACTGACGCAGATACTGATGCCGATGTGCAAGCCGACGATTACTGCTGCTTCCACTTGCAGATCAACCCCCGCCAGCCGGTAGCAATCAAGCAGGTCGTTGACTTCTGATAATAAGGTCTGATTAGCAGTTTGGCCTGATGATGGGTTGATGGACACAAAAGCCGTATGCCAAGCACCGGTCCAGCGTAGGCTGGCGCGAGCCTGGGCAACCGCTGGGTTTTGTGCCGCCATCAGGCCATAATCATCTTCATTGACGGCACGCAATTGTTGCATAAAAGCCGTAGGCGCATGCTGGCGTATATGTTCCATGCTTTCCGGGTCACGGCCTCCGGCAGCTGGTAAAGGATTCCGAACTTCAGCAATAGCTGCATTGCTTAAAACATGGCCGAGCGCGTCACGACCAAGATTTCCAATACTGCCATTGCCGGTGCGATACTGGGCGAAAAACTGTGTGCCCTCACTGGGTTGCATACCATATTCACCATTGCCAAAACGCACAAAGACACTATTATCACGTTCAATTTCAGCAACTGCCACGGTTTGGGCAGCATTGCTGGAAAGCAATTCTTTCAAAACCGACCAGATTCGATTTTTATCATCCTTCAAATGCAATTGCGGTTGCGGAACAGTATCAGATTGCAGGAACGCTGTAGCTGGTTTTGCTGCTTCCTTTGAATCATAGCTGCGGGCAAAGGTCAGGGGGCTTTTGGCAATTCGTGGAAAATAGCGGAGCTTGGCGGTTGCAGTAGGTGCTCCGTTATTCGTACAACTACAATCAGTGTTTACTGCAACCGTTGTTGGAACTGTGCCGAGATCCTCCCAGTCTTGCCAAATCCCCTGGTCAGCAGGGACAATATTGCCCCGAGCGACACTAATATTCGGTTTGCCCTGAGCGGATATGCATAAATTGAAAGGCAGGGCATCCGTACTGTCCCATTGAATCAGGGTCAAAAATTGCGGTTTCAGCGGGTCACTGAGTGGGTCAATTAATGGTTGGTTAAGATAATCTTTGGTTTGTACTTTGGTAAGCCGCACCGCCCAGCGATGGGCTGGGTTGGCATCTTCTGGCAGACCGGATGTCGAACCGAGAATTTCTTCAAATATTAATACGCTGCCCACTTGCAAACTACTGTAGTTATCAGCCAGCGTTGCTTGGGTGCTGCCTTTCAGCAAGCAGCAATTGATATCACTCCAGGTATAAAAATGCATTTCATTTTGCTCTTGGTATAGCAGGCTGTTCTGCAGCGTGGCAAAACCTAGTTGACTACCATCCATCAATTGAGCTGCCAGCCGCGAGTCAGGTGCTATAGCCGCAGGTACCCCAGGTAGACCGGGGAATAGATAGGTTTTTGCTGGAATACTGAGTGGATCGGGCGCTGTTTTCGCCGGGCGGATAAAGACCCAGGCGCGGGCATTGGCGCCTTCATCCAGCCAGTAATCGACCAATCGGGCATGTCTTCGTAATGAAATTCGGCTACGGGCAGTTCCCAGATAGGCTTCGGTGGCGATGGCATCCTGCTGATAACTTAAATGATCGGCGGTATAAGCCAAAAGCTCCACCAGCGCCACTCCAAGATCAGCGGCATGGGTCTCGCCCCAGCCGGGATTCAGCACCGCCATTCTGTCCAGCATGGTCTGCACAAAACCGTTATAGTCACGAGCCAGGTAATTGATATCCGGCTTGCTGTTTTGCGCCGGGCCACAGACTGCCGGGTTCAGGCAATCTCCACTGGTTGAACATCCGGCCTTAAACGAAAAATTCACCTCGGCCAGTTGCGGGTCTATCCCCAGTGGTGGATCTTCTGTATTCGGGTTGGCGGTCAGTTTCAGGCTATAGGTAGAAAAATCGCCACAGCCTTTAACCAGCAAAGTATACAGCCGGGGATTCAGATTGTTAGGCGGTAATATCTGGTTGATGGTAATCTGGGCATTGGCATTACCACCGCTGACTTTAATCTGCTCTGCACTTAAATTCAGCTTACTGCCATCTTTCAGAAGTGTCAACTGTAACTGACTATTACCCAATGTCTTATCGATCGCCACTTCAAGAAAGTCTATGCCGTTCAGGCTAGGGTGTTTCATGACCAGATTACGGCGATTTTGCTGGGCGCAGAAGTAAATCATCCTGTTACTCCATAGACAAATTGTTCAGTTTGCTGCTGTTGATTGTGCAGAATCAGATAACTGACGGTAATCAGCAGTGAAGCGTCCTGGGCACTGACTTCCACAGCCTGGACTCTTATCAGGTCTGAAAGCCATTGCTGCAAGGCAGACTGAATAACCTGCTGTTGGGCGGCAGCTAGAATATCGCTATTTGGCGCGAAAACCAGTTGCGAGACGCCACAGCCAAAATTGGGCCGGTTGACGCGCTCACCCACTGAGGTCAGCAGGATTTGCTCTATCATATCGTTAATATGCTGCCTTAAACCGGCTTGTGCAGTCCAGCCTCGGTTATCAAAAGCATAGGGATAAGCTAAATTCATAATACCCTCACATTGCGTTTACACGGGGTTGCATGACTACCGGCATTAGTGGCACTCCATTTGGAACAGTAACGGCTTGGCCGGTTTGCACAACCAGCGGCTGACCATTGGAGGTAACCCGCATGGTGCCGGTCAGCCATTGCGCGGTTAGGCAGGGCGGTGGACCTGGAGGTATCAGTGGACAACCGGCGACAGTATAAGGTGTAGTCAGCAACACGGTAGGCTGACCATTAACCAGCACCCGGGGATTGGGCGCGGTCGGTATGGCCTGTCCGCCGTGACTGCAAATTACTGTAGCGCCCATATGTAATAAAAAGCCCGCCATCAGATGATCTCCATTGCACCCTGGTTGATGGTCACCGATGGCCCGACCATGATGATGCTGGCACCTTGACCATTGCTGATGGTAATGCCGGTTTCATTGATCATAATCATAGCTCCTGTGGTGGATTTCAGCAGGATGCCACCCGTTGGGCCTGGGGTGTCGCTAATCATTAAGGTATTTTGGGTGCTGGTTTGTATAAGCACTTGTTGCAGCCCAGGTGTGCCAGCCAGAGCCAGGGCTGGCACTTCGGCAGCAGAACCCCAGAAGCAGCCAGTCCAAATCGGGTAATCGGTATCGCCCTGCTCAAATTCCACCCAGACGCCAGCACCGATGATAGGCACCGCATAAAAACCATTTTGAATGCCGGCAAACGGCAAACATGGCAAAGCCCAGGTCGAAGGCATAATATTTGAAACGTCAGGTACCTGAACCATCAGTCGCCCCATTTGCATGGGATCGATATTGTTAAGAACAGTGCCCCGGTATTTGCCAAAATGATTTTTCACATTGTCCCTCTCTCAATAAGGTAATGCAGGCACAATTGGCAAGTTGGAAATAATGCCGTTGCGCTTAAGGGTGAAACTTTGTTTATACTCCCCAAGCTTTAGCTCATGGGTAGCTTTTTGCACATAATAAAGCCCGTCCATTGCGACCCCAGCACCGCGAACGCCGACTAGTTGCCGGGTGTTGAGAACCTGTCCGTAACGCAGTACATCCAGCTTGCCTTCAGCGGTCACTACATCACCGGTTTCGGTGGCTAATGCCATACCTCGCATTAGGGCTTCCGCAGGAGACAGCTTGGCAGTGTCATCCAGTTGCTTAATCGTTTGCGGAAATGGAATTACCGCACCTAGTGGTGGATTTAGAGGATTTACCGATGGTATGGGAATCGGAATGACTGCTTTGGACATTTCCTCCTGCAAAAATACAATTGGCAACACGGCGGTCTGTGGCTCAAAACTAAAGCTCAGGCTTTCCACATTGGTCCAAGCATCCATATCGACATTCAACGAGGGTTGTGGAATACCCAGTTTATTTTGTGGTCCCCAATAGGCGTGGTTAGTGCCAGGCAATGGGCCAGGTTCCACATAGAAAACATAGCCGCATTCCTTGGCCAGATCATTGATATAGGCCAGATCGGTGCCTTTTTGGGTGGGGATTTTATCAACTGGAATCGGTATGTCCGGGGCAAGTACTGGAATGACTTCCGGGATAATTCCGAATACCGCATATTTCGCCAGTATCGCCAGTACCCGCAAGTCCGGACTCATACATGGATAGGGTAAGCCGCTCATATCCACCTGATCCATGATTTTGGTAATATCCTCGCCGGTAATAGTCAGTTTCGAGGAGCCGCCCATACCATGCGGTGAAACTTGGTGATGGGTAATCACCCCATCCATCAATACCTGTGGCAAAGCGCCGACTGTTGCCATCAAAATAACCCGCATCATGCTGATTGGAGCCGCACCCGCCAATAAAAACAAGGTTTGCAGCACAGAATTATTGGACTGGCTGAAAGTCAGTTGAAAGCCGTTTTTGCCGGAATCTCCGCTATTCACTTCCACCGCTACCAAGGCGTCCATTACTGGCTTGGGAGCGGGAACCGGCATTACTGGGCCGATTAACAAGGTCAGATAAAGACTGCTAGCCATAGCGCATACCTGCGGGAATGGCGGAAATAATCGGAATCCGGATAGTGCGGCCAATCTGGGCAGTCAGATCATCAGGGGAGAATGCCGATGCGTTAGCATCGCAGATCATCCAGTACAGTAACGGGTCACCCAGATACTTTGCGGCCAGATTATCCAGCCGGTCCCCTTGCACCACGAGATAATCGAAGGTGGTTGGGTAGATTTCCGGTTGCGGAATAAGCCGTCTGGGTAGGTACACCAAGGCCAGACCTGAATTGTCGGTATGACTGAGCACAGGGGAGCCGTAATAGCGGCTATTTGGAGTGGTGGGTGCACCTGTACCAGCCGCCGATTTGATTATAGTTTCCAGGGCATTATCCATTATTCACCTCATAAACCGGACAGCGTGGACAGCGCTTCCTTTTGTATTTGATGCACCATATACAATGCGCCAGCCGGATTCAGGAAGCCGACATCATTTACGCTTAATACCCGCATCCCCAACGCCACTCGGGCGCGAATTGGATTCAATTGCGGGTCAAAGGCTTCTTCGGTAATTTCCAGGTCAGTGATTCGCACAGGGGTAATCCGTGATTTGCTCCAGACAAAAACAGTGAGTGCCGACTGTACCGGTAAAATCTCTATGGTGCCAATCAAGGTCAGAGCTTCATTGACTATCAATTCGGTACTGGAGGGGTAGACCAGTAGCTCCAGTGCTGCCAGTTGTGGCTGTATGCCAAAATTCATGGCATTGGCGTTACCACTGGCGAGTTGATCAGTAGCGTCTATCTCGATAGTACATTTGATGGTTTCAATTGGTGGCCCGGTCAGACGCAACATTTCGGAGCGGTCAGGTTCCTCTCCCTCGGTACGGGGTTTAAGCGAACGCACTATAGATTCAGGGTTATATTGCATGGAAATCACCCCACGCGGTACACCGCTGTTAGGGTCCAGCAACATAATCGCTCCTTTTTGCAGCATGGGGGATATATTAGCCATTTGGCTCGCCTCCCAGTCTGGCGAAAATGCTGTCAGCCAGTAGCCTACCGATTTCCGCTGGGCTGGCTCCTGCTTTTGGTAGCTGACATGATAGCTGATCCATCCGCAAATGCCCGCTCAATGGCGGCGCTGAGGGATTATTAAGCAGGCCGGACAATCTATTTTCCAAGGCGCGGCAAACTCGACTGTTGTCGGCAACTGTCACGCCATCCACGCTTAGGCGGCCAATATGCAGATTCAGTTGGGTAATTCGGGTATTCATAGCCAGTTTCCGGTTTCTGCGGGGGTTAATGGCCGATCAACTTTGGCGTACTCTATTTGGGCGGCACTGAGGATATGCGCCATGTCGACCGCAGTTTCCTGATCAGCGGCCAGAAAGGCGGAATGGGTGGCGATATTGCGAATCATCCCGCCAGTCACATTCAATTTGGCGATCCGTTCAAAATCCAGGTTATGCAGGGGCGTGGTGTCTGGAAAAACTTGCCGCCAGATACGTTGGCGTTCGCATTCATTGGGCAACGGAAACTGCACAATAAAGCGGATGCGACGCAAAAATGCGCTATCCAGAGCATGTTTCATATTGGTGGTCAGCACTGCCAGCCCGCGATAGGCTTCCATACGTTGCAACAAATAACTGACTTCCAGATTAGCGTGTCTGTCATGGCTGTCCCGGACCTCACTGCGTTTGCCAAACAGGGCATCGGCTTCATCAAATAGCAACACAGCACCACTGTCTTCTGCAGCATCAAAAATCCGCCGCAGATTCTTTTCGGTTTCGCCGATATATTTATTAACCACATTGGATAAATCAATTTGATACAGTTCCAGGTTTAATTCTGCCGCCAACACCTCTGCTGCCATTGTTTTGCCTGTGCCGCTGGCTCCTGCAAACAATACACTAACGCCCAGCCCGCAGCTATAACGATCAGCAAATCCCCATGCACCATGAACTTTGGGGCGCTGGCGAATTTGGGCGGCGATTTGTTTTAAGGTTGTTATCTGTAATTCTGGCAACACTAGATCTCCCCATCCGGCTTTAGGTTCTATCCTCCGAGCCAGACCTTGAAAGGCGCGGCTGGTATGTTGGCAGCAAACCTGCCAGGCCAGTTGGTCGGCATTGGTATCAGGATGCCGGTTAAGTGTCTCGCGAGTCATTTCCCCGGCAAAGCGGATATCATCGGCATCCAGGGTGAAATATTCCGCAATCCGCTCCAGGCTACCGTTTAGCCGTTTGGCGCTGTCTCCCAGGCTGTTCAACCACTGCTCTTTACGAGCTGCAGTTGCCAATAGTGGGAGTTGGATGCGAAAACCGTGCAATTGTTCCAGAAAATGACCTTCCTGTACTTCAATAGCCATCGGACCCCAAGCAGCATCCAGAAAACCTCTTAAGCGCCCACTATCTGTTTCGGCCAGCCCGGCCGTGCGGATATAGAGCATGGCTCCGGTCAACAGCCACTCCCGGTTCCATTGATGCACCATACGGTTGCGTTCTTCCGCTTGCACGGGGATATCTTCTGCCCGCAGGACAAAACAATTGCAATTAAGTGAGCGGCTGATACTCATTGCGATGGCCTGTTGGGCAGCAGTTTTACGGCCAATCAGCAAAACCGGCCGCAGGCTTCGCTCAGTGGTGTTTTGCCAATATTCAGCAGCCTCATTGGCGCAGGCTGTTAATTCAGCAGATAAGGGATAGTCGTCATAGAGCAGGGTAGGCATGAGCCATTGCAGTGATTCTGGCGTACAGGGCGATTCCAGCAGATAATGTAGTATGCGTTCGTCTAGCCTCAATGGGCTGCGGGTCAGACCCGATTCGGTATTGACATGGATTAAGCCCCAGTAGCGCAGAGGTTGGGCTGGGCTGGTGACGCTCCAGTGTGGATGCTCCAGGAATTTAAAGGCCAAACCAAAAGTCGGCCAGATCAGCCGAGCATCCTGATGAAGCGTAGCACAAGCTTCAGCAAATCGGCTTTCCAGTTCCGCCCCAGTGCAACACAGCAGTAAATCGCGCTCAAAACCGCCAAGGCCAAAAATCTGGCAAAGCCGATCAAGGGCTGGAACCAGGCTAATTTCGCTGTTGGTGGAGGGGAGGCCAGGCTGGAGTCGCAGGTAAACTCTGTCGAGTTCACTGTTTAAACTGGCCTGATTGATTTGCGCCTGTTCAATTAGTGAGTCGGTCATGGTGTCACCATAGCTTGGGGCAGAAACTGGCCGAAGCTGCTACTGTCCTGAATTTGATCCAGATTCAGAGGGCTGTCGACGTTGTCGACCTGTAAGCGCAGGGCCTGAGGAGATGCAGAGGCAGGAAAATCCTTGGGAATGGTAAAACTGACGGTGGTGGAAGTTGCAGGAGCGCCAGCAGGAACCAAATCGCGAGATACCGCCATATTGCCGATAAATAGGGTGGCGCGTTGATTGCTGCCTATGTCAGGAGATACATTCAAACTCAAGGTATTGCCTACTTTTATCGTAATCGGCGGGGCGGTGGTTATGGTTGGCGTTAGCGCAAACAGGAAAGGCGCAGAGGTAAACCCCGGATGCGCTACGCCACCAGTTCTAAAACTTACTCCACGCACTACCCGCAGCTTGCGCACCCCAGCTGGCAAGCTGGCGGGTATTGTGATTTTCAGACAGTTGCTTTGCAGCACGTCTGGGACAATGGTGATGTCATCAATTACGACCACGGTATCTCGAGGATTATCGCCAAGCAAATACTGACCATTGATGGTCAATTGTTTGTTAGTAGCGACACTGGCCGGATTGATGCTGGTAATTTCAGGAGCCTGACCAGGAATCGCAAGCAATTGCCGGGTTTGTACCGGCAAATTGGATTTAATCGGTCTGGTTTCCTCTATCAGCACCACCGATACCTGATAAGAGGTGGTAGGTCGGTAATGGGTATTAAAAGCCATCCATAATTTGGAGATTTCTTCATTGGACAGGGCTTCAGGGATGATTTTTAACTGCTCAACCTGATTGGCCAACGGAGTTTTGGCAACCGCCTGCATTTGAGTGGTGGCACCGTGACTGCTAGCCATGGCGGCCAGCTGGTTTTGGATGGTTTGCCGGGTTAGAATCTGGTTTTCATGAAAAATCTGCATTGCCCAAGCCAGCAGAATTTCTGGATCAAGTTCTGTTTTACCATAGGCGCTGACCAGATAATGCAGATTCAGCGCTAGAGGTGGGTTGGCTATCCGGTTTCCCTGGCTGTCTCGGGAGGGAAGACCCACATTGCGATAGGCAGAGTTTACGCTGGCGTAATACATGAACAAATTCAACTGCGGACTTTCATCGGCACCGGTCGCCACTAAATCTGGGGACAGGATGCTGATGGTAGCGCTCGGAAAAGTGGTGTTCAGGCCGCTGGAAGTCACCGCATCGCTTAGCATCCATTTTAAAACGGCGCTAACACCCGCCACAGCATAAAAATCGCTCATCGTTTGCCTCCGCCGTTACGCCGGTTTAAATAGTCGCTTAACGACAAATGACTGGCAGACGCAGATTTAGCAGCCGGTTTGACTTGCGGTGATCTTACATCCAGATGTCCAATAACCACATGCACCTCAACTGCCTCATGCGTGAGCACAGGCGACAAACTTAGCAGTTCAGAAGAAGTGGGTCGTTTAGGCGGGTGCCTATCCGCCTCAGCAAATTGCGGCGCAGTGTGGTTCGGTTCAGTCTTAACCCCTGATTGTGTGACAGGATTTTCCTGAACAGGGTCTGGTAAATTGAAGTCGTTGGATTTAGATTCAAAACCATCTAAGTGTTCAGTTTCGCAAGACTTAGTCCCGGGCTCAGAATCGGGAAATACGGAAACTGGTTGAATATCCTGAGTGACTTTCGAGATTGAATCTTGATTGCTGATTTGTATATTTGCTGCCGCAACATTGGGGATGATTGCGCTTAATTGTGTGGCTAGGGAATTGGAGTGTCTGCTAAAACTGTCAATTGTCTGTAAGTCGTGGTCGCGGGTATGAGTTTGAGTTTGAGTTTGAGTATCCAGACTCCCATCCATCCTGACAGCGGAGGGGTGTTGCATTTGCTTTGTCTGGGCGGGCTCTGCTAAAGCCTCAGTGAGGGGGGAGGTAAACAAGTTTGTAGCATATTTTGGGTTGCTATTAAACCGTGAGGGTATAACTGGCTCAGCGCCAGATTGTGGACGTATCGCGCGCTGGATTAAGCGGGACAAGGCAGTATTCATAAACGCACCATATCCAGATAGGCGTGGCGGCGGGCTGGACTCATGCTCAGAATGGCCGTCTCTGCCCAACCATAAGTTCGCGCCAGTTCATGTACTTCGGCTAGCAAACTGTTTGCAGCATGACGGATTTCACGCCATAGAAAACTGCAGATATCCAATTCAGTATGGACTGTCTGCAGGCAAGCTGGGCATTGCACGTTAAGCACGATTTCTGCATCCTGAAGCAATTTGTTGAATTTGGACATTGCGGTGCTCAAATACTCGGACGGGTCAGGGGTACGCTGGTCAGTATCGGTAGCTGTGATGGTCAGGCATTTTTCCAGCAAGGCAAATTGTGCGTTCTGTTCTGGTTCCATGTCTATAACCGTCGACAGGTCGAAGCTGTTGATTAGGCGCAGATTGTAATGAAAACCTTTGCTGTTCCACTGCACAACGCGTTCGGCCTGATCAGCCAGGCTGGACAATACACTGCTTGCTGGTATTGAAAATTCCAGATGCATACCGCAATGAGCGCAAGACATAAAAATATTGATCAGGTCGCCAAATAATCGCTGTCTTAATTTCAGCAATTCTAGATCACGCTGGATGATATTCAATCTCGCCAGCTCCTGAATGCTACGTTCAGGATAGGCGCAACCCAAAATGGCTAAAGCCTGACCCAAGGGATTCAGTTGAGCTCCTTGGTCCCAGGCTTCAAGCAGAAATTCCCAATCCGGCAAGCTCATCATGATGGCTGACCAGAACCGGCATCAGGCGACGGTCAGGTTGAGTTCGGTAGGCTCGGTAACGGCAGTATCCCGTTCCCAGCCCTCATTTTCAATCTTGATATGCTGGATGGCCACGGCATTAGCATTGGCATCCAGATCAGGCAAAGCCTGATATTCCGAGACCCAGCAACGGTAAACCTTATAACTGATAGCCAGTTGACCGGCTTCATTATAGAAGTCGATAATAATATCCTTACGAAAATCCTTAAGCGAAATTTCCTTGCCTAAACCAGCATGTAAATGCCAGACTTTGGCTGCCCAGGTTTCAAAAGCGGTGTCATGGGTTACGCCTCTTTCCAGAGTAATGGCCTCGTATTCACTGCGACCTGGGGATTTTCGGCTGGTGCTAGGATCACCGCCGTCCCGGTGTTTGATGACTTCCGTGGTGCGTTTCAGCATGGTAACTTTGCTGATGCCAGCCACATAACGCCCATCCCATTTAACTCTGAATTTGAAATTTTTATAAGGGTCGAATCTTTGAGGATTAACTGTAAATTCTGCCATGGCTTTGCCTCTTACGGGTTAGGATTGGCTTTGTCCAGCCAGTTGCTGAATCTGGATAATCACGAATTCCGCAGGCTTGAGCGGCGCAAATCCGACCAGAATATTGACTATGCCCTGATTAATATCGTTCTGGGTAGTGGTTTCCTTATCGCACTTCACCAGATAGGCCTCGTCCGGGGTTTGCCCCTGAAACGCGCCCTTGCGGAACAAATCCTGCATGAATGTGCCAATGTTCAAACGGATGGCCGCCCACAGAGGTTCATCATTAGGCTCAAAAACCACCCACTGGGTGCCACGGTACAGACTTTCTTCAATGTAAAGCGCTGTGCGTTTTACCGGTATGTATTTCCATTGGCTTGTCATGGCGTCTGCTCCTTGTAGGGTGCGGGAACCCCATAATACATTGCCGTAAACCGGGAAAAAACGGAAACAGTTAAGACCCAGTGGGTTGAGCACACCGTGTTCGGCGTCGCTCAACACAAATTCAAGCCCCTGCACACCATTCAGGCTGGCTTCAGTACCAGCTGGTGCCTTCCATACTCCACGGCCGCTGTCAATACGTGCAAACAAACCTGCAACCACCCCAGAAGGTGCAAAAGTACGCATTTGAAAATTATTCAGTGGGTCGGTCAGTTTTAATCTGGGGAAAAAGGCCGCTCCATTGGCGTCATTTACCGTCAGGTGACTGGCTTTCCAGTCCAACGCTGCAGAAACCGTGTTGACATTGGGTGGCGGGTCAATCAGCAAAATGGCTCGGCGTTGCTTGCACAAGGTAATTGCTGTGCTATAAATAGTGTTGGGGTCAACATTGCTGTCTAGGGTATTGGGATTTCCAGCGCTGGCCCGATTCGCATCGGGTATCGACAGCAGATTAAACAGATCAACTTTCGACAGGGCGTAAATGCCAGTATCGCGGCTGGGGTCACCAATTAATTCGGTAGTACCCGACAATCCCAGCCCATCGCTGCCAACCGCAGACGAACTTTGCTGTCCATTCCATCCATTGCTGGCTGACCCATTACCAGTACCAAGGCTGTAATGGCTAACATTCTGGCTTATGGGTGACACAAAACCAAGAGCGTTTGAACAATCTTTCAGGCCCCCAGTCGGGCTGCTGATTTTAATGACAGCATCAGGATAATATGGAATCAGGGCATTGACCCTGATGGACTGATTGCTGCCTGACGCCGACACGCTGCAAATCACAGTGGCCCCAGGCAATTTCACGGCTAGAGCGTTATTTAAAGCTAATTGTAATTGTGCTGCCAAACCGCCAATAGTTTGCGGCAAGGTCGTCTTTTTGGAAAACACCCGAACATTAATCGGTAAAGGCTGCGGCTGGGTAGTCGGAGAAGTGACGCTCAATTGCAAATAATAATCATCAGTTGCAGTAGAGCCGATCGGAATAATATGAGCCGTTGCCTGAGATGTTCCACTAAATTTGGTTTTTAAGCTTAAACTGGTGTCATTAGTGATTTTGTCAATTACATAAACGGTTCGTGCAGGGTCACTGTCGAACGCTATAGTTTCACCAGCTTTTAAACTGCTGTTAAAACTGGTGCCGGTTCCGGAGACATCCGTCGAGCCGTTGTTGATGGCAACTGTGCCAGCTATGGCTGCAGTAGCGGTTACAGCCGCGTTAACCACAGAAATCAGTACTGGCGAGCTGACTAGGCCACTCGCCTGAGGTGGAGCCGTCAAACTGCCTATCACTTGGACATTCACCAGTTGCGAACCATTATCCGGGTCATTGATAACAGCTGTTACATAATTCTTGCCATTGTGGTTCAAGGTAATATTGGGAAACCTTTCCTGAACGCCATCCGCCAGGTTGCTGATAGTCAGGTTAAAAGCCAAGGGGTCTGGCGTTGCTGCTGCTGTTGTCGTTGATGCCGGTAAGACCCCAGCATAGGCCGTTTTCAGGGTCAGTGCGATATCACTGGTAATGGAGTCAATCTGGTACGGCGTTTGAGTTGTATCAGCGCTAAAGATCAGCCACAGACCGGGTTTTAAACTGCTTTGGAAGGTGGTATTGCTGCCAGTTACTGCCGTAGTTGCGGTCAGGGTGATGTCACCGCTTACTGTCTTGAACAGGTTGTTGTAGTCCACATCAACCAACAGATTGCCGTTAGCCCAGCTACCACTGCTTAAAGCGGTAAACTGCAAACCGTTAGGCGACGTCCCGCCAAATAAAACCGAAGCGTAGCTGGCGTTCTGTCGGGGAGTTCGTACCACATAGGCCTGAGTCCCACCATTATTAAAAAATTGCTGCACGGCATAGCTTAATTCACTATCTGCCGACAGACCGCCAAACAGACGGACAAAGTCGCCAAAACTGAATATCTGTTCAGCTCGATTATCTATCCCGCGGGGAGTGTAGCCAACAAATGCAGCGATGGATGTCGCAACGCCTGTCAAGGTATGGACAGGGCTGGTAAGCTCCTGAATGTAAACGCCTGGATAACTGGGAGAATTCATGGTCTGGCTCTCCTTTGATTCGATTATTAGGAGTCACCCTAATGGTAGGTTGTTTTTCGTGCTTTATAATGCATTGAAGAATGAAAGTCAATATATAATTAAAAAGTGTTAATAAGTGCCCATATAAAATTAATTTTAGTTTTTTGGAGTTAATTGTGACGTGCTTAATAAATACACTAAGGCTGAAAAATAATATATTTACCTGTATTTTTGTACTTATATATTAAGGCGTTAGCTCAAGTTTAGCCCAGCCATCATTTAATATTAATGTATGAACAAAAATGTATCAAAATAATGACTGGGAAAACCCTATGGCTGGCTGCCTATGCTAGCAGCTCCTTAATGACTTTGCCATACACAATGGTTGGACGTTCAGAGCGTCCATTTTGGAGGAAGGTTGTTTTCAGATGATCCAGTCCAAGCAGTTGGAGAACGGTGGCATGGACGTCATAAGTATCCACTTTTTCGCCCACTGCCTGTAATCCCACTTCGTCAGTTTGTCCAAATGTAGTACCCGCTTTAATGCCGCCACCCGCCAGCCATTGAGTGTAACCCCAAGGGTTATGGTCGCGACCATTACCACTTTGTCCATAAGAAGTTCGGCCAAATTCAGAGGTCCAGACCACTAAAGTTGAATCCAGCAGACCTTTATCTTTAAGATCTTGAAGCAGACCAGCAATGGGTTTGTCTACAGCTTTGGCATGTTTACCATGATTCTCATCCAGGTTGTTATGAGCATCCCAGGTTCTATTTTCGCCCGCAATTTCAAGTTCTCCTGATACTACTTGAATAAAGCGTACACCGCGCTCTACCAGACGTCTGGCTCTGAGTAAGTTAGAGCCGTAGCCTTTACTGACTTCATCGTTCAAGCCATAGAGTTCTTTGGTTGCATCAGATTCTTTAGAAAGATCAACTGCTTCGGGTGCCGCCACTTCCATACGAGATGCTAATTCATAAGACCGATTACGGGCTTGTAACTCGGTGTCTTGTGGATACCTTGCCGCACCTTCGCGATTCAAGCGGTTTAATAGGCTTAACGTCCCATTTTCTTCCTGTTGGGTAACAAACTCAGGGCGTTCCAAATGCAGGATTGGGGAGTCACCCGGGCGGAATGCGGTGCCTTGATAAACCGCTGGCAAGAAGCCTGCACTCCAGTTAAGCGCTCCACCACGAGGTTCCTTTTTATCATTGTAAAGCACCACATAAGCAGGCAAATCGGGGTTTGCTGATCCAAGTGCATAACTTATCCATGCGCCCAATGTCGGTCTTCCTGGCGTCAGGTTGCCAGTATTGAGTTTAAGGATAGAAATGTCATGGGTCGCACCAATGGTGGTGCTACTTTTGATAAAGGCGATTTTGTCTGCATGTTGAGCCAAATTCGGCAGCAGATCAGAGAACCAGGCACCGCTTTCTCCATACTGTTTCCAGGTTCTGTTAGAAGCATAAAGTTTACCTGTACCACCCCGAATAGCGACTTTAATATCCTTAAGAAAAGATGGCGGAATTTCTTGACCAGCCAGTCTGATTAATTCTGGTTTGTAATCATAGAGATCAAGCGTGCTAGGAGCACCGTTTTGATGTAGCCAGATAACCGATTTTATTTTAGCGGGAAAGTGAGGTAACTTGGGTGCCAGTGGATCGACATAGTCAGCGGCAAGTACGGGTGTGGAAAAAATACCACCACCGGGCAATAACCCGCTTAGACTCAGACCACCCAGACCATAAGTGGTGTTGAGAAGAAATTTCCTGCGTGATAAGTTGTTCATTGTCATGTTCCTTTTTTAAATAGATTTAAATTCAAGCTAGAAGCGGTAAGCAAATTCATTGGAATTTGCGACGGTGTGTACTAGATCAACAAACGCAGAGGAATGGATGGGGTCCAAATTCTGGGTATCTTTAAGACCCGTCGGTACGTTGAGACCAAATTTACCGGACAGGGCTTTATCTTTGATCACTTTTTCCTGACTGACCAGGAACTCTTGCAAAGCCGCTTTTTCTGATGAGTAGGGGCTACGTGCAAAGAGTAGTTGATAGAGTCTGTCAAGTTGAGCAGAGGTATCATTACCGGCCTCGTTAATGACTCTGCCCGCTAAGGCTTGCGACCATCCAAAGACAACATCACTGTGGTAAAGCGCCAAAGCTTGGAGAGGCGTTGTTGTCACATCACGTTTACTGTGTACTTCTTGTGCAGAAGCCATGTCGAAAGTTTCCAGTAATGGATAAGGAATACTACGACGGGTAAAAATATAGATACTGCGACGGTTATGGTCATGAACATCTTTGGATTCTTTCCATAGCGGACTGCCATCAACATTTGAATTACCGGTTACCAGATTGGCGGGAACGGGAGGGAATACACTCGGTCCACCCAGTTTATCTTCAAGTTTGCCTGAGGCAACCAACAGTGAATCCCGTATTTCTTCAGCTTCCAAACGTTTGCGAGGGAAGACAGCTAAAAGTTTGTTTTCTGGATCAGCCTTGAGAGCTTCTTCACGCGGTGCTGAGGATTGGCGATAGACGTTAGAAAGAAGAATCTGGCGATGCAATTTCTTGATACTCCAGCCATTCTTGATAAAGTTATCGGCCAGGTAATCCAGCAATTCCGGGTTGGTAGGCTTGTCACCCGCTTTACCAAAATCACTGACGGTTTTAACAATGCCGGTGCCGAAATATTGTTCCCAGACTCTGTTCACATAAACGCGAGCAGTGAGCGGGTTTTGTGCGCTGGCTATCCAGTTGGCTAATGCAGTCCGACGACCAGAAGAGTTAGCGGTTGCAACGATGTTTGGTTTTTCACTGGTCAGGGCTTCAGGAAAGGCGGGTTGTACTTCTTCCAGAGGCCGTTCTTGAATACCACCGAAAAATACATACGTTGGTGGTGCATCAGCATGACCAAGTTCAGTAATAGCCGAAATGGTATCGGAGCCGTTCGGTTTAAGTTTTTGAGTTATTTTCTTGGCTTCATCATTTAACTTTTTATAGGCTGCCCAACGTTCTGCATTTTCAGGGTTGTAGTCGGGAGCATTTTTGTTAACCGAGGTATCCTGTAAATAGTTGGCTAAGCGATCGTCATCAATGTATGAGCCGTAAACATGATTGACCCAACGATCATGTGCATTCCATTCACTTTTCGCTTTCTTGAGTGAAACCAGACTGTTTTCATCATAACGTTCCAGGTAATAATTATTAGCGGCTGTTCTGACGGGATCAAGAATGGCTTTTTTGGCTTCTTTTATAGGCTTAAGGGCTTCTTCGTATTTAGCCTGCGCTTTTTCATACTCAACTTCCTGTGCGCCTTTTTGAGCGGGGATGTTATCTACAGCGCTGGCATTAGCAAAAAAGGCTTGTAGTGAGAAATAATCTTTTTGGCTGATTTTATCGAATTTATGATTATGGCAACGTGCACATTCAACAGTTTGCCCTAAAAATACTTTACCGACGGTATCGGTGACATCCGTTGTATGCTGATATTTCTTTTGCACCAAGGCGCGGCCATTAGGGTTATCAGGAAAGCCTCTCAAGAACCCGGTAGCAATTAAAGAGTTTTGATCATCAGGTGCTATTTCATCACCTGCCAGTTGTTCTTTGACAAATTGATTATAGGGCTTGTCCTGGTTAAACGAGTTGATGACGTAATCTCTGTATCGCCAAAGATTAGGGCGAGTCTCGTCATTGTCAAAGCCGTTACTGTCTGCATAGCGAGCTAGATCAAGCCAGCGACGCGCTTGACGCTCACCGTATTTAGGGGATTCAAGTAAGCGATCAGCCAGTTTTTCGTAAGCGGTTGGGGAGGTGTCATTAACAAAGTTATTCACTTCTTCTGGCGTAGGAATCAATCCCCAGGCATCTATCGTGGCCCGACGAATGAAAGTGGCACGGTCAGCCTCGGGTGATGGAGAAATTCCCTTGGCTTCCAACGGGGCAAGTACAAATGCGTCAATCGGGTTAAGAACCCAATTTTGCTTATTAACAGTAGGTATTATGGGAGATTTTAAAGGCTGATATGACCATAATGTGGATTTTGCAGTCTGTGCCAATTTTGCGCTATCTGTTTGATTATCAGTAGCGGCAGTGGATGCTTGTGGTGTATTTTGTAGTGCGGGTTGGCTAGATTGTGATGGTGAATCGTTAGTCGGAGTTTTCGTTGGTGATCCTATTGTTCCAATAGAATCGCTGAAAAAGTCAGGCTGTTTTTTAGTACCGATTTCACCAACCGAATTATTAAAGGTGTCTACAGCCATTGCGGTGTCGATGGCTATGACACCAACAACTGTCCACAAGATAGCAAGATAGGATTTTATTTTCATTTATTGACCCCATTAATCAAGAAAAGGTTGGGCTGTTGACTTCGTATTGACGATTGAAAAGATTGTGTGGCTTTAGTCTTTTTTGCTTTTTCTGCATCAGTCAAAAAAATAGTTGGATCACTAATGACCAAATTTAATTTAGTTCTTGTAAGATTTTTATTCATAGTTTGATCTCAATAAATAGGTGGTAGGTGCGCGCAATTTGTTGTTATAGATCCGTCTAGATTAGTAGTAAAGCAGAAAATGTGCCATTTAAGTTGAAGGCCGGGTAATTAGGCGCCAGTAAAATATTTATTTATGTAAAGCATTGAAAATAATAAAATAAATAGTTTATTTTTATTGCAATAATATTTAATTCAGCTTGGAGTGATAGGGAATGCAAGTCTAATTTGCTGCTTAATCATCAAGCTAAAAGCAGGTGTGTTTTATTTAAAGCAGATATAGCTTGAGAGAAGGCAGTATAAAGACTATTCGGGGGGGGCAAAAGCTTAGGGTATGAGTAAAGATTTAGAATTACTAGTACATTCACATTACGATATGTTTCCTATTATTGTGATGACAAGTGTTTTTAAACACTGAAATACGCAAGTTTAGATCATTATCTCAAGGCGCGAACACAGCACAGTCCGATCAGTAGGGTAACAGCATCTCTTAACCGCATTAGGGCCATCACACTGATGGCTACTGTCAGGGGTAGACCTAATATTTGAAAGACCCAAAATAAAGAAGCTTCTAAGGTGCCAATGCCGCCGGGTAGGGGTAATAAGAACGCTAAGCGCATCGCCACCAGAATCATCATGAAACTGGAAAGGGTCAATCCTATATCAAAGAAACCGAGTATCAGCCAAAGTTCACTTATTAAGCCAATCCAGCCGATTAATGACCAAACGAAGGCCAGTGCCAGCTCAGCTTTGTGCTTTGTCATTAATGATTTTAAATCACTGTATAAGCGTTGCCAGTGGGTTTCAATATGCAGTAAGCGTGGATGATGTTGCCAGTAATGGGTTACCCGTTTGATCCATGCTAAAACCCGGTCGGGCTGTCTAATGATCAAGCCACCCAAGAGAGATAAGGCAAGCAAAATTAATAACAGCCCGAAAAACATAACCGGCCAGTTTATCGCTGTCGTTGGGCTTGTTATTGACGTTGTCATCAGTAAGATTAAACTCAGTAACAGCACACCAAAGTTAATCCATAATTCATAGAAGCGATCAATGCCCACCGCTAATAAAGCACTGTGTATCGGCCAATTATGACGTTTCCACAGCCAATAAATTTGCAAGGGTTCTCCGCCAAACTGTGGGCCGGGTGTAATAAAGCTGATAGCCTGGCCTGCTTGCCTAATCATCAGCAATTCATTAAATTTAACTGATAGGCCCAGTCCTTTAATCAGCGTTAACCAGCGTTGTGTTGCTAAAGCAATGATCGCCAGATTAATACTGATCCATGCCAGCCATTGTGTAATAGTTAGGGTGCTTAAGCTTTGGGTGATAGTCGTTAGTGGTAACTGGTAAAGTATACAGCCAACCAGAATGAGCGCGGCTGACCACAATAAAACAGGAATCGATTTAAGCCAGGACATTAAGCACCATCATAACGTTTCACCCATTCATCATCCCATTGCCATAAACTAAACCGCCCCGTACCCAACAGTAAAATCCAGCTAATTGTAAAGATTAAGCTGGCACCCAAAAAAGTAGGCGCAATATTGTCGAAATAGACGCCAACGAACAGGAGTAAAATCAGTGCACCGATACGTCCAGCCGTGCCGAACAGGATAAGTCCAAGACTCGCCAGGAAAATAAATAGCTTGATCCCTGCAAAGTTTCCTAAGACGTTAAAAAAATCACCATTGCTCGCAATCGGTATTAAAAGTAATACCAGTAGACCACGTAAGCAGGGTTGAAAATATTGATAGCTTAACTGATCGAGATTAATAACAAGCCGGGGTTGTAACCAGCCACAAACAACCCACCAATCCACGACAAAGCCGAATAGGACGGGTAACATAAATGCGACGCCGGTAATTATGGTAAAAGGCGGGTTAAAGACGGGCCAAAGCACCACCGCAAACAAGCCCATTTGAAATCCTGCTAAGGTACGACGGACTGGGTTGGAAGGCGGATTAAAAAGCGGTAAGCCGCGTTGACTACGGTAACGAAACCCCCAACGATAAATATAATAAGCCGCACTTAATAACAGATAAGAACTGTCTATTCTACCTAAACTAATGGCAAGTAAAGGGGCGATCACCAGTCCAAAGGCATCAAAAGTGATATCGAGCTCACTGCCCAGCAAACTGACTTGCTTACTTTTGCGGGCAACAAAGCCATCGACGCGGTCGAGGATAGCGGCTATGGTGTAAAACAGAGCGGGAAGTAAATCATTAAAGTCATTGCCGTGAGGTAACAATAAAAAACCTCCGGTCATCGCGATCAGTAAACCGCGCAAGATCGTTAAGCGATTACCCCAGCCTAAGGTTTTATAAAGCGGAGCCTCGGCATGCGGGCGGTTTAGTGAAAGCAGTGGTTTAATCTGCCATAACACAAATTCCCAAAGCAGGCTGGCTTGCAGTAGCCATCGGGTTGCATCAACTCCATCCTCAGTAAAAAATAAATAGCCAAATCCGATTGCTAAAATAGAGTAACCGATGACAGCTATTGCTTGTAGCTCATGTTTCATAAAATCCATGTAAAATTATAACAGGCAGTGTATTACGCTATTTTAATGCATCAACGTGACTGATACCGGTTTAATTAAACCGAGATCATCAGCCGCGATTGATCAATGGTTCGAACTAAGAAGAGGATAAGTAACAAGGTGGGACAAGGCATACAAATCGGTTTAAAACTCATCGCGGTGCTGTTTATTTTTGTGGCATTGGTTATTCCTAATCGTATCAGTGCAATAACACCTCCGGCTTTTAACTCTTTTCCGGTTGAGCTGCTGTTAATCGGATTGACTTTGTTGGCGCCTAATCCAGCCGGTTTTATCATTCGATGGCTCACCGCAGTGTTGTTAACCGTAGGAATCGTTTTAAAGCTCGCTGATATGGGGACTTATCAGTTTTTTGATCGGGCCTTTAATCCGGTGGTTGATAGTCATTTTTGGGCTGATGGCTTAAATTTCCTGCAAGGTACGCTGGGTCAGATGGGGGCTTACTTAGTCGTGGCATTGTTGTGCGCTTTAATAGCCGGGATTCTTGTGCTGGTCTCTTATGTTTTAAAGGTCATCCAACGCTGTTTGCAGAAGACGCCTAAAGTATCGAGCTTAGGATTGGGTTTGGCGGCTGGGCTGTGGTTAATCCTGTTGTCTGTGGGATCAAAAACTGCCACGAGTCCTTTTTATCATTTAATGACTGAGCATGTGACTCAGACCTTCAGTACGCTGGATGACTTAGCCGTATTTAATCAACAACTCACCACCGATCCTTATGCAGCAGTGCCTGATGAAGCGCTGTTGAGTAAACTGAAAGGCAAGGATGTGCTGGTGGTGTTTATTGAATCTTATGGGCGCACGGTGCTGGATAAAGCCAGTTATGCCGAGCATGTTCGCCCCGTGCTAGAACAGGCTGCTCATGATCTAAGCGATAAAGGCTTCTATTCGCGGAGTGCTTATTTAACGTCACCCACTTATGGCGGCATTAGCTGGCTGGCGCATGGCACCTTAATGTCAGGTTTGTGGGTGAATAGTCAAACCCGTTACGACCGTTTAGTGGCGAGTAAAAGGCCCTCACTCAATCGCTTATTTAAGAGGGCAGGGTGGCGAACTGTAGCGGTACAACCAGCTCATACTATGGCTTGGCCTCAAGGTGCGTATTTTGGTTACGATCAGATTTATGCGGCTCAGGACTTGGGGTATCAGGGTAAGCCGTTCAATTGGATCACCATGCCGGATCAATATACGCTGTCGGCATTTCAGGCGAGAGAACGTCAATCAGGCAAGCGTTCACCTGTCATGGCCGAGATTGCCTTGATTTCATCCCATGCACCCTGGACCCCGTTACCGCATCTGGTTGACTGGAATCAGGTTGGTGATGGCGCTGTATTTATTGAGCAAGCCAATGCCGGTGAAAGCCCTGAAGCGGTATGGAAAGAGACTGAGCGTATTCGCGTGCAATACCGTAAATCCATTGAATATGCGCTTGCTAATATAGCGTCTTATATTGCGACCTATGGGGATGATAATCTGGTGGTGCTAGTGTTGGGTGATCATCAGCCGGCGCCGTTTGTTACGGATGAATCAGAAAGTCGGGAGGTGATTGTGCATTTGATCAGTCATGATGCAAAGGTTATGGACGCAGTAAAAGACTGGCAGTGGGCAGAGGGGTTGCTGCCGTCTAAGCAAACGCCTGTTTGGGGTATGGATAAGTTACGGGCGCAATTTATTGCGGCTTTTTCAGAAAAAATGTCTGGAGTGGTTGCAGATTGAGTTTTTTTGTGCTGCAAGTCGGCTAATTTATTTAGCACTTACCCACAAACGCCTCTTGACAAATAAGATACGATAACCAACCTTACCGATACCTCATAAATAC
>SESC01000078.1_pt1 | contig 41773 bp, 39 predicted proteins | sample 3171431 | NCBI WGS metagenome assembly SESC01 (sample SAMN06051868, study PRJNA518727) | freshwater metagenome | biome: subpolar coniferous forest; feature: holomictic lake; material: water; isolation source: holomictic Lake 227, 8 m depth | place: Canada: near Kenora, Ontario | collected... | reverse complement strand
ATCGGATAGCCGTAAAGACTGCCATTCCGACAACCAAGGTGAAGACCATTTTTCTGCTGAAATAAAAGGTAATCAGGGCTGCTATGCCACCCCAGATATTCGGGAGATGGATATCAAACTGAGCAGCGCTGGATGCATTAGCTGGCAAAAAGATCTCAGGAGCCAAGATCGCGATCATCGCTGCCAATGGTGCAAAGCGTATTGCCTCTAAAACCAAAGGAGAGATTTTGACTCGCTCACCCAGTATCAGAAAGAAGCCGCGAGTCAAAACTGTCACTACGGCCATCCCGATCAGCAGGAATGCAATGTTCAGATCGATCTGCATTAAGGCGTACTCCCTTTAGGCGACCTATCGGTCATCATGCCCACAATCAATGCTGCCCCAATTGCCAAAACAATATTGAGTCGAAACGGAATGCCATAGGTGGCAACAGCAACAACTGTTGCAGTTAGGGCCGCCCAACGAGCAGATGCTCGATCGAGCATAGGAACGATGATGGCCAGTAAAGCAATGGCGCCAGCAAATTCAAGCCCCCAACTATTTGGTATTTGACTGGCTAACAGAATCCCACTAATAGAACCCACCTGCCATATGCTCCAATTTGCAAACTGCATACCCTGCATCCATTGCAAACGTAGATGCTGATGATCAGCGCGTAATTCTTGTGCTGTTTGTGGCTTTGGATAACGCTTGATATATAAGAGGTAACCGAAATCTGCCGTGCAATACCCAACGAAGATTCTGCGCCACAGAGGCAAATAGGAAAAATGGGCTTGTAAGCCAAGACTAAAAATAACAAAACGCAAGTTCACCATGAATGAGGTGATCAAGATCATCCAAATCGGCAGGCCTACTGCAATCAGCGGAAGCGCTGCCAACTGTGATGAGCCTGCATAGACTAAGAGACTCATTGCAAGTGCTTGGTGCACTGTTAGGGTAGACTTGGCCATGGCAATGCCGGTGACAAATCCCCAAGTTAAGATCGTCACACCTGAGTGCGACATCTCTTTGAAGCCCTCTATAAAGGACTGCTTCTGTTGAGGCGTCATTCTAGGTGGCTATATGCCCATGGTTCTATGAAGAATCTTGCCCTTCATCTCATCCCATAGGCTCTGAAAGTCTTCAGTCTTTTCTTCCGAAAGATTTTGGGAATTAAACAAACCCGCAAAGAAGATTGACTTCTTAGGTGCCAAGGTCTTCTCAAACTCAGTAAGGCCAATTGGCTTGTCATCCATATCGCGCGTTAACTCAGCAGAGCACACGATAGCCTCTTCGTTATCCCGATCAATCACAGCAAACTCGATGAGTTGTTGCGTCTTATCTAGGATTACAAGCGTTCCTCTGGCATAACAAACGGCATCATGTGCTTGAACAATGTATGCCAAGAACTGTGATTCCTCAGCCTCTTCCATGCGCAGATCATCAATGAAAAAGAGGTATTGATCGCCATCGCTATTCACTAAGGTGAAAACCTTGGGAATCACGCCATGAGCTAAGGCTAAATTGCGATAGTAACTAGAAATTTCTACTGCTAGATTTTCGGCAAAGAGATGCATGACGTTATATGAGTGTGATGAATTAAGTTTGCAATTGTTTCTTGAGAAAATCCATGGTGCGAGTCCAGGCAAGCTTAGCTGCATCAGCCTGATACTTTAAGAATGGTAGATTTCTGGAGTCAGCCTCTTCGTTGGCAAAGGCATGTTTAGCATCGTAACGATAGAACTCCAACTGAGCGCCGGCCTCTTTGAGTTTTGCTTCTAAATGATCGACACCGCCAATAGCAAAAGCATCATCATGCAAAGCCCAGTGAGCCATCATCGGCTTGCTGACTGCGTTGGCATCAACATACTCAAGCGGTGGATAGCCGTACCATACAACAGTCGCATCAAGCTCGGGAACATTGCATGCTGATAACACTGTTAAGGCGCCGCCCATACAAAAGCCCGTCACCGCGACTTTAGAGCTAGCGGTGGATTTCAAGTGCTGAACCGCACCTCGGATATCTTGACCAGCTGCCTCACCAAAGTTGAGCTCACTCATTAAGTGCTCTGCCTCATTCGCCTCGAGTGCCAATTTCCCTCGATATAAGTCTGGCACCAAAGCACGATAGCCTGCTTCAGCCAAGCGATCAGCTACCCCTTTAATCTGATCATTTAGACCCCACCACTCCTGAATCACCACAATGCCAGGAGCATTTTCTATCTTGGGTTCGGCTAAATAGGCATTTACCAATTGGCCGTCTGGGCGTTTGTATTGAATCATCATGATTTCCTGTCAGTCAATTTATACGTACTACCAATATTCTCTTCGAATGAATCAAAGTCAATCATTCCTACCGCTGGAAATTCCAAATTGAGCATCATAAAGATGACGCCCGTTGTCACGACGGCAAATAAAGTAGTCAATATCCAATCTCGCTTCATCTTCATCCCAAGCGTGTAGCCAGCAACAAAGGAGGTGATAAAGCATAGTAAAAAAGTAGCGGCAAACAGAATTGCCGGCGGATGACGTTTACTGGCAATCAATTGCCTCTCATGAATGCTCACCATAGAATCCACTGCAACGGAGAGTCTACTAACCAAATCAATGACTTCTGGACTAGAGCCGCGCGTATCTCGAACAATCTTTCCCTTATCCCTCAGCATTTTTTCAGATAAGTCACTGAGTTCAGATAGATGTGCCTCCAACTGCTCAAGCTTGACGGGCTTCTTAAATAAATTTACTCGAACATCAACGTAATGCTGGTATGTGACTCCAATATCCTTGGTTTCATCCGAAGGTAAAGCTTTGATCATCTTTCCAACCTTACTAACCGCAATAGACTCTTGCTCATTCAAGTCCCGACGCGCATCGAAATGGCTCACCGAGCCGGAAAAGTTAAACGCAATCAGTAGCGCCATCACCCCAAATAAGGCGCCTTGGTAAGTGTCATGGGTGGTAATTTTTTCAGCCGCTTCTTTTTGTGCAATGTGATTCCCTACACGCCAACCAATCTCAGCCAATAGCAACATAAGCCCTAAGATAAACCAAACAATAAAACCGGATTGAAGCAACTCAGCGCGAACAGTATCACCCATATGAACCTTTATTTAGCGATCTTTTGATCAGTATGAATATATCCCACCAACCAGAATGTGAGCAAGCCACAAGCTGCTGCCCCATAGCCTACCAAGTTGTAATGCTCCATCTTGCCATCAGCACCGATGGTGACTATCGCTCCAGCAGCAACAGAGGCGATACCCGAAGCAAGCATCTGCACTGATCCAATCAGGCTCATAAAGGTGCCACGGATTTTGGCTTCAACTACTTGACTCACCATGGCCATTGCCGGAATCATGCGACCCGATATCAGAATAAAGAAGGAGGTTGAGTTAATTAAGACCATCCACAAGGGTACGGGATGAAGATTGGTTGTCACCAATAGCGGCACCAAACTAATAATCGCCAATACCCTAAAGACTTTCACCTTGCCATACTTATCTGCCATATAACCAATATAGCGGGAGCTCATCAAGGTAGCGACTCCCCCACATAGATAGATCAGCGAGATATAGGAGTTATCAATACCCACATTGGAAGTCAGATACAGCGCGATATACGGAATCACAGAAAAGCCAGTAATCATAATCAGCCCCATGAACATAAAAGCTCTCAGGTGGTGATGGGCAATGGCAATGTCGTAGATTTGCTTAAAGCGACTGCCCTCGTGAATATGGTCAAGGTGCCCTGCAATTTTGGGAATATTGCGATAAGCCAAATACAAAATGAGCACAGAAACTAGCGCGATAAAAATGAATGGCGCACGCCATCCTAAAAATGAAATGTGATTGGCTAAAAATAAACTGAGTGGAACACCTGCCACTGTCGAGACAGAAAATGCTGCCATGACAGTTCCTAAGGCCTTACCCCTGCGCTCAAATGGTATGGAATCAGCCACAATGGTTTGCACTAAAGAGCCGAGGATCCCACCAAAGGCACCTGCAAATGCTCTTGCTATAAATAAGGTGTGATAGTTAGGGGCAAATCCACAGGCCAGCGTAGCCACAATGAAACAGGCATACAGACTTAATAAGATCTGACGACGCTCAAAGCGATCTATGTAATACGTCGCAAAGATGCCCGCAACTGCTGCAGCAAAGGTATACGAAGAAAGCAATAAACCAAACTGATGTGTATTGATGTTTAGAACTCGAATGAACTCCGGCCCTAAAGGCATCATGATCATGAAATCGAGAATATGAGTGAACTGTATTCCGGCCAAGGCAAGCAAAAAGAAACGTTCTTGCTGGGGGGTGCGAACAGTACTCAAAGTGGGATCAACAGTGCAAATAGTAGTAACAGATCGTCATTATCCTCTCTAGCGCTAGGCTCTGCATTGGGGTACGATCATTACTAAATACCGAAGAAACTGAATGCACCCCATACTCCCGACCTCCCCTGGCTTTTCATTTACCTTCTTGTTCATAGACATCATCTTTGGACTGATTGGACTTACCCTCATCCTCGTATTCCACGGGAGCGCTCTAAACCATATCGTGATGCGCTTTGAGCGCCTCACTAAGGCAAACCTTGAGAAGAAGCAACATAACTGGATCTTTCTCCATTTTTATGTCGCATTCATATTTTTTGCCCTGATTCACATCTCGGAAATCTTTATTTGGTCTGGGATCATCATCTGGCTTAACCTCATCCCAGACGCCGTCCAAGCCATTCTCTTTGCGGGAAGCTGCTACACCACGGTTGGCTTTGTTTCAGACATTTTGCCCGCAGGATGGAAAAGTATGGCGTTCTTTATAGCCTTTACTGGACTGTTTTCACTGGCCTGGACGACCTCGGTGATGATTGGGATGACTGCTCTCTATAAAGAAGCCTGGAATCTTAAATACGCTCACCGTAAGTTTTAACTTTCAGAAAATCGCTCAAAATCAGGATTTTTTGGTCGTTTTATAGCTGTTTTTGGCTTTAAATAGGTATTTTCTAAAACTTCAGAAATTACTTTAAGTTTTGATGTAGTAGCCATAAACGCAGCGATTGCCACCTCTAGAGGGGTTATGGGTATCTTGAATGACGCCATTGAGTACTGCAGTTAAGTGTTTTGAGACCTTCACAATCAAGATGGCCTTGGGAAGTTCGTCAGACCGTAAGTGGACTTGGCAACCCGCCCCCACCTTCATGGTTGGCACCCATTGAAAGCCTAAGCCCACGATGTAGTCATGAAAGACCTTGCGATGATTGCCGTTGCGGGGTGATGAACCCTTGGCATTTAGCCTTCTGGCTAGTTTATCGTTTCGCAACAAGGCATAAGCCTCATTGGCAAGTCTTAAGTCCTCATAGACCTGCATATACGGCAGATTGGCGGCTATGGCTATTGACCTCACTACACAGTCACCCGCCCCACCTTTAAAACCAACAGCAGCCCTACCACCATCATTGAACTGAAAGCCCAACTGGCTGACTGGTTTAGAGAAGGGATTTAAAAAGCTAAACATGGTCAATTATTACGCCAATAAAAAATGGACTTGCCTTGCGACAAATCCATTCTTAACCAAGCTGCGCTGAAATTACTTCGCAGCAGCCTGCTTCACTACTAAACGCCATGCATGCAGCAAAGGCTCTGTATAGCCGTTTGGTTGCTCGAGACCTTTGAAGATCAGATCACTAGCCGCTTTATAGGCATATGAATCTTGGTAGTTCGGCATCATTGGCTTGTATGAAGCATCGCCAGCATTCTGACCATCCACGACTTTAGCCATACGCTGCAATGTCTCATTAACCTGAGCTTCAGTAACGATGCCATGGAGTAACCAGTTGGCAATGTGTTGGCTGGAGATACGCAAGGTTGCACGATCTTCCATTAAGCCAATATTGTGAATATCTGGAACTTTGGAGCAACCAACGCCCTGATCGATCCAACGCACCACATAACCCAAAATACCTTGGCAGTTGTTATCCAACTCTTGCTGAATCTCTTCTTTAGACCAGTTCGCTTTTTCAACTACTGGAATGCTTAAGAGATCGTTGATCAAAGCCTCCGCTTCAGCGGCACCATCCAATTTTTCCATTTCTTTTTGGATTTCAGCTACGTTTACTTGATGGTAGTGCAGCGCATGCAAAGTAGCAGCTGTTGGTGATGGCACCCACGCAGTATTAGCACCCGCTTTAGGATGTACGCCTTTTTGCTCCAACATGGCTTTCATCAAATCTGGCATTGCCCACATTCCTTTACCGATTTGTGCGCGGCCACGTAAGCCACAATCCAAACCTGCAAAAACGTTACGACGCTCATAGGCTGATAACCATTTACTGGTTTTCATATCACCCTTGCGCATCATTGGGCCAGCGTGCATAGCAGTATGCATTTCATCGCCGGTACGATCTAAGAAGCCGGTATTGATAAAGGCAACGCGTGCGCCAGCGGCAGCAATAGCAGCCTTAATATTGGCGCTCATGCGACGCTCTTCGTCCATGATGCCAAGCTTGACGGTGTCAGCAGGCAGGCCAAGTAGTTTCTCAACACGACCGAACAGCTCACCAGCAAAAGCAACTTCTTCTGGGCTGTGCATTTTTGGCTTAACGATATAGACAGAACCTTTACGAGTATTACCAATGGTCTGACTAGCTGGACGATTAATGTCGTACAAGGCAATCAATACTGTCACTACCGCATCCAAGATACCTTCGTAGATCTCTTTGCCTTCACCAGTAATGATGGCTGGGTTAGTCATTAAATGGCCAACGTTACGCAGGAACAAGAGTGAACGGCCATGCAATGTCACAACGCCGTCTTTAGCATCTACTGCGCCGATACCAGCTTTGTACTGACGATCTGGGTTCAAGGTGCGCGTAAAGGTTTTGCCACCCTTTTGCACTTCTTCTACTAAAGTACCCTTCAGAATACCCAACCAGTTTTCATAGGCGAGCACTTTGTCATCGCCATCAACAGCAGCAATCGAATCTTCCAAATCCAAAATAGTAGACAGGGCTGCTTCAAGCACCACATCATTTACACCAGCAGGATCACTAGAACCAATGGTCTTAGTCTTATCAATCAGGATATCAATGTGAATGCCATTGTTACGCAGCAATAAAGACGATGGCGCAGCAGCGTCACCTTGATAACCAACAAACTGCTTCTCGTCAGCCAATCCAGTAGTGCTGCCATCCTTCAATTTGGCAGCAAGCTTATTACCATCAACGGTATACGCCACTACATCACGATGCGAACCGCTGGCTAAAGGGGTAGCTTGATCCAAGAAATTACGCGCGTAGGCAACTACCTTGCCGCCACGAATCGGATTGTAGGCACCAGCTTTGGTAGCGCCATCTTCTTCAGAGAGAACGTCAGTACCATAAAGAGCGTCATATAAAGAGCCCCAACGTGCGTTGGCAGCATTGAGTGCATAACGTGCGTTGAGTACTGGCACTACTAATTGTGGGCCAGCTTGCAGAGCCAATTCATCATCCACATTCTTAGTGGTACCCAATACTTTTCCAGGAACCTCATCGAGGTAACCAATTTCTTTTAAATGCTTGCGATAGGCAGGCATATCTTTAATCGGGCCTGGGTTGGCTTTATGCCATTGATCCAAATCTACTTGCAGACGATCACGCTTCGCCAGCAAAGCTGCATTCTTCGGAGTCAAATCTTTGACGAGTTCGTCAAAACCCTTCCAAAAATCAGCGCTCTTGATGCCAGTTCCGGGGAGAACCTGATCTTCAATGAAGCGGTACAAAGGGGTAGCGACTTGGAGGCTATTGCAGGTAGTGCGTGCGGTCATGATCTAAGCTTTGCTTACAAATGTTGAATAAATAAAATAAGTTGAATATTTTGCATCAATCCTGAAAAGGATGCTGGAGCAGGATCGTTTCATCGCGCTCTGGGCCTGTAGAGACCATGGCGATCGGCTTGCCGGCAACTTCCTCAATGCGACGCAGGAACTTTTGCGCTTCCGCTGGAAGTTTGTCCCACTCACGGATGCCGAAGGTAGTACCCTTCCAACCGGAGAAATCCTCATAAATAGGCTCACAACGGGCAACAGATTCTGCGCCACGGGGCAATACATCCAATTTCTGGCCATCTAAGTTGTAGCCTACACAGAGACGAATGGTCTCAAAGCCATCCAGCACGTCTAGCTTAGTAATACACAGGCCAGTCAAACCATTGATCTGAATCGAGCGCTTTAACGCTGCGGCATCGAGCCAACCAGTGCGACGTGGACGACCTGTGACAGAGCCAAACTCTTTTCCGACTTCGGCTAAACGGACGCCAATCGGATCTTGTCTTGCAGGATTGTCATGGTCGTATAACTCGCTTGGGAATGGACCTGCGCCCACTCGCGTGCAATACGCCTTAGTAATACCCAAAATGTATTGCAAAGAATCTGGGCCAACACCAGAACCTGCAGCAGCATTACCTGCTACGCAGTTGCTGGAGGTGACGTATGGGTAGGTGCCATGATCGATATCCAAAAGCGTACCTTGCGCGCCTTCGAACAAAAGATTCTGACCAGCCTGTTCAGCGGCATATAGCGCGCTCGACACATCCACCACCATTGGCTTCAAACGCTCTGCATAGGACATGGCTTCAGCCAAAGTCTTTTCATAATGAACAGGCTCAGCACCGTAGTAGTTGGTGAGCATGAAATTGTGATATTCGAGGTTCTCGCGCAACTGCTCTGCGAATTTCTCTGGGTAGAACAAATCTTGCACGCGCAATGCGCGGCGCGCCACTTTATCTTCATAAGCTGGTCCGATACCGCGGCCAGTCGTGCCAATCTTCGCTTCGCCACGCTTCTTCTCACGCGCATGATCAATCGCAACGTGATACGGCAGAATCAAAGTGGTTGCCTCAGAAATCTTTAAGCGGCTCTGAACATCTAGACCAGCAGCTTCTAACTCACCAATCTCTTTGAACAAAGCCTCTGGTGATAACACCACACCGTTGCCGATGTAGCAAATCACTTCTTTATGCATGATTCCGGAAGGAATCAAACGCAAGATGGTTTTCTTGTCGCCAATAATTAAAGTATGGCCAGCGTTGTGTCCGCCCTGAAAGCGCACCACTGCTTGTGCATGATCGGTTAACCAATCAACCACTTTGCCTTTACCCTCATCGCCCCATTGGGTGCCGATGACTACAACGTTACGACCGCGTGCTTGCTGCTTTGAAGACATAATAAAATCCAAAAAAATAATGACGAAATAGGTTTAATTCTTTACTAGTGCATTTGCACTTTCTTACTTTTTCTTTACTTCCCAAGTATTGCCCTGCTTGCTCAACTCTCGGTCACATTCATATTCAGCCGTTTGTGCTTGATCGCCAGCCATCACCTGAATGACCACTTCACCACGAGCGCGTAAATCAGCAATGGCTTGGTTTAAATTGGCATCATCGATCCATGGCGCCACAATGGCAGGCTTGCGCACACTCATTGGCGACAGATTGGCTAGCGTCAATAAATCTAATGAAAAACCTGTTGCTGGGCGTGAACGTCCAAATGCTTGACCAACATGGTCATAACGGCCGCCACGGGCAATGGGTTGCGGCAACTTGTCGACATAAGCAGCAAACATCACACCACTGTGATATTGATAACCACGCAGGTCTGCCAAATCAATGCTGAGCTCTAAACCTTTAGACAGCGAGGCAGCAGCCGTCGATAAACGCTCAAGCTGTGCAAGCGCCTCATCGATCAGCTTGTGTTTAGGCAGGGCTTTCTTGGCCTTACTCAGCACCTCAGCACAAGGTCCATTTAGTTCTGTCAGAGCAATTAAGGCATCTACTGTTTTAGGGCTCAATGCTTTAGCCCAAGCGCTTAGACGTGGACGATCTTTGCTCTGTAGCAACCCGTAAAGTGTTTCAATATCAGCCTTGCTAAGATCCTGACCATCCAAAATGCCCGCCAAGATACCTGCGTGCGACAGATCGAGGTAGACCTTATCCAGACCAGCCAAGCCTAAGGTCTTGAGCAATAAAGCAATCGCTTCAAAGTCTGCCTCCCAAGTAGCGCAGCCATAAATCTCAGCGCCGAGTTGAAGCTCTTCGCGTGCTGAACTGCCAACTGGGGTGCGAGCATGCGCAACAGAGCCTGCATAGCAAAGACGGGTAACACCAGAGCGATTTAATAAGTGCGCATCAATACGCGCCACTTGTGGCGTCATGTCCGCACGCAAACCTAAAGTGCGACCAGATAATTGATCGACTAACTTAAAGGTTTGTAAATTGAGGTCAGAGCCAGTGCCCGTTAATAAGGAGTCCAGGAATTCTAAGATAGGGGGCGCTACAAGCTCATAGCCATAGGATTGATACAAATCCAAGATGGCACGACGCAGAGTCTCGACTTTACGAGCCTCGGCCGGCAACACATCAGCAATATCTTCAGGAAGTAACCAACGATTCATGATCTGGATTATTCACTTTCGCTTATTTTTTGTGTAAGAACTTAAAGAACTCACCATTGGGCTCAACCACCATAATGTCTTTCTTGTCTTTGAAAGAACTACGATAAGCCTCAAGACTCTGATAGAACTGGGCAAACTGCGGATCGCGACCAAAGGCTTCAGCGTATAAGGCAGTTGCCCTAGCATCGCCCGCACCCTTAATCTTTTGTGCATCACGATAGGCTTCAGCCAAGATCGTATCGCGTTGACGTTCGGCATTGGCGCGAATCTTGTCAGACTCTGCAGCGCCAGTAGACCGTAACTCATTAGCAACACGCTTGCGCTCTGCTTCCATACGACGGTAAACAGAATCACTGATCTCAGCCAAGAGGTCAACCCGCTTTAAACGCACGTCGACAATTTCGACGCCGATATCTGAGGCATCATCAGCTACCTTTTTACGAATACCTTGCATGACCTGTTCACGCTGATCCGAAATCAACTCACGTACGGTGCGTTTTGTGAACTCTTCATTCAAGGCAGAACGCACTAACTGTGTCAAACGATCTTCAGCCAAGCGCTCATCACCTTTGAAGCTGATGAAGAACTTACGTGGGTCAACAATGCGCCACTTCACATAAGAATCCACCAACAAATTCTTTTTCTCAGCGGTAATAAATCGCTCTGCTTCTGGATTATCAATCGTCAAAATGCGACGATCAAAGAAACGAACATTCTCAAAGGGTGCTGGGTATTTCACTTGCAGGCCTGGCTTCTCAATCACGCGAACAATCTGTCCGAATGAGAACACCACTGCAAACTTACGTTGGTCAACAATAAAAATACTGGATGAAAGCACGTAAGCCAATGCAATCAGGGCAATCAACCCTGCAATCAAGCGATTTAGATTCATTATCTAGACTCCCGATCGCGACTACGCAAGCCGTCACGTTTATCACCTACACCGCCGCTATTGATCACTGCGGGAGGGGTGTTCATCGAGGGGTTGGGAGTATTTGTTACAGGACTAGGTGCCGGAGGATTGCCGGTGGCACCGCCAACAGTGACTGAGCCTGTTGGAGTCGTTTGATTGGTTTGTGAGTTAGCTGCTTGAGCACTTTCAGCGTTGACTTGTGCGACGATCTTATCGAGCGGCAAATACAGCAAGCTATTGCTCTTGGTGGTGTCCACCAAAATCTTCGTGACGTTGTTATACATATCGCGCATCGTGTCGATATACATACGATCACGTGTAACTTGCGGCGCCTTGGAATACTCCACCAAGATTTGCTTGAAGCGACCGGCATCGCCATCGGCAGTAGCAACGACGCGAGCCTTATAGCCCTCAGCCTCCTGAATCAAACGCGCTGCAGTTCCTTTTGCACGCGGGATGATGTCATTGGCATACGCCTGACCTTCACTCTTTAAGCGTTCTTGATCTTGACCAGCCTTCACCGCATCATCAAAGGCTGCTTGCACTTGCTCTGGTGGCTGAACATTTTGTACGGTGACGCTAGTGACATAGATCCCTGACTTATAACTATCCAGAATCTTCTGAATCGAGCTGGCTAAATCAATCGCAATTTTTTCACGGCCCTCATACAAGACGGTATCCATCTTGCTGCGTGCAACGATCTCGCGAACCGCTGTTTCTGCGGCCTGAACGACTGATGCATCTGGATCGCGATTATTAAATAAATAATCAGTTGGATCTTTTAAGCGGTACTGAACTGCAAAACGCACGTCGATGATGTTTTCATCTTCGGTCAACATCGATGAATCTTTTTGATTCGTTGCTTTAATTAATACAGGGCGACCAACTTCCACCGAGCGCACGCCTGAAAGATTCACCACCTCTTGGGATTGAATGGGCCAAGGCATGCGCCAGTTGATGCCAGGCTTAGCGGTGTAATCATATTTACCGAAAGTCAGAATCACGCCAGCTTGACCTTCTTGAATAATGAAAAATCCACTACAAATCCATACAAAGAAGACGCCGGCAGCTGCTAGCAAAATACTGGCTTTAGAGCTAAAGGGATTGGTGAAGTTAAAACTTGGGCCGCCGGTGCTACCGCCATTATTAGAACCACCACTATTACTGGTTCTGTTCACACGATCTTCAGGCTGAGGAATATCAGTGCTGCTAGGTTTATTGCCGGGCTTGCTTGACGGTTTACTTGTTGTCGACTCTGGTTTTTTCTTACCACCAAAAATACCTGCAATGCGGTCGTTGAAGTCACGCCATAACTCGTCTAAGTCTGGCGGACCATCTGGTTTAGCTGGTTGCTGATTCGCTTGGGGGGTCTTACTTGGATCTTGGGCAACAGGATCCACTTTTGGAGCTTGTTCACTTCCCTGCTCACCTTTAGCATCTTTAGATCCATTACTAGGATCGGTGACCGAAAACAGGCCGAGTAATTTACGCATCATGAGGTGTATAGCTTCGATTCGGGATGGAGTTAAATTCAGAAGATTCTGGTCGTTCAGGTAAAGGGGCTAAAAACTCATCAGGGGCCAATTGCTTCTTGGCTCGGTTGTGCTCGACCCTTATTCTATCAGTCATTTGGGAGCATTCCGCCAGCGCTGAGCGTAACAAATCGAGGCCCAAGCCAGTCTTGGCGGACAGGAAAACCTGACTTGGAATGCCGTCGGCATCCCGCACCAATTGCGCCCCATTGAGGAAGGTTTGGGGCATCTGGTCGATCTTATTCATGATCTCGATCCGGGGGATGTCATCAGCCCCGATTTCCCGTAAAACTGCCTCAACTTCAGCCTGCTGTTCACGAGCTACAGGGCTACACGCATCAATCACATGCAAAATCAGGTCCGCATGGATGGTTTCATCCAAAGTGGCCCTAAAGGCCTCAACCAGCTGGTGGGGTAATTCACGGATAAATCCGACGGTATCGGAGACCACAATCGAGCCTAAACCCTCTAAATGCATCTTTCTGGAGGTGGTATCCAGGGTGGCAAATAGCTGATCTGCAGCATAAGTCCCTGCCTTGGTTAAGGAATTAAACAAAGTGGATTTGCCGGCATTGGTATAGCCAACCAAAGAGACTGAGAAAACATCTTTCCGGTTACGGGCCCGTCTTTGCGTTCTTTGCTGGCGTTGCAGCTTTTCGAGCTCGTTTTCTAGGCGCTTAGCCTTGGTGGCTAATATCCGGCGATCCAACTCCATCTGGGTTTCGCCAGGTCCGCCACGCACACCAATACCCCCGCGTTGACGCTCCAAGTGACTCCAAGCCCTGACCAAACGCGACATTTGATATCTAACCTGCGCCAACTCAACCTGGGTCTTACCAATATGACTTTGGGCTCTTTGACTAAAGATATCCAAGATCAGACCAGTTCGATCCATCACATGAAAACCCAGTTGACGCTCTAAGTTGCGTTGTTGGGTCGGGGACAGCGGATGATTGAAGATGGCCAATTCAGCGCCTTGTTCTTCCATTACCCTTTTGACCTCATTGGCTTTGCCCGATCCAATAAATAAAGCAGGATCTGTTTTGCCTTTGCGGGCAATCACACTGGCTGCAGGAATGGAGCCGGCGCTCTCAGCCAAAAGACTGAGCTCGGCCATGCTATCTGCAAAATCTTCGCGTCCGGAGTCTACTCCAACCAGAACTGCGCGTGCCGCATCTACTCCGGTTTTATACAGGGCTAGCTTCTTCCATGCGGAACTCCACTGCGCGCGCTGGCACGATGGTAGAAATAGCGTGCTTGTAAACCATTTGAGTAACGGTATTGCGCAAGAGAACGACATATTGATCAAATGATTCAATATTGCCTTGCAGCTTAATACCGTTCACTAAATAGATTGACACAGGTACATGCTCTTTACGCAAGGTATTGAGGAATGGATCTTGAAGTAATTGGATTGCTTTGTTATTCATACTGCTCCTTATTCGTTTTTTAGTTAGGGAGTCTTGCTTTTTTATGTAAATAAAACCTACTCTGCACAGCTAATACTGAAATCTTATCCCACAACATTTAGCTTGGCTACTTTTTACCCTTTTTGCCTTTATCAGCGTCTACATAAGGGTTTTTAGCGGTATTCATCTGAATGCGTAATGGGGTGCCGCGCAATTTAAAGACTTCCCTGAAGCGACCTTCCAAGTATCGCTTGTAGCTATCTGTGACTCCACTCAATGAAGTACCGTGAATCACCACAATGGGAGGATTCATGCCCCCTTGGTGTGCATAGCGCAGTTTTGGACGGCCCATGCCAACCCGTTTAGGTTGTTGATGTTCAATCGCCTCTTGCAGAATTCTGGTCAGACGTGGGGTTGGTAACTTCGCCATCGCTGCAGCATAAGCCGCATCCACATCCTTGAAGAGCTCTTTTAAGCCGGTACCTTTTTTCGCAGAAATCGGGTGTACGTTAGCAAAATCTAAGAAGCGTAATTTTTGAGCGATCTCTAAACGAGCGCGCTCTTTAACGTAGGAATCAAGACCATCCCACTTGTTCACGGCAACCACTAATGCACGCCCTGCTTCAACGATAAATCCTGCAATGTGCGCGTCTTGCTCAGAGATATCTTGCTGTGCATCAAGCATCAAGATCACGACGTTGCAATCGGCAATCGCTTGCAAGGTTTTCACAACTGAGAATTTTTCAATCGCTTCAAATACTTTGCCACGACGACGTAAACCTGCGGTGTCGACCAAGATATAGGGCTTACCGTTGCGCTCGAAAGGCACTTCAATCGCATCGCGTGTTGTACCGGGCATATCGAATGCAATCACACGCTCTTCACCGATCAACTTATTGATCAAGGTCGATTTACCAACGTTAGGACGACCCACTACCGCAATCTTCATTGGACGGTTTGGATCGTTGACTAAATCTTCTTCTTCGGGTTCTGCAATACCTAAAGCGTCTAAAGCATCATCGAGCATGCCACGGACACCATCACCATGGGCAGATGAAATTGGAAAAGGTTCGCCTAGACCAAGTTCATGAAAGTCGGCAGTCACAACACCGGCTTGCATGCCTTCGGTTTTATTGACAGCCAAAATAATGGGGCGACCGGTCTTGCGCAAGAAGTCAGCAATCACGCGATCTTGTGGGGCCATACCTAAACGACCATCCACCAAGAAGATCACGATGTCAGATTCCGCAACCGCTTGTTTGGTTTGCTTTGCCATCTCAGCAACAATGCCAGTCTTGGCTACTGGCTCAAAACCGCCGGTATCAACGCAAATAAATGCCCGCTCACCAATACGACCTTTGCCGTAGTGACGATCTCGTGTGAGGCCTGAAAAATCGGCAACTAGTGCGTCGCGTGAACGCGTTAGACGATTAAAGAGTGTGGACTTCCCAACGTTAGGGCGACCGACAATAGTGATGACTGGATTCATTTTGGACTGTACGCCGCTATTTTTCCACCCTGAGATTGAATCAGAATGAGGCCGCCAACCGCAATCGGGGCAGCGGTGATTGGACTGCTATCGTGACGTATACGGGCAACCATCTGACCGTCCGCCTGTGAGAATGCATGCACATAACCCTGCGCATCACCCATCAGTAATACCCTGCCAACAGCCATGGGCTCGCCAACATCTCTGAAGGTTAATTTGTCATTTTCCCAAACCTGATTACCGTCTTTGGTGGCGAATGCTGTCACGTGTGATTTTTCATTGGCAGAGAAAACCATATCGGGGCTTTGCGCTGTGCCTGTAAAGCTTGAGAAATCTTTAAACCAAATCAAATTGCCGGTACGGGCTTGGCCACATCCAATGCGACCTTGATAGGACACGGCACAAAGAATTTCACCTTCCATGCTGGGCTTAGCAGTCACGTCATTTAAACGCTCAATCTCAGAGAAACCTTTCGGAAAGGAAATTGGAGATTCCCAAACTAAACCACCGTTAGCAATCGCGATCATGCCGAAACGACCACCAGCAAAGCCGGTAACAATCACTTCATTCCCAATCGCCAACATGCCATAACCTACTCGCAATGACAGCGCGGATTGTTGACGCTGATAGATCCACTTCCGCGTGCCGGTTTGCGCATCCAAACCAATAAAGCGATTATCTAAAGCGCGAATAATGACAACACCACCAGCAACTACTGGCTCAGTCAAGACTTCACTGCCAACGCTGACGTTCCAAATAGGTTTGCCGGTATCGTCGTATGCGTATACGGTGCCTTTGGTAGTCACAACAGCAGTAACACGGCCATCAGAACCTGGACCTACGGTAATACGCTCTGGTACAGAAGCTTCCCAAACCTTATTGCCATTGGCTAAATCAATCTTCACTAAATTGCCACGATGCGATGCTGCATAGACTGCATCGCCAGCAACCACTGGATGAAAGTTAAATGTCTCGGATGAGCCAACGCTGGTTGACCAAACGGGGGCAAGATCAAATTGATTGCTTACTGGAACCAGCTCAGCGGGCTTGCGAACACGCGCGCCACCAGAGCAAGCTACGAGAGCAGCAATGGCAGAGCCAATGATGAGGGCTTTTGTAGCGAACTTCGCTATGTTTACCAAACGCATTGTGTGAATCATCACTGAGCAACTCCTCCAACAGCATCCAATTTAACCTTCAAGAGGCGACGCGCCTCTTCAGGAAATTCTTTTGCTTGATCTAATTTCTTCCAAGCATCTTGATAGCTCACCTTAGCTTGGGCAGTATTCTTCTGCGCCAAATACCAATCGCCACGACGCTCTAACCACAGCGCCTCAAATCCATTAATAGGTTTATCTTTCAAAATGGCATCAGCTTCGGCAAAATCTTTCTCAGCACCCTGCTCGATTAACTGAGAAACTAAACGCAATTTACCCAAAGCCTCATAACCAGCATTGGAAGCATTCTTCGCTGTCCAACGCAGATATTCGATTGCTTTAGGGGCATCACCAGCATCTGAGGCAATTTTTGCGGCGACTAAGCTAGCCATCGATGCATAAGGAGTGCGTCCAAATTGCTTTTGCAAATCATCTGCAGCGCGTAAGCTTTGATCTTTATCGCTCTTACTGATGGCAACGATCATCGTGTCATACAGCTGGGATGCTTGCGCAGCTTGGCTATTACGCCACCACTGGTAACCACTATAGGCTGCATACACAAATAAGGCCGCCGTCAGAACGCCAGTAATGAGATTGCGATACTTTTGCCAAAATGCTTTGAGCTGGTCAAGTTGTTCTTGTTCTTCTAGGTCTAAAGGCATATCAATCCAAGCTAATAAATATCGTTATAGGGTAATTCTATTCGGAGGAGCCGACCAAAGCGTCAATTACCGCATCTAGCACTTTATCGAGGGCTACTGACTGTTGTTCACCCGTGCCACGCAGGTCTTTGATTTGGGCTTCATCTTTAGCCAACTCGTCAGGCCCAATAATGACTGCATAGGCAGCCCCACTAGCATCCGCCTTCTTCATTTGCGACTTAAAGCTAGCCGATTGGCCATCTGGTGGGCAAAAAAGGATGGTATCAATACCAGCACTGCGCAAACGCTCAGCAATAATCATGGCAGCAGTTAAAGTCTCGCCACCCTGGTGTAGAACGAAAATATCGCAGCCAGGCGCCGCCTCAGGCAATGAGCCTGATACTTTCATGAGCTCTAAAACACGTTCCATACCCATGGCCCAACCACAAGCAGGCGCTGCTTTGCCACCCATGCGCTCAATCAGTGGATCATAGCGACCACCGCCGGCAATCGTGCCTTGTGCACCGAGCTCATCCGTCACCCACTCAAATACAGTGAGGTTGTAATAATCGAGTCCACGAACTAAGCGTGGATTGATCTTGCAGGGAATGTTGTTTGCTTTGAGTAATGCTTGCACCGCATCGAAATGTTTGAGTGATGCTTCACCCAAGAAATCTAATAACTTGGGCGCGCCTTCGATCAATGCTTGCATCTCTGGATTTTTAGAATCCAAAATCCGCAAAGGATTGGTCAATAGACGACGTTGTGAATCTTCATCGAGTTGCGCGGCATTCTTCTCAAAGTACGTTACCAAGGCAGCGCGGTGCACAGCACGTTCATCAGCTTGACCTAGTGAATTAATCTCTAAGCGCACACCCTTTAAGCCCAACTCATCCCAGAGGCGTTGACCCATCAGAATAATTTCAGCATCGATATCTGGGCCGGCAAAGCCTAAGGCCTCAATCCCGAACTGGTGGAACTGGCGATAGCGACCACGTTGTGGGCGCTCATGACGAAACATCGGGCCGGTATACCAAAGACGCTTAGGCCCTTCGTATATCAAATTATTTTCAATTACAGAGCGGACGATGGCAGCGGTACCTTCTGGGCGTAAAGTCAGTTGCTCACCATTAAGGCGATCCTCAAAGGAATACATTTCTTTTTCAACAATATCGGTTACTTCACCAATACCACGTTGAAATACAGCGGTAGCCTCAACAATCGGGGTGCGTAAAAACTCATAGCCGTAAGCACGGGTTAAGTCACGCAAGACATGCTCAAGATGAGCCCACTGTGCAGCGTCTGCCGGCAGTAAATCATTCATGCCGCGAACGCCATTAATCTTGAGCGTTTTTTCGGTCTTCTTGTTTTTATCTTCGGTCATTTTTATGAGTAATTTTTTTCGACGTATTCATCAACAATGATTTGAAACTCTTCTGCAATCTTATCGCCCCGCAAGGTCTTTACCTTCACGCCGTCTACAAAGACAGGTGCCGCTGGAGTCTCGCCAGTACCGGGTAATGAAATACCAATATTGGCATGTTTACTTTCGCCAGGTCCATTCACAATACAGCCCATCACGGCAACGTTCATATTTTCAACGCCTGGATGGGTTTTTTTCCAAATGGGCATTTGTTGGCGCAAGTAGGACTGAATATTGGCGGCCAATTCTTGGAAGGTAGTGCTGGTCGTTCTACCGCAACCAGGACAAGCAATCACCATGGGTGTGAAATTGCGCAAACCCATGGTTTGTAATATCTCTTGGGCTACGATCACTTCATTCTCACGTGGCGCACCTGGATCTGGCGTCAAGGAAACCCGTATCGTATCGCCAATACCTTCTTGCAAGAGGATGCCCATTGCAGCGGTAGAAGAAACGATTCCCTTGCTACCCATGCCAGCCTCGGTTAATCCCAAGTGCAAGGGATAGTCAGAGCGACGTGACAGATCGCGATATACGGCAACTAAGTCTTGCACATTACTCACTTTGCAAGACAACAAAATTTGATCGGGGTTCATACCGAACTCCACTGCTTTTTCTGCAGACTGCAATGCCGACTGAATTAAGGCTTCGATCATGACTTCTTGTGCAGTCTTTGGCACAGCTAAAGCAGCATTACTATCCATGATGCTGGCGAGAAGCTCTTGGTCCAAGCTACCCCAGTTCACACCAATCCGAATCGGCTTGTCGTATTTGCAGGCCGCTTCAATCATTTGCGCAAACTGTGGATCGCGCTTAGCGCCCTTACCCACGTTACCTGGATTGATGCGGTATTTTGATAAAGCTTTGGCGCACTCTGGGTAATCATTGAGCAAAGTATGGCCGTTGTAATGGAAGTCACCAATCAATGGGACCAAAACATCCATCTTGTCTAACTGTTCACGAATATACGGAACTGCAGCAGCGGCTTCTGGGGTGTTGACTGTGATGCGTACCATCTCAGAACCAGCGCGGGCTAATTCTTTTACTTGAATTGCGGTACCGACTGCATCAACCGTATCGGTATTGGTCATCGACTGGATGCGCACAGGTGCATCGCCACCAATTGTGATGATGTTCGTTTTCCAAACAACCTTTGCTTGGCGGGTTGCGCGCTTAGGTGCAGGACCTAATGGCAGAGGCGACAAGGAGTGATTGGTGCTCATGTTTAATTTAACTTATCGAGCCATTGAATGTTCTGAACTGACTCAGGCGGCTCATCATCATCTGGCTGAATGATTTCCTTATCGTGTACGGCACGTTCGCGTACGCGGGTTCTATCAATCACATCACCAGCTAACTGTCCACAAGCGGCGGCAATATCATCGCCGCGGGTCTTGCGAACTGTAGCCACCATGCCAGCATCTAACAAAATATTAGCAAAGGCTTGTATGCGTTGTGGTGGTGAACGCTTTAAGCCAGACTCTGGGAATGGATTAAAGGGAATGAGATTGACCTTACACTTAATGTTGCTCAGCAAACGAATCAATTCTTTTGCTTGCGCATCAGAATCATTCACACCATCGAGCATGCAGTACTCAAAGGTTAAGAAATCTCTTGGGGCAAATGGCAAATAACGCTCACATGCACCGAGCAATTCTCGTAAAGGGTATTTTTGATTTAGTGGCACTAACTGATCACGCAATGCATCGTTGGGCGCATGCAGCGAGACCGCTAATGCTACTGGGCAATCTTGTGCCAAGCGATCAATCATCGGCACGACGCCAGAGGTTGATACGGTGACGCGACGTCTTGACAAGCCGTAGGCCCTGTCATCCAACATCAAGCGTAATGCGGTCACCACGTTGTCATAGTTGAGTAAAGGCTCGCCCATTCCCATCATGACCACATTCGAAATCACGCGGCCAGTATGTTCCCAGCCAGGTGTTGGAAATTTTTCAACGCGCCGCACTGCACCAGGTTCATTACGCAAGAGGTGTTCGGCAAACCACAATTGGCCAATGATTTCGCCAGAAGTGAGATTGCGTGAGAAGCCTTGGCGTCCGGTGGAGCAAAAACGGCAATTGACTGCGCAGCCTGCTTGCGAAGAGATACACAAAGTACCGCGATCATCTTCTGGAATAAAGACTGACTCGACTGCATTGCCTGCGCCAACGTCCAGCAACCACTTGCGGGTGCCATCATTGGCAAGTTCATCTTTAATGACTGGGAGAGATACGACTTCCGCTACATCCAGCAAGCTAGCTCGGAAGCTTTTTGCTAAATCACTCATGTCGTTGATGTTCGATACACCACGCTGGTGTATCCACTGCATGAGTTGCTTTGCCCTAAAGGGCTTTTCATTCAACCCCGCGACATACGCTGCCATTTGGTCAGCGTCAAAATCTAAGAGATTTACGCGCGGGGAGGTCAATGCGCCTACTTATTTAGTAAATAGGTTTCGAATTAACGATTGAAAACGTTCATGCCAGGGAAAAAGAATGCAATTTCCACAGCAGCGGTTTCAGGAGCGTCAGATCCGTGAACAGCGTTAGCATCGATGCTATCAGCAAAGTCAGCACGAATTGTTCCAGCGTCAGCTTTCTTGGGATCAGTAGCACCCATCAGATCGCGGTTCTTGGCAATCGCGCCTTCACCTTGTAATACTTGGATCATTACCGGACCAGAAACCATGAAGCTCACCAAATCTTTGAAGAAAGGACGGGCTGCGTGAACAGCATAGAACTGCTCCGCTTCAGCTTGGGATAAATGCGCCATTCTGGAAGCAACGATCTTCAAACCAGCAGATTCAAAACGGTCGTAAATTTTGCCGATAACGTTTTTAGCTACAGCATCGGGTTTGATAATAGAAAGGGTGCGTTCAATAGCCATGCAAAACTCCAATAGTGATTTCAAAGGTATTAGTCGAAAAGGCTTGCAATAAGTCTGCCCTGATTCGACGACCCCCGAATTATACATCGGCTGAGGGTATTTACCCTTATAAAAGTAGTCCTAAGCCATTGAATTTACTGGGCATAACCCCATGGTTTGTAGTCTTTTTAACTTAGCCCTTGAAATTAGGCTGTTTTGTCTATACTTACTATCAACAGCCCAGCACGGGCTTATGTATTTACTTTAAAAGAAGGAGTCCAAATGAGCGATCTCAACTCTTACGGCTTTGGCCAGTCTGGCTCAATTAGCACCCCTCAAGTACGCAACCGCGTACTGCGCAATACCTATGCCCTACTCGCACTCTCCATGGTTCCAACCATCATCGGTGCTTGGCTTGGTGTGGCGATGGGTTTCACCTTGTTTGCAGGCAGTCCTTTCATCGGCTTCATCGTCTTCATGGCAGTAGCCTTTGGCTTCTTCTGGGCGATCGAGAAAAATAAAGAAACCGGCGTCGGCGTTCTCTTGCTTTTAGGCTTCACCTTCTTCATGGGCATCATGATGTCCCGTTTGGTTGGCTACACCCTTAATAGCTATAGCAACGGTGCTGCACTCATCATGCTGTCTTTTGGTGGCACTGCCGCTATCTTTGCTGTGATGGCAACCATTGCGACTGTTAGCAAGAGTGATTTTGCTGGTATGGGCAAATGGTTGATGGTAGGCGTACTGCTCTTGATCGTCGCTTCTTTAGCGAACATCTGGTTGCAATTGCCTGCTTTGATGTTGACTGTGATGGTTCTAGCGATCGCAATCTTCTCCGCCTTTATCTTGGTTGATGTACAGCGCATCATCAATGGCGGTGAAACCAATTACATCATGGCCACACTAGCGATCTACTTAGATGTGTACAACGTATTCACCAACTTACTGGCATTACTCGGTATTGTTGGGGGTAATAGAGAGTAAGAGACACTAAGCAACTTTTTATTGTTGCTCTCATAAGGCGCCTGCGGGCGCCTTTTTACTTTCTGTCTTCGCTCTTTTGTAGCTAAATAAATTAATTAGCGACAAACATGCTGACCGCATAAGACAGTGCAATCAATATTAATAAGATTGCCAAACTATCTGAGGCTCTCATGACACACTCCTAGTAGTGGATGAAACCGTTAGCAGCAATGAATCACTGCACAACTTCAATCTACTCTTATAGAAGACTCATTTATCCAGTTTTTGCACCGCAAAATGCATATCGGCACCGAATTAGTGCTAAATATCATAAGCTTAGGGTAAATATGGCCTGAATTAGCCTCTTTGGAAGACTGCCATTGACTCTACGTGAGAGGTATGGGGAAACATATTGACGATTCCAGCCCCTTTTAGGGTGTAGCCAGCGTGGTGGCAGAGTATTTCAGCATCCCTGGCCAAGGTCTTTGGATTGCAAGAGACGTAGACGATGCGTTCAGGCATTAAGGAATTGTTGCTGGCATGGAGATCAGCCAAAGCTTTGCAGATTTCCATCGCACCTTCACGGGGCGGATCCATTAACCAGCGCTCCGCTTTACCCCAAGAAGCAATGGTTTCTGTTGTGACTTCGAACAAATCACTTTGCATAAAGCTCGCCTTATCAGCAAGCTGATTATGCTGGGCATTTTCTTTTGCTCTAGTGGTCAAACTTTCCAAACCCTCGATACCCAAAACACTTTGGGATTTTCTGGCGAGAGGTAATGTGAAATTACCAATACCGCAAAAGAGATCAAGTACGCGATCGCTTGGTTTAACTTCTAGCAAACGAATCGCCCTACTGACTAAAACACGATTCATCATGTGATTAACTTGAGTAAAGTCAGCCGGTTTAAAGGGCATCTCGATTTCAAACTCGGGTAAGCGATAGCAAAGCTTGCCCGTCTCAGGATAAAAAGGCGCCACCGTTTCAATGCCTTTGGGTTGCAACCAAATCCAGACTTGGTGTTGATCGGCAAAGTTTCTCAACAACTGTTCATCATCTGCTGTTAAGGCAAGTAGATTACGAAATACCAAAGCTGTCACCGGCCGAGACTTTATAGGGTCATCAGAATTTGGCTCTTCTGGTTCACCTACTGCGATTTCAATTTGTGGCATGCGATCAACAATCGATAAGCCCATCACCAATGTACGCATTGCTGGCAACAGATCGGATACATGCTTGGGCAGTATCTCGCAAGCGGTCATGTCGGCTACATAGCCACTCTTCCCCTCATGAAATCCGATCAATACCGTTCCTTTTTTAATCGAACGGTTCACTGCGCTTAAACGTGCACGGTGACGGTATTCCCAAGCAGGGCCGCCCATGGGGCGTAGGATTTCTTCTGGTTTAACTTTAGCAATATGCTGCAAGTCATCTTCCAGTACGCGTTGCTTCATCGCAATCTGCGCCCGAATATCCAAATGCTGCATAGTGCAACCACCGCAGACCCCAAAGGCTTTGCATTTGGGCTGGGCCCTAAACACCGCAGGTTTTAGTATGTCTAAGACTTTGGCTTTACTAAAGCGAGCCTTCTCACGGGTAACAACATAGGTCACTAGCTCGGTAGGTAGAGCGCCTTGAATGAAAACCACTTTGCCGCTATGCCCTTGTGCAAGTTCTTCTTCATTGGGTGCTAAGCGTGCAATCCCTTGGGCGTCTAGATCAAGAGATTCAACATGTATCGACTCAGTCACCACGATGTTGACTGGCTTATCCCCTCTACGCATCGGGCGTAAAACCCTGGAGATATTCTTGCCATTGAGCACCATGAGGCTCTTTAGATTGTGTTTCTAAATACGCTTTTACAAATTCAATCTCTTCTTGATACTCAGCGAGCGAGAAACCGCCACGCAGCAACTGAAAGCGGCAATACATCAGGTAGGTGTTGACTACATCGGTTTCGCAATAGCGACGGATGTCATCAATCTTGCCATCTTGGTATGCAGGCCAAACTTGGCTGCCATCCATCCCCATCTTGCCTGGGAAGCCGCACAGCTTTGCCAAGCCATCTAATGGCGCATTAGCTCTACCGTTAAATTTTGCCAAGAGATCCATGAGGTCAATATGACGCATGTGATAACGACTGATGTAGTTATTCCATTTGAATTCTCGACTATCGTTTTCTTGACTCTCACCCATCTCCCAATAACGCGGTGCTTGAATCTGGTTTGCCAGTGCGCGATAGTGCAAGACTGGTAAATCAAAACCGCTGCCGTTCCATGAGACTAATTGCGGTGTGTATTTCTCAATCAAGTCAAAGAATGCCTGGATCAAAACCTTCTCATCATCTTGTGCAGTGCCAAGTGTGCCCACTTTAATTTGGGGCAAACCATCTTTGGTGGTTCTGCGAATCACACAAGAGATCGCAACGATGCGCTGCAGGTATAGCGGCAAAAACTCGCTGCCGGTTTTGGCAGCGCGATCTGCCATGGCTTTTGCAGCCACCTCGACATCGGACATCGATTCTGGAAAGTCTTCGAGACGACGCAATCCCGCTATATCAGGAATGGTCTCAATATCAAAGACGAGGACGGTTGCCATCGAGGGATGCTAGTGGCTAAGGAACTTACTTATTGCAAGTAAGGTGTTGGATTTACTGGCTTACCATTCACACGTAATTCAAAGTGAAGTTTAGGTGAAGTGGTATCCGTATCACCCATCTCAGCAATCTTTTGACCTTTGCGAACCGTATCGCCCTCTTTAACTAAGAGCTTGCTGTTATGCGCGTAGGCAGTGAGGTAAGTATTGTCATGTTTGACGATCACTAAGTTGCCATAGCCACGCAAACTATTGCCAGCGTAAACCACTTTGCCATCAGCTGCTGCTTGAACTGGGTCTCCAACCTTACCAGCAATATCAATGCCTTTGTTTGCCTCACTGAACTCACTCGTAATCTTGCCTTTAGCAGGATAAGACAAACGAATGCCTGGCTCTGCAACGACTTCTGTTGCGGGAGCATCTACCTTGGCGGTTTCTTTAGTCTTCGGTGTATCTGCTTTACCGGCATCAATAGACTTAGCGGCCGGTTTAGCTGCTGATTGAGAACCGGCTGGCGGCCTCACCAAAATCAGATCATCCACTTCAATTTGATTTGGGTTTGATAATTTATTCCAAGCAATCACATCACGCGGGGCTTGACCGTTATCTAATGCAATGCGAGCTAAGGTGTCACCCTTCTTCACGCGGTAGTAGCCAGGCGGCGCTGGTTCGCTAACATTGCCAGTACGGTCAACTACATTGGCCGGTTTTGCTCTAGGCGTAGTGCTGCAGCCAACCATGGTGAACATTGAGGCGGCTAAAGTGGCTAGGGTCAGGGACTTTATGAGGGTATTGGACATAATTTTCATACTACCCCTGATTGTAAGGGGACAAAAAAGACCTCGTCCAGCACAGTTCTTTGGTAGCGCTGGGAGCTCATCCGCTCCACCATCACCAATTGCTGCTCTTTCTCGTTTCTGGCGACTGGGGCGATTAAACGCCCTCCTATTGCTAACTGATCCAGTAAGGCGTCCGGAATACCCAAACCTGCTGCTGCCAAGATGATGGCATCAAAAGGGGCGGCTTGTGGGAGACCCAAAATACCGTCACCATAGATCAGGCGTAGGTTATTAATCCGAAAGGGGCGCAGTTTTGCTCTAGCCATGTCATGCAATGGCCGAATTCGCTCCACTGAATACACTTCATCTGCCAGCAAACTCAAGACGGCTGCCTGATAGCCACAACCCGTACCAATCTCTAATACTTTTCCCAATTTTTGCCTAGGCTTATGCAAAAGCTCAATCATGCGCGCTACAACCGATGGCTTAGAAATGGTTTGCTGATGCCCAATCGGCAAAGCGGTATCTTCATAAGCTTGAGGATGCATCCCTGGATCCATAAAGGCATGCCTTGGGACGGTTGCGATTGCTTCTAAAGTTTTAAGGTGTTTGACACCAGTGGCATGGACTTTATCTGCCAATGCCTGACGATGGCCAGCAAATCTCTCAGCCGCCGGCTTCAACCGCGATCCCAACCATTGCTTCGCATCGCCGCTAAGCGTGCGTGGTGGGTTAAATCGAGTTGCATGGGCGTAATGGAGATGCAACCATCATCGACCGCATGAAAGTCTGTGCCTTCAGAGTTATCTTTGGCATGCCCTGCTGCGCCAATCCAAAAGATTTCTTCACCGCGGGGGTTTTTCTGAACAACTACTGGTTGTGAATGATGACGATTACCTAACCTGGTAACTCTCCAGCGATATAAATCCGCATACGGGCGATTCGGAATATTGACGTTAAGCAATGGTGCAGTGCTGCCATTATCTTGTGCTAAATGGGAAACGAGCATTTGCGCTACAACATCGTGGGCAGCTTTAGCAGCATCATCAATGCGAGCCCAACCACGATCGATCTGAGAAAAAGCAATCCCGGGAACACCAAACATCACACCTTCTACTGCGGCGGCAACCGTTCCTGAATACAGCACATCTTCACCCATGTTCTCGCCCTGATTAATACCAGAGACCACCAGATCAGGTTTGGAGTCTAAGAAACCAGTCATAGCAACGTGCACACAATCGGTAGGTGTGCCATTGATAAAGATAAAGCCATCACGCTCACCACCAGCCACGCGATGAATCGAGAGTGGCCGTGACAATGTTAAAGAATTCGAGGCCCCGCTATGGTTTTGCTCAGGGGCAATCACGGTGACACGTCCTAGTGGGCGAATCGCATTCACTAAGGCCAATAAACCAGGCGCCAAATAACCATCGTCATTGGAGATCAGGATATGGGGCTGGGTTGGCATCGTCATACTCAGATTTTAGATGCTTGGGTTAATGCACGGCCTCTAAACCAGCCATAAATCACTGGCAGGACCAAAAGCGTCAGAATGGTTGTAGTCACCATACCGCCCACAATTACCAATGCCAGTGGACGCTGGGCCTCTGAACCAATTGAGTGGGAGAGCGCAGCAGGCAATAGACCTAAGCCCGATAGCATCGCTGTCATTAATACTGGACGAACACGCAATGAAGCGCCTTCAACCATCACATCCTTCATGGCGCCATGCTCGGTAGCTGCCGTCTTATTAATAAAGGAGATCAGAATCACCCCGTCCTGAATGGCAATGCCAAATAGCGATAAGAATCCAAAGAAGGCAGAAATACTCAAAGTCTCACCAGCGAGGTGCAATGCGATCACGCCACCAATGGCAGCAAATGGCACATTAATCATCACAATGAAGGCGTCGCGGAAATTACCAAAAGCGCTCACCAGCAACAAGAAGATCCCCATCAATGCCAAAGGCACGATCAGCATCAATTTCTTCTGCGCTTGTTTCATTTGATTGAACTGACCATCCCAGCTAATCGAATAGTTCGGTGGCAAGGTGATGTTCTTTTCTACCAAGAACTGAGCATCCTCTACAGCGCTACCTAAGTCGCGATTGCGCACGCTAAATTTGATCGCGATATAGCGCTTACCAGCTTCACGGTAAATAAAGAAAGGACCGTCCGATAATTGAACAGTGGCTACCATTGACAACGGTATACCTGCACCACCCGGGGCATCTACCAATAAATGGGAGATGTCTGAAACGTCGTTACGACTGCCTTCATTTAAGCGGATGGCAATACCAAATGTCTTTTCATCTTCTAGCAAGTTGGTTACTGCTGCGCCGCCGATGGCATTGGCAACCACCGTCTGAATGTCATTCACATTGATACCGTAGCGGGCTGCGCGATCGCGATCAATCTGAATATTCAAAGTCGGTTGACCCAATTCTTTCAGAATGCCTTCATCAGCCACACCGCGAACTTTTTTCAGTTGATCGATGACTTCATGCGCCTTTTGATCCAAGACATCTAGATCAGGACCGTAAATTTTGACGGAGTTCTCACCCTTAACACCAGAGAGTGCTTCGTTCACGTTATCTTGAATGTACTGTGAGAAGCTGTAGGTGATACCCGGAATCTTATCAAGCTCTTTCTCTAGATTGGAAATCAAATCCTTTTTACTAGAGCCAGGAGGCATCTTATCGGGAGCCTTCAAATACAGGCCATACTCTTGGTTAAATACCCCGGTTGAGTCCGTACCGTCATCGGGGCGACCAATCTGGCCAGCAACCTTATCAATCTCTGGTTGATGCATAAAGGTTTCGCGCAATTGATTGGCAACCTTCACGGAATAATCCAAGTCCACAGTATTGGGAAGCGTGACGCGCAACCAAATATTGTTCTCTTCTAGAGTTGGCAAGAAAGCTGTACCTAAACGCGTCACACTCAATAAGGTCAAACCTAAAACAAACACTGCTACCGATACAACTGTGAGTGGGCGATCCATCCAACGTCTTAAGAGCGGCTTGTAACCATTGAGCAGCTTAGTAATAAATCCAGGTGGTTTATGACTCAGGTTCTCACCAAAGACCAAAGAGATCATTGCCGGCAAGAAAGTTAAGCTCAATACCATTGCAGCGATCAAGGCAAAGCCCATCGTGAAGGCCATTGGCTTAAAGATGATCCCTTCAACGCCACCCATGAAGAACAATGGGGAGTAGGCAACGATGATGATGCCGGTAGAGTAAATCATGGCGCGTTGTACTTCGCTCGTCGCCAAAATAATGCTTTGGTTGAGTCGCTTACCGCCCTCCTCCAAATGGCGCATGACGTTCTCCGTCAAAATCACTGCGGAGTCGACAATCACACCAAAGTCAATTGCGCCTAATGAGATTAAGTTCGCAGGCACACTCCAAATATGCATCTGAATAAACGAAACGCATAAGGCCAACGGAATGACTGCAGCGACTACTGCAGCAGCGCGTAAGTTGCCCAAGAAGAAAAACAGTACCGCTAAAACCAATGAGATACCAAAGAACAATGTATGTTTAACAGTGCCAATTGTGATATCGAGTAATACCTGGCGATCGTAGAAAGACTTAACTTCAATGCCGGGTGGCAAGACTTGGCGATTAATGTTTTCTACTGTAGCTCTGACACGTGCCAATACTTCAGTGGCGTTCTCGCCACGACGCAAATACACAATGCCTTCAACCGAGTCGGGATTGTCATTGAACTGGAACATGCCCAAACGTGGCGCGTTGCCAATGACGACCTTAGCAACATCACCAATTCGAATTGGCACGCCATTATTGATGGTGATGACGACCCGCTTAATGTCGTCGATGTTCTTGAGTAGACCAACACCACGCACAACGAATTGCTGTTCACCGCTAGGCAATAAGCCGCCACCGGTATTGCTATTGGCGTTATTTAAGGCAACGATCAGTTGATTTACAGATATGCCTTTTGATTGCAGGCTTTCTGGACTGACAATTACTTGATACTGGCGAACCTTGCCACCAAAAGAGGAAACGTCGGCTACACCAGGCGTTTGCTTTAACTCTTTATAAATCTCATAGTTCTGCAGCGTCTTTAATTGCTCTGAAGATGCGTAATCAGAGCGCACTTCGTAGCGCATGATCTCACCAGTGGCATCTGAATCTGGACTAATGCTAGAAGTAACACCGGGTGGAAAGCTGACATTGGACAAATTGGCAATAAAGGTTTGACGCGCTTTAAAGGGGTCGGTCGTGTCATTGAATTTGAGTGTGACAACAGATAAACCAAATAAAGAGACCGAACGAAATGCTTGCAAGCCAGGAATACCAGCCAGAGCATTTTCTACGGGAATGGTGACTTGCTGCTCTACTTCAGTCGTGCTTCTTCCCGGCCATTGAGAAATCGCCTGGATGGTTAAAGGTGCTACACCGGGATAAGGCTGAATCGGTAACTTGCTCAGGCTAAACATGCCCAAGCCAAGCAATACTATCGAGGCAAAAATAACCAAGACGCGCTTTTCGACTACCCCACGAATAAAGGTGGTGAAAAAGCTCACTTAGTCCTCCTGTTTTGCAAAACGATCATTCAACAAAACAGCGCCTGCAGTTAATACTTGAGCGCCTGGAGCAACACCCTCAGTGATTGCAAAAGAACTACCGTCTATATCGTAGCCCTTAACAGGCAAGCGACGGAAAGTCTCTTCGCCCACTTTAATAATCACAAAGCGTGCCTCACGAATACGCACAATGGCAGACTGTGGCAGCACTATGGCTTCTGCTGTGCCCGTCGTTAATTTTGCTGACACATACATATCAGGACGCAACAGACCATCTGCATTCTCGACATCGCAACGAATTAACAGCGCACGTGTTTGTGGATCAATCGTTGGTGCGATGTAATTGGCATATGCAACAAACTCTTTATCTGGGTAGGCCTCAGTACGCAGCACCAGTTTTTGACCTGGGCTGATTAAATGTAAATCTTGCTCGAACACATTACCCAAAAACCATAGGGCCTTTGGATCGGCCAAGGTAGCGATCACATCACCAGAACTCACAACCGAGCCAGGCTCGACGCTTCTCTTGACCACTACGCCTTTGAGTGGTGAACGCATGATCAGATTGGTTTGTGTCTTACCAGTAGCTTCAAGACTCTTAATATCGCCATCGCCAGCACCGAGATTTCTCATGCGGTTAGCTGCTGCCTCTTGGGTGATCTTGGCATCACCCAATAAATCATTCATCGTTTTATTGCCCTCTAGGACTTTTGCTGTCTTTGATGAAAGCAAATACTCCTGCTGAGCAGATAAAAACTCTGGACTATAGAGCTCGACGATTGGCGAACCAATTTCTACCTTCGCGCCGTCAAAGGCATCGATCCGCTCTACTCTACCTGGAGCGCGGGCAGATAAGACTTTGGATTTTTCTGCATTAAAAGCAAGGCGGCCTGGCACTTTAATTTCTACTGGCACCTGTACTTTTTCGGCAGATTGGAAAATATAAATATCAGAATTGAGTTTGACGCCCGGAAGTTTTAACTCCAAAATGCCGCTCTTCTCAACTTTGAGCACCTTATCGGAGGCTTCAATTTTGACACTACGATCAACGTCAGTGATGCGACCAACAACAATCCCTAAAGACAAAATAGTAAATGCCACGGCGGCCAAGCGAACGCGATGACGATTTTGTGGGCTCAGATTCCAATACAGGCCGGCAAGACTAGCAAGCACGAGTTGCGAACGATGTCCCAAGAAATGCGTAGCCTTATCGATATGAGGCTTAGCCTTTTCCGATGCCTGCTTCAAGTACGAAAGGATTTTGTCTTTCAAAACTGCTCCTTAAAAAGGTTCTTTGCCGGCCGTTACAAGCAACACCGCTTGTGCTTGCAATAAATTCGCCTCGGCTAGTGCCAATTGAATCTCTAAACTACGCAATTGTGTCTGGGCAGTCAATAAATCGTTGAATCCTTGACCATTATTGGAGTACTGGATCAAGCCCACCTTGTAGGCGGCATCTGCTTGTGGCACTTGGCGTTCTTTTAAGAACTGGGCCTGATTCTTGGCCTGCTCATAAGCTGCGTAAGCGGAGTTCACTGCCAGAACGATTTGTTGGCGATTAGAAATATTCCCCGCCTCTGCTGCCGCGGCATTACGCTGCGCTTGCTCTACTCCGTATTTCTCTTTAGTGAAGAAATACAAAGGAATGACAAGATCTAATTCAAACTGATAAAACAGTGCGCCGTTATTCGCAGAAAATGGTCCACGCGGCGTGTAAGAAGAACCAATCACCTGGAAATCTGGCAAGTAGGCTTTCTTAGCCAGATCTACCCCTTTGCGCGCTGCCTCTAATTGCAAAGCGGAACTCTTGAGTGCTGGGTGACTACTCTCTGCGTAATCCTCTAGCTCTACCAAAGTAGGTACACCTGTCATGGCACGCCGCGCATCGCCACGCAAGATTAATTTCTCACGAGAATGGCGACCCACCAGTGTGTTGATATTGTTGAGGCCAACTTGTAGTTGACGGTCTAAATTAAATTGATCTGCTTGAGCAGCACTCTGCGCTACTTGCGCATTGAGGTATTCAACATAAGCGGCAGCATTATTCGAGTAACGTGCTTTGGCCACGTTCTTAATCATCTCGAGGCGAACTACCGATTCCCTGAGAACCTGTAACTGCTTTTGTGAGGCCAGTGTGTTGTAGTACAGGGTAGAAAGTTGAGCGCCCAACTGTAAGTAGCTTGATTCGCTTTGCGCCAACAAGGCTTCGGCATTGGTATCGGCAATATTGGCTGCCAAGCTCTTCTTGCCTGGAAACTGAAAAGGTTGGGTGACTGAAACGGAGTTATTACTGCTAATGCCACCGCCGCCAGGATTTGCTGCATTAGGTGCGTTCGCTCCACCCAAGGCAAATGGTGAATTGACTGGCATACCTGACCACACCAAACCAATTTGTGGATTGGCTGGTGCTGCAATTTGCGGCACAGTTGCTTTGGCAGACAAATAGGCTTCACGCAAAGATGACAACTGCGGATTGTTCAGCTTGAGCTCGGACCAGAGCTGACGTAAATCCATTTCGGTTGGACCGGATGGTACGTTCTTAACGTAAATCTTTGGCGTGTTTGCCTGAGTGACTGGGGCAAAGAGTTCTGGTGCTTTTGATGAAGTACTTTGCGTGCTTAGTGCTGGAGGTGTACTGAGCTCGGTATTGGCATCATTTGTCTGCACGCTAACGCTAGCGGATGACGCAGAAGATGACTGAGGGGCTGACGGAGAAACTGACTGAGCAAAGACAGAGCTAGCAAAAAAAGCAGTGGCGCAGACTCCACAAGCTACTCGCTTGAATTGACTAACTGCACGCGTTTTTAATTGGCCGTGAATCAAATTCGGCTGCCTCTAAATATCAATACTGCTACTGTTTTTATGGCCCCCAAAAAGGCTAACTAAGGGGGTTTAAAGGATTATAGGGTACAAACCCTAAAAGTCGATTATTTGACGATCCTTATGTTATTGATTCTAAAGATAATAATGAGCTAGAAAGTGCAGGTTTGCTTAAAACTCGGCGTGGACTCGGAAAGAGTAAATCTGCACTGGGCCACGGGCTGAGTTGTAGGCTGGATTGCTAACGTGTTGATAGTTAATGCCAAATAGGACATTTTTAATCACTGTGGCGTTGTAATACATCTCAGCGATGCGCTCTGGACGATACGAAATCGTCTGGTTAGGGCCCGCGTAATCGCCAATGAAATAGGACACCCCGCCCGTCTGCAGATAGTTGCGGCGATAGCTAGACAGTCCGTTTTGCATCATCGAGATACCAACGCTATCTTTGGGGCGATCCCAGCTTTGGCCATTTAAGCCCATACCGATAGATAAAGAATTATCGGCCTCGGTAAATGCCATGGTTTCAGTATGGCCATCGGATGTAAAAGCGCGACCATAAATACCGAGGTCTTTAGTTAAAGCTTGCTCAGCATGTAAACCAACACCGGTTTTATATTGGTAATTATTGCGAACGTTGTTAATCGCTTGAGTACCTTGGGCATTGTTTTGCACAATATAGTTCGTTGCATCAGAAAAACGTGCCAAGATCATTTTGTTGCGATAGGCCAGCACACTCACCTTACCAGGCAAATCGGCAATATTGTGTTGACGCTCAACTTCAATCTGATCGCCATACGCATCCAAGATATGCCAATCAATATTTAAAGAATTCGGGGTACGCGGTGCAGTCATGCGTGAGGCACGAAAGACCCAGTTATCGCGATACCACTCACCTGCTAAGCCCCAACCATAGCCGCGCGCATCAGCAGCGTAGTCATAAGCCAGATAGGTCATATTGCCCCAGTTCATGAACTGAACGCGAGGATCTTTGGCATAGCGACTATCGTCAAAAATATCTAAGGTCGAGAACTGACCAGCGGTAATGACAAAACGGTTACTACTCACAATCTGAGTAATTTGGTTTGCTTCATTATCTAAGGTGAGCTTGTCACCTTCTTGATTAATCGTTTGGCGCAGGAAAGCGCGTGCTGAATAAAACTTGGCTTGCGCTCCATTAGCCTTAGTTGCTTCACCGTTGGTAAAGCCACCTAAACCTGTCAAGCCAGAAAATGGCACACCCGAGACAACCTCAGGGTTGAAATAAATATCGGTGTCTTGAGCAATGCGCGCACCAAAGAACAAAGTGCCAGACCAGGTGTAGCTCATCGATTTATTGGCCGATAAGCTGTTCATCCCCGAATAGGATGATGTGAAATTGTTATAGCGCTGATTAATGTAGGTCGTTTGACCGTGGACATTTACCGGTAAACCAAAAAGGGTTCCTTCTGTTGGCAATCCTTCAATTGAATCAGCAAAACTGGCTATTTGGTCAGCGCCCGACCCCGCCCTCTGTGCAAACGCAGAAGCAGTCATAAAGCTCAACAGGAGAATGAGGAAATACTTGCGGGTCATTCACGATTTCAATTAGTGGCAACAAGGCCTGGGTATATACAGCTCATTTAGTCATTCGTCGGTACTGCGGCACGGGCGGAGATTGAAGCTCAACAGTGGTGCAGACCGAATTATCCCCAATAAGGGGCAATTTACCTAGTATTTATGTCGTTTTGGTGACTATAGGGTGGTAATTAGGGGATCTGAATGCCCCAGAAAACAACTCAAGTGCAACTTTTGCTTAGCGTCGATCCATCAAGGCTCTAGCTAAAGTACCCGCATCAACATACTCCAACTCACCACCCACCGGAATACCTCTGGCAATTCGGGTGACCTTAATGCCTTTGGCTTTGAGTACTTCTCCGATGTAATGGGCAGTTGCTTCACCCTCACTTGTAAAGTTGGTAGCTAGCACCACTTCTCTTACTGGGACATCGGTATCAGGGGTTTCGATACGGGCTAACAGCCTATCAAAATGAATTTCATTTGGCCCCATGCCATCGAGCGGTGAAATGCGACCCATGAGAACAAAGTAATTACCTTTGAAGCTTAAAGTCTGCTCCACCATCACTTGGTCAGCAGGCGTTTCTACAATACAGAGCAAAGATGGATCACGGCGACCATCAGAACATGTGACGCAGATTTGGGTCTCTGAAAACGTATTGCAACGGGCGCAGTGACCAACCGTCTCTACTGCTTCACCCAAAGATTGAGCGAGAACAGCTGCGCCATTACGATCATGTTGCAGTAAATAAAAAGCCATGCGCTGTGCTGACTTTGGTCCTACTCCAGGCAGAACGCGTAGCGCTTCGATCAGGCGACCGAGTGCATCTTGAGGTGCTTCATGACGTGCCATTAAATCAATTCTTAAAAGGGTAACTTAAATCCAGGGGGCATTGGCATGCCAGCAGTTGCGCCAGACATCAATTGCGCATTGGCAGCTTCGACTTGTTTAAATGCTTCTGAATACGCGGTCACGATGAGGTCTTCCAACATCTCGCGATCGTCCATCGCAGCAGGATCAATCTGTACGCGCTTGAGTTCGTATTTGCCAGTAAGAGATACTTTGACTAGGCCCCCAGCAGCTTGACCAGAAACTTCCAACGCAGCCAGTTGCGCTTGCGCGGTTTTCATCTTCTCTTGCATCTGCTGAGCCTGTTTCATGAGGCCAGCAAGTCCACCTTTCATCATCTCTTTTATTCCTTAAATTTAGAGTGGTTTAACAGAACCGCCAACAACCTTTGCGCCAAATTCTTTTTCCAATTGCTGAATAAAAGGATCGGCCGCAATCAATTGCTCTGCGTTCTGACGTTTCTCTTGATGTAGCTGTTGGTCTACCTTGGCAACGGTCTTACCTTCAACCTGACCTTTTTCAATGAACACTTTCACGGGTTTGCCAAAATGCGCTGTTAAGGCATCGGCCAAGCGCGCTACTGATGCCTCGGAAGCCAGCTGTGGCATCGGCGTAACGATGGTGGCTTTCACGCCAGTAGCCAAATCACTCCAATCTTGTAACTCTGTCTGAAATGCTAACTGCTGAACCATACCTTTGACTGGTAACTGGCGCATCAAAGCGTGCCAATCAGGGCGCTCAGCTGGGTTGCCAACTGCGTTGCTGGCTGCAGCAACGGGGGCAACTGAGATAGCTGGTGCAGGAGTAGATGTAACGGGCTTAGTGGCTGCAGGTGCCGCCGGCGCAAGAGCGGATGCTCTTGCAGCTGGAGCTGGTGCTGAATGCGTTGTTGCAGCTGGACGTACAGTATTGACTGGTGGTGCTGATGGAGTTGGAGCAGAACCACCGCCTCCTCCGCTACCAGGACGAAATGCCAACATACGCAAAAGCGTCATGGCAAAGCCAGTTTGCTCATCGGGCGCAAGTGATAAATCAGGACGGCTGGTAATGGTGATTTGATAAAAGAGTTGCGCTTCTTCTTTAGTAAGCAATGTGGCTAAGCGACGAATCTCAGCTGCTTCAGGCCAATCTTCTAATACAGACTCAGGAACAATTTGAGCTGCAGCAATCTTTTGAATCAAACTCGATAGATCTTGCAAGGCCAATGAGAAAGACATACTGCGCTCTCCCATCTCATTGCTAATGGCTAATAGTGTTGCACCATCTTTAGCAATTAAAGAATCGAGAATCCGAATGAGGTATGAATCATCCAAAGTGCCGAGCATGCCGCGTACGGATTCTTCTGAAACTTTGCCAGCAGCATAAGCAATCGCTTGATCAGTTAAAGATAAAGCATCGCGCATCGATCCTTGGGCTGCTTTTGCTAAGACACGCAGGGCATTGGTTTCGTAATCGACTTTTTCTGCAGCAAGGACTTTTTCTAAGTGCTCAACAATGAGGGGTACGGGCATTTGCTTGAGATTGAACTGCAAGCAACGCGACAAAATGGTTACCGGAATCTTTTGGGGATCAGTTGTAGCAAGGATAAATTTAACGTGCTCTGGTGGCTCTTCCAAAGTCTTGAGCATGGCATTAAAGGCATGATTGGTGAGCATGTGCACCTCGTCAATCATGTAAACCTTGTAACGCGCATTACTTGGAGCGTAAGCCGCTTTTTCTAATAGGGCAGCAATATCGTCAACGCCGCGATTGCTCGCCGCATCCATCTCGATATAGTCCACAAAACGGCCTGCATCGATTGCTAGGCAGGCTGGACACTTACCGCAGGGCTCTGAGGTCATCTTGCCTTGGCCATCTTCACCGACGCAATTGAGGGCCTTTGCCATAATCCGGGCGATGGTGGTTTTACCTACACCTCGAGTGCCAGTAAATAACCAAGCGTGATGTAGGCGTCCCTGGTCAAGGGCATGGGTTAATGCCTTAACCACATGGTCTTGTCCTACCAATTGGGAGAAAGTTTTAGGGCGCCACGAACGGGCTAAAGCCAGTGCTGTCATGTCTGACATTCTAACAAGCTAAAATGGAAGTGGATGGGCCTCCCCGCATGGTGGGTTGGATAACCTGGTCAGGTCGGGAACGAAGCAGCCAAACCCAATTTCTGCCAGTGCCGGGGGTCAGGCTCATCCACCTTCCCTGCCCCTCAAACAGCGAATCAGAAGACCTTTAAAACTCTGAGAATTTGCCAAATCATCCAAATTATTGCCAAAACTAGGACAGTTCGACCGTCCAGAACAAATCTAAAGTAACGCTGCTGTCTGTGAGTACATTCCAGTGCTAATTGCAAGATAAACCCTCCTTTGTCTAGAAGAGTTCAGCGTAGAGGTATGAAGGTGGGAAATACAGTGCTGATGGATGATTTGTTCGTAGGAAATAGCCGAGCCTCTCCTTTACTCATTAGATTCAAGGCACAATGAGTTATTAATAAACCAACTAAAGTACACATGTCCCAAGCCATTATTTTCGATGTTGAAGCAACTGATAAGAACGATGCGGTCATCATCGAAGCCGCTTCACTTGATGTCACCTCCCTTGCCCCATTTGACGTCGGTAATCCTTGGGTACAACGCTACAACCCGGGCAAACCAATTAGTCTTGGCGCCCTTGCCACCCATCACATCTTGGATGAGGAGCTTGTTAGCTGTCCACCCAGCACTTCTTTTAAGTTGCCCGCTGGTACTAAATACCTCATTGGTCACAACATTGATTTTGATTGGGTCGCAATTGGCAGCCCTGAAGTCAAGCGCATTTGCACGCTTGCTTTGGCTCGCAGTCTTTGGCCTGACTTAGATAGCCACACTCAAAGCGCTCTACTTTATTTCTTCGAAAGAGATACCGCTAGGGATCAATTGCGTAATGCACACAGTGCATTGGCTGATGTGTGGATTTGTTCCAAGATTGTTGGCAAGATTATTGAGAAACTGCACCCCGCCTCGTTGGATGCTTTTTGGGAAATGTCTGAGAAAGCCAGAATTCCGACCATCATGCCTTTTGGTAAGCATAAGGGCGAGGCGATTAATCTGGTGCCATCTGATTACAAGCAATGGATGTTGCGCCAAGACAATGTTTCACCGTACTTGCGCAAAGCTCTAGAAGCTAAATAAAAAAGCCTTTACTAGGGAATAAGGAATCCGTGATTTCCTTATTCCCCTTCTAGGCTCTTTGCTACTTTTTTACTACCTGCTGCTACTAATTTCTACTGCTGAATTTTTTCTTAGCGATAGTGGCGATTGAACGCTGCTTGCTTTTTCTCGAATGTATCGCGCTTAGTGCTTTTCAATACCGCGAAGTAAGACAAGATCATGATAACTACGAGTGACAGACCATTAAAGTTGTTTAGCAATTCCATTTAATACTCCTTTGTGTGTTGTTGGTTGTTTCGTTGATTTTTCTATTGCACTACTGGTAATTCATTCCACTGGGTGGTGTAGTTCGGTGACTTATTGCCTGATCTCATTTGCCAGGCTTGCTTGGTTCCTGCTGCCCCCGAACGAATGACTGCATTGCCAAAGCGACTGTTAATCGAATCTAAGGCTTTCATGAGATCAGCGGATTTACCTCTGGTCTCTACGTCATCAAACAGCGATTGCTGCACGGTAGGTTTGTCAGACAGCAGATTAAGAACAATGCCGGCCTTCTTGTATCTAAATCCACTTTGATAGATTTTCTTAAGACCCTCAATTGCTGCGTCGGTAAGTTTGAGTGTGTTATCGGTTGGGTTCTCTAATGCGATCGTGATACTTTGTGCGTATTGAGGTTCGTTCTGTTTATGGGGATTGGTTTCAATAAAGATACTGATCGCACCCGTAACCGAGTTTTGGGTTCTGAGTTTTTCTGCAGCTCTAGCGGCATGCGTAGCAACCGACTCTGCTAGCTCTTCTAGGCTGGTCACTAACTTACCAAAGCTACGTGAGGCAATAATTTGCTGTTTGGCTGGCGCTACTTCTTCTAGCTTTAGGCAAGATACGCCACGCAACTCATAACAAAGTCTTTCCATCACAACGCCAAATTGTTGGCGCATAGTTTGTGGTGATACCTGCAAGAGATCAAAGACGGTATTGATTTGCAGCAGCTTGAGTTTTTTAGCCAGTTGTCTGCCAATACCCCATACCTCACCTGCCGGTATCTCACTCATCCATTGATAGAGCTCTTCCTTGGGCATGCTCTCAACATCACATACGCCTGCAAACTGCGGGTGCTTCTTAGCCAGGTGGTTGGCAAACTTGGCCAAGGTCTTGCTAGAGCCAATGCCTACACAAACAGGTAAACCGGTGGTGTCTTTGACATCTTTTTTAATGATCTGGCCAAGGTGCGTTGCATCTGGATAGGTTTTGAGTACAGATTCAATTTTGAGAAAGCTCTCATCAATGCTGTACACCTCAAGATTAGGCGTAAATCTTCTCAGAACCTGTACGACGCGATCACTCATATCGCCATACAGTGTGTAGTTTGATGAATAGGCCACGATGCCGTGCTCTTTAGCGAGGTCTTTCATCTTGAACCAAGGTGTTGCCATCTTCACACCAAGAGCTTTGACCTCGGCGCTTCTAGCGACAGCACAACCATCATTGTTTGATAGCACTACTACCGGCACACCTTCGAGCTTGGGGGCAAATACCCGCTCGCAAGAAACATAGAAGTTGTTCACATCGACCAATGCGAACAGTTCCTTGGCTTGATGAGATTCGTTGGCTGGGTTCATTTGTTTCCCCTGCTGCTAGCGTTGCTGTACTTGCGCACTACGCCAACGACCACACCCCAGATTTGAAGCTCACTTCCCTCGTCAAATGTGATGGGGTCAAAACTAGGATTTTCTGGTTGGAGTTCAATGCGGCCACGTAATTGGTAGAGGCGTTTGATGGTGTACTCGCTATCGACGACGGCCACCACGATGTCTTTGTGTTTTGGTTTGAGGGCTTTATCAACCACCACCTTGTCGCCATCACAGATGCCAGCACCCATCATCGAATCACCCTTCACGGTGAACATAAAGGTCGCTGGCTTGTTCTGAACCAGATAGCGGTTCAAATCGAGGCCCTGTTCAGCGTAATCTGCCGCTGGACTAGGGAATCCAGCCGAAATCCGGTGACTCAGTAGCTTGAACTCAAAGTCGTCAAAATGCGCTGCCAAGGCTTGTGGGGCCTGGCTTAATGTGTTGCTTGAGCTAGATGACTGAAGTTCCATAAGTGCCAATATACTGTATGTTTATACAGTATGCAAATAAAATGGCTTTTAGATGCTTAAAACGCCTTAAGACGCTCATTTTGGGCTACAATGTAGCTCATTAAGGAGGGGTTTATGACTGCAAACGCGGTGGTTCGCGCCAGAATTAACGGCGACATCAAAGAAGAGGCAAGCGCCATATTGGCTGCCATGGGTCTAACGCCGTCTGATGCCTTTCGAATTCTGATGACTCGAATTGCCAGAGAAAAGACCCTCCCCTTTGAGCCACTCAGTCCAAACGCAGAAACCATTGCTGCCATGAAAGAAGCTAGAAAAGGAAAGCTCAAATCCTTTAGCTCTGTTAACGACTTGATGGCTGACCTGAATGCGGACGACTGAATACACTAAGCAATTTAGAAGAGACTACAAACGAGAATCAAAAGGCAGGTACAGGGTCACGCTAGCCAAAGATTTCCAAGAAACCTTGGATTTTTTGATATACGACTTAGACCTACCCCATCGATACCATGATCACCCCATGCTGGGTAACTGGATAGACCATAGAGACTGTCATATCAAACCAGATTTGGTGCTCATCTA
>SESC01000075.1_pt1 | contig 42891 bp, 45 predicted proteins | sample 3171431 | NCBI WGS metagenome assembly SESC01 (sample SAMN06051868, study PRJNA518727) | freshwater metagenome | biome: subpolar coniferous forest; feature: holomictic lake; material: water; isolation source: holomictic Lake 227, 8 m depth | place: Canada: near Kenora, Ontario | collected... | reverse complement strand
GTGGCGTCAATGCCCTCCAGCTCGCGCTTCTCGATCAAGGCCGTATCTTCGATGCACTCCAGCTTGGTCTCGCCGTCTACGATTACTACTGACTTGGTCCTGGCCACGGCAGAAAGGCTGCTCATGAGCCGGGCCTTCTTGAGCATGCTCTGAGAAAATTTGCTCACGCTGGTCAGCAACACCAGACCCTCCGTTCGGCTTATGGCATTGAAGGGGGCCTGGGCCGTGGGAACTACCTCAAAGCCGATCTCCAGAAGCCTGAGCAGGATATTATCCGTCACCGGCCCCTTATCCACCACGGCATTTCCAAGAAGGAAGGGGTCCACGGGCTGGATCAGCTCCTGCTCGAAGATCTCTTCCAGCTTGATTGCCACATCCACCGTTGTGTCCATGTCCTCCACCTCATACTTGCTTATGGTGCGCCGGGAGACGCCTAATTCTGACGCCAATGCACCTAGCGAGATGCCGCGCGCTAGCCTTAGCTCTCTCATCCTGGTGCCGTCGATGCGCACATAAAGCCCTCCGTGCGCCGCATAGACCAAGGGCAGGGCATCATCCAGAAGGCAGTCCGCCAGGGTGTTAAGATTAAGCGTAGGAATGCCATAGCGAAAATAGACCGCACCCCTTTCCAGGTACTGGTCCCGGGTCTTCTCGCCTACCAGTATGGGGCTGGCAAAAAGATGCTTGGCCAGACGGCGCACCTCTGTGGCCGTCTGCTCATTCAGGCCGTCTATGTTGGAGAGGATCTTTATGAGCAGGAAAAGATCACCCTTTCGGGCAGCAAGATCGAAGCTCCTGGGACGGAGATAGCAGCGATCCGATGTAGAAAATCCGGCCTGCCTTAGAACCTCCTCCACGCGCTCGGCGAGAAGTTCCTTATCCATCATTATATATCTCAGTTTGACGGCTATTTAAGGCTGACTATGTTCATTGGAATTGATGATACCGATTCTGAGAGGGGACTATGCACCACATACCTTTCCGCGGTGCTGATGGAGAGGCTTCGGCCTTTGGGAGAAATAGTAGGCCGGCCAAAACTGATTCGCCTCAATCCCTGCGCCCGATACAAAACACGCGGCAACGCCGCCATAGCCATTGAGCTGGAAAGCGACCGCCCAGAGGAAGTCAGGGATGCGGCCTTAAAGACCGTGCAGGAACTGTCCGATTTTTCCGGGATGAACACCAATCCGGGCCTGGTGATCGCGTCGCGGCGGACATTGCGGATGACGGCCTTCTACCAGCGCGCCGTTACAGAGATCCTGGAGATAAAAGATGCCAAAAAACTGCTGGATGAGGAAGGAATCTGGTACCGGGGCTTCAAGAAGGGGCGCGGCCTGATCGGAGCCCTGGCGGCCATCGGAGCCGTGCTCCCGGATTTCACCTACGAGCTGATCGCCTACCGGGAGCGGGCGCGCTGGGGCACGCTGCGCCACATTGATGAAGAATCCGTCTGGAGAGCGGATGCCCTCACCTATCCACGCACCTGGGATACGGTAGATCATCATAATAATAGAATTGTCTTTGCCCCTCACTCAGGAGACCCGGTATTGTTTGGCATAAGAGGCTGTGACCCAACGGCGATCTTGGAGGCATTCCAGACCATAAAATCGGAGCCGGTCGAGAGAAGCGTTCTCTACCTGACCAACCAGGGAACAGATGCCCACATCCTGCAAGGCCTTGTGGACGACGTACTTGACTGCCAGAGCTACCGGCTGCACGGCTTTGTAGCAGAACCGGCGAAGGCTATTGCCGGCGGCCATCTCTTCTTCCCGCTGCAAGATGGCGATGCCCGCATTAACTGCGCCGCCTTCGAGCCTACCAAGAACTTTCGCACCATCGTCAAGCAGCTTATTTCAGGCGATGAGCTGGAGGTCTACGGCTCGGTGCAAGATGGCACGCTCAACCTGGAGAAGATCAATATCCTGCATCTGGCTGATAATGTGGAAACTTCTGCGCCCCTCTGTCCGGAGTGCCAAAAAAGAATGGAGTCCGCAGGCAAAGGCCAGGGCTACCGCTGCCGCCGCTGCAAGACCCATGCCGAAGACAGAGTACGCCTGCAACTCCCCCGTGATCTGGAAAAGGGCTACTACGAGGTGCCTCCTATCGCCCGCCGCCATCTCTCTAAACCCCTGGTGCGAATGGACCGCGAAAAAGTCAATCTCAGCAAGTAGAGAGAATAAAGTAACTGCGTAACGAAAGCATGCCATAAAAAAGTTAGAAGGAAATCTGATCATAAAAAAATGAACGAGAGATACTGGTGACCGATGCATCCTGTTCTTCTTTAATTTTTCATGCAGAGCAATTCTATTGATCCGGGCATCTAGCGCAAAACTCTCCAAGCCAATGATATTCCGTCTGGTTCACCGGAAGCGGCTTCCAGAAAGTCTCATTCAAGCTCATATTCATCTGGAAGTGGCCGTAATAACGCTGCTCGATCAGACTGTCGTAGTTAATACGGCCTAAGCCTTTTGTAGTCGATAGCTGATTTTGGCTGGCTTGAGCAAGTTTCACATCGGTTATTCCAGTGGAATATGTGCGCGAATCATATCGTGTGATTCTGCTGGGCAAATAGTTCAACGATGTGATGTAGCTGCTGTTTTTAAATATTTCGTCATTATCAATGCTCTTATTGACAAGGACGGCCGTTATCGATATATTGAGGTGATGAAGGAATAAGCCGTAAGCCGTCGCCTGTTCGTACTGGGAATTATACAAAGAGCTGGTTCCTGCAAAATCCCAATTGTTGCCGCCAAATATCCTGTCGTTTATTTCCGAGCCGTTATAATATATATGCCGCTTGTTTTTGAGTAGGACGGGCCATTCCTCAGAAAAATTGACTTCGATGATTCCTATGGTCTTATCCCCACTCACTTTCATCCTTTTATTAATATTGCCTTGGGTACTCGATAATAGATCGGTCTGCTCAGCGGATTTCAAATAGCCTTTTGTGGCACTTGTTCGCTCTTTGAGCATTACATCATTGGCATTCACATTGACATAGCGCGAATGATATCCAGCCACCGACCTGCCCAGAGGAGTTACATTGAGAGGGCCCACAGCTCCATCGATTTGTTCAGTTAAATGTGCGCTCAGGTTCTGGCTCTGGCGCACAACACTCCAGGATGAGCTATCGGTGTTCACAAATCCGGACCACGATGCCGCCTGGACGCTAGGTGACAAGAAAATGTGGGCTGCTATAAAAAGGATGCATACGATAATGAACGCCCGCTCTTTCTCACCCAGTCTCATCCTGCTGGATGTTTCTTGTTTGCATATAGAAGTGTTACGGCTGAAGCCCTTCGATTGCCAGAGACTGCTTAGAATGCTAGAAGTAATTTGATTTGATATATAAAAAAATTTACCGAAATGTAAAATATAGTTTGCCTGAAAACTAAAGAATACTAATATATATATAGTTCGGCACTAAACTATTTATACTAATTGTGCATTTATTATTTACTATGTCCCGCCCAGAAGAGATTCATATTGAACATCATATGAGCTCAGATTTACTCAATAAACGGATAAAAACTCTTGAGAATGATACAAAGATCTTAAGAAGATTGTATTTCATCAAATTTCGTTATGATGGGAAGACGGTGTCCGAATCGGCTAAGTTAATCGGAATAACAAAACGTGTAGGATATATTTGGCAAGATAGATGGAATGAAATGGGCTATGAAGGCTTGATTCCCAAATATGCAGGTGGCCGACCATCGAAGCTTACAGATGCCCAAAAAGGACAGCTAGTTCAACTTCTTAAGCAGAACGATACTTGGACTACAGAAGAGGTTAGGGACCTCATATTTAAAGAATTCAATGTAGAATATACAAATAAACAGATTAGAATAATTTTGAAAAATATCGGTATGAAATGCGCTAAACCATTCCCTCACGACTATCGAAGACCCGCAAATGCAGAAGAGATTTTAAAAAAAGTTTATCAATAATTGATAGAGATATGATCATTGGTTTTATGGATGAATCTTCGCCACAAACTACGGCAAATACTCAACGTCTTTGGTCTTTTGGCAAACCAACAATCTATAAAAATACAGATAAAATAAAAGCAAATGCATTTGGATGCGATATACTTAATGGGACCTCAGTCATTGATTTTAAGGAGCATTCAACGAAGGAAGATGTTGGCGAATTTCTAAAAACAATTAGAGAGAAGAACCCACTTAGTAAGATCGCGATCCTTTGTGATAATTTTACATCCCATAGGGCACATTACACAATTCAATGTGCAAGAGAGCATGATATAACTTTAATTTTTCTTCCGAAATATTCTCCTGATTTGAATCCAATCGAATTCATCAGGAAAAGCATTAAGCGAGTAATATCCAGGAACTTTGTCCATGATATAGATCACATGAGGTCACTGATTCAAGATTCATTTCTCGCAAACGCTTCAAAACTAAGCTTTGCAGGATATTGGATCGAGCGTTTTCTTGGAGGGGCAGATTGGTTTAAAAAATTAGGTTCTTGACTATAATATCCATTGAGGATTCCTATTAACCGATAATTTTAATGGAGCCCACATTCCGCACTTTAACTTCCTAAATCGAGTATTTTTACAGCTATCGATTCTTAGAATATAATTATATAATAAAATATTTATTTGTATTAATATTTTTCTGCTTGCCATTGCACCCAAATTGGGCGAAGATATTGTTATCTCTGTCCACAAGATATAATCAACTTATTGTCAAATTGGTTAATAAAAAATTCCTATTTAATTAAAATATTTTCATTGAATAACAAAAATCGATAGCTCCAAAAATACTAAATCAGAAACCCAAAGTGCGGAATGTGGGATGGAGCACACTATCACGCATCTCGTATTTAGCTCGCCTTTATGGCTAAACCAGGGGTTAATAGGAATCCTCGTGAACCGTTTTAAATAAAACACATTATCTACGTTTTCATGCTGAATTATCGATGCCAATGTTAACTAGTTGAAAAATCATTACTAGATAAAATATGGCTCAAAGCCAGAAAAGCTTTTTTATGCATTGGACTGTAGAGACATAAGGTGGAAGAATGCAAACTCAATCCAAATACCAGTATAAATGAAATTGGTCTGACATGAGTCTGTGGATAACCTAGGAGGATGAATAGAATATGAATCACATTAAAAATTGGGGCATCCTAGTGATTATAGCTGCCTTGATGTTAATACCGCATGTTCTTGCGGATGTACAAGTCGGCTTTGGGACCCCTTATGTATCGGTTGGTAATACGATTAAAAGTCCCGGTATTTATTTTGATGGAGGAGAGATAATAGGCGCCAATGATATGCTGGAAAGCTTTGGTGATGTTTCCGCCTCTGGCAGTGGTGAACTTGATCAGTGCTGGGTAGTTCATAGCAATGACGACAAGAACTATGCGGTGTCTTATGCCTCTCTGGATGACTCGGGAGCCTACTCGTATAGCTACGTTCTGACACCGGGAACAACGTCCGCAAAGGTTACAGGCCATGTAGAGGCAACTGATGCTGAGGGCATAACCTTTGGCGGCTTCGCCTATAACGGCAAAGCGTTTGCAGCCGTTGCTTTGCATGGCGATTCTGCTGAGAAGATTAAATATGACAATATTCTATATGCATCGAGTTCCCAGGTCAGCGCACAACAAACCTTCTCCGCTGATGGCGCGGTAGATTTCAAGATCGGAGCCTATGCCGCGAAGGGAGAGTTTTTGGATGAATTCGGAGATAGTCTCGAAGATAACGATGTTGTAGGCCTTCCCGATGCACTCTACACAACTGAGAATCCGGATCTGGCTGCAGGCCAGTTTGCCTATATCACTGGCGGAGACATAACCTCGTACAAGAGCTCTGCGTCAGTTACCAGTACAACTGCCACCGCGTCCCAAACTGCAAAGATCGCAGAGGTCACACCACATGGGGATGCTAAGAAAGAGGACGACCATCCCGAAGAGGCCGAAGCGAATTTCTGGGGATTCTCATGGCAGAGCAACGGAGACGCATCTGCAGCCGCGAGGACCGCTACGGAAATCGAAGGCGCAGACGATGACTCCCTCACATCTGTGATGTATAACGCCGTAGCCAAGAGCACCAGTACGGGAACAGCTTCTGCTGTGCAGGATGGCATCAAGGTAAAGGGTGCCGAGGATTTCTATGCATATGCCTTCTCAGAAAGTGGTGAAGGTCTGTATGCATTGGATTACGCAGACCCATTTGTCGATTATACCGATGCAGATGTATGGAATCTGTATGCGGACCAAGAAACGGACCTGGATAATTGGGGCGAGGGCGGGATGGAAATAACGTCTTACAAGAGCTCCGCATCAGTCAGCGCCAAGACCGCCACGGCATCCCAGACACTCAGCACAAAGGGAACAGTAGAAGATGCTGATTTCATGGGATACGGTGGGAAGGATATAGATACAAAAGCTGACTCCGAAATTGAGGCTGAGAACAGTCTGTATCTTGATGACGGAAAGGATCTGACTTACACGGCCACGGCTACCGGTACTAGTAGTGGCGCTGCAAGCGTGACCCAGGAGCTCACATCGGCCAAAGCTTCTGATTTAGACGCAAATGTCGAGGTGAATAACGAGGTAGATGACTTTTTCACCCTAGGTGCAGAACAGTCTGCAGAGGTTGAAGCAGAGGAAGAAGATACGTTCAAGGTGACGAGCTACAAGAGTTCCGCATCAATCAACGCTAAGACCGCCGCGGCATCCCAATCCCTCAGCTCAACTGGATATGTAGAAGATGCTGATTTCGAGGGATTCAGTGGGAATTTTGCAGAGGATAAAGAATTTGCTGCAGCAGAAAGCAGTTTGTATATAGATGATGCGAAGACATTGACTTATAAGGCCACGTCCATCGGCACAAGCAATGTTGCTGCAAGCGTGACCCAAGAAGTTACATCTGCTACTGCAGAAGATCTATATGCAAATGTCGTAGCGGACAGCAACGGCCTTAGAGCACGCCAGTCTGCCGACGTAGAAGCCGACGATGAATTGTTCCAAGTGAAGACCTACAAGAGCGCCGCATCTGTTGATGCCAAGACCGCATACGCATCCCAGTCCGCGAACCTGCCTTCCATATCGGATTCCGAGTATGAGGCTAAATTCTGCGGCTCTGCCGGACAGTTGGATACGTCTTTGGAGAATATAGTTTACGCGCAGACTGCTATCGATGCTTATAATGCCGAGAATGTAGTCTACAGCGCAAACTCTGCGAGCGCTCAGACCGTGACGGCAACTGCAAGCCAGACCTTCTCTGCTAGCGAGGTCGATGGGATCATTGCAGACGCCCTGACCTATAACGATGAATTCGATATGGCTCCCTCAGGTTCCCCAGAGGAAGACGGGAATTTCCTGGACGAATTCTTCGCTAATGGTCCCTACTTGGCTGCGGTTCAAGTAGCTTATCTACAAGGAGATGATGTAAAGGTAACATCCTATAAGAGCTCCGCATCAGTTAACACCAAGACCGCATCCGCATCCCAGTCTGCCCAGACAGTTGGAACTCTGGACGCAGCATTCGTGGGCGGATCTATACAGGAGAGCGGCGAGTACGAATTCTCTGCCGCAGTTACCGGTGCTGTTGTCGAGGAAGGAAAGGATGTATCTTATGACGGCAAGGTAACGAGCGCCAGCAGCGTTCAGGCGACCGGAAGCCAGACCCTCACCGCAAAGTCTGCAACAGCCATAGTTCAAGCGGCAGTAGCAGCTAACCAGAATGGTGGGCGCCTGCAATACGCCGGCTCCATTGATGGCGCTGGAGATGTATATGGACAGCAGATAACCGGCTATGACATAAGTGGTGGCCCAATCTGGGTTGATTCCGATAACAAAGTCACTTCCTACAGTGGATCCGACCGCGTAAGCACCACGACGACTGCAAGCGGAAAGGTTACAACTACTGCAACCAATACGCTGAATGCCCAGGGAGGGTTCCTCGGAAGGGCTATCGCTGCTGGTGAAGGAAATGCAATCACCGGTGGATACGTTCTGGAGCAGCTACCTCTGACACTCAATCCATTGTTCGATGAGAACAATCTGGAAACTGCGACCGAGTATATAATCCCTGTAGCGAACCACGATGCCAATGGAGTTGGCGTGGTCGGCGAAACGCTCGTCTTTGCACCAATACTGAGCAATGACGTTGTAACTGGCGACCCAATCATAATGGACCGTCAGAGCGATAAACCCAACCAAAACAGCTTAAGCGGAACGTCCACGGCCACTGTGGTTAACAACATGGGTACGACCACAAGCACATTATCAGGCTCCTGGAAGGCTACAGCGCGAAAGGATACCACCTTTCCAAACCCGGGTGACCTCAATTCTATTGAGAGGTTCGCCTACGCTTCGAATTGGGACCACTCAATACCCGCCAGCGGTAGCACTAATACCATTGGTGGGGCCTTAACCATATCCTACAATGAGAAAGCCAAGGAGACTGACTTTGCTTATCCCACAGCATCTGTATAGCTTGGGAAACTGAAAAAAAGCCGGAAAGAGCAGAAAACACTAGGAAAGGAGAGCTGTTTGCTCCCTATTGCAATCTGCTCATTCTTTTCTCTTTTTTTTATGTATTTAACTTTATCTTAAGTTCTCGAAAACTCGGTAGTCTACCTTAATTAAGTTTATATGCATTCGTTGCATGATTAAATAGGGGAAAGCAATGAAGACAGATCGATTAGCTTTAGCAGGTTCATTTTGTTGGAATAGAGACTGTCCTGGCTATGGCAAAGTAGATCACGGAAACATAGTCCGGTATGGTCGCACCGACAAGGGCACGCAGCGTTTGAAATGCAAGATCTGTGGCAGAGTATTCGTGGGGAATAAAGGGACCATATTTTATGGCTTGCATCATAGCCCAAAAGAAATCCTAGAATGCATGGCTATGCTTGCCGAAAGGAACAGTCTGGCAGCCATCCATCGAGTAAAAGGGATAAAAGAGGAAACCGTTCTGGATTGGCTCCGCAAAGCTGCAAACCATGCTGAGGAGATCGAAACGTTATTGCTTGCTAACCAACATCTGACTCGTGTTCAGCTTGATGCCATGTGGACTTATGTAGGTCATAAGGGGGAAAAAGCAACCATTCCGAGGAGCCCAATCGAGGCACCTTCTGGCGAGGTACCGCTATAGATATTGATACGAGGCTGAGGGTGGCACGTGCTATAGGAAAGAATGAGGAAGAAGTTGCTGTGGTTATGATGTCGCAAATAAGAGATCGCTACAATCCTATTGAACCCCCGGCGATATCAAGCGACGGAAACGATAGCTATCCTGAAGCAATGCTTGAAACCTGGGGAAAGTTGCCTGAATACACAGGTCGAGGAAGACCTCCAACACACAAACAACCTCAGCCTGGATGGAAATGCCTTCAAGTGATCAAAGATCGTTCTGGCAGCAGGTTGATTGGAATCACTCACAAAGTAGTCTACGGCGATCCAAGCGAAGTGCCAGATTTTATGGGTCTGAATACCGCCTACGTCGAAAGGACGAATCTAACCTCGCGACAAATGAATGGCAGAATGGTTCGAAAAACACTATCATTCTCTAAAGAAGAGGAGATGCTACGAGCATCTTGTGCTCTGGAGGACGTGGTATATAACTTATCAAGACCGCTTAAATCATTAAGAGTAAAGGTCAATAATGATCAGCGACGATGGGATCCCAGATCTCCTGCTATGGCAGCTGGCTTAACTGATCATATCTGGACAATTGGCGAGATTATGATGATGTTAGCGGTTCCTGAGAGAAACAACGCGTAATGGGGGGACTACCCGAAAACTCCCCCCTAGAATTAATTTGATGAGAAAAATTTTGGCTTACCGGTAGCAAGGCCGCCGATCTTGTGGTGGTCTACGATCTCCACGATATTTTCCATTGAGAGCTTGTCCACAGCCTGAGCCATCTCATTGTGATCTACCAGGATGACCATCTTGTCGGTGGCATCGGTGAGCTTCTCAGGATATGCAACTTTGAAGTAATCCAGCAGGAACTTTGTCTCGTCGTTGATGTCTCCGGCGGCGGCAGCGACGACCTCTTTCATTCCCAATGCGTATCTTCAGATTGGCATAAGCCATTGCATATTTTCCATAATCGGTATTGGGCCGATTGTACCCAACTACGTATATCTTGTCGGTCGATCCATGCCAAAAAAAGCAGCTGAAAAATATATCGAGTTAAGTTGCGGTTATCGTTATCCCTGCCAGAGGGGAGAAATGTCTGGCTGGCGATGCCGCCCGGGCAGCGCCAGCCAGATATCACGATTTTTCCTACTCACCAGCTACTCGGATCAGCCAGTTTATCTTCATGGTTTCGTTTGTCTTTCCAGTCAATTCAAAAGTGGCGGGCTTCATCTGGTTACCGATGAAGAAGAAGGAGTTGCTCGTTTCATTGGTTTTCTCCATCCCTATTCTCATGGATCCGCGATCGTAGAAGATCACATAGAAGTCACCCGTTACTGGTATAGACGGAAGCATTATTGCCCGTGATATAAAGCGGCCCTCGCTAACGTATGCGAAGTACAGATTCTGCGTATCGGCAAACTTATAAAGCAGATTCAGGTTTTTATCCCTTATCTCTACCAGGAAGTTTTTGTCCGGCCCAAAGTCCTTTGTGGTGTTGTTGTATGTGGTCAAACCAGTTACTTCTATTCCACTTATCTTCCAACCTGGTTTTGGTGCTGTAAACATGACCGCTTCGCCAACAAAGAGACCTGTTAGGCTGCCAAAATCCTGGAATGTGGTATATGGCAGCAAGATCATTTCTGAGAGATTTCCGCTGTCCTCCTTGAGGACGGTTAGCTTGGAAATAGGTGCATTATTTTGAGCCATCACACCATTAATCATTGCTGCGCAAAATAATACTGTCACGAATAATATAATTTTTCTCAAGTTATACCCCCGTAAAGATTCTTTTTCGTATGAGCAAACTGCCCAAAATGTACGTTATAGTAACTTTTTTATATAAAACTATAATGAAGGTGGAATGCTGCGTCCTTTCGGAAGCAGCAGTCCGCATTGTCTTCATCATGCGATCCTTTTACTTCTTGAAGGCGCCTTCCAGGGGCGGGACGACCTGCTTCTTGCGAGACAGGCACTTCTCCTTGTAGATGGAGTTGTTGGCGAGCTTGCCGCCGAAAGCCTTCTCAAATCCTGCGGCTGCCGTGGCATTTCCTACGAAGAGCAGATCGCTGGCTTCTTTCATGACGTCCGTAAGCATGAGCACGACCATATCCAGCTTCTCAGCCTCTTTCATCTTATTCATCTCATCCAGAATGGCCGCTCTCTTGGGTGCGAGATCAGCTAGATCCATGACCTCGACCTGACCCACGCCGGACTTGGTGCCGGAGAAGTCGAACTTCTTGAAGTCGCCCATTAAAATGTCCTTGGCGGACTTGGAGGACATGTTGCTCTTGGCCTTTAAGAGCTCCATGCCGAACTTCATGGGATCGACGCCCGCGATCTTGGCCAGCTTCTCGACTGCTGCCTTGTCGCGAGGAGTGCAGGTAGGAGACTTGAAGAGCACAGTATCGGAGAGAATGGCTGACATCATCAGACCGGCCATCTCCTTGCTGATGGCGATATTGTTCTGCTCATAGAGGTTCGCGATGATGCCGCCCGTCGCGCCCACCGGCTCATTGAGGAAGAATATGGGCTTGCCGGTAGCAAGGCCGCCGATCTTGTGGTGGTCTACGATCTCCACGATATTTTCCATTGAGAGCTTGTCCACAGCCTGAGCCATCTCATTGTGATCTACCAGGATGACCATCTTGTCGGTGGCATCGGTGAGCTTCTCAGGATATGCAACTTTGAAGTAATCCAGCAGGAACTTTGTCTCGTCGTTGATGTCTCCGGCGGCGGCAGCGACGACCTCTTTCATTCCCAGGGCGTTCTTCAGATTGGCATAAGCTATTGCAGATGTTACAGAATCGGTATCGGGACTCTTGTGTCCAACTACGTAGATCTTGTCGGTCAAGTGTTGCACCTCAGCATTGTTAGTGTAGAACTTCGACTTAAAGCTTACTAGGCAGCAAGACACACCCGGAAATTGCTGTATCTGGCTTGGGAAAACTTTATAAATTCCGGCTGCATTCAAGTAATGTCCCTTTAGAGGGCTGACATGAGCTTAGAATATGTTCTGCTGTGAATGTTGGTGCAAGAAGGGGACTACAGGCCGCGTTGATAGGTCCTTATGGTAGGATACTGACTATCTGTCTACCTATGACCATGAGACAACCCAAATGCGGTACAGACGCCCGCTACGAGGGTTACTGGGCTGACTGCGGATACCCATCGGATGACGTACCAGAGTTAGTATCGGGCGACAAAATCTATTTTCCTGCAAACTGATCCCCAGCGATAATTTAATCACTCTTTAGCCCAAAACATACCAGTGTGAAGGGACTGCTCATCACCCTGGAGGGCATCGACGGCTCGGGAAAGGGCACTGCTGCGAAACATATTGCCGCAAGGCTAGCAGAGACGATGCCTGAAAGGAGATTGGTGCTTACCGCCGAGCCAACGTCCGGACAGGTGGGAAAGATCCTGAGAGCGGAAATGGCAAGAGTGGACGGCGAGACGGAATCCTCTGCCGCAAAGCGTATGCAAGAGCTTTTCCTCTTCATGGCGGACCACGCCCACCATCTCACCAAGACCGTACTTCCCGCTCTGGAAACGGGTGCAATTGTTCTGTCCGATAGATATGCCGACTCCACGGCCGCCTACCAGGGCGTGACGCTGAGAGGAATTGTGCCCGATCCGGTGTCATGGATCCAGAGCATTTACAGACCCTGGAATTTGCTCCCCGACAAAACACTGCTCTTCGTCTTAGACCCAAAAGTCGCGCTGCAAAGAATGCAGTCGCGCAAGGGGCGGCAGAAGTTCGAGAGGCTTGAATTCCTGCGATTGGTGGATGAGAACTTCCGGCGCATGGCCGCCCTTGAGCCGGAGCGATTTGTGCAGATAGACGCGACGAAGGAAGCAAAAAAGGTGGAGGAAGAGGCCATAAACGCGATCCTCAATCACATAAACAGTGGCTAACCTCAATTTATGATCGGTTCTTTATGCGCCCTTGGTCCCTCGCGATTTCGAGTTGGTAATGGATAATAGAGTTCTCTGTGAGTCATCCCTCGCGCTCTGTGTCTGCGGTGGTGGTAGTACCGTCAGCCATTTGGTAATAACCAGATGCTAACGACGACATTTCCACCACAGAGACACCACAGTTCACAGAGAACGCACAGAGACGAACAAACAACAGGAAAAACATAATAACTTGAGGTTAGTCACTGATCCAAAATCCAGGTTAATAGTCGTCTCCGTTCGTCCTACCTCGCGCTCTCCCGACTCTGCGGTTTTATCCGCCAAGAGCCAATTCGATCAGCCTTTTAGCCCACTCAAGTTTTCTTTTTTTGCGCGGCGTGACGCTCTCATCCTCAAAGTCAAAGCCCAGCAGCGTTATAGAGGCCGCTCCAAGCTCTTTGGCCAGAAATACACATCGATCTCCGTCCGTGAACCCTCCGAAGTTGTAGAGGCCAGGCATTGGACGGCACTGCACCGTTCCTATGATTCTCTTTAACTGCGGCACATATCTATCCAGGGCATCCAGATTATCTCCGTGGGCATGCACCACCACGATTGAGCCCATCCCATTGGCCTTCAAAATGGCGGGAAAAGGTCCATCCAGGTCGGTGACCACCATATCGGGCACAATGCCCTGCCTTAAAAGTACGGCTGTGGCCCCATCCGCGGCCAGAAAGACGGCATCTCTTTCTTGCAGCCCCTCCAACTCCGCCTCCAGTGAGGGGGCATTGCCGCATACTACTACTCTATGCCCGGCCACAATTGTTTCTGCGGCGCGTAGCAGTGGCTCTCGGTCACACAAGAGCTTTGCCAGGAGCATTGCCGCTTCTTCGTCCCGGCCAGGAGAAAAGCCAAAGTCTTGCAAAATGGATTGGTAAAGAGGCTCCCAGATCGCGAATTGCATGCTGAAAATAGGTTCTTCATTTAATAAAATTCTTTTCCTCAAGAGGTTTCTAAAATATTAAGTCTGAGAAAAATGAAAAGAGAAAGGAAAATCCTCTCTCTACAATGCGGGATAGATTCTTGGGAACTCAGCTACTGTAGGTGCCTTGAAGCAGGTGCAGTCGAAGATGCCCTTAGCGCCTTTAAGCCCCTGGTCTCCCCGGTAAGGTAATGGTTCGGTAAGGTAGCCTCCGAAGCAGCAGGGCAGCCAGTCCTCTTTCTTCTGAATCAGGTGGTAGGGCACTTCGAGGGTCATGTTCTTCTCGATGTGATAGGTTCCCCAGTAATCCTCATCGATCTCGATGGAGGGATTCTTCCAGGCAGACTTCTTCGTTACAAGGCTTGTAAATCCTTCAGTCGTTTCCTTATTTGCGATAGAAAGGAAGTTCTCATTTGCCTGCAATACACCGATATGGGCCTTGCCATCTGTTACATCCTCTACTAACTTCATCTGAGTATAGCCGACGGTTTCACGCTCCGGGTCCCAGGTCCAGTTACTCTTATCCTTGGCGACTATTTCGAGTTCCTTATCCAGAGCATGGGCATACTCGACCTCATGGTGCATGCTTGTGCCTGCCAGGTAATTCTTCACCCAGGTCTTTTCCTTGAGCAGAGAGCTGTAATCCAGCGGGTTTGCTGCATAATAGCCGGTACCGACAGCGATCCTCATGGGCGCATAGACCATGGCCACATCCTCTTTGAACTGGATGCAGTCCTGAGCGAAGTCGTTGTAGTCGGATTGGGCATTATGCGTCTTGCGATCCAGGTTCTGGTAGGTCAAAGTGGCCTCACTGTTCAAGGAGCCAGAGCCATGAGCATAATTCTTGACAGCGACGTTGCCGGCCTTAGCATACAGGTAGGTAACGAAGTAACCATTTCCCTGCACGCTCTGCTCAAAGTCGAATGTCCTGTTGCTCTCCTCGTATCCATTCGGGTATAAAACCTCTTTTCCAGTCTCAGGGTCATATGTTTGCAAAGCTGGCCAGCTTAATTGATTTGGGCCTGCTGCCGCCAATGAGCCTCCAGTAAGAGCTACTAAAACCATTGCTACTAATACTGTTAGTATAGCCTTCTTCAGATCAATCCCTCCATCTAAAGCGAATAACACTATTCTTTATGATCCTGCATTCCGTAAGTCAACGCACCTATTTTAATCTGTTGATTGCCTTTTTTATTAAAAGAGAAACGACTTTTCCCTTTTCGCAATCAGATCACATGCATAACCAAAAGGTTAATACGTAAAGCGTTTATCGATATGTAATAGTATGTTCGCTCCTATCGATCTTATGATAAGGTCATCTTTTGGTCAGAACCATTTTGCACGAGAATCATGCTATTTGGGCAAAGAGTCGAATGGGATTAATAATTATATATCAAGATGAACATAGGTCATAAGATCTGAAAATCGAGCATGCAAAAAACCCCACCATGTATAGTACTAAAAGAGAAGACCCATGCCACCCAAGGCATGGGATTCCCGGGTTTTTTGGTTCCAAATTGGAGCCAAACCCCAGCCGCAGGCTGGAACAGGAGGACAAACGGGGGATGCTGGCAGAACTGGAAGATAAGAGAGGCAAACTCAGACAGGAGTCCCTTGCCTTCAAGGATCGAAGAAGCCAATTGAATGCTGAAGCGAGCAAATGGGCCGCCAAGCGCAATGAGCTGAACAAGGCCACCAAAGAGCTAATAGACAACGCCCAGGAGCTTAAGAAGCTACGGGACGAAAATAACAAGAATGTGGCCGATTCCAAGAAGGATAGGGATGAGTACAATGAGAATACCAATCAGCTCTATGCAAGGATTGACGACATCAGGAAGAAGTACAACCTCACCGGCGAGCGTTCCATAAGGGATCTGCGCCGCGAGATCGATCACCTGGAATTCAGGCAGCAGACTGAAGTCTTAAGCCCGGATAAAGAGAAACAGCTGGTCGATAAAATTGCCGCCTTGCATGCAGAATTCAAAGGCAGAAAAGAGCAGCTTGAGAAGAATGAAGAGCTGAGGAAGCTTCTCGATGAAGCGCAAGCCATGAGAGATCAGGCTTCTAACCACCACGATCTGGTTACCAAGTTCGCGGAAATGGCCCAGGAATACCACGATCAGATGATAGGCACCTTTAAAGAAGCCGATCAGACTCGTGCCGAAGCCGATGCCGCCCACAAGGAATTCGTGAAGGCCCAGGAGGCCGCCGATGAGCAGCACAAAGAGTTCATCCGCACCCAGAGAGAGGTTCGCGATTTCGAAAAGGTCATCGTGGGCTTGAAGAAGAAGAACCGGGACATAAAGGAAGATCGCGCCAAAGAAGTTGCCAAGCGCGAGGCCGAGGATATCCTTACCCACTTCAGGCAGGGCGAGAAGCTGAACACCGTCGATCTACTAAGGCTGCAACGTGCCGGCCTGGTTTGATTCGCGCTAAAATTTGAACTTATGGGCAGAGAACCTGCCCCTCTTAGATTTTATGCATCACATAAGACCGTAAGCTTTTAAGCTTCCTCTTCTGAATCGGAATTGATGAATGAGATTCGCCTGCTCTTCGGAAAACCGGTTATCAAGGACAAAGGGCTACTCATATCAGCGATTAAGGATCTACAATCCCGTCATGGCTGCATAGTGCAGGCTCTCGACGCAGATAAAGTCGCAGGTGAGAGACATATTCGCTTTGCCGCAAAGAAGGCGCTGGCAGCTTTTTCCGAAGCGAGAAACATCGCTAAAGATGCAGGAATGGAGATCATGCGTTACGCCTCCGGAGAGAGGCAGATTGAAAGAGCCCTTTTCATGAGAGTATCGGATCGTACAGAGAGAATCGCACTTGTCCTCGCCGGCTCCGGCTCCCTGCCGGACGCCTCGGAGCTGTCCCGGATCATTGAGCTGGACGGACAGGGCAGTTCTTTTTGTGCAAAGGCCGTAAAAGAGGCTTTTAATATCTCTTCCGAGGAGCTACGAGCCGTGGGCGAGGAAAGGATAGAAGATCTGGTCATCGAAAGAGTGGCCCTGGTGGATACATACCGGCAAACCGTAAAAAATAAGGATGAGTTGTAAAATGAAAGAAGAATTCTACACCGAGAAGCGATGGCTCAACTGGATGAATAAGGTCAAGGACAGCAACTTCAAGCTTACCGAGGAGGATGATAAGAACTCGGGTGCCGTCTTCATCTACATTATGGATGACGTGGTGCTGGCCTGCCTAAAGGTAATAGCCCGATGCGAGCACACGGTTATAGCTCCCGAAGCGGCCCTGGAAGAGATCATGGCCATCAGGTCGATTGTCTTTACCGAAAACGAATCCATGGGAGAAGATGCCGATTTGATGCTCGAATCCCTCAAGACCTCTCTTGCCGCAGTATTCGTCTCCAGCCAGCGCTATATCATAGGAATATTTGATCGCGAAACCCCCCTGCAAGAGATGGTGGCAAAGGCAGTTGCTGCCGAGCAAGAAGAGAACCTGGATGAAGCATTCGATCTGCTCAGTCAGGTAGGGGCCAGAGTGATTGGCGGAGAGAACCTTCCTGAGATTGGCGACATACCTTACTGCATGACGGCAGAGCTTATGGACGGAATTGATGCCATATCGGCAGCCATGCTTGGCGACGATAGCTACAAAGATGATGATGGGTCTGTGGACACAGGCGGGGCCGACTAGCTGGATCTGGTTATTACCTCGCACCCCTTCTCGAGAACCACAACTGTGTGCTCGGCCTGGGAGACCAGGGCCCCTTCTACCTCCCAGAGTACCGGATATCTGTGCACGGCTCCACTGCGCAGGAGCTGCATGAGCGCATATTCCGCTCTTTCGCCTTTGAGCCAGCGCCGGGCAAAGGGAAGCGTTTTGTAGCTTTCTGAAATCTCTTTTAAGAGCGTTCGAGCCGCAGGAAGCCGCACCGGCCGAAAAGCGGAAAAACCGTAGATCTCGTTGATGAGAGCCTCGCTAATCCTGCCCGAGCCGTTGGTAGCAAAGGGCTCAATGGCGATAACATCTCCATCCTTCAAGACGGTGCCTTTCTCCATAGCCCGGTTGGGCACAGCAGGCTCGTCGTGGGCCAGATATCTGGACAGACCGTGGCCTGTCAAGTTATATACCGGCTTGTAGCCGTAGCCGGTTATGACGTCTTCAATGGCCTTGCCGATCTGGGCCGTGTCGATACCGGGCCTGATTATCTCTAAAGCCGCCTCCAGAGCGACATGGGAGGCCTCGACCAGACTTTCGTGGCCGCCGAGGTCAACTGTGATGGCGGCATCGGCAATATAGCCGTCCACGTGCACACCCACATCCAGCTTGACCATATTCTCGCCAAAACGGGCGGCATCAAGGGGCGAAGGCGTATAATGAGCCGCGTTTCTATCCAGAGATATGTTACAGGGAAAGGCGGGTATTGCGCCCTTTGATCGAATTGCATCCTCTACGAAATTTGCCACATCCAGCAGTGACGCGCCCAATTCCACACGCGGCCTTGCCTTCGCCAGAACCTCGGCCAGGATTCGCCCTGCCTTTCTGTAATTCTCTAAAATTTCAGTTTCCATTGATAACACCTAAAGCACGAGCTTCCTCTCGAAATGAGTGAGGTTATCAGAGCCGTTTTCCTTTACCACTACCAGGTCCTCCAGACGCACGCCTCCGATATCGGGGTAGTACAGCCCCGGCTCCACAGTTACCACGTGATTGACCTGCAGCTCCTCTCCGGTCTCGCTTAGCGAGGGCTTTTCGTGCACATCCAGGCCCACGCCGTGCCCGGTGGAATGGGTAAAACCGCAGCCCTCCCTCTCCGGATATCCCAGATCCAGGAAGACCGAAGAGACCCGAGAATGGACCTCCTTGCCAGAAACTCCCGCCCGGATGGCCAGAAGACCCTCGTCCTGCGCCAGACGCACCGCCTCGTAGATCTCTTTTACCTCGGGCGCGGCTTCGCCCTTGAGAACGGTGCGCGTCATATCGGCAAAGTAACGGCTGCTCTTGCTGCGCGGAAAGATATCGATGACAATGGGGGCATTGGCGGCCAGAGGGCCCGTCCCTCGCGCATGAGGGGCAACGGCCTGTGGGCCGCTGGCAACAATGGTATCCATTGCCTCGCAGCCATCCTCCAGCAGGGATATCTCAATTGCACCGCGCACCTTTTCCGAGGTAAGAGGCTGACCCTCGCGATAGAGCAATTCTCCTCGCGGCTTTGAGCTTCCGATTAGAAGGGTCGCCTGGCGCATGGCCCTCTCGCAGGCCCTCTGTGTGCATACGATGGCGTCCAGCTCCTCTTGACTCTTTATCTCCCGGAAGCGCGAGGCGGGGCTCTCCAGGACAGAGACTTCAAAATCCTGACAAAGAAGCTGGTAAAAACCGGCTGGAAAGCGAAAAGGCAGGCCCAGACGCCTTATGCCGTGACATTGCAAAAACTCCACCAAAACCCGACAATAGGCCTCTTCCGAATTTTTGCATCTCTTCAGCGTTTCCATAATCCGGTATTGGGAAGTACTCAGACATTCGTTTGCTATGGACTCCTTTCCGGCCCGGCATAGCTCCATGGAAGAGACGAGCAGCGTGCCTTTCTCCTGGGCAAGAAAGGCGAATTTGTCGCCGGCCAGGAAGTGAGTGAGGTAATACATGTCGGCATCACAGATGCTGTCGCCGACAAATAGAAAACCGTCCAGATTATGCCGCTCTAGAAAGATCTGGATGGGAGAAGGCACGAATAACTACCTTCGAATGGATTTTGTCAACTCAGAGACAAAAGAGGTAACGTCTTGGCTCTTCTCCACGCCGGTTCCTGTGACAATCAGGTCTGCGCCGGCGGCTACCAGCTCTGCCGCCGCCGCGCCGCTGCGAATCCCTCCACCAACTATGAGCAGGACGTCTCCCAGAAGCTTCTTGACCAGGGCCACCATGTTGGCAGGCACGGGAGAGTCTGCACCTGACCCCGCCTCCAGATACACCATTCTCATGCCCATGAATTTGGCAGACAGGGCATAGGCCGCCGCGAGTTCCGGCTTTCTTCGCGGTATGAGGCGAGCATCACCCACAAAACCCACTGTGCCGCCCGGCTCAATGATGATATAAGCCATGGGTATGGGCTCCAGACCGTAGCGCAGGATTAAGGGGGCACCGAGCGCCTGATTTTCTACGATATAAGCCGGGGAGCGGGAGTTTAACAGGCTCATAAAAAAGACTGCATCGGCATTTTCACATAGGCCGGCTACGCTGCTGGGAAATAGAATTACGGGCAGGTCGGTCTTCTCCCTGATCTCTCGCACCGTCTCATGAAGAAGAATTCCGGCTGCGCCTACAGAGCCGCCTACCATGATAGCGTCCGTGCCGCCCAGATCCGCAGCCCGGGCCATTGTGCCGGCCTGCCTCGGGCTCTGGGAATCCGGATCGATCAATGTGAGATGTCCGGCGCCGCGCTCGGCTACTGCCTGAGCTAGCAGCAGCTCGACTCTGCCCCTCTCAAACATCATTTAAGCGGTCTTGTTTTCCTTGGACTTCATCCTCAGTCCTTTGTAACCGCACTTGCGGCAGCGAGTCGCTCTTACGGGATTTCGTGCGTTGCAGCTCATGCATATCTTGAGATTCAAGATTCTCTTTTCTGCTTCTGGAAATCTAGCCATAATTTTATCGCCCTTTTTCTAATATAAGTAAATAGCGCCGGGGTTGGGATTTTCCTGAGAGAGCTATCTCGCCCCCGCCATTTTGAACCCAAGCGTCCCTGGAAGGGACAACAGGTCTCGAGCCTGCCGCGTATGAACTCCCGCAGCCCTAAAGCCACGAAAATTGTCCGCTCTGCCACCCCGGCCCTTGCAATTCTCCGTCTGACCCATGCTTTATATCTGTTGCTCCTCCCTAGTAGCCAGAAGATCCTAAAAACAGGTGTTGTTATGTCTCTAAGAGATGATGCATTAGCATTTCATAAAGATGCCAGGGGCAAGATTGCAGTCCACAGCAAGGTGCCTTGCGCTACCGTGCGTGACCTCTCCTTAGCTTACACTCCGGGAGTGGCCGAACCCTGTCGCGAGATCGAAAAGAATCCAAACGACGTTTATGAGTACACTGCCAAAGGCAATATCGTGGCCGTGGTAACGGACGGAACAGCCGTCCTGGGCCTCGGCGATATTGGTCCCCTGGCTTCCATCCCGGTCATGGAGGGAAAGGCCATTTTGTTCAAGAACTTCGCCGGCATAGATGCCTTTCCCATCGCCATAAACTCCAAGGACCCATCAGTCATCGTGGAAACCGTTGCGGCAATAGAGCCGGTCTTTGGCGGAATCAACCTGGAGGACATAAGTGCACCTCGCTGCTTTGAGGTAGAAGAGCGGCTCAAGAAGATCCTGGATATACCCGTCTTTCACGATGACCAGCACGGCACCGCCGTGGTCGCCCTGGCCGCCCTCATCAATGCCCTCAAGGTAGTGGGCAAGAGCTTTTCTCACGTGCGCGTGGCCGTGAGCGGGGCGGGCGCGGCGGGCATCGCCGTTACCAAATTTCTCTACAGCTTCGGGGTAAAGGACGCCATACTCTGCGACAGCCGGGGAGTAATCCACACCGGCCGTACAGACCTCAACCCGGCCAAGCAGGAGATCGCCCGTACGACCAATCCGCGCCATGTTACGGGCGGCTTAGCCGATGCCATTGAAGGAGCGGACGTTTTCCTGGGCTTGTCGGTAGCAGGCATTGTAACTCCCGCGATGGTAAAGAGCATGGCCCCTGATGCCATTGTCTTTGCCATGGCCAACCCCGTGCCCGAGATCATGCCAGACCTGGCCTTGCAAGCTGGCGCGCGAGTGGTGGCCACCGGCCGATCCGATTTCCCCAATCAGGTAAACAATGTGCTGGGCTTCCCCGGCATCTTTCGCGGGGCCCTGGATGTGCGGGCCTCCGACATCAATGAGGCCATGAAGGTCGCAGCTTCAAAAGCCATTGCCCGCCTGGTAGAGAGCGTATCCGAGGAGTGCATTATTCCCTCGCCACTGGACCGGAGGGTAGTTCCCGCCGTCGCCGCAGCCGTCGCTCGCGCCGCCATAGAAACGGGCGTGGCGCGCGTCCCGATGGATCCAGCCCAGGTAGGAAGGCGGGCAGAGGCACTGGTCAGGGATCTGGAAAGAGACGCTTGCCCGCCATAGATCCTTTCAATTTTCTTTCATGATTTTTGCGAACAGGGGCAGGTCCTTTTGCCCTGTCCCGTCTCTTCTGCTTTTGCCGCAGAGGAAGGCTTGGCCTTTGAGCGGCGGGATGCTTCAGAGACGGTCACCGTTTTGGTGGCGGACCAGAGAGATTCAGCGTCATTGCTGTCTTTGGCCATAACCTTAACCGAATAGGTTCCGGCCAAGCTCCAGGTATGCGGCATGCGCACCGAAGTTCCCGAATTTACCAGGTTGGTTTCCGAGATATTGCCATCACCCCAGTCGAAGGTATAGAAGATCTGATCCTTATTGGGGTCCGTGGTATAGCCTGTGAAGGAATAGGGCTTGCCCACATAGCCGGATGCAACACCCGTCGGAGTGGATGGCTTTTTAGGGGGGCTATTGACGATTATCTTGACCATAAGAGATGTGGACCAGACGGACTGGCCACCTCTAATGTCTGTAGCCTTAGCCCGGACATAGTATGTACCAGATCGCTGCCAAGCATGTGACGCGCTGATCTTTGCCGCGGATTTCCCGGGCTCGGTCACCGACGAACTTGTATCTCCCCAGTCAAAGGTAATCTGGACATCATCGCCATCCGGATCATTTGCGGAAGCGGTGTAACTGTAAGATTTCTGCAAAATACCGGCCGCAGTACCTAGGGGCTTGACAGGCCTCAAAGGCAGCCGATTGGCAGAAGCAATGGTGACAAGAAGGGCTTCTGACACGGGGGATGCGGCTCCGTTGTTGTCTGTAGCTTTAGCCGTTACCCGGTAGGTTCCAGCCGAACTCCAGGTGTGCGAGGCCGCCCCTGCGCCGGTGCTGATCAGCCCGGTCTCCGATGTGGTGCCATCTCCCCAACTGAAAGTGAACTTAACTGGATCTTTGTCGGGATCGATCACCGAAGTGGTGTAGCGTAAAGAATCAAGAACGGACCCCTGCACAGGGCCCAAAGGCAGAGAAGGCGTTAGCGGTGCATTGTTTTCGCTATCGGAGTAGCTCATATCCAGAGTCATCCAGTAGAAGGCATATCCGAGACCGCTGTAGGTGCAATCGTAGTTCATGTCCATGCTAACCCGGAATAGACCGGCCGGTCGCCCGGACGTATCGCCCCAGCTGTTGAGCATGATCCAGTAGCGGTTAGCGGGATTTGTATCATCATAGCCCACGCAGAGAACGGCATGCCCGCCTCCGTTCTGATAGTTATACGACCTGCCGCAAGCATTGTCCGGCTGCCACAGGGCGTTCTCAGGCTGTGCGCTCCAGAAGCTAAAGAAGTCATTCCAGGAACTGCTATCGGGCAAATAGTAGGCAAACCAGATGCCTTTGCCCTGCAGCAAGACGTTCTTGATGTTGGAAATGGCCGCCTCTTTGGTCATTCCATGAGAGGGAATGGTATTGACGGAGATAGACGCCAGATCATAATGAGGAGATGTGGATATTGAGGAAGCGAGAACTGCCGAACACGAGCCGCAGCCCTTCCAAGCATCCTGATAATGAGCGTTGCTGTTGGACCAGGGAACCATCATGCCCTTGGCATTATAAAATCCGGACAATCCCGACAGCCAGCCGCCGCAACAGGCTCCGGAGCTGCCGCAACCGCCGTTGTAGTTGGAATCAAGATACTGTAGGGAGAAGCGATCGGAAACGCCCTTCTGCCTGGCATAATCGAGCTCCATGACGCCCGTTCCCGCCCAGGCCCAGCAGTTGCCGCAGCCTCCCTGGTCGCGCTCGGAGGGTACGTAATTAAGCCGGTCCAGCAAGCTGAAGGAAGTGACAGGCGCGGCGGCCATCTTTGTAGTGATCTCGGGGCTGAAATAGGCCTTGTCGGATGCATTGTACTGCCCGGCCCAAAGATCCGTCTCTTCCTTTGTGGGGCGCATGAGCGGATATACCCGAGAAGGAAGAGAGGCACGCTCCTGCGGGGCGAAAAAGCCATAGTCCAGGCCAAAGCCGCTCTTGTCGGAGAGCGTCACTTCATAGTAGCCGGCGCCGGGCGCGGTCTGGTTCCAGGGGAAAATGGAATCGGCCCTCAGCTCGTAGCGGCCTGGGTATAAATCGCCAAAAAAGTACTGCCCCGATTGGTTCGTAGTGGTGTTGAAAATCTCAGTTCCTTCCAGCATCAGCCGGACGGTAGCATTCGCGAGAGGCCTCTCGCCCGGCGAGAAGAAGCCGTCGCCATTCGTATCCAGGAAAGCGGTGCCGTTCAGGGAGAGGCCCGCCGCATCCTGGGCGAGAGCATCAGCGCCTGCTGCTATCAGCAAGGCGGATAATAGGAGGAACAACACGGTCAAACATGCGAAATGTTTATGAGATTGTGGAATCATTTTTACACACCACATATATTTAGACTGAATTAGAATATAAAGTTTTGCGGGATGTTACAACCAGCCGGAGATCCGCCAGATATAAGGTCCAGGCACGATAAGAGTGTATAGGTGATTTTCGTGAAGAAACAGGCAACGAAAATGGAAAAAGATCAGGAGCAGATGAGGAAGAGGCTGGAGAATAGCTTGCCCTGGAGCCTGTCGCGATGGTTGGCAAAGATGCTGGGGCGTAAAAGAAAGTGATCACATCCGATGTCCGCGCTTCCCCGGACAGCGCCTTTTCCGGCTCGCTCCGCCACACTACCATTTTAGTGACAACGCTAAGAATGATGCCCGCAGCCTAATCATTCGGAGTGAAAGATATATAACTTATGCAATGTTAGTTACATGTTATGTTCGCAGAATACATAGCGGCAGCGTTGCGGCGGGCAGAATACAAGATTATCGAAAGTGATGAACCTGTTTTCGTATCCGTTCCAGGATTAAATGGTGCATGGGCCACAGGTAAAACCATTGAAGAGGCTAGGGCCGAGTTAATCGAGGTTATTGAAGAATGGCTGGTCCTCGGTATCAAGCTGAGTCACACGATTCCAGCAATTGAGGGCGCAATGATCAATGTGCCTACGATTAACGAGGAGTCGGTTCTTGTTGTCGAATAGGCTTGTTCATGTTCCGAGGAGAGACCAAGCTTCGAATACCCAATCCCCATAAGCAAGATATAGATGCCAACCTGCTGGCACAGATCTTGCAACAAGCCCAAATCACCCACCAGGAATGGTTGGAATGAGTATCCCAACATAGGGAAGAATCTGTTATTGTTGACTCTTTTTCTCCATCCCCTGTCTAAAAGGTCTTTAAATTTTCCACTATCACTCTTGTCACATCCGCCGTCCCACAGTCACCGCCCAGATCCGGCGTCTTTGCCCCGCAGGCCAGCGCCTTCTGCACTGCTGCCTCTATCCGGCATGCCATCTTTGGCTCACCCAGCCATTCCATCATCATGGCCGCGCAACGGATGGCACCCACGGGATTGGCGATGCCTTTTCCTGCAATGTCCGGAGCGCTGCCGTGGATGGGCTCGAAAAGAGCATGGTCGGTGCCGAGGTTGGCGCTGGCACATAGACCGAGGCTGCCTATCACTCCCGCCGCCTCATCGCTCAAGATGTCGCCAAAGAGATTGGTGGTGACCAGCACGTCGAACCTTTGGGGATTCACCACCAGATTGTAGGCGGCAGCATCCACCAGCATGTCATCGCAGAGCACGCCCCGCCCTGCGGCTACGGCGCGGCAGGTCTCCAGAAAGAGGCAGTCGCTTTTCAGCACATTCGACTTGTGGATGATGGTCAGCTTGCGGCGGCGCGCCACGAGGTCGCAGGCCTTCTTTGCAATTCTCTCCGAGCCGCGCCGCGTAATAACCCGCATGGTATGCGACTCCTCCACCCCCACTTCCTCCAGACCCGAGTAAAGCCCCTCCGTATTCTCCCGCACGATGATGAAATCGAGCTCCTGAGATTGAAAGGGCCGGATATTGGCATAAAGGTCCAGCTCCTTTCGTATTCGGAGAAGCACACTTTTATAATTGAGATCATGCGGCGTGCTGATCGCCCCAAATAGAATGCAGTCGCACTCTTTGAGCGTCTCCAGATCCTCCTCGCTCATGGCCAGGCCCGTTCTCTTCCAGCGGGCGAGACCTACCTCCACAGGGACCTGTTCAAACTTCGCGCCTGCGGCATCCAGCACCGCCAGGGCGCTCTCTATTACCTCCGGCCCAATGCCGTCACCGGCAACTACGGCTACTTTCTTAGATCCTGCACCAGACATCGCACTGCCTCCGCTATTTTAGCCGGCCCGTCTCCCCAATGCACCACCATGCCCAGCTGCCCGTTCTTTTCGGTCAGGCCCTTTTGCTCGGAACGGCAGCAACGGGTGATAAAAGGCCCCTTTGGTTCAAAGACCGGCTCCGAACTGTGCAAGGGGCAGATATTGACAAACTCGAAATCTTTGCCGGGATTAGTGGCCAGAAAGATCTCCCGCGAGACGGCGCAGCCCACAATCCGGGGGTGCTCGTGCACCACTGGGTCCGTGTCTAAAGAGCGCCCCAGGCCCGAGGCCCGGCAAGGGTAATAAACGCTATCGCAATCAAACCGGCATAGATCCAGGATGTGAGGCACAAAACGAACCGTCAGGTCCCCCAGGATGCCGCAAGTCTCCAGGCCGGCGAGAACGTGAACCAGCCAGGGCGGATGGGGAGGCGAGACGTCCAAAACTTCGATGGTCAAGACCTGGAAACGGTCTGGGTCCTTGACAAAGGTGATGTGCTCATCCAGCCCCCGAAAGACGACCGTATTCGCCTTTGTGCCCCGGCAGATGCCGTCCGCCAGCTCGATGAGACGGGCCCGGTTCCGAGTGTCCACAATATCAGGATAAAACATGATCTCCTGGCCAGAGGCGATCGGCTCCAGCCCCACCACCTCCCTCATGAAACCCGAGCCGCGACTCGTGACATGGTAGAGAGCGGGGCCGTCCCGGCTGATGAGATACTCCGTGGCAAAATAGATGGATTCACCTCGCCTCTCCCGGTCCTTGATCCCGACTAACTTATACTCATCCGGAAAGATCATGCCATCATGCCAATCCTTTCTGCCGCCTTCGGTGCGCCACCAGGCCCCCGTCTTCAAGTATCTCCATGAGGAAATCAGGCAGCCTGGTGCCCAGATACAACTTATCCCCCACCCGCACAGTTCCTGCCGCCAGATCCACCTCTACGTTGTCGCCCCTCTGGCAGGACACATCCGCCTCAATCAGAGCCAGCCCTACATTGATGGCATTTCTGTAGAAGATACGAGCAAAGGACCGGGCTACCACCACGGCCACGCCCGCCCCCAACAATGCGCGGGGCGCCTGCTCGCGTGACGAGCCGCAGCCGAAATTTCTGCCCGCCACAATCACATCGCCCTTCTCTACTTGGGAGGCAAATTGCGGGTCTAAGCCCTCCATGGCATGCTCCGCCCAGAGCCTGGCATCTTTTGTGCGCAGGTACTTGCCAGGGATGATCACATCTGTATCCACATCGTCTCCAAAGACCCAAGCCGTTCCCATGATCATGATAATTATATTGGCCGTTTCCCTCATAATACTCTTTTGCATCACTTTCGCCCCGCGCGGCCATCCTTCTTCTTCTCAAGATTATATTCTCCGTTATGAGAGACAATTTATTGGGACATTATTAGCAGATCATTTGTATCTTATACATACATTTATTAGTCCATAAAATGATTTACTGTTATCATTTAATCCAGAAAAGTATTTATTCTTACACGCATTAGGTAGCTGATAATGGCAGGAGTTTTCGCAGAGCTAGGGTGGCCCTTGCACAGGAGGCCGAGAATAGAGCGACAGGTCTTTCCCCGCATCCGGGACAGAAAGGCCCTGGAGCTACAAACAGCCAAAGAGATCCTGGAAGAGGTCTTCGGCACTACCTCGGCAGAGGTGGAGGAGATGATCCGGCTGCGCCTGGCAGAGCAAGAGGCGCTTCCAGCAAATCTAAAATATCTATAGAACCCATATACGATCATGATACTCGGCATATCCGGCAGTCCTCGGAAGATGGCCACTGAGCACGTCCTGGAAATGGCCCTCAAGATGCTGGCTGAGAAGGGCCTGGAAACGACGCAATTCACGGTGCGAGGAAAGCAGATCAGCCCCTGCAGGCACTGCGACTATTGCCTCAAAAATAAGGAATGCGTAGTCAAAGACGATATGTACCAGCTCTACCCCCTCATCCGGGAGGCCAGCGGGTTTGTTATCGCAACGCCCGTCTATAACGGCAGCATGAGTGCTCAGACAAAAATAATAATAGATAGAACACGTGCCACACTGGCCGCCGACCCAAAAGCACTGCGGCTGAAGCCCGGCATGGCTATCGCTGTGGGAGGCGATCGTATGGGCGGCCAGGAGCTGGCCGTGCAGCAGGTACATACTTTTTACATCCTCAACGGCATGATCCCGGTGAGCGGAGGGTTTTTTGGCGCTAACCTGGGAGCGACCTTCTGGTCTCGCGATACACTGGAAGGAGTAATGTTGGACGAAGAAGGCAACCGAACGCTGCGAAAGACGACAAAGAGGTTCGCGGAGACGGTGGTGCGTCTGGAAAATATGAAGATACAGGAAAAATAATTATCCTGAAAAAACTAAGTGATTATTATGGCAAAAGATAGCGCGAAGAGAAAGATCGCCTGGGGGATCACGGGTAGCGGCGACCGCATCGAGGAGACGGTCGAGGCCATGATAAAATTGCAAAAGCAGTACGATGATGTGGTAGATGTGCGCGTCTTCGTATCCAAGGCAGGCGAACAGGTCATCAAGTATTACAAGCTCTTCAACACCTTAGAGAAGCACTTCGACAAGGTATGGGTGGAGATCAACGCCAACTCTCCCTTCCTGGCCGGCCAGTTGCAGATGAAGCGCTATGAGTTTCTGCTGCTGGCACCCACGACATCAAATACCGTGGCCAAGATTTCTTTGGGCCTGGCAGACTCGCTGCTCTCCAATGCCGCCATCATGTCCCAGAAGGCATTCGTTCCCACATACATCATGCCCTGCGACTATATGCCGGGAATTATAACCACCATTCTCCCGGACGGCAGCGAGATGCGGCTTCGCATCCGAAAAGAGGATGCTCAGCATGTCGAGAGTCTGCGCCGGATGGAAGATGTCTTCGTCATCGAGAAGCCCTCTGAGATTGCAGGCGTATTCGAAAAGTATTTCTCAGCCTGATATGCTTTTGCCATCAATTTTTAGGCAGACGAGATCAGCGCTCTCACCGGCATAAAATCTCTTTACCATCAGCGTCAGCCTGCCGCAGCTTAATGTCTCATTTATTCCGAGGACCCTCGATAAAGACGGCTCTTTCCCAGCCCGGATCAGCACCCAGACCTTTGCCGCCTGCGAATCTATATCCTCTACCTGCAATGTGCAGTTTTCCATGGTATAATTATCATGCATAGAGAGAACGACCTCCTGGGAAAAGGCAGGATAAATCAAGATCATTAGAAATAGGATACATGCAGATAATATGGATAATCCGATTGCCCCATTCATGCTGATGTTTATCATCTCCCCGGCGGCGTCTTTGCAAGTGGCCAGCCTCGAAAGGATTTAGTACTTATGAATCTATCGTCTCTTAACACGAGATGTGTAAAAAGTAATACTGGTGTTTCCATGAATGACGTAGGCATACTTATACTCGGGCATGGTTCCAGCCTGCCTTACAATAAAGAACTGGTGGAATCGCTTGCCCAGATGATCAGCAAAAACCACTCCGGACCGGTCAGGACCGCTTATCTCAATATGAACCATCCCAACATCCCGGAGGGTCTGAATAGCTTTGCAGGAACCAATGTATCGAAGATCGTGGCTCTGCCCCTCTTTTTAGCCCACGGGGTTCATACCCGCCAGGACATTCCCCAGGAGATGGGCATAGATCCGCAAAAGCGCAGAGGCACTCTGATGATAGGGGGCAAAGAGGTAGAGGTCATCTGTGCCGAGCCACTGGGCGTGGACGAATGCATTGCGACACTGGCCTGCAAGCGAGCGAAAGAGGCTCTAAGGTAGCCGTACTGGACACCATCCACGGTGGAGCCACAATAGCTCGCCGGATGGTCGAATCGGGCCTGCGGGCTGAGGCATTCGAGGTATATCACCACACTCCAGATCTGGAAGGTTTCGATTTGGTGGTAGCTCCCGTACACCTTGCACCCGGCAATCCGACTTTAGCTCTGGCTAAGACGGCCAAGAAAAAGATAATCACCCACCATCAAGCGGTGGGCGAACTGCTGATGAGGGAAAGAGTTGATCCGGCCATGGAGGTCTTCGAGGTGACGGGCACGCACAGCAAGACCTCCACGGCCCTCTTGCTGGCCATGATGCTCTCCTGGCAAAAGAAGGTCTTATCCCACACCACTCGCGGCCTAGAGATCTGGCAAGATGGCAAAGCCCGCATTCTGGAAAAGGGGCTTTCCATCACACCCGGAAATGTGATTCATGCCGCACAAGTCGCAAAGGCCCACAGAGTAGAGGCCCTGATCTGTGAGATCTCTTTGGGCGGCACGGGCCTGGCCGATTATGGGATCGTGACCAGCCTTTCCGGAGACTATTCCATAGCCAATGCCACCAAGTGGGCCAGCACTGCCAAGCTGCAGATGCTTAGCCTTGCCAGGAGCGGCGCCAAGATTCTGGCCAACAGCGACGCCCGGCTCTCCCCAGATGTTTCTTTTGCCAGAGGTGGAAGGGTTTATGCCAGGCCGGATAGTTTGATCTTTGCAAAAGAAGAGGTGCATCTGGATTTGGGGCAGGATCTGGACTTCTTGGGCTACGAGACGGCATTAGCAGGAGCCGCGGCTGCCGCAGAACTGGCCGGCATAGCGAGGAGCATGGTTGCCCAGGCCCTCACCGGTTTCGACGGCTTTTCCGGGCGCATGAAGATCAAGCGGCTGCCCAATCAGACATTCTTCGACAGTTCCAACTCCGGGCTCAAAGTCCGGGACGTGGCACGAGCGCTGGACCGGGCCAGTGGCCCCGACCTGTTCGTAGTGGTGGGAGAAGACAAGGAAACCGTATGTGAAGGCATGAACATCCTTGCTCTCTCCGAACTGCTCCGGCAAAGGAAAAGCGAGATGGCAAAGCTGATAATAGTAGGAGAAAGACTTGTCCCCCTGGCGGAAGAGCTGGGGGCGGCTACCGCCAAAAATTTGCAGCAAGGGCTGGAAATGGCTCAGAAAGACAAACCGAAAAGGCTGCTTTCCTGTGTAAAATGCTTTAGGTGATATGAATGACTAGCGATAACTTAACAATACTTCATCCCAGACCAAGCTCCATTGTGGCCGCTCTTTACACACTGCGCGATCTAGGTGCCGAGGTGGTTATACTGCACGGCCCAAGCGGATGCTGCTTCAAGCATGCCCGTCTCTTAGAGGAGGATGGTGTGCGGGTACTTACTACCGCACTGGACGAAGCGGGATTCGTCTTCGGAGGCCAGCAGCCGCTCACTGCTCTCCTCAAGAAGGCCAATGAATTGTTCCATCCCAAACTTATGGCCATCTCAGGGACCTGTAGCAGCATGATCATCGGTGACGATCTGCACCAGGCCGTACTCAATGCCGACCTGGACATACCCGTCCTGGAGGTAGAGGTTCACGCCGGCTACAGAGACAATACCAAGGGCGTGATCATCACATTGGAGGCGGCCAGAGACAAGGGGATCATAGATGAGACTGAGCTAGTCCGGCAGAAGGGACTGCTCGAGAAAGCCACCCTTGTCGAGAAGCTCTACGGAGCCGCGAGCAGCGAGTACCTGGCCCCGGAGCGGGGTGATCTCAAATATGAGGCAGCTGCCAGGCTTCTTGAGCTCATCCGGCAAGGCAAGAAGGGCCTGAATATTCTCAATGCCAAGAAGGAGACGGCCTATATGTTTGCCGACATTACCGCAGCCGTGGCAGAGGTTGCCGGCGATCAGGTGGACACCCTCGCCAACCTGGACGACCAGGTGGGCCTGCCCAAAGTGAGAAGGGACGCAGCTAATATTGCCCGCGACCTAATGGCGCGCAATGTGTTTTACCAGCTCATCGGCGGACTGGACGAGTACCCGGTGACAGGTGACGCCGTGAAAAATATGGCTGCCAAAAAGCATTACGACTTTGCCGTGATCTCGGGTGTGCCCCATGCCCTACCGGTATCGGCTTTTGAAGGCATGGAGATATTCTCTATCACCAATGGACCGCGCCAGGTCAAACCTCTGCGCGATTTAGGACACCAGCATGTTACTGTTGAGCTGGATTTGCATCCCAAGACCATGGGCGTGAAAACTCTGGTGGAATCGGAGTTTGGAGCCACATTGCGGGCATTAAATAAGGCCAAAGCTAAAGAGAGCTAAAAAAGATATTTTTTTGGATTTTTTAGAAAGATTTGGGTAGTTCGGTAAGCAGCGCGTATATGACAAAGCCCAGGGTGCCGATGATGCCTATGCCGGCCATAGAGATCTTGGCGATCATAGTGAACTCCTCACGACTGGGCTTTCGGGCCAGCCTTAAAACCCGCATGTACTCATTTACATTCGTGGAAGGCATAGTTACGCCCAGATCCACGTTATCCAGACTCAGCTTGCTCTTAATATCTCGCTTATTCTTGAGTTCGAGCTTCTGCGCAGCAAAGCCCTTCTTCTCAGTATCGTTAGTTCCCTCGCTCATTCCCCAATGGGAAGGAATTAGAGAATAAAAAACCTTTCGATCGATTTCTTTTGCCGATCGCTTTCAGGGAGATCCTCATATCATTGTTGAGCTGTGGTCCCTGGCCCGCGAGCGGCTGAAATCCCTGGCCAATAGAGCGCACGGGATGCGGTGGTAGTTGCAGCTTGGCAGCGGTGATCCCAAGGCCAGCCTGGCGGCCGCCAAATACATCCTGCAAGGCACCAGGCTCTTGGGTGATACAGATCTGCTCAAGAAAGGCCCAACGACTCCCGAGGGCGTGATTCTGCAGGATCCACGAAGCGAAGCCCGGCAGGAGCTGGCAGCCAAAGAGGGACCAGCTATGCCGAGATTTGAGTTTGACCCATTCCGTGCCGAGAGGGAGGAGGAACTTTCGACCAGGGTCGAGGATTTGGCTAAGAGCAGACTGAAGAAAGCGATGGCGGAAGCGGGGCTTGCATGACTACAAAACGTGACTACAAAAAGGAATATCGCGAGTACCATGGCAAACCTGAGCAGATCGCGGCCCGCTCACATCGAGATGCTGCAAGGGCAAAGGTAGGGCTTGATGTTGGCGATAAAAGAGAATGCGACCACAAAAACCCGATTAGCAACGGTGGAAGCAATCGAAAAGACAATCTCCGGGCGGTGGCAAGGAGCACAAACCGCAAGAAAGGAGCTAAATGATAGATATTTCGGGACCTATTTCGTTTTGGAAGGCATTTACATTTTGGCAGGTGGCACCCAAAACTATTTCGCGTGAGCGATGGTTTAGGCACCACGAGGAAGAGATAAATGGAGGGAGACACGTTAGAACCCAACGAGCGCCAATACTGGCTCTGGGTAACTCGTCCTGATTACTATTTAGAAGATGATGGCAGCGATCGAGAAATCCTTGATCCTACATATTGTACGGATTCTGGAGGTTGGTGGACCTGTCATAAAGACACCAAGAAAGGTGACTTAGTATTCTTATGGCGCACTTCACCCAAGAAAGATATTGGCTATTTGATCCAGGCAGAAAGTGATGCGTATTCGATTGTTGATGATAACGATCATGGATGGGATTATGGTTGTGATTTTGAGGTTCTCTTCAAATTTGATCACCCTGTACATATAAAAGATCTACGTGATAGTCCTTATTTTGAAGAATGGAGCCCTTTAAGCGGCAGTTTCCAAAAAAGCAATTTTAAAATTTCGTCCGAATACTGGAATAAACTGAATCAATTAGCTGCAGATAAAAATCCTGGATATAAGGATTTTATCGAACAAATTCAAAAGGAGCCTATAGCAGAAGGCATACGATTAGAAATAGAACTTGAGGATACATTAGCTAAAAATTTAAAAGTTTTAAAAAAATTTGGGCACGATTTAGAATTATATGTTGATCCAGCGTCAAAACTATCGGGGAGACAACTTATTTGCAAAGGCAACGGTGGACGCATCGACTTACTTTGTTGCGATAGGACCCAAAAAAGATATGTTGTAATTGAATTGAAAAACGTACGAGCAGGTCAAAATACATTCGGACAAATATCCAACTATATGGGATGGGTTCAAAACCGAATTGCAAAAAACCTTCCAGTTATTGGGGTCGTAATTAGCAGAGGTTATGATACAAGATTTGAGTCTGCATTAAAAATAACGGATAGAATCAGTTATATAAATGTCGATGATCTAGGATTTGCTATTGCTCCTTCTAAGAAAATACAAGAATTTATTCAAAGGCAAAAAGACACTTCCCCAGCAGGAATAAGAATCGCAAATTCCAGAGAAGCCAAATCATGGCTCAAGAAAGGAAATGCCTTCTTTGATCAAGGAAAATATGAAGATGCCATCCCCTGCTATGACAATGTTATTGAAAAAGATCCCAATAATAAATGGGGATGGATCAATAAAGGATGGGCACTAGCGGAGCTTAAGAAGCATGGAGAAGCAATCTCGTGCTTAGATCATACCACAGAAATGTACCCAAAATCGGCAGACGTTTGGAGCAGAAAAGGGTTTGCTTTAAACAGTTTAAATAAATTTGACGATGCGATAGTTGCTTTTGATAAGGCCATTGAGCTAAAACCTAAGTTTGCAGATGCTTGGAATGGCAAGGGCATTGTTCTTTGCAATACGGAAAAGTATGATGAAGCTATTCAAGCTTATGATAAAGCAACAATAATAAGACCAAAGTTTGCTCTGGCTTGGAGCAATAAGGGCTTGGCTTTAGCTAATCGGGGCAAATATGATGAGGCCATCAAGGCTTATGACGAGGCCATCAGATTAGATCCCAATAATGTCATGGCACGAATCAACAAGGGCGGTGCACTGGGCCAACAAGGCAAACATGACGAAGCCGTTGGAGTAATTGACGAAGCAATAGAGATCGATCCGCAGACTGCCACTCTCTGGTCTTTAAAAGGCTTGGTTCTTAACGACCAGGACAAGTATGACAAAGCCATCCAGGCCTACAATAAGGCAATCGAGTTAGATCCAGAAGACGCTGATATCTGGAACAACAAAGGCAATGCTCTCTATGACCAGGAAAAATACGATGAGGCCATACAGGCTTACGACAAGGCCATCGAACTTGATCCTAAACTCGCAGATGCATGGATGAACAAAAGCGAGGTATTCAAGTCCCTTGGGAAAAACACTGAGGCGGATACTGCCTTTGCCAAGGCCAAGGAGCTGGGGTATAAAGGCTGATCGCCCCCCAGTGCCTGATAGACGCCCTTGTCTACGAGCTTTATGTGCTGACTGAAGAGGAGATCAGGATTGTGGAAGGAGTTCATGATAGATGAAGGCCAGGAGGCCGTGAATATTCGCTTCCATCGCGACCATGTGGCACAGCTCACCCAAAGCATAAGCCAGCTATCATTGAAGCCCGGAGAAGTGGGGATCAAGAAAAAAGGCTGGTGGCAATTCTGGAAGTGACAAAATGGATGAAGCGGTCTTAAAGGAAAAACTAGCAGCAGCAAAAAAAGATCTGAACGAATGGGAAAAATTGAACGAGATACTAGGAGAATCAAAGCCCGGCCAGCCTGATTATCATCCATGGGCCTCTTGCTTACTATATGGGCGAAAATCAAACAAGCTTCAAGAAGGCAGAGTATACTGCAAGAATGAGAAATATGGTAAATGTGTCTTCTTCGATAATTGCTGCAACAACGATAATTGCATGCCAAAGTGGCGAGTGCATCACAGACTTGTTCACCCCAATGAATATCGGCGATATGTGCTCTGTAATGAATGTAAACGAATTCAAAAGCTTGTAGCCGAATCTATGGCAAATGGCATATCTGACTTGAAAAACGAATTGAATAAGCCAAATAAAACAAGAGATCTAAATGATATTGCACGAAAGCTCATCGAGATGCCCAAAGATACAAATTCATCTATAGAATCAACGATTGATGCCGATTTAGATTCAATTTTAGCAGAAGAAGAAAAAGAAGATTTATTTGAAGGAATAAAAGGCCAAAGATTTATTAATTTCTATGAACGCAATAAGAAACTACGCAAAAAAGCAATTGCGATTCATGGGTTCAAATGTATGGCTTGTGACTTCGATTTTAAGCAAAGATATGGAGCCCGAGGTGAAAATTTTATTGAAGTTCATCATCTGAAACCGGTTAGCACGCTCGAAAAAGAAACTAATGTTGACCCTAAAACAGAAATGGCCGTTGTATGTTCAAACTGCCATAGAATGATTCATCGAAAAAAAGACGAGGTACTTTCACTAGATGAGCTAAGGAAAATCATAAGGTAAAAAAAAAACAGTGGCAATTCTGGAAATGATCGACTATAAAAGGCAACACGTGACATGGTTTGACATGCCCCCACAGTCTCCTCGTGGCCGTATACTTTGGATACTAGACAACCACGGCAGAAATATGGAGCGGAGCAGATTGAGAAGATGCGCAGGGATGAGACTTGCAGACATGGACCCGATCCAGGTCGCGCTGGCCCAGGGAAGGCAGGATCTCAGGCGATACGGTGAGCTTCACCCTTCCAGCCAGAACTCCTGCGGCCACAGCCCGTCATTTTCGCCGCAGGCTTCTTGAGAGGAGACTTCGTCAACGCGATTCTGGATCATCTCATCCACCTCAAAGAGCCTGACCATGAAGACCTCGGCCAGGATCTCTCTCGCGACTTCCAGCTCCATAGCCTTCTGACTCATTGCCCTCTTTTGTGGCCTGATTAACTGCTCAAGGACTCCTGCCATAGTATGCCTATCATACGTGTAAGTTTAAGTACTTTCGCAGGAAAACAATATCAATAAACCATTTTTACATAATATAAAGTATAAATAAGATACAAAAGAGAGAATGATATCGAAACAGGCACCTCATCTATTCTCTCCGAAGTCTCGATTGCCGGAAACATCAAGAAGCTGAAGGATAATGGAAGGTCACAGTTTTATAGTTTTAATGCCCATATATTGATAGGTGAAATAGACTATGCTGTGGAACCTTGTGAAGAAGATTATAAAAATACACCTTCTCGTGATTGGCTTGATAGCTCTTCTGTGTTTCGTGAAAAAGAAGCATCACTGCTGCTGCCACAAAGAGAAAGAATAAACAACCATTTTTACCGGCTAGGAATAGGCTTAATCCTCTTCTCATGCGTGGCGTTAAGCTTATGTTATCTCTTTACCTATTACCAAAGACGGCAGGAGAGACAAATGGACGATAATAAGTTGATGAATTATATAGAGCGGTTGCGATTAGAATACGCGCCCATCGGAAAAGAGGCAGACCGCATTGAACTTTTGCAGGCAGTTGATGAGCTTGATAATCTGATCGAGGCAGAATATAAGAAACCGGAAAGCGAGAGGCAAGATGGAGTGATAAAGTATTTTACGGTTGGTCTTATGGCACGGTTTGATCAATATTTTGCAGAGGATCGCTAGCATTAGAATGATAGATATTTGGCGGTTTTTCCGCTATTTTCTTTTCTGCGCCAAGCATGGCTGGTCAGCTCTCGGAGAAGATCACCCCGGCACTACCACCAAGCCAGGAAGAGGCTAAGAAAAAGGCTGGTGGCGGTTCTGGAAATAACCGCCTATGTATCCAAAACCTTTTTCGTTAAGATCACCCAATATTAAAGCGAGTTAAGGAATGAGTAAAATGATCTTAATGAGCTTGGTCGTTAGGGCTATATTGGCAATCGTCGGCGGTTGGCTGGTATGGTTACAGTTAGGACAACTAGTCACGATGATAAATACGCATAGCATCAACGTCCTTAGTGTGATCTTGCTAGTGGTAGGTATACTCTTGTTATTGTATGCGATCAAACCCAATTTCCTGAGGACTAAACGATGGTGGCAGATCTGGAAATAGGCACCCTATTCCAGCCAGAACTCTGCAGGCCACAACTCTTCTTCTTTAGAGACTACACCCTTAGAGCTAGCGGCTTCAAAACGGTTCCGGATCATCTCATACACCTCTGAGATCCTGACCTTGAAGATCTCTGCTAGGATCTCCTTGGCCGTCTGGAGCTCCAAGGCCTTTGGATTGCAATGCACCACGGCCCTCTTTTGTGGCCTGATTAGCTGCTCAAGGACTCCGGCCATAGTATGTCTATTCTAAGTGTAATGTTAAGTACTTTCGCCAGAAAACAATATCAATAAACCATTTTTACATAATAGAAAGTATGAATAAGATATAAAAGAGAGAATGATATTGAAGCGGACCCATCATCTATTCTCTCTGAAGTCTCGGTAGCGTGCCATCTTTGCTGTAAATTCGCAGTGGCCCCGTATCCTGATTTAACTCACTCCTCCAAGGATAAATACCTTTTACCAGTTATCCAATCTTCGTTGATATCCATCATGATGCAAACCGCCACTCTTAGGAGCGATTGATCATTTGAGTACGCACCTGCTACGCGACTTCTTCTTTTCAGCTCTTTGTTGATTCTCTCCAGGCCGTTAGTAGTTCGGATCCTTCTCCAATGTTGTCTGGGAAATGATTTGTAATTCCAAAGATCGAATCGGAATCTATCAATTGTGGCAGCAGATTTTTTATGTCCGTTAGCTTGAAGAACAACGGCCAGTTTTTGCATCTTACTCTCATCTTCAAGAGCATCTTTTAGCATGTAAGCTACCTCTTTTTTGTCTTTCTTCGGGATGTTCTTGAGCACTGCTCTCATGAAATGAACGTTACACATCTGCCAAGATGCTCCTAGAAACGTTTTTTCGACAGCCGCTTGTATTCCTTTATGGCCATCAGATATCACTAATTTGACGCCTTTAAGTCCTCTGGCCTTTAGGCAGTCTAAGCAACTTTCCCAACAAGATTCATCTTCACTATCCGCAACCATAGCATTCAGAATTTCTCGATAACCATCGTCGTGAATAGCAGTGACCACAAGCAGTGCCTTGTTTATATATCGACCATCTGTTCTGACTTTGAAGTAGCTTGCATCTAAGAACAGATACGAGATAGGTTCTTCGATCGGCCTGTCCAGAAATTCTTTGACTTGTTTATCCAGCCTCTTCGCGATTCTTGAAACTTCAGAGGCAGAAATATGATCCAATCCGAATTTTGAGAATACCTTCTCGACTTTTCTCGTTGACACTCCTTCGAGATACGATTCAGCCACGGCGATTCTTACGGATTCCTCCACGCGAGAATATCTCTCGAATACTTTGGTCTTGAATGAAAACTCCCTGATTTGGGGTTTATCAAGCTCTATTTCCCCAGGGATGGTCTTAAGCAATCGCGGTCTCGTTCCATTGCGATGTGCTCTTCTCTTGCCGGTGCGTTCGTAGGGTCTCGCCTGGATTTGCTTTTCAGCCTCAAAGCGCATTACCTCATTTAGGTAACCTGTCGTTAACTTTATCATCGCCTCTTTTGGATCGACAAGATAATCTTCTGCTAAGTCCGATACATTCATGGCTCTGTCTCCCTCTTGAGTTTGACGACTTGGGGATACAGGGCTATCATACACCAAGAAGTAATAACTTGCTGTTATCTCGTTCACGGCAAGTCGTTTCTTGATGCTTAATACTGCGGCTATTTTACATCAAAACTGGCACGCAACCGAAGTCTCGATTGCCGAAAACATCAATAAGCTGAAGGATAAGGGAGAACTAGAATAGGAGTAGCGATGTTTGCGCTACAGCTATCACGCACCGCCCAAAAATCCTTAGATAAAAAATAGAAAGATTTATATACGTTTTAATCTATGTTATTGAGATATGTCAAAATCTTCAGACAAGATAACGGCGGGAAGAGAAAGTAAGAAGGCCCAAGCAGAGCAAAAAGATGCCGACAAAAAAGTGACGATCAGTAAAGAAACAGCGAGTAAATCCGTATAGAATCGTTTCATTTGGCAACGGGTTACCAGGAATATCTACCCAGCTAAAGAAATGATATTCACCCACTATTATAATAGAAACGAAACCGCAAATCTGGCCAGCAAGCTCTTCGCGAATTAAATGGAAGCCGTTCTAGGCCTCCATCGCGATCCTACTATATTAGCATCACCTTGCTCCTCCGCCACCCCCGCCACCTCCTCCTCCGCCGCCAAAGCCGCCCCCGCTCCCGCCTGAGCCGCTCGATTGGGGACTGCTGGAGGAGTAGGCATGGCTGAAGTAGATATGCATGCTCTGCACAGCTACCGCCTCCGGGATGTGAATGTTCAGGTCGGCCATGGCTTCCATAACTTTATCTCCAACCCCAAGGGCCGTTGCATAGACCAGCCATTCCTTCCAGAGGATCAGGTCCTCGGGCGCGTACTTTTTGATCATAGCAAAGTCCGACAAAAAAACTCGGAAGGCATCCCACTCCAGCTTCTCCTTGTAGTAGTCCTGCTTCCACCTTCCCCAAAGGGCAGAGGGGGCAAAGGCCATCAAGGAAGCCTGGACCAACAGAATAAGTAGAGCCACAACCAATGGATTGGACAGAATGCTAAATCCGCCTAAAGCGGCAATAAAGAATATGGCGACATAGAGGATGACGAGCAGATCTCTTGTCCGGAAATGAATCCCGCCAAAGCTGCGCAGGCTTCTTCCCGCCACAAATTCAGAGGCTGCATCATGATTTGTATACCTGAGGAGACCATCCATCGCCTCGTGCATCTCTTGTAACCGGGATGTTTCGCTGGATTTCTGCAGGTTTTTTACATTACCTTCAAAGGCTTGAGCATTGAAGACACCATTGGTGGAGTTGCTCTTTAAGAAATTCAGAACCTTCTGCTCGTAGTCGTCCTCGCCTGATTCCTCTGGCTGCAATAGCTTTATCCTTGTGCCGGTCACGGAGTCTATCTCTACGACGCCACGTCGATGCAGATCCAGAAGGGTGGCATAAAAACCATCCTTATCAAAGTCAAAGGCGTCGCCTTTAAAGACCAAATTCACCAGCCACGGCTTTCTTTTAGAGGGAACATAGCTCAACGTTTTGGGAACGGTATAGCGCTTCTCTCTCCCGAATCGATAGTAGACCGCCAAAAGAGCAAAGGGAAAGAGAAGGATCAATGCCTGAAGGGGCAAGAGCAGGTCATAGTCATATCCCTGAGCGGAAAGGGTCTTACCTTTTACATCCGTCACCTGTCTTGGGAAACCATCGAGCTGGCGAGAGGCCTCGGACCGAAGAAGCATCTCCAGCTCGATCATCTTATCCTTCGGGCTGCTGCCGGTGATGACCCAGGCATCGCCCTCCCGGCGGAAGTCCATCTTGGGATGGGGGAAGAGCGAGACCAGCAGATCATCAGGATCATGGATGTAGATGGAGACCTGGCGATAAGGAAGGTGATCATCTGCCAGCCTCAGATTCCAGTGGCAGAATTCCTGGTCGCACTCCAGGAAGGGATGGATGAGGAAACGATAATCAATGTGGTACTTTCCTGCGGAAAACATCTGCGTCTGCAGGCATCCCGCCTCGTTGATCTCGGCCAGATCTGCAATTCTATCTGTATAATTTTTCGCTTGAGCAGAAAGAGGCGTCACATTGCCTGCCCAATTTTTCAGGTAGGGCACGCTGCCCTGGGGCGGCGATATCTTGAGCAAGGACACATAAGGAGATTTTATACGTTGTTCGGAGAGGGGCATCTTCCAGGAACGGTAGAGCATTTTGTATTTGCCGGAGGCACTTATGTCATAGACGAACTGCTCCGCCAGAGTCCCGTTCAGATAAATATCGGCCCGGTAGCTGTCCACATAAACATCTCCCAGGGTAACACCTGATGCAAACGATCCCACCATTCCGGGAATGCCTCCGGTTAAGAAGAGCCCGACGAGACCCACCAGAAAAACCAGGCCGATCCAGGCCGCAGCTTGACGCTCTTCGCCCATTTTTGCATCACCTCATCTTTATTTTTCAGTCCCATTCTGTTTCCGGTCGGCGCGGCTCGATCTCATCGCTACTCAGATAGCCTGCCCGACGTAGCTCGTCCTCCTCGAAGCTGAGGTACTCCTGCTTGGACAGCCGGGCGAAGGAGGCGATGAAGCTGGAGGGCAGGGTATCGATCATGGTATTCAGCTCCTGAATGATATTGTTGTAAGTGTACCTGTGCCGGGAGATTTCATCCTCCACCTCGCGAACGGCATTCATAGTATTGATAACGGCATCAGAGGTCTTGAGGGCGGGATAGCTCTCCGCCACAGTCCTGATGTAGGAGAGCAGGCTCAAGCTGTCACGATTGATCTTGCGGATATCACCCGGATCTGCGCTCGATAGATCGGTCCGCATGCTGGTGATCTTTTCCAACGTCTCCTTTTCGAAATGGGCATAGCTTTTCACCATGTCCACAAGCTGCTCTACCATATCCAGCCGCTTCTTCATAGCTACACGGATCTGAGATAGGGTGGCATAAGCGCCGTTTCTCAAACTTTGCAGACGGTTGTATATAGTAACAAAATAGAATACGATTACTATGAATACAGCCAGAAGAACGAGGAGCAGCATGGATAGATCCATAAGAGATAATGTAAACTACATCGTTAAATATTTAGCTGAATATCGCCTGGCCTTTCCGCCTCCACTTCCAGGCGCATCATCTGCACGTGAGCCTGGCCTTTCTCATCCAGAGGATACCTCTCCAGATATCTTCCTGCGATCTCTCTTACGAACTCGTCCCGCAAATGGACCGGCAGCCTCTCCGTGTAGGGCAGCCAGGTATTCCTGATGATGCCCTCCAGGCCCGCCTGACCCTGATGGATCATGTCCTTGGCAACCAACTCCGCTATTTGGGGCTGCAGGCCCGCCTCC